>Ga0207773_100755_pt1 | contig 11286 bp, 13 predicted proteins | sample TtaePargueraPR_2_FD_187281 | JGI IMG/M metagenome (GOLD analysis project Ga0207773, IMG submission 187281) | Aerobic enrichment media microbial communities from Bioluminiscent Bay, La Parguera, Puerto Rico - Tt and M1 (3) (SPAdes) | ecosystem: Environmental > Aquatic > Marine > Unclassified ...
TGACGGGCTTTCCGGTCAGGCGGTCCCCCAAGCGTATGCCAAAGGGCGAAGGGCTGGAAATATAGCCTGTTTCCATATTGAACAGGCAGGCAGCTTGCTGACCGAAAGTCAAAAAGGTCTCATTGACCGGGAGTGCCACCGCATTTCCGGGAATACCTGCCCAGAACAGCTGGGCGGCACTGATACTTTCCTCCTTGGCCACGGCGTCCAGTTTGGCAAAGGCGGAACCCACCGCATTGCGGATGTTCCTGGTTTCCTCGCCCCCATCGGTCCAGGCCATCAGGTTAAAATGCGCCCGCACAGGTATGCTTCCTTCAGCGATCCCTTCATTGAGATAGTCCTGGATAGCCTCCTTGGCATGCAGGTTTTCCCTGCTGTAGGCAGAAAGGCTCTGCATGCGCAGGGCTTTGCTTTCCAGTCGCTTGTTGACCTTCTGCCTGTCCTCTACCATGATATATTGGTTATAGATATGGTTGACCGGTAAGAGCTGGCCCAAAGGGGCGGCCTGCCCCATGGCATAGAAGGCCTTGTCGGTACTGTATGCCCCATAGGGAACGGCCGTAGCCACCTGGTTGGGAAGGCAGCCCATTTCACATAAAGTGGTCAGGAGCACTTTCTTTTCCCCGATAAGCAGCTCCGGTTTGAACTGGATGTCGCTTACTTTAATGCGTTCATTGGGGCCCAGTAGGAAAAGGCAGCGTTCCAGGAGTCCGGGAATTTTCCCCGTTCCGATAAAATCATTTTCCACCAGCCGTTGGATTTCCATTCCCCTATCCTGGATAAGGTGGCAGAACTGCCCCAATATATTTTCAAAATCTTCCAGCCTATTAAGGTCCAGGAGATCCGGGGACAGAAAGTGCCGGGAAATCAGGTTGGAGCTTGCCGCATCCATAGTCTGGTGCCCCTGCCCGGGAAGTGTCAGGTAAAGGAAACATTGGTGGTCCAGATAGGGCCTTTCATGGAAGAACAGGGAACTGCTTCTATCCAGGAACGCACAGTCCTTTCCGTCCAACAGCCCCCCAAACCTTTCCTTAATGAACCAATCCTGCTTGTGCAGGATACCCCCTTCCGGCAATATCCTGATTGCCCTGCTCCAGGTTTCATGTAGGGATGCATAAGCTTTGGCATCCAGTGAGAAGATTTCCGGTAAGCCTACCTCAAAGCCTGCGGAAACAGCCCCGCTGTCGGAAACCAGGAAGTCCCGTTCTATCTTCCTGATGGGAAACAGGTTTTCCAGATCAGGGATGGCCATTCTATCCATGTCGCTTGCTTTTAAGTCCCTTCACACAGCTACGGTCCTTTACTTTTATCCCTATGGGTACCTTTTTATGGGCCATATGCTTCATCATCCCGTGCTGCCCGTATTTCCTGTTCAACTTGAACACCGTTTCAAAGAGCAGGTAGGCAAGGAAGGCGGCTGTAATACCGCTGATCCAAAAGGAAATGCCCATCACATAACTTACCGCAAAGAGCAGCAACAGGAGCAGCAGTCCGATGCCCAGATAGAGGATATACTGTCCCTGCAGTCCCTTAAAGGATATCGGCCGGTTGACACCCTTGTTGATGGTATAGGTTTTCCTTTCCATCAGCCAAAAAAACTGGTGAGTACCGTGGCCACAATGACCAGAAACACGCAGCTCCCGAACCAGGCGGCCGCAACTTTTCCGGTATCAGGTTCCCCTGAATTCCATTTGTTGAAGACTTTTACCGCCCCGATGAGCCCAACAATGGCCCCGATGGCATACATGAGGCTGACCCCGGACTGGAAGTAGCTGCGCACTTGGGCCGTGGCGTCCATGATCCCTGCGTTGCCGTCCTGACCCATCACCGATAAGCTTATTCCTGTCAAGAGGGCGCATAACAGCACCATTTTGAATTGCTTGTTGAACATGTTTAAGAAGGTTTAGAAGTTGACGATTCCCTTTCCACCGCTTGGCAGTAAGGTTGCTTTAACAATAAATCCAATTGGATATGGGAAGGGATGATCAGCCTGCCCTGGTTGAACCTGGGGCGGTCAAGCCTTTGGTAAATTCCGGCGTACTCCCGAAAAGCCCGGCAGAGCTCCTCCTTGCTTAAATCCCTGTCAACAGCTTGTTCCTCTTTTTGCTTTCCCCTGCTTTTCCAAAGGGCCAGATAGGCCGGTCCGAAAAGCAAAGAGAGCACTACCGCATAATACAGTAGAAATAATACTGCCACTGTCCACCAGAATCCAGGGCTGGCAATGATCCAATCCGGCATATCCTTTTTGGTTTGATGATGTTTCAAATCTCAAAAAGGATGTCCTCAAAAATTCACCAGTTGGGCCGGACTGGGGTCAAAAAATCCAAATCAACCTACTGGGGTTAAAAGCAAAAAGCCTGGCTAAACCAGTCCTTCCGCTTCTTCCATATAGCCCTCCAGCTTTTCCTTGAGGCTGTCCAAAAATACCGTCCTGCCTTTTTTGCGCAAACGTATCTCCTGGAACACACGGTAGATGTCCCCGGTTTTCGTGCCCAACATCTGCTCCATGGAACGGGCCACCTCCTTTAGTTCGGCCTGTCCGTTGTTAAATACCCCGGCCACTTTAAGGGCGTAGATCAGTTCCACCAAATGGACCTTTGGGCCGGTCCATTTCAACAGGTTTGTTGCCGGTAGGGAGCTTTTTGTAAAAGCCACCTTCCCAAGTTCATCCTTAAAGGTCTTCATCAGTTCCTCGTAGGCCATGAATTTACCGAACCGGTAACTTCCTACCGTCTCAAAACGGCTGTCCCTATGAAGTAAGGGCCTTTGGTTAATAAAAGGGATCTCCTTGACATTCCGCAAAAACAGCCAGCGGTCCAATGTGGATTTTTCCAGGCGGTAATAGGTGTAAAGAAAATGGTGTTTTTTAAAGTGCTTTTTGATGGCCGTCAGCTGCTGTTCCATTTCCGGTACCGCTTCTTCCTGATCCAGCAGGCCGTTCAGGGAAAAAAAACGCTCACCGTAATAAATCTGCTTGGCCACAAACTTGGGCTTGGCCTGCTTAAAAAAGGTGATTTCCATTTCCGGACCTTCAAAACCCACCTTTAAAATATGGTCTTTCAATTGGCACATGTACTTATTGACAAGCCCATAGGCAGCCTCGGACTCTTTGAGGGGGCTATACCCCTGCCGATGTACCCCATTAATCTCGCACATCATTTCCTGATACAGGTTTTCGCAAAATTCTTTCATGATCGTACAGTCTTGGATAAAAATTAGCAACACATTTTGATTATGAAACTAAATTTACCGGAACTGAACGGTAGTTTTGGGAGTATATATAGACAAAATCGGTGAAGTAGGAATAATCCTTGCTGAAGTAGGGACTTTTTGGACTGAATCATTGCAGCCCTAAAAACCCTTTTTACGGCATCTTCATTGCTCAGGGAAAACTTTTCAACCATAAATGGGAATTTTGTGGCCAGCATTCAATATCCATACAATGATGTGTATTTCAGGATTTCATTGTCAGCATCCTATGCATTGTTCCTGATGATCCAACGGACATTCAGCAACTCCTCCATTAGTTTTAATTACGCGGAAGGGCTGATCGGCTTTACCGTTTTTACGCTGCTTTGTTATTTCCTGACAGAGTTTATTTTTCGGGTTATCGTCCATCTTGATAAAATTTGCGATTGGCAGGAAAGGCCCTATACCCGCACATTCAGCCAGCTGTTTTTTGGCTTTGTCCCTCCCCTCCTGCTGGATCTGGGCTTGGCCCGGATATTACGGGACTTTTTGCCGCATTATATAGGAGCCAGTAATGGCTTTGCCCATCCCCTGATCGGGCTATATGTTCTATTGGTGAACCTTTATTATGTATTCCTTTACCTTATCCACCAAACCAAAAATCCCGGCAACAGGGAAAACAGCCAACGAAATGTACTGCTGGTCCATACCGGCCACAAAAACATCCCCTTGCAGCAAGCTTCCATTAGCCATATTTGCAGGACCGGAGAGCTTATCCAGGTGGTCACTTTTGCCAAGGAGAAATACAGCTGCAACATCCCCCTGGATGAGCTGGAACAGCTGTTGGATAAACGGGACTTTTTCCGGGCCAACCGCCAGACCATCGTTAACTATAAGGCCTGCAGGCACTATGAACCTGCAGGATATGGCAAACTGAAACTGGAACTTGTCCCCGAATCGGAACAGCCCGTCATTATCAGCCAAAAAAGGGTGAAATCCTTCAAGGAATGGATCAGTCAGTGATTTTCTTCAAAATAAAAATTGGAGTATCTGGCCCAATATAACAGACAGGGACAATTTGTACGATTAGCATGGTTTAAAGGAGGCGCAAAGACCATTATTTTCCTTCTTCAAAAAATACCACTGTTTCTTCAAATTTAGCCAAAATTAAACGTATTCTTAACGAGGCATGGGACAGCCATCGGAGTATCCATAGGTTTATTCGTTTTGTTATCTGCGTAATGTACTGTTGACCTTCCCATTAATTCTGTCCTTCTCCGTTTAATTCAAATATTTTATACCAGTAGAAAAACGCTTCTGGATTTGATTTCTTTAGCCTGTTCAATCTTGGCCAAAAAGGTTCTCCGATAGACCAGTCCTTCATGAGTTTTGGGTCTCTAAATTTCTCAATAGCCCAATTTTTCGTCCTTATTAGAGTTGCCATGTAGGCTGCTTTTGATGCTGCTAAAATGGCCTTATCAATATGAAAGGTTTCAGAAAAAATGAATCTCGATACCCTTTGAATGCCTGTTTGTAATTCTGCAAAATCGCCTTTTCCCTCAACTCCTCTACTGACGATGCATAGTGCAGTTTGATAAATATCCTCAAGAACACCATCAACCCTCTCTTCACATTCTCGGTACTTAAGCTCAATAGTGGCAAATGATTCAAAGGTGGTTTTTACTAACTCACCGTCTTCGGCTATATCAATTAGATTACCAACATCATAGAGTTGCTTTAATATTTCCATGCTCATGCTCGTTTTTCCTTTGAAGTATGGAATACCTGTGGTATTGGGAGCAAAAGCAGTTAGTTTGTCTCCTAGTATATCTTCTTTCGATGGAACCTTTACAGAGATTGGATCACCATCTGGAACAATGAATTTTGAAACTATTGGGATTTCCTCAATCATTTGGTATCGCACTTTTTCAAAAAGTATGTCTAGTAAGATGCTTTCCTCTTCAGCCTGTGTTTGATGAATGGGTTTGTAAAAGAATTTATAATGGGCTTTTTGGATATTGGTTGCAGCTTTTCTTTCCTGAAGTTCATATCTTGTAAACCCTTGGGATTCTAGTAAACCATTGAAAACCTCCTTTAAATCTTTCGATTCTTTTTCTATGATTATATCAATGTCTATTGAGAGTCTTTTCGATGAATCCATGATCAACATCAAAGCCGTTCCTCCTTTGAAAACAAAATCCAAATTCTGCTTTGCTAATCCTTCAAGAAGAAGTAATGCTCGAATTACCTTTTCAACCAATATCTTATCAGCCTTTCTGTTGGCTGCGGAGACTTTATTTATCCAATCTATATGTAATGAATCCTTACTTATCATCTGATCAAATTATTGGCAACAAATTAGTATTGCTGCCGATATTTAGAGATCTCATTTAAATAATTATCCAGTTCAGCTTTCTTTCTCCTTCTACTTGCATATCTGAGCATCTTACTTTCACTGATGGTATATTTTTCAAACGCTTCTTTAAAAATCTGATCCATTTCTGACCCTTGTTGTGCACTAAATATTATTGGATCACAAAAGATGTCGACCAGCATTTTCTCTATTGTCACTGTTGTAATTCCTTTTATTTCCTGGGTTGGTGATTCAGAAACAAGTGGTTTTACAATCCAAGGTTGTTTCTCATCTATTAAATATCTTCTGATTAGTTCGGGAGAAGGATCCATATAAACCGACAAGTTTTTAGCTTTTAGAAAGTAGAATAAACTCTCCATCCCATCCTTTTCAACCTCGATTAATTGGTAGAATCTACCGGGCTGATGAAGCATGAACTCGTTTATTATGGAAGTACTCCAAATGCAGATTGAAATAAAGGGGAACTCTGAGGTTAACTTTTTGAAGAGTGAGATTTGCTTTGTTGTTAGTTCAGGGGTATAAGCCCTTCCTGTTCCAATTGTAAATTTCCCACGGCCAATTCTGGTAAGCACTCCCTCCTGAACAAGATTAAAAATCCTCCAATTGATAGTTGTCTTCTTCACTTCCGGTTCTTTTGAACGATAAAAGCTCGTTAATTCTGAGGTAGAGAATTTTAGTTGATTTCGGAAATGATTCCTTAAGTCGTCAATATGAAGTTTGTCTTTTGCGATTTCTATCAGTTTTTGTCAAATATAAGAAACTATATTTTGGCATCAAACACAAATAAATGCCGATAATTAGTAATAGCTAGAGAAAAAATAAATTTCTTGAAAAACCAATAATCCCTGGTTTCCATTCAATTCCAGATTGGTGCGATTAAAGGCCGGACGAAATTAACGTAACAGAGGCACCAACATACATTCAATTCCAGATTGGTGCGATTAAAGGCCCTTGTTTTTTCTTGGAAAAACTGCTCAAAAAAGCTTTTAGAGAATATTTATTGCATACAAGTTAAAACAAAAATCGTCGACCTCCAATAGTCGAATTCTGCCTCGTAACCAAAGACACTATCCTGTGTAGATTTTGAAAACTAAAAAAACTTATCAAACCCCAACCAAGGGCAACTTCTGTTCGCCGTTCCGGTACCACCAAAGCAGTTAGTCGATGCAAAAGGATGACGAAAAGTGTCAATGGAAAATGTTTCCAACATGGCGGGTAGCAAATAGGCAATCTAAAGACCATATTCCCCAACTTGGCATTTTACCAATACAATCCGAAAACGGGAATTACAAATTCCCAGAATAATAAGGTGAAGGGACATACTTCTCCTTGACGGGATTCATACGGCAATCAGTAATCTAAAATAGAACCTGTTGGGGATTTACCACATGGTGACAAAAAAATGAAGAATTATCTCTGTGAGTTCGTCTACAATCTGAACAGGAGATATTTCGGGAAAGATTGTTTGACAGATTAATTATTGCTGCAATTTATCCTCACGCACAAAGCAACTAATAGTCAGCTATTTAAATCATTGTTATTAATGCTCAAAATTATTAACAAACAGTTTATTAATTATACTTTTCGAAAGCATTGTAAATATGGATATTTTGTAGAAACTATTTTTAAACTAATTTTTACTTAATTGATTTCGAAGTATGAAAACAATGAGTCTTAAAATACTATTATTAGTATTAATGTTTGGATGTTCAGTAAGTAACGACAAAATTATCGATATCCAAACACTACCGTCTAAATCCAAAATAAAAGGTGAAAGAATAGCCGAACTTTGGGATTTCACATTTAATGGAATTCATGAATTAAATTCAGAAAACTATGAGGAAGTAAGGTTAAAGCTTGAGAATAAAGCCTCAACTAAGGCTCGCCATATGGATATTTTAGATTCTGCAGAGCCTTTTTACTTGTATGAAGAAAACCGCTATCAAAATTTACTTACGGAAAAGTTTATTGAAATCATTAACCTTCGTTCTTATGAAGAGTTTTCTGAAGAACTAGATAATATAATTCCATGGGTATATAAAAATATACCCGTGGAATTTCAAGAACCGCTTTTTGACCGGATAGCTATTTTAAAATATTCAATGGTATCTCTTTATGAGAAGGTTGGTGATCATAGTAAGGAGAATTCCACATCTCGTATTAATTATGGTTGTGATTTTGGATGCGAACATGAACCCCTTCAACAATACCAACTAGATAACACACTAACACTTATGAAAAATGCACCTGACGGTTGCTATCCAGTCTTTGATAGAAGCGATTGTTTCATAGTTAAAAGCCAGAGTCATGAATTAGTTATAAAACATTGTCCAAAAGGGTATAAGTATGATAAGAATTGTGGCTGCGAGAGTGTATCTTGGTGGGATAGTTGGGGAAGATGTGCAGCGGCAATATTAGCGGGAGCTGGTGCTGGTGCCGTTGGAGGTGGCGGTGCATTATCAGTAACTGTCTATGGCATACCAGTAGGTATTACGGTTGGAGCTATTGCAGGGGGGTTAGGAGGCGCTGCAGCTGGATGTTGGGTTCCTGAATAAAAACAAATTTTAACTATGAATAATAAAACCAAAACTTATTCTTCTTTGGTCTTCTCATTTTTCATGCTCATAATTTCATTAATTGGATTAGGAAATGGAATAGCCTCAGAAGAAACTTGGAAAATTATGTTTGCTGCTATTCCTGTTGTAACATTTAGCATACTTACCATAATAAATATCACAAAGATTAAGGGAGCTCAATAACAAGATGGCAAATAATATTACTACTTAGTACATTGTGAGAAAAAAAACATCAAAAAAACTGATATAAAAGCAGAACTTTAAAACATAAAAGCCGCATTTATAATGTGGCTTTTATTATTAATGACGGTGGACATTTATTTCGAACCTGTTTTATATTGCTTTGGGTATTTAACCTGTTTGTTATTAGAAAATTCTCCGTTACAGTGTTCTGTTGTAATCGAAAGTTTCGATAATTAGTTGTCAACGGTCTTTCGGTTCACGCCCAATAGGCCTGCCACTTTTCGGTTGCTCAGTCCCTTCTGTATGAAGGTGATCAAACTTCTTAAATCCATGATGTCTATTATTTGTCCTGATATGTAGTTGCTGTTATTGGACTACAAGGCTAAAAACCAATCATGGAAAGTGGCCCAGTGGCCTCCGTTTTAGACAGCTCCTACTTTCTTGAAGATACTTAGCAGTTTTCTTGTAGATACCTAGGGGATACGCTGCCTACAGAGCAAAATCCCTTGGAAATGTTTAATTTCGAGTAAGTCTCGGTATTTAAATAAAAAAGGCAACTAGCACTCTTATAAGGATTTATAAGTAAATCAAATACAACTGAATGGAAAATTTCAATTCCAGATTGGTGCGATTAAAGGTTTCAATCCCCCTATTGACTTTGATCAGGTATTCAATTTCAATTCCGCATTGGTGCGATTAAAGGATCCGGAGTGATCGGGACTATAGGATTTACGACTCAATTTCAATTCCACATGGGTGCGATTAAAGGGATTCTCCGTGCGAGGCGTTGGGGATTCTCTAGATCATTTCAATTCCACATTGGTGCGATTAAAGGATTAGCTCGTGCCATAGTGGGCGTTTATTATTTTAAATTTCAATTCCACTTTGGTGCGATTAAAGGGAGGATGAGTGATAAAAACAGAGACATTAGTATTGTATTTCAATTCCACATTGGTGCGATTAAAGGACTTAAAAGATCTAGTAAGCTTGCATTAGGAGACATATTTCAATTCCACATTGGTGCGATTAAAGGTTTGGAGGTCACGTGTATCAAGAATTACGAGCAAAATTTCAATTCCACATTGGTGCGATTAAAGGAGGAGTAACCCCATCGTTTGGCACGAACTTATTCTATTTCAATTCCACATTGGTGCGATTAAAGGTTTTCTTTCATGCTGCCTTTTGGTTGAATAGGTTGAATTTCAATTCCACATTGGTGCGATTAAAGGTGGGTCTTGATCTCCTTCACCCTGTGGCTCTCATCGAATTTCAATTCCACATTGGTGCGATTAAAGGGCTTTGTTCAAATCTATTTCGGCCTGTGCTAAATCCATTTCAATTCCACATTGGTGCGATTAAAGGTATAATCATCAGTAGCCTTTTTGGCTTCCTCAGTATATTTCAATTCCACATTGGTGCGATTAAAGGAGGACCAGTTTACCGGCTCCCTGCTGGATGCCGAAAATTTCAATTCCACATTGGTGCGATTAAAGGCATTGATGGTCTTTTCAGCGTCCATGCGCAAGCGTATTTCAATTCCACATTGGTGCGATTAAAGGGACAAAAATACCGTGCGGTATGGGGATATACCGAAGATTTCAATTCCACATTGGTGCGATTAAAGGTTTTGTAATTGTTGGCAGCACGATCATAGTAAAGATATTTCAATTCCACATTGGTGCGATTAAAGGAGTAGGAAGAAGATCAAAAATCTTAATCTCGAAGAATATTTCAATTCCACATTGGTGCGATTAAAGGTTTTGTAATTGTTGGCAGCACGATCATAGTAAAGATATTTCAATTCCACATTGGTGCGATTAAAGGTATTATGAAAAGAACAGAAATAATTCAGTCAGTAATATTTCAATTCCACATTGGTGCGATTAAAGGTGACGATTGAAGTGCCTGAAACCACATTGGAAGACTAATTTCAATTCCACATTGGTGCGATTAAAGGGGCCGGATCTGTAAAAACCTTTCATTATGAAATAGAATTTCAATTCCACATTGGTGCGATTAAAGGGGATGTAAAGATACAGGATTTCGGTATTGATTTAGGATTTCAATTCCACATTGGTGCGATTAAAGGGCTTGTTGATGGGGTATCCGCTGTTTTTCATATGTTATTTCAATTCCACATTGGTGCGATTAAAGGCGCAGACATGAGCTGGCCACGCTTGATATAATAGTATTTCAATTCCACATTGGTGCGATTAAAGGGTCAAAAAGTCTTCCTGCCTTATTATAGGTTTCATATTTCAATTCCACATTGGTGCGATTAAAGGACTATTATTGCCTCCGAAAATCATCTTACATCTATTATTTCAATTCCACATTGGTGCGATTAAAGGTCATGACCAGACTAGCAGGCAATTGGCCATTTTTATATTTCAATTCCACATTGGTGCGATTAAAGGGGGATTGACTGGGATTCTCCGGAATACCTTGAATTGTATTTCAATTCCACATTGGTGCGATTAAAGGCCACGGCCACCGTATTGGTTACCTCTGCATAGTAATATTTCAATTCCACATTGGTGCGATTAAAGGTACCTTCATTGAAGCGGTACACCGCAGAATTACGCTGATTTCAATTCCACATTGGTGCGATTAAAGGTACTGCCCTTCAGTGCAGTAGTCATCCTGATTACTACATTTCAATTCCACATTGGTGCGATTAAAGGTCAGCTCGTACTCGCCACGCTCTTTACTGTTCAGTAATTTCAATTCCACATTGGTGCGATTAAAGGTCAGTACCTGGCTTGATCTCCAGACCGTACTCAGTGGATTTCAATTCCACATTGGTGCGATTAAAGGGTTAAAGTTCTGCCTATGTAACCAACAACTTTTCCAATTTCAATTCCACATTGGTGCGATTAAAGGAATTCACTAATGTTTGTTCTGGTGAGCACAAAATCATTTCAATTCCACATTGGTGCGATTAAAGGCAAAGCTAAAGCTTGC
>Ga0207773_100756_pt1 | contig 11281 bp, 14 predicted proteins | sample TtaePargueraPR_2_FD_187281 | JGI IMG/M metagenome (GOLD analysis project Ga0207773, IMG submission 187281) | Aerobic enrichment media microbial communities from Bioluminiscent Bay, La Parguera, Puerto Rico - Tt and M1 (3) (SPAdes) | ecosystem: Environmental > Aquatic > Marine > Unclassified ...
AGCATCGGCCTACCGAGCGCGTTGTCCAGCTCCCGAATCCGCGCTTCGAGTTCGGCATCGGTCATCTCGGCGGCGGTCTTCATCGAGACCTCGTGAGCCTGGGGCGCCTCGCGCCACCCGCCACGGGTCTTCATCCAGAAGATGGCGGCGGTGACGCACTGCGGGCCTTCTGTGGTGGCCTTGCGGAACAGGAACTCGGCGACCCTGGCGGTAGCCTTGGTGGCGCCGAGGTCGAGTTCGTCACGGTAGTGCTTCCGGAGTGTCTTGGGGTCAATGCCGACGACGCGGGCGATGTCATGTTCGGGAACGCCATAGGCAGCGAGCGCCTCGACCTGGCGACGGCCTCGTTCATCGGGACGATGTGCGCGGCGACCCATGTCAGCTCTCGACGTGCTCGAGGAGTGGCGGCACCTTGGCTTCCAGCGGGCCCAGCAATTGGCCATCTGCGCCGCGAGGCGGCGGCGCGATGATGATCCGTTGGATCCTGGTGATCGGGCCGACGTCGCCGATGTGCTCCTGAACGGTGGTCTCCTTCCAGTGGGCTCGCGTCTTGAGCCAGAAGATGCAGGCGGTGACGGACTGGGGTCCGTCGCCCATGGCCTTCTTGTAGAGGCTCTCGGCGATCTTGCTGTTGGCCTTGATGCTGCCGGTGTCGAGTTCGTCCCGATAGTGCTTGCGGAGTGTCTTTGGATCGACACCGAGAACTCTGGCAATGTCGGCCTCCGGCACACCGTAGGCGGCCATCGCCTCGACCTGGCGGCGGCCGGCGGGTTCGGGGCTGTGCGCGTGGCGGCCCATCAGTGGCGATCCTGCGGCGGCGACGATGCGGACCGTCCGCCCGGGATGAGTGTGAAGCCGGATGACCCACGGTGCACCTCGCTCTCTTCGATCTCGACCGGGGCAGGATCGTGGATGCGACGGCCACGCTCGCCGATCTCCCTGAGCAAATCGGTCAAGGGGTCGTTGATGACGGTAACCTCGCTGACCGTGGTCTCCTTCCACCGGGCTCGGGTCTTCAACCAGAAGATCGTCGCAGTCACCGCCTGTGGGCCATCGCCCATTGCCTTGCGGTAGAGGTTCTCCGCCATCCGGCTATTGGCCTTGATGTGACCGGTGTCGAGTTCCGACCGGTAGTGACGACGAAGGGTCTTGGGGTCGATCTCGACGACCTTGGCGATGTCGGCTTCCGGGATGCCATAGGCGGCCATGGCCTCGACCTGGCGCTGGGTGACGGGATCGGGCTGGTGTGCCTTGCGTCCCATGGTCAGGGCTCCTTCCGATGGGAAGGACCCGCGAGGGAGCCCTCGATCACACGAAGCCCGCCGCTGCCAATGGCGGGCGAGGGCTGGGCTTCCGGCGCCTCCTTCCGCGACGGTGCCTTCCAGTGGATGGTGATCTTCGGCGGCGCTCCCGCAAGCTCGGTGACCTGGGTCTCCTTCCACCCGGCCCTGGTCTTCATCCAGAAGATGGCAGCAATGACCGCCTCCCGTCCGTCACCGGTCGCCTTGCGGAACAAGTTCTCCGCCACCTTGGCATTGGCCTTGACGTGGCCGTACTTGAGCTCCGCGCGGTAGTGCTTCCGGAGCGTCTTGGGATCGATGCCGATGACACCGGCAATATCGACCTCGGGGACGCCATACCCGGCAAGAGCCTCGACGTTGCGGCGACTGACCGTGGTCGGCTCATGAGACGGGCGGCCCATGGTCAGGCCTCCTCGGTCACGACGGTACCGGCTTCCGGCTGGCGAAGGATCCGGTCCTCGCTGGGAAGGAGGTCGTCGCTATCAAGGAAGAACGGCGGAGCGTCCGCGGTCTCACCGCCAGCGGCCGGGAGGGTCCTTCCGGTCCCTTGGGCCACCCCGAAGCCAGTCGGCCGTCCCTGGTGAACGGGCGGACCGTGCAGGGCGGTCTTTGTGGCTTGCTCCAGAGAACGATAGGCTTCCAATCGCGGAGGCCCCTTGCTCGGGCGTTCCACAACACAGAGCTCCGCCGCCTTCTCGATGTCGAGGATCATGCGGGCCCGGCCCGTCTTGAAGTCGATTGTACGGAAGCGACCGCGAAGGCCGCGGGCGTGAAGAACGCGCGCGGTGTCGTACTCCGGATCGCGGGAACGGCTGAGGATCACCTCGCCGTCGAGCAGGACGTCGTAGCGGTAGCCGATACCTGTGATCCATTCGGCCCGAAGCCGGACCTCGATCGGAGCGGTCATTGGTCCACCCCTGCCGGTTCAAGCGGATCGACTTCATCGAGGGACAGTGCAAACGAGGGTGCGGTCGCCGCTGTCACATGTTCACGGTCACCCCTGTCAGCCTTGCCATTGGCAGTTCCGGTTTGATCCACGCCCCGTTCACCGGCCACTGACAAGAATGACAGGCCGGAGCCTTCGAGGACCGCTTCCTCCCCGGTGAAGTCCTGCCAGCGCCGGATGGCGACATCGACATAGGCGGGGTTGAGCTCGATCGCATGGCAGGACCGGCCGGTCATCTCGGCGGCAATGATGGTAGTGCCGGATCCCGAGAAGGGCTCGTAGACCGCCTGGCCGGAGGAGGAGTTGTTCTCGATCGGCCGCTTCATGCACTCGACCGGCTTCTCGGTGCCGTGGCCACTGGCATTGCGACGATGCGGGATCTGCCAGACCGTCGTCTGGTTCCGGCCGCCCGACCAATGCCCGGACTTCCCCTTCCGGACACAATACGCAGCTGGTTCATGCTGCCAGTGGTAGTCGCCACGGCCGATGACAAGGCGGGTCTTGTCCCAGATGATGACGGAGCGGACGGCGAAGCCGCAGGCTTCCAGGCTCTGCGCCACCGTGGTGGCATGGAGAGCCCCATGCCAGACATAGGCGACATCGCCGGGGAAGAGGGCCCATGCCTCCCGCCAGTCGGCCCGGTCGTCGTTGAGGACCTTGCCCCTGGCGATAACCGAGCCATCGGTGAGTCCTGCATTCTCACGCCAGCCGGGATCGTAGTTCACGCCATAGGGTGGATCGGTGACCATGAGGTGGGGACGAACCCCACCCAGCGCCCGCTCTACATCCTCCTTCCGGGTGCTATCGCCACAGACCAGCCGGTGCCGGCCGAGCAACCACACATCTCCGATCCGCGACACCGGCGTCTCAGGAACCTCCGGCACATCGTCCGGATCGGTCAGCCCCGGATTGCCGCTGTTGAGCAGCGTGGCGATCTCCTCGTCACCGAATCCGGTTAGCGACAGGTCGAAGCCGAGGTCCCCCAGATCGCCGATCTCCAGTGCCAGCATCTCGGTATCCCAGCCGGCGTTCAGGGCGATCTTGTTGTCGGCGATGATGTAGGCGCGCTTCTCGGCTTCGCTCAGCCCGTCCAGCTCGATCACCGGCACGGTTGCCATGCCGAGCTTCCGGGCCGCCAGCAGCCGGCCGTGCCCGGCGATAACGCCGTTCTCCCCGTCCACCAGGATCGGGTTGGTCCAGCCGAAGGCGCGGATCGAAGCCGCGATCTGCGCGACATGCGCATCGTCATGCGTCCGCGCATTCTTCGCATACGGGATCAGCTCACCAATCGGGCGGTAGTCGATGGTCAGAGTGCGCGTCGCATTGTCCGAAGTCATCGCAAATCACCGTGCTGCTAAGGACTTGGATTATACGATGATAGCGAAGTCTAATCTAGGTGAGTGATCCTACGACTTGCTACGATGCAGTACGCTATACTACGTCGTGCCGAAGATTTCTGGTCGTCGAGACGCAACGGACTGTCGATCGCACGCACGGTCCCGGTGACGCATGTGACGGATGTGACGCATTCTCTCCAATCTTCCGGCCTGGAATCGGGCGCACACCAAGGCTCCGTCACAGAAGCCCCATTCTCGACATCGGCTGGTGAGCCACCGTCATGCCTGCTACAAGACGGCGGCTGGGAAGCAAGCGAGCGGCGGACTCATCTTGGCCAGTGTCGGACGGGCGACATCCGCCCAGATATTGTCGTTCCCGAACAGCGAGGAGGTGCTTCGCAGCATCCTCGAGAACGCTTCGATCGGGATGACACTTGTCGATATCGGCGGCAACGTCGTCTACGCCAATCCAGCGTTCTCGACCATGTTCGGGTACTCGATCGCCGACTGCATCGGCCTTCGCGTCCGGGACCTCGTCGATGCGGAGATGGTCCCGGCGGCGGAGGACCAGCTCAGCGGATTGATCAATGGCGAGATCGATCACTACCGAACCGAGCGCCGTTATCGCCGCAGTGACGGGTCGTTGTTCTGGGGCCTTGTCTCCGCTTCGTTGGTTCGCGGAAAGGGGAGCAACCAGCCTCTGTACCTGATCGTGCAGATCACCGACATCGACCGAGAGAAGGGCGCCGTGGCAGCCCTCGCAGCATCGGAGAACCGCTGGAACTTCGCCTTGGATAGCGCCGGTCAGGGCGTATGGGACCATGACCTTCGAACAGGCACGGTCTTCTACTCTCCGCGATGGAAGGTCATGCGCGGGTTTGCGCCTGACGGGGACGTGGATCCGTCCAGCTGGTTGAGCCGGGTCCATCCGGACGATCGGCCGCGCATTCTCGAGCAGGTGCGGCGCCAGGACTCGGGCGAGCTCAAGTACAATGAGTTCGAGTACCGTGAGCGTCACCAGGACGGTCACTGGATCTGGATACTCAGTCGCGGCAGGCCGATCGAGTGGCACCCGGATGGGTCGGTCGCGCGGATCCTTGGCACGGACACCGACATCACCAGACTCAAGGATGTAGAGGCGCGGCTCGCTGCCGAGAGGGAGCTTCTGGCGGTAACGCTCGATTCGATTGCCGACGGCGTGGTTGTCACCGATCCCTCGCATGCGGTCATCCTTATGAACCCCGTTGCCGAAGAACTGACCGGCTGGGAGCTTGCGAATGCCAAGGGAGAGTCTCTGGGTGTGGTCTGCAACATCCTGGACGAGGAGACCAAAGCTCCCGCGATTGAGCCTGTCCTTGCGTCGCTGAGCGGGGCAGCGAGCAGGCTTCTACGCGAGGGATCGCTACTGGTCACCGCGGGCGGCGATAGCCGGGTGATCAGAGAGTGCGCATCGGTGGTCCGCAAGCCGGACGGCACGGTGATAGGCGGGGTTCTGGTCTTCCAGGACATCAGCGAGAGCCACGCACTGAAGCGCGACCTCTCCTATTCGGCCACTCATGATCCACTGACCGGCCTCGCCAACCGGAGCGCGTTTGATGCTGCGTTGAGAACGGCACTCGCGGACGTTCAGGGTACCGATCGGCAGCATGCCCTCTGCTTCATGGACCTCGACCGGTTCAAGCATGTGAATGACTCTGCCGGACACGCTGCCGGTGACGCTCTGCTGAGGCTGGTGGCCGAGTCGATCCGATCATGCTGCCGAGGTCAGGACATCTGTGCCCGTGTCGGTGGCGATGAATTCGCTCTGATCCTGCGTGACTGCAGCCTCTATGCCGCTGGCTATGTCGCCAGCAAACTGGTTCGGGCGATCGAAGACATTGCCTTCACCTGGAACGGCAAACCCTATCGGATCGGGGCAAGCGTGGGCGTCGTCGCCGTTGATACCAATAGCGGCTCCACATCCACGCTTCTCGAGCAGGCGGATGCCGCTTGCTATGAGCAAAAGCGTTCCCGGCAAACCGATCGATAGCCGACGATCGAACTTGCATTCACGCCTGATCGGAGCATCAGTCGAGCAGCTGCCCGAGAGTCAGAGCCAACCTGCCTGGCAATCCTCGGGTCTTCCGGTCGTAGGAGAGGCGAACGGCGCCCTCCTCGAACACGGAGGATCATCCATGACCGCGAAGAGCACGAAGACCCAGGAGCCAACGGACGAGGCAACCGTCTCTGCCAAGGGAACCGACACGACCCCCGCGACCAGCGGCACCAAGCCCGGCACTGGCCGCGCCAAGGCGAAGCCGGGCAAGGCCCCGGCAAAGACGCCGAAGGCCCGCCAGACGGCGGCTGTGGCCGACAGGGAGGCCAAGACGGAGCGGGCGCCGCGCACCGACACCAAGCAGGCGCAGTTGATCGCGATGCTTCGGGCGAAGGACGGCGCCACCGTCGAGGAGATCGCCGCCGCCTTTGGCTGGCAGGCTCATACCGTTCGCGGCGCTCTCTATGGCGCGCTGAAGAAGCGGCTCGGCCTCGATGTCGTCTCGCAGAAGGTCGAGGGCCGCGGTCGCGTCTACCGCATCGGTGGTTGAGGCAATACCGCCGCTCTGGAGGGCCGCCGCAGCCACTGCGGCGGCCCCTTCGTCTCACGCATCAGGGAACGGGAACCATCCCCATTCAGCTCGCTCACCAGGGCCTCCAGATCCCGCCGGTCACCAGCAGAACTAAACCAATCAGCAAGACAACCGCGATGGCCATCCGGCCGATCGCCCTCAGCCTGAATCGGCCGACTTCAACAGCAAGGTAGTCCAGGGAATGCCGCATCTCACACCTGTCACAAGTACGCTCTGCTACGCATCATAGCGATCTCGGACGAGATGTATAGGATTATTTTCCTGTGATGGGGATGAAGCAGTATCGCGCCTCGCGGCGGGGCGGAGCCGGACAAGTGGGTATTGTTCGACAGGCCCGCTACAGCCTGTTCTTGTCCGTCTGGCTCTGGCCGCCATGTCCCGAGACAGGCGGTCCGCTTTCCACGCGATAGTTCGAAAGCATGAGCTGGTCGATGATCGCATCCGCGATCCGGTCGCGCTCCTCCTCGCTCAATTGCCGGCGCATGCCATGTACGAGCTTGAACCCGCGGGTCAGACCCATACGGATCGTCAGACGCAGATCATCCCGACTCGACCAGACCATCCCCGCATAGTGCTAGGAATTTAATCTGGGCCAATCCGACCGTCGATATCACTTCGCAACGAGGAAGGAATCCCGCTTCTTGCCCTCGGCCTCGAGCGCCGTCAGCCAGCGCGGCGTGCGGCCACGACCGCTCCAGGTCTCCCCGTTCGGCCCCTGGAACTTGACGCCAATGCCGGCCTTGGCGGCACGACCCTTCGAGGCCTTGCCTCCGCCCGCGTTCTTCCGGCGACGGTGCACGACGTCTCCGCCATTCGGTTTCGTCGAGGTGCCGTTTTCGAGATTGGAAAGCGCCGCGATCTGCTTCTGCAGCGCATTGCGCTCGACATCGATCTTTCGCGACAACTCCGCCTGCACCTTGTCGCGGAGTGCGACGAGGTCGGCGACCGACATGCTCTTCAGGCTCAGTCTCGGCATCTTCTTCTAACCCCCGTTTCTACGGAACGAGGCATCGCATAGGGCGAATAGGCAGATGCCGCAACACCGACACCGTTCCAGTCCGTCATCGCACAGCAACCACGCACACCCGGTAAGATCGGTAAGAAGGTAAGAACGCTGGAGGCCAGCGTTGGCACCATTGGCGTTTGCCAATCTTACGATCTTACCGAACTTACCGGTTCATGCTGGCGCGTCGGTAAATGCCGCGAGCTGGACGCTCAACTTCACCATCCTTCATCATCGAATGGAGAAGACGGTCGACATTGTTGCGCGGCATGGATGTCGCCGCGACGATGTCTGCCACCGCTCGCTCCTCGTCGCCGAGAACGACGAGAATAGCCTCGCGCTGCTCGGATCGCTTAACGTCATCTGCCTCACCAAGAATGGTCCATCTGCACGTCGCCGGGTCGAACTCCATCGCGTAGGCGAACTCCTCGATGTCGCGGCCACGGCCATGAAGGGTGACCCCGCCGGCTTGGCGCGCCAGGACCAGCACCGTGTCCGCCGAGCCGGTCAGTCCGAGCGTTCCCGACACCGTGTCGAACGGATCCTCGGCCGACATCTTGCGGAGATGGTGGAGGACGACGACCGCAACGCCATGCTCGCCCGCGAACCGTTGCAGTTCCGACAGCGCTTCATAGTCCTCCCGATACCCCGAACTCGACCGCACAGGCCGGATCGCGGCCAACGTGTCGATGACGATCAGGCGCGGGGCAGCAACGGTGGCACACCACGCTTCCATGTCAGCGAGGCCACCTTCATCGAGACGACGCCATTCTGTTGCGAGCGTGAGCCTCGTCGGCCAGCGCTCGTTTCCCATCCGTTTGTGCATCCGGCGCTGCAGGCGACGATGGTTGTCCTCAAGAGCGACATAAAGGACGTCAGCCTCGGCACTCTCCGCTTGACCAAGGCAAGTGCCTCCGGCCGCGACGGCCACGCACACGTCGAGGGCCATCCAGCTCTTCCCGACCTTCGGCTTGCCAGCAAGAATGGTCACGCCTTCCGGAATGACGTCCGGCACGACGAACACGATCGGCAAGAACTCCAGGTCGCCGAGCTTTGTGGCGGTGATGCAACGAGACCGCCAGCCCGCACCAGTGGTGTTCCGGCGTTTCTTCGCGATCTCGGTCCTCGAGCACACCAGCGCGTCATGCAGTGCATCGCGCGCTTCTTCTTCGCCTAGTCCCACGCCGGCGGCGGCCCGGAGAAGATCGCCGAATACGACCGTCTGATCCATACCGCGCACGGTGATCCATCGAACATGTTCGGTGACAATGGCTTGAAACCGGTCGAACTGTTCGCCGGGAGCCGCGCCGGCGAGTTGGTGGCGAGCACTGTCGAGGTCGGCCAGATAATCCCATGGAAGATCGTCGGTTGCTGGCCCCGGATGATCTGGCTCGGCCAAGGTCATTTGCCGCCTCCCCCGCTATCGCGGAGCGAGTCTCGCCGCCCGGCCGCCTCAAAGGCCTCGACGTCTTCCAGTCGATACGCGACCCGGCCTCCGAGTCGGAGGTAGGCGGGACCAGTGCCCATCGAGCGCCACCGCTCCAGCGTGCGCGGAGACAAGCTCCATCGGCGGGCAAGTTGGTCCTGGTTTAGGTGACGAGCAAACAGCGCCGAGACCGCGGCCTCGGCGGGATCGAGATTTGGTTCGTTCTGGGTCATGTCGGGTTCCTCGACGGGCGCGGCGGAACCAATCCGATCGCGCTATGAGGAACCCCAGGTAAGGCATGTCGGGCCCACGAAAAACGCTACGAAAGTCCCACGAAATCATTTCCTTTCGTGGGATTTCCGAAAGCGCCGATGCTGGTCCCGAATATTGTTTTGGATCGTCACCGGTTGTGTCAGGACGGCGTCAGTATGGTTCGTTCGGATCCAAGTGGAGAGTTCCCTCGCCTCGGCGGCAAGGGTCAGCAATGCTTCACCCGATCGACACCGTCGTTCGAACTCGGCGATCAACAGATCCTTGTCGCTTGGTCGTCCTTGCGACGTAGCTCTTGGAGACTTGGCCTTCGGCCACCACCGCGCGATGTCGGCCTTGCTGACCATGAGCTTCGACCACACGGTTCGGTGACGGATGCGTAGGTCGTCGCTGAAGCCAGCGACCCAGTGATCGTCGTCTGAATAGGGATTGGCCCAGAGGTACATCTCCGCGGTTTCGGCTCCGCCGAGCTCTTCCGAACCGATTGGGTGAAACACCCTCATACCGCCGAACCAGGACGGTTTGAGTTGCTCACGTTGCGCCTCTCGCACTCCCGTTGCGGCGACTTCTACCGACGCTATGCGATCGACAAGCTGGCGATATGCGTCGTCCCATACTGCCGGATCAGGCCCGACGTTGCGCGTGCCACCGCTCGACGTGATCCACTGTGCGGCGGCGGATAGCGGCATGAAACCGGAGCCTCCCGGCTCCACTAGGGGCGGGAATTCTTCGGGAGACATGCGCGCCGGCCAAACATCCATCACCGAGCTCGAGCGGATCTGGACATCTTCGAAGCCCTTCCGCGATCTCAGGTCCCACCGCAGTTGGTCCAACCAGAGCTCCGTATATATCTCCAGATCCTTCCAGGCTCTCGTCGGAATCGTGAGCCTTTCGCGCGTGGTCAGGTCGACCGCTTCCGCTTCGATAGCGCCGTCTCCCAGGACGTCCCAAAGCTCGTCCTTGGCCTCGCGGGGCGACCTCGGTCGATAGGGGGCCGAGAGAGTGCGATCCCGTGGATAGTCCTCTCGAAGAGCAAGTAGGGGCCAGCAAGCGGTTGGCATCGGCTGCACGGTGAAGCCTTCGAATACCGGAGAGTCGGGACCTCTGGTCCAGTCGGTCGCAACCCACCAGGAGCAATCGAGTCTATAGGCGTCCCACTGCTCTCGGACCGCCTGCGGCGTACGCCAGACAATCCAGGCGATCGTCATCGGCAGCGTCCACCATGCCTCCGACATGGGGTCGTACAGGGCCGGCTCGGGCCTTCGCACCAAGGGTCCGATCCCAAGCCGGTCCGCTTCCTGCTCCGCCGCCAATGGGGTGATTGCTCCTTCGAGTACGCGCTGAAGCAGCTCCTCTTGCGAGATGGGCGAAATCTTCTCGGCAGCTTCTTCCGGGATTGCGACGACGTCCTGCGCGTCCATCTGCGGCGATCTCCTTTCGCGAATCATTCCGCTCGAAATGCGCCCCGAGCGATTGTACCGCCTACCCACCCCTTCAAATGCGCCGTCCACAGGTTTCGCAGGATTTCGATAGCGCCACTAATTCCCCGCAGCAGTTCGCTCCGGCGGGAGTTGGGCTTTTCGATCTCGCCTACCGAGTGCATCACCATTGGAATGGCGAACACCACAGTCATCAGCAGACCGTCACAGGAAGCCCGCGATCGCATCGCTGAGATCGGCGATTTGCTGGCGCTCGGGCTCGTTCGGCTGCGGGCCCGACAGTCAACTTCTTTATCTGCAGCGACCGGAGACAGTTTGGTGGACTGTCTCGCTACACCGAGCGGTCATGGCGGAAGCCGAACGGAGAACGCCGCACGATGATCGACTACGCAAACCACCCCGCCACGTCCTCGGTACTCGCCCGCCTGGCAGCATTGAAGACGACGCCGACTGTGGAATTGAAGCAGCAGTGGCGGGACCTCTTCGAGACCGAGCCGCCGCCCTATAACCGGCGCTTCCTCGAAAGCCGCCTCGCCTATCGCATCCAGGAACTCGCCTATGGCGGGCTGAAGCCGGAGACGGTCAGGCGGCTGGAGGAACTGGGTGAGGAGTTGTTCGGCAACAACGGCAAGCCGAGGCGGAGCCGGGATGTCGAGCACCGACCGATTGCCGGCACCCGGCTGATCCGCGAGTGGAACGGCGTCGACCACGTCGTCACCGTCCGGCCGGAGGACTTCGAGTACCAGGGCCGGCCCTTCAAGTCGCTGTCGGCGGTGGCCCGCGCCATCACCGGGACGCGCTGGAACGGCTGGGTGTTCTTCGGGCTCAAGAACCAGCGAGGTCGGTCGTGAACGCCCCGGTCCGCTCCCGTCGCGCCGAGACTGCGCTGGGTGGGGCGTCTTCCTCCCGCGTTGTCCTGCAGCGCCGCTGTG
>Ga0207773_100757_pt1 | contig 11241 bp, 7 predicted proteins | sample TtaePargueraPR_2_FD_187281 | JGI IMG/M metagenome (GOLD analysis project Ga0207773, IMG submission 187281) | Aerobic enrichment media microbial communities from Bioluminiscent Bay, La Parguera, Puerto Rico - Tt and M1 (3) (SPAdes) | ecosystem: Environmental > Aquatic > Marine > Unclassified ...
TGAATCCACTAAAGCGGTATGAATTGTATAGTGACAATGCGGTAAACAACCGTATTCTGGCAGCTATCTCCCCATCTTTTGAGATTTTGGATGGCTTGACGTACAAATTGAACCTGGGTGTGGATTACTCCACCACCAACAGGTATCAACAGTATAGGCCTTATACCGAAGTCATCAATGAGTCCAATATTTCTGACGGTACATTGGATGTTGGTATCAGCGAAAACACGAACAAGTTGGTGGAGAATACGCTAACGTATAATTGGCACAGCTACCCGCACAATCTGACTGTATTGGGAGGGCATTCCTATCAGACCTTTTTGGATGAATACAGGCTGACATCTGCTAGAGGATTTGCGGATAATAATATCGAACCTAGGTACCAAGACCAAAATAGTACCAGTGAATATCCGACCACGGTAAGTTCATCCGCCGTAAAGAATGAGTTGCAATCTTTCTTTGGCAGAGTGAATTATACCTTTAACGACAAATATTTGTTTACCGGTACCATTCGGGCCGATGGCTCCTCCAAGTTTGGAGAGAATAATAAATATGGCTACTTCCCTTCCTTTGCCTTAGGCTGGAATGTGACCAAGGAAGATTTTATGAGCAACACCGTTTTCAACAACCTAAAAGTTCGTGCAAGCTGGGGACAAACAGGTAACCAGGAAATACCTTCTAAGATCACAAAAGCCAGTTACTCTGAAGATCGACTATCCAGTGGATCGGGAAGTTTGAACACTTACCCAATTGATACCGATGCCACATCTTTGGACGGTTACCCATATGGGATTGTCTTTACAAGGCTGGCAAACCCTGATTTACAATGGGAGGTATCTACCCAATTGGATTTTGGGATTGATTTCGCATTCTTTAATTCCAGATTGAATGGTACTTTGGATTATTTCAACAAGGTGTCTTCCAATATCCTATTAGAGGTTGTTCCTGCTGACCCCGTCCAGCCGACTTCAACTTATTGGGACAATATCCCGGATATGAAGATCCACAACAGCGGCATCGAATTGGCTTTGGATTATTCCAGCAAGGAGCAGCGTGAATTTTCCTATACAATTGGGGGTAACGTTACCTTTATTCAAAATGAGGTGAAAGACTCTCCCTATTCGGTATTGACCACAGGGGCTGCCCAAGGTGCCGGCCAGACCGGCGCGACGATAAATGGCTATATCAATGGTCACCCAATCGGGTCATTTTACATGCTTGAATTTGATGGGATCGGTGAAGACGGCCTGAACAGGTTTAAGGACATCAACGGAGATGGAGAAGTATTGGACAATGATCGTCGAGTAGTAGGAAGTGCGATTCCTAAAATGATCTATGGTGCACACATGAACTTCAACTACAAGTCTTTAGACCTGGGCCTTAATTTTAATGGTTCGGCAGGAAGCAAGGTATACAATCATACGACCATGTCACTTTTCACCAAGGCACAATTGACAAGGTCAAATAACACGACTGACTTCGCTGCTCAATACCCTGAAGAATCTTTCAACAATTCCAACACCGTATCCACACGTTTCCTGGAAAACGGCTCCTACTTTAGATTGAACAATGCTACCCTAGGTTACAACTTGAATTCTGAGCAGATCGGATTGGGGGATACTTTTCAAAATATCAGATTATCAGTAACAGGTCAAAACCTGTTTGTGATAACTGATTACTCAGGATTTGACCCGGAAGTAAACACAGGATCCACTTCAGGCGGTATTCAAACCTTTGGAATAGACCGTTTTACCTACCCGAAAGCCAGAACATTTTCCATCAACTTGAACATGACCTTCTAAAAGAAATTTCATGATTAATAAATCATATTATAATGAAAAATAAAAGATTTAATACCCTACTGCCCGCAGTCGCGTTTTTGTTCGCATTTATAAGTTGTACGACATTAGAGGAAGAGGTACTTGATGAGTCCTTGACAGGGACTGGACAGGCGGAAGCTGTAAGCGGATCAATAGCCCCTGTATACGGTCTTCTCCGTCAAGTATGGATGCACACCGTCAATTTCGGACTTCAGGAAGTTGCCTCAGATGAAGGGATTCTTCCTTATCGGGGAGGAACAGATTGGTTTGACGGAGGTAAGTTTATCGCGGTTCACCAGCACCTGATGACTCCTACAAATGGTTTGGTAGGAGATGCCTGGACATACATTACCCTGACCTTATCAAGGGCTGTATTGGCAGAGGAAAGATTGCTTTTGGAAGTTGAAAATGGTAATCCGGCCGCACAAGATGCCCTTTATGAAATGATCGCCATGAAGGCCTATTTGAACATGCTGGCACTTGATAACTGGGGGCTTGTGTTCAAAAAAGATAATTCTAATGAAATATCTGAAATTCTTAGAGGCCAGGAAGCTATCGAATACCTGGAGGATGAATTGCTGTCCGTCGTAGATGTGATCAACAGTGATAAAGGCCCTGGTCGAATGAACAAATATGCGGTAGAGGCATTGTTGGCCCGCTTGTACCTGAATGCAGCAGTTTATCGGAATCCCTATGGTTCACCAGACTTCAGGTCTGAGGATATGGATAAAGTGATTCAATATACAAGCAATATTATTGATGGGCCTTATTCTTTGTCCCCAGAATATTTCGAATTGTTCAACGATGACAATGATTCCAATCCTGAAATTATCTTCTCATTGGACCAAAGAGGGGTACTTCAAACCGAGCATAGTCGATGGGCTTATTGGTCAATATCCGGTGACCAGATCCCTAGACCGGAATTCCCAAGTACAAGGGGAACCGATGCTGTGGCAGCTACTCCTGATTTCTACCAAACTTGGGTTGATGCTTACGGAGATGTAGATCCTGCTGATGCTGATGCTCGTTTCTTTCAAGAAAACACCATTATTCCTGAAGAATTAAAGGATCTTACCGGTGTCAACCCTACCAATGATGCGGATCATTTCTATTGTGTAGAGGCAAAGGAGTTTGAAATCAACAGGGGGATTCTTCGTAATGTGATTTGGGGACCAAGAAAAGATGAGAGTGGTAATATCATGACCTGTGAGGACGGAAAAGTGAGGATTTACCCCATAATCAATAGAAGAAGCAGTGGAGCGGATATCCGATATGTGGATCATACGCTAAAAGTAGATTTTACAACTGAGGGTAGTTTACATAATGCGGGATACCGCTTCTCAAAATATCAGTTCAGCCATACGGCCACTAACTGTTGCAGCAACAGCAGCGTAGATTTGGTCTTGATCCGCTTGGGAGAGATATATTTGATGCGTGCTGAAGCTAAGTTGAGGAAAGGCGATAATGCTGGTGCTTTGGCTGATGTCAATACTTTAAGGACTTCTAGAAATGCACGTCCAGCGCAGACTCCTGCTGCTTTGGATGCCATTGACCTTGATATCCTGTTCCGGGAAACGGGATTTGAATTGTATTGGGAGGGCTTTAGAAGAAACTATCAAATCCGATTTGGTAAGTATGAAGACAGTTGGACCGAGAAGACCGATGCCGATGTCCATAAAAGGTTGTTCCCTATTCCCCAAAAAGCAATGGATGGAGCATCCAGTGAAGTAGGGTTCTTGGAACAAAACCAAGGCTATTAAAAACCATCAGTCTATTTAGAAACAAAAGCCGGTGAGATCATCCACCGGCTTTTGTTTGTCTGTTGAACTTTGGATTAGTCTTCTGTTTTTTGGATAAGGTTCCGATCTAGGTCAATGGAAAAATGACGGGAAGGAAGTGAGTGGAAGAGCTTTCCAAAGATTACAAAGAATTGAACGAGTGCGCTGTTTAGCCTTTGCTCTTGGTTATGGCTCTTTTTGTTGACCAAAGGAATAAAATCTTCGTAAAAATTCAATCTATCGGCTGAAATCAACCTTTTCCCCAACTCATCTCCGTTTTTCAGCAGATAAAAATCATCGATAATCGTTTGATCGGATATTGGATTCCCAAATGATCGCACAATCTTCGGATCAAACAATATTTCTGGGGAGAATTATGCTCTATTTTAATTGTCCACAGATGAAGAGGACCTGTCTTGCCGGTAGGCAGATAAACACAGATTAGTTTATTGAAGCATCATCATTGCACCTGATTTATTCTTGGCCTGCAGGACAGGAAGGAGCGTCCTCTAGTAATCCCCCAACTTTTCCGCTTAATCCATCCTTTACCTTGATGTTTTTTGGGTCAATTAAAAATAAAAAAACCTCTAAACATACCATTTAGAGGGTTTTGGTTCTTTTTGATCTGAATCTTGTCGGGGTGGCAGGATTCGAACCTGCGACCTCCTCGTCCCAAACGAGGCGCGATAACCGGGCTACGCTACACCCCGAACACTAAAAAAGGATTCCTACTGAATCCTTTGGTAGAGAGTGGGGGATTCGAACCCCCGGTACGGTTTGACCCGTACGACAGTTTAGCAAACTGCTGGTTTAAGCCACTCACCCAACTCTCTATATTATCAATGCCCCTATGACATTTTGTTTGCCGAGGCAAATGGTGTAAGCCACTCACCCAACTTTTGTCTTGAAAAAACCTGCTGTTTTTCCCCTTAAAGCGATGCAAATATAAACGATAATTATCCATTTATACAAACCAGAATACTTAATTAATTTATGATTTTTTGCCGATTTGGAATCATTTGAAAATAAGTTTCTGTGATTCAGTTAGAAAAAATATTATTAGCAATCAATAAAAATGTCAAATGACCTTATGGCTTATATCTGAACACTGGGTTTATTGGTCTATAAATTCAAGTATTACTATTCCAGTCCAACTTACTATCCTTCAAACAGTGGTCTCAATACATATAAATAAATATTGAAGGAATAAACTATGGACTATCTAGATATAATGTTAATTTATAGTATGATGACTATAAACTTAATCAGGGGAGAAAAATTTGATGAGGGCTGGAAAAGGCTGATAATTGAACAGTGCCAATTGGTCTTGTCTCATTTAAAAAACCGTAAGAATCCATATGAGAGTATTCATGAGACCCGTAAAGCTTTCAAAAAGATTCGAGGGCTTTTAAGGTTGGTGAGAAATATATTTCCTGCTTATAGGGAGGAAAATATTTTTTTTAGGGATCAAGGAAGGGTTTTATCAGAAATCAGGGACTATCAAGCAGTGCAAGATACCTTACTCAGACTGTATTCCACAAATGAGCGTCCGGCAAAAAGAAATACTTGTAAGGGGATTGCCAAGATGCTTAATAGGAAAAGGGTTACGCTTGAAAAGCAACTGCTGAAAAAGGAAAAAATATTTGACCAAATCTCCCAAAACATCATCCAAAAACTAAAAGAAATTGAAGAATGGTCCTTGGAGGAAGCTTCCTTCTCCCATTTTTTGAATAATATTAAACATGTCTACAAAAAAGGACTTCGGCTATATGAAATAGCCAAATCTACAGGTGAAGCATCGGATTTCCATGAATGGAGAAAACAATCGAAATATTTACGTTATCAACTCGAATTTTTATTTCCATTATGGCCAAACTTAATGAGCTGCTGGGAAAATGAAATGCATACCTTAACAGATTATATAGGGGAGGAACATGATTTAATTGTTTTAAAACAGTTGATGGAAGCGGAAGATATTACCATTAAAAATTCAAAGGAAAGATTGGAATTTGAAGAAACGGTTACTTTTCACAAAGAGCAATGTAGATCGAACGCATTGACATTGGGTGCAAAATGCTATTCGGAAAGGCCAAAATTTTTCCGCGCGAGAGTAAACGGTATTTGGGAGGCTTATCAGAGAGAATTGGATGAATTTTCCAAAGAAAATGCCCCATAATAAAAGGGGCAAAAACATCTTTTACACTTCTAATCTTTTAAAACGAATAATTATTGGTTACTAGTCTGAATTGGTTCATTACCTTATAAGTAGCCCTTGTAAGGTCTAAATTAATGCTGGGAGAATTAATGTCAAAATTAGCAGCTGTGTATCCCTGCCAAATGGTTTTGTTCTTTTTATAGTCGATTACATATATAATCAGCATTCCATCATTTTCGTAATATTTGATATTGTCATAATCCTCACCTGCTTGCCTTTCTCCTTCTTCATCATCTTCCTCCTTATTTTTTTCCTTGGCTTTTTGTTCCTTTAATTCCTCTTCCTTAAGAATCTCAAGGCCTCTGCTTGCTAACCAATTATCAAATTCAGGTTGAATATACCCTCTGTACCTGATCTGATTGATGAAAAGTTTATAATAAATTAGAATGTCGGGTTTATCTAACTGATGTTTAAAACCTTGGGAATTTAATCTAGAAACGATGGTTTTGTCAATAATGGGGATATGTTTAATAGAGTCAGTCCCCGTATCTTCCATAAAGGCAAAGGTTTTGTATTTTTTGAAGTTTCCCCTGTAATCGTAATCATATTCGGCGACAAAGTCCTTAGATGAAAAGCATGCTGTAAATAGAAGCAGCGTTAAAACAAGACATAGATGAGCTTTTTTCATTTCTCTGGCATTTTAAATCTCTAATTAAACCTAAGTAATCATAATAGTTGGTAGTTTAGTCGGAGTGCGATTTTAGTACTTATAAAGGATGCTTTGATATCAGCCAAATAGAAAATACAATATTAGGTGATTTTCATGCTGACATACTGAATATTAATTAATTAACTCCAATTATCAAAATATAAGATGCACGAAATTGAATAGATGACCAATAAAATGTTTTTAATAAAGAGAAATGAATGCTTGTTTGTTAATTGCCTTAAAGTTTAAGAGGGGAATACAGCGGTTATACTTCTTCTTCTGGCCTGAACCTCATGTATTCTGGATAAGGAAAGGCATGTATTAATTCCCCATTTTCAATTCTCTGTTGGATTTCTTTCCAGTGTTTTGGATCGAATAAAGATTTATGAAAATCCAGGAAATGAGGTTTCACATCTGTCCTCCCAATCATAAATCGTTTAAAATCCTCAGGGAATACATCATTTTTCGCTATTTCGTACCAAGGTTCGGAAGCATATATTTGGTCAAAGGTTACTGGTTTGGGTTTTTCCCTAAAGTTCATTTTAGTGAGGAATTCAATTTCATCATAATCATAAAAGATAACACGCTTTTGTCTGGTCACTCCAAAGTTTTTGGTCATCATGTCACCAGGAAAAATATTCGCTTTAGCCAGTTGTAGGATAGCATTGCCGTATTCCTCTACCGCAATTTTAGCATCATCCAAGTCGCATTCTTCAAGGTACATGTTTAAGGGGGTTAACCTTCTTTCTGTATAGAGGTGCTTGATATAAAGTGTTCCCTCCTTGATCTCAATGAGTGAATTTGCCGTGTTTTGAAGTTCTTTTAACAATTCGGGGGACACACGGTCCAAGGGCAATTGGAAATATTCAAACTCATGGGTGTCGGCCATTCTTCCGACCCTGTCATGAAGGGAGACCAATCGGTACTTGTCCTTTACTTCCTGTCGGGTCATGTTTTTGGGTGGATCAAAATTGTCTTTGATTACCTTAAACACAATATTGTAGGAGGGAAGCGTAAATACTGTCATTACCATTCCTTTGATACCCGGTGCTAAGACAAATTGATCATTGCTTGTCTTTTGGTGATTGAGAAAATCCCTATAAAATTCTGTTTTTCCATGTTTGTTGAAGCCTATGGCATTGTAAAGTTCGTAAACCTTCTTGTGTGTGATGACCGAATTAAGGAACGCCACAATCTGTGAGGGGATTTCAGTTTCTACCATAAAATAGGAACGGGTATAACTGAAAATAGCACTCATTAGATTGGGGTCAAAGATTAAAGTGTCCACAAAAACCCCCTTTGGGCCGTGCATAAAGGGGATGATAAAGGGCATCCATTTACCTCCAAGGAAAGTTCTGCCAATCAAATAGGCTGCTTTGTTCCTGTAAAATACCTGCTTTAAGACTTGGGTTGTGGTGTTTTCGTCTACCTTGTAACGGGTTAAGATTATTTCACGAATACTCCTGACTAAAAACTGAACATCTTTTTCCTTTTGGTAATATGGTGCTTGGAAATCAAAATCTTCTAAAATTTTACGGATGATTTTTTGCACGCCCCACTGTGGGGGATAATTATAAAATAAAGGTTCCTGGGGATGAATCTCACATGAATCAAAACCCTCCAAAACAAACATCAGTTCTTCGTCTATGCTCAGTTCAGCAACCGATTTTCTAATCACGGAATTGTAAAAGGACTCCGCTAATTCTTTGTCTTTTCTAAGTTCAATATCTTGGGAAAAGCACTGTTTGACCTCAAACCAAAAGCTTCTGTCCTTTAAATATTCATTATATTGATTCTTGCATAATCCTACCACTTCATTCACACAATCTTTATATAAACGCAACCTTTGACGGTGGTTCAGTTGGACCCCATCCCAATCACGTTCTCTAAAATAAATCGGCGCTCGTTTAGTATGTTCATGAAAGGCGGTAATGTATTCCGAGTATCCCCTCAAAATCATATTAACGACAACTTGAATTTCCGTTTTAGTCTCTAACATAGGGAAATAGATATTGATAACTCCTATCGAATATAAGTAAAACCTAAGAGGTTGACATGTAAATCATCTCAACTCTACCAATAAAATTCAGATTTTTACCAAAAACTACTGAATTATAATCCCTTAGCTGAGGCAGTTTTCGAAAAATAAAATGTTATTGTTATTATTTGATCTGAGAAGGATATTTGGAAAATTTTACTTGCTTGAAAACCAGTCTCCATAAGAATAATTTTTCTTCTGCAATCGATTGTTTGCATATTGAGAATAATTTTTTACCTTTCCGTTAAGTTATTCAATTACTTGAATAATTCAACAATAGGTTTAATAGGTTTGATAGTAAAAAAAGGTCCGCATTCTGTTCGGACCTTTTTTATTGAATTCATTTTCCTCAGCAGTTAATTGAATTTTAGTCAAGTAAAGGTTGTTCCGTCATAAAACAGGAATAGGATAGTTATGAAATTGGAAACTGTAGTCAATCGTCTTGAAAACAAGCTCCGAGCTCCACTTCCTGGGAAGCAGGGTCAAATTACCATGGCACCTTATCCCATAAATGAAGCCCGGTTTGCACAGCAGGATTTATTCAATGCTCGAAAGGGGGCTGTATTGCTTTTGCTATATCCTGGCCTGGAAGGTTGTACTGTTCCATTTATCAAAAGACCTGAATATGATGGTACCCACAGTGGACAAGTTTCACTCCCTGGTGGAAAATGGGAACCTGAAGACATGGATCTTCAGGAAACAGCATTGCGGGAAACAGAAGAAGAAATAGGAGTGGGAAAAAGTCAAATAAAATTGATTGGAAGCCTCTCTAGACTCTTTATTCCACCAAGCAATTTTTTAGTTACACCTTATATTGGTTATACAGAAGAATTACCCTCATTTAAACCTGATCCCAGGGAGGTCAGCAGGATAATTCAATGTACTTTTGAAGAACTTGTGGATCATCGGATTAGGAAAGAAACATCGCTCAAATTACATTCAGGCCATGAAGTGATGGCACCTTATTTTGATATTGATGAAGAAGTGGTGTGGGGTGCTACGGCAATGATTTTGGGGGAACTGATGGCTGTTTGGTATTAAGAAGCTCAAGATCTTTTTTTTTCTTACCGGTTTTGTTTGTTTTGCTTTTCATATTTATTGTATAAATCCAATCTACATGCAGGAACCATCCCCTTTGATTACCAATGATGCTGTTGTAATGGGCCTTTTGATGGGAATCTTGGCCCTTGTTTTTACCACATCCAGTAGTCAGAAAACATTTTGGAAAAAATTTTACAGAGTAGTCCCATCAGTTTTGCTCTGCTATTTTTTGCCTTCCATATTCAATACCCTTGGAATCATATCTGGCGAACAGTCAAGCCTTTATCAGGTGGCTTCAAGGTATCTTTTGCCCACATCTTTGGTGCTGCTAACGATAAGTATAGATTTTAAGGGCATTATTAAATTGGGACCTAAGGCATTGATTATGTTCCTTTCTGGGACTGTCGGAATTATCCTTGGCGGACCTCTTGCGCTATTAATCGTATCCTTTTTTCATCCTTCTATTTTGGCTGGTGTGGGACCGGATGAAGTCTGGAGGGGACTGGCCACAATAGCTGGCAGCTGGATTGGAGGAGGAGCCAACCAAACTGCCATGTTAAGGACTTTTGAGGCAAGTCCGGCATTGTTTAGCCAAATGATTGCAGTGGATGTCGTGATTGCCAACCTTTGGCTGGCTTTCCTGCTTTACTGGGCAGCTAACCCCGGCCGAATAGACAAAATCTTTAAAGCGGACAGTTCCGCTATACTGGAACTTCAAAAGAATGTGGAAGCTTACCGAAGAAACATTATGAAAATCCCATCCATGGCGGATACTTTTAAAGTTTTGGGAATTGGTTTCGCCATTACTGGTCTATCCCATTGGATAGCAGATTATCTTGCCCCATGGATTGGAGAAAATTATCCGCAGTTGGATCAATATTCCTTGGACTCCAAGTTTTTCTGGATTGTGGTCATCGCAACAACCGGAGGATTGATTCTTTCATTCACCAAAGTAAGAAATTTGGAAGGGGTAGGAGCCTCCCGATTAGGGAGTGTTTTATTGTATGTTTTAGTCGCCACTGTTGGGATGCAGATGGATTTATTCGCTATCTTAGATAACCCTACCCTGTTTTTGGTAGGGATAGTTTGGATGTTGATGCACATAACGATTATGCTTATAGTAGCTTATTTGATAAAGGCACCATTTTTCTTTGTTGCTGTGGGCTCTCAAGCCAATGTAGGAGGTGCGGCATCTGCTCCAATTGTAGCTTCCGCATTCAATCCTTCTTTGGCACCAGTGGGAGTCTTACTGGCGGTTTTTGGTTATGCCGCAGGAACTTATGGAGCTTATTTGTGTGGATTGTTGTTACAGTTAGTATCAAAACTTTAGAAGATGATGGGACGATATAGGAAATTCATTTTTGTTTGCACGGGATCCGATTGTAAAAAAAATGGATGTAAAGATCTTATTAAAGAGGCCAAAGATCTGATCAAATTGGAGGACCATAAAGGCCAATACAAATTGGTGAAAACAAAGTGCATGGACTTTTGTAAAACCGGCCCTATTATGGTCATTAATAATGAAGTGATCAAGAAAGGGAACAAAGAAAAGATGTTAGTGGCTTTGGAAAACAAGCATCACTAAAGTGGTAATATTCTCCCTGGAGAATTAGTGTTGCGAAGGAGCCCTGTTTTATACCTGGTACTGGAGACTTTTTCAGCAGGCCCAAGTATATTTTGATGGGACAAACATAAAAAAT
>Ga0207773_100758_pt1 | contig 11235 bp, 9 predicted proteins | sample TtaePargueraPR_2_FD_187281 | JGI IMG/M metagenome (GOLD analysis project Ga0207773, IMG submission 187281) | Aerobic enrichment media microbial communities from Bioluminiscent Bay, La Parguera, Puerto Rico - Tt and M1 (3) (SPAdes) | ecosystem: Environmental > Aquatic > Marine > Unclassified ...
GGTTCCATCAAGCCGTGATCCTGTCTAGATCTCGCCCCAGACGTGCTTCGCCGTGTTGACCACCAGTTCGAGCTTTGCCCACTGGTCGTCCTCGGTCAGCTCGTTGCCCTCCTCGGTCGAGGCGAAGCCGCATTGCGGGCTGAGGCAGAACTGATCGAGCGAGGCGTATTGCGTGGCCTCTTCGATCCGCGCCTCGATGGCGTCCCGCGGCTCCAGATCGCCGAATTTCGAGGTGACGAGGCCGAGCACCACCCGCTTCTTTCCCTTCGGCAGGAAGCGCAGCGGCTCGAAGCCGCCGGCCCGCTCGGTGTCGTATTCCAGGAAGTAGCCATCATACTGGCACTGGTCGAGCAGGATCTCCGCCACCGGCTCGTAGCCGCCCTCGGAGATCCAGGTGGAGCGGAAATTGCCGCGGCAGACATGGGTGGTGATGACCATGTCGTCGGGCTTGGCGGCCAGCGCGTGGTTGATCATGTCCCGATAGATTGCCGGCAGCGCGTCGGGATCCTCGCCACGGTCGCGCACCTTCTGGCTCTCCGCCTCCGAGCAGAGATAGGCCCAGACGGTATCGTCGAACTGCAGATAGCGGCAGCCGGCGTCGTAGAAGGCCCGGACGGCCTTGGCGTAGGCCTCCGCGGTGTCGGCGAAGAAGGCGTCGAGATCGGGATACTGCTCCTTGGAGATCTTCTCCCGCCCGCCGCGGAAATGCAGCACCGAGGGGGCCGGGATCGTCATCTTCGGCTCGACCGTGGCGACCGATTTCAGGAACCGGAAGTGGTCGAGCATCACGTGATCGGAGAAGTCGACCTTGCCGTCGATGACGAGGCCGACGGATTTCGTCGTCACGCCGGTGAACTGGATGCCGGGCAGGCCTTCCTGCATGGAGACGCCGTCGAGGCCGCCGAGGAAGTCGAAATGCCAGAAGGCGCGGCGGAACTCGCCGTCGGTCACCGCCTTCAGGCCGACCCGCTCCTGATGCGCGACGGCGTCGCGGATCGCCTCATCCTCGACCTTTTTCAGGCCTTCGTCGTCAAGCTTGCCTTCGGCGCGGGCCGCCCGGGCGTCCTTCACGGCCTTCGGGCGCAACAGGCTGCCCACCTCGTCGGCGCGGTAAGGGGCGGTCATGGTCGGGGGTCCTCCGATCTCGTCGATTTTCTGGCTGGAGCGACACTATCCCCGCCGGCCGGCGCGATGCAACTCGCAAGGCGTGCGCCCCGGCGGCGTGCCCCGATGCATTTTTCACGCCCCGTTCACGCTGCGATCGGCGGCGCGTTGACGGCCCCGGTCTATCCGGTGTGTCGGGCGAGGCTCGCGGGGTGTCACCTCGACCTCAACGCCATTTCGAGAAGGACCGAAGACATGCTCAAGGATCAATGGGGCCAGGCGCTGACCGGCGCCAGCACCGCCGCCGCCGACGGCTACGACCAGGCGCTCGCCCAGTTCCGCCTCTATCGTGGCGATCCCGTCGCCACCATCGACGGCGTCATCGCCGAGGCGCCGGGCTTCGCCATGGCCCAGGCGCTGCGCGCCTATCTCTTCCTGCTCGGCACCGAGCCCGACGGCTTCCCCGAGGCGCGGCGGAGCTACGAGGCGCTGGCCGGCGGCTCGCTCACGCCGCGCGAGGCCGGCCACCGCGCCGCCATCGCGGCGCTGCTGGAGAACCGCTGGCGCGAGGCCGGACGGGCGCTGGAGGACGTGACGGCGGAGCACCCGCACGACATCGTGGCGCTGCAGGTCGGCCATCTGATCGACTTCTACACCGGCGACAGCCGCATGCTGCGCGACCGCATCGGCCGTGCCATCCGGCGCTGGGACGAGGGCGTGACGGGCTATCACGCGGTGCTCGCCATGCACGCCTTCGGCCTGGAGGAGACCGCCGACTATGGGGCGGCGGAGAAGGCGGGACGCACCGCCATCGCCATCGAGCCTCGGGACGCCTGGGCCCAGCACGCCGTCGCGCACGTCATGGAGATGCAGGGCCGCACCGCCGACGGCATCGCCTGGATGCGGGCGGATACCGACGCCTGGTCGCGCGACAACTTCTTCGCCGTGCACAACTGGTGGCACCTGGCGCTGTTCCATCTCGACCGCGGCGACATCGATAGCGCGCTGGCGCTTTTCGACGGACCGATCCACGGCCAGCGCTCCGCCATGATCCTCGACCTCGTCGACGCCTCGGCCCTGCTCTGGCGCCTGCATCTGCGGGGCATCGACCTGGGCGAGCGCTGGTCCGGCGTGGCCGATCTCTGGCAGCCCTTCGCCCGGGCGGGCAATTACGCGTTCAACGACGCCCATGCGATGATGGCCTTCGTCGGCGCCGGTCGCGCCGACGACGCCCGGGCCCTGCTGGAGAGCCAGGAGCGGGCGATGGCCGGCGGCGACGACAACGCGATGTTCACCCGCGATGTCGGCCGACCGGTGACGCTGGCCATCCAGGCCTTCGGTGCCGGGGACTATGCCCGCACGGTCGACCTGTTGCGTCCGGTGCGCAACATCGCCGCCCGGTTCGGCGGCAGCCACGCCCAGCGCGACGTGCTGGACCTGACGCTGCTGGAGGCCGCACTCAGGAGCGGCCACCTCGCGCTGGCCCGGGCGCTCGCCGAGGAGCGCATCTCGGTCAAGCCGACCAGCGCCTCGGGCTGGGACTATCTGAAGCGGTCACGCGACAGCGCCGGCCGGGCCGCGGCGGCATAGGGGCTGGCTGCGACGTCGGCGAGGCCGGGCGCGAGGTTCCGCATCTCCGCTCGCGCTGCGTGCGGAACGACGGTCGTGTTCATCATCAATCCAAACTCCGTCGTTCCGGCCGACCGCAGGGAGAGCCGGAACCTCGATGGGCCGGGCTGGGACCTCGGCGAAGTCGGGCGCGAGGTTCCGCATCTCCGCTCGCGCTGCGTGCGGAACGACGGGGGATCATTTCACATTCAACCTACCCGTCGTTCCGGCCGACCGCAGGGAGAGCCGGAACCTCGATGGGCCGGGTGGAGGCCCTGGGCACGCTGCTGCGGCGCCAGCTACTGTTCGAGATCCCCCGGCACGGTGAGACCGGCGGCGCGCAGTCCCTCGGCGAGGAAGGCGCGGTCTTCGCGGCGGCGGAACGGGTTGACGTGGAAGAACCAGCGGGCCGGTTCGTCGGCCTCCGGCGGACGGCCGAAGGTGATGTTGCGCTCGAAGGCGGCGCGGAAGCGGGCGATGGAGCGTCGGGCCTCCAGCTCCAGGCCCTCGGCCGCCTGGGCGATGGCGATGAAGGCGCTCTGATCGGTGGCGATCTCCGGCGCCCGGCTCGCCTGCTCGACCGCGTCGGCGTAGTGCCCGAGCATCAAGGCCGGCGGGGCGGAGAAGACGAAGTACCAGTCGTCGTGGAAGGGGTTGAGGTGCATGGCGCGCCGGGCGAGGTCAGCGGCCTCCCGGTGCGCCCCCAGATAGCAGAGGCCGAGCGCGATCTGGATGGCCGTGTCGGCATCGTTGGGATTGAGCATCTCGGCCCGCCTCAGATGCTGCTCGGCGCGGGCGAAATCGCGCCGATAGAGCAGGATGCGCCCCAGTATGAACTGGGTGACATGGTCGGTGTCGTCGAGGCCGACGCCGATCGAGGCGTATTCGTAGGCGTAGCGTTCGTTCGCCGGCCAGTCGGCCCAGGCGTGACAGGTCCACTGGTTGAAGTGGGTCAGGGAAAGGCCGGCATAGGCGCGCGCGAAGCCGGTGTCGATCTCCAGCGCCCGCTTGAACAGGAGGCGCGCCTGTGTGTGCGATTCTGGCCGGCCGCTGCGCAGGAGATCGACGCCGCGCAGCCAGCAGTCATAGGCATTGAGATCGCCCAGCGGCTTGGGCCGGGCCTCGCGCAGCAGCGCCTCGTCGATCCGCACCGCGAGCGCGCCGGCGACGGCCCTGGCGAGCGCGTCCTCGAGCGCCGGCAGCTCGTCGAGGCGGTCGGCGAAGCGCTGCGTCCAGACGACGTGGCGCGTGGTCACGTCCATGATCTCCGCCGAGACCCGGATACCGCTCTCCGCCCGCCTGACGGCGCCGCCGAGCAGGTAGCGGGCCCCCAGGCGCCGGGCCGCGTCGACCGCGTCCCAGCCGGCGGCCCTGGTCGCCTCCAGCGAGTGCGGCGCGATCACCCTGAGGCCACGGAAGCGCGAGATCTCCCGGGTCAGTTCGGCGGAGAAGATGCGCGCGAAGGCGCCATCGGCCTCCCCGTCGCCGAGATCGGCGAAGCTGGTGACGGCGACGACGGGCAGGGAGCCGGGTTCGGCCGCCTCCCCGAGGGCAATTTCTGGATCCGCGCGTGTGCGACTCGCCTGGCGTTCGCGGATTTCCGTGTGCAGGGTCTCGATTTCGTCCGACGGCGGCACGCCGAGCTCGGCCTGCAATGCCCGGCGGCAGCGTTCGTACTGCTTCAGCGCCGCGCCCAGCGCGCCCCGGTCGAGATGGTAGCGGATCAGGCGGGCATGGGTCTCCTCGTCGCCCGGGTCGGCGGCGAGCAGGGCATCGCCCTGGGCCAGGACCCGGCCGGTGTCGCGCTCGAGGATGGCCCGGTCGAGGGCCTGGCGACCGGCACTGGCGCGCAGCTCGGCGACCCTGGCGGCCTCGCGCTGACGCCAGTCGTCGAAGGGCTCGCCGAGGCTCGGCAGGCTGCTGAGAAAGCCCTCCTCGCTGGCCGGCAGCGGCTCACCACGGCGCAGGGCGACGACATCGATGTGGGCCGCCGCGGGGTCGAGGACGACGCCGTCCTGATCGGCCTTCAGGACCGCCGGCCCGTCCGGCAGGGCGCGGCGGATCTGGCTCAGCGCCTGGCGCAGGCTGGCGCGCGCCTGCTCGCCTTCGACCCGCGACCACAACAGATCGCACAGGGCCTCCCGGGTGACCGCGTCGCCAGCCCGGGCGGCGAGGTGGAAGAGGAGGGCCGCGGCCTTGCGCGAGCGCAGCGTCACGGGACGGCCGTCGAGGCTGATCCGCCCCGGGCCGACGAGGTCGATCGATAGGCGCGCGCGGGCGCCGCTGTCGCCATCGGAGGTCACTGGGGAAATGGCATAGTCCATCCCCCGTTTCGGTGGAAGCGTCCGATGCGCGGCGCCGCCCCTCGCTGAGCGGGGCGGCGCTACTCCGGTACCGGGCCCGCCCAGGGCAGCGGGCCGTCGCCGAGGCCCCAGTACAGACTCTTCTGGTTCATGTACTGGCGGATGCCAAGGCGGCCCTTCTCGCGGCCGACGCCGCTGTCCTTGATGCCGCCGAAGGGGGTGGAGATGGAGAACTGCTTGTAGGTGTTGATCCACACCATGCCGGTCTCCAGCCGCCGGGCGACGCGCCAGATGCGGCGGTAGTCCTTCGACCAGATGCCCGAGGCGAGGCCGTAGACGCTGTCATTGGCCTGAGCGATCAGGTCCTCCTCGTCCTTGAAGGGCATGACCACGAGGACGGGGCCGAAGATCTCCTCCCGCGCGGTGCGGCTGTCATTGCCGAGGCCGGCGACGACGGTGGGCCGGTAATAGGTGCCGCGGTCGTAATCCGGTCCCTGCGGCGCGCCGCCGCCGGTCAGCACCCAGCCGCCCTCCTGGCGCGCGACATCGACATAGCCCGCCACGGAATCCCGGTGCTCCGCGGTAATCAGCGGGGCGACCTGGGTCGCCGGGTCGTGCGGGTGACCGACGCGCAGCGCCTCCGTCGCCCGGACCAGGCGGTCGACGAAGGCGTCGTAGATCGGCGCCTCGACGAAGAGGCGCGAGCCGGCGATGCAGGACTGGCCGGAAGAGGAGAAGATGCCGAAGAGGATGCCGGCGATCGCCTGCTCGTGATCGGCGTCGGCGAAGACGATGGTCGGCGACTTGCCGCCGAGTTCGAGGGAGACCGGCATCATCTTGTCCGCCGCCACATGGGCGATGCGCTTGCCGGTGGCGGTGCCGCCGGTGAAGGAGACCTTGGCGATGTCGGGATGGCGGATCAGCGTGTCGCCGACCTCGCGGCCGGCGCCGGGCAGGGCGGAGAACAGGCCCCGGGGCAAACCCGCCGCCTCGATCGCGCGGGCCAGCTCCAGGCAGACCAGCGGCGACCAGCTCGACGGCTTCAGCACCACCGCGTTGCCCGCCGCCAGCGCCGGGGCGACCTTCTGCGCATCCGAGGCGATGGGCGAGTTCCAGGGCGTGATGGCGGCGATCACGCCCATCGGCTCGTGCACGCTCATGGTGAGGTAGTCGCCTCGCTGCGGCGTCAGTTCCTCCTCATGCGTCTCCAGCGCGGCCGCGAAGTAGCGGAAGGTGCCGGCCGCGCTGGCGACCAGGGCGCGGGTCTCCGTCAGCGTCTTGCCGGTGTCCAGCGTCTGGGTCTGGGCGATCGTCTCCGCCCGTTTGCGCAGCTCCTCGGCGATGGCGTGGAGATAGCCCGCGCGTTCGTGCGGCTTCAGATTGGCCCAGCCGGGGTCGCGCATCGCCTGCTTGCCGGCGGCGACGGCCGCCTCGACATCCGCGCTCGAGGCGGCGGCGACGGTCGCGGTCAGCGTGCCGTCGGCGGGAAAGCGCGACTCGATGGGCGTGCCCTCGCCGTGGCGCCACTCGCCGGCGACGAAGATCGGGGTCATGTCACCGGCCACGCCGCCGACGGAGATGCTGTGCGGTAGGGTCATCGGTCAGGGCTCGTCAGATCTGGATGGCCGCGTCGCGGTTGATCAGCGCCCGCGCCACGCTGAGCGCGGTCAGCGCCGAGGTGCGCGGGTTGTCGGGGTTCGGCTTGCCCTCGAGCTGGATGGTGAAGCGTCCGCTCGCCCCCTCGGCGACGATCTCGTGCACATTGCCCCGCGCCTCGGGGTCGGCGATCATCTCGACATCGGTGCGGTCGAGGCCGAGACCGGCCAGCGCCACGGTCGCGGCGACGTTCGCGTTCTTGGGATAGGCCAGGGCCGCCTCGCGCGCGGTGCCGCGATAGAAGACGGTGGCCTCGGTCAGCGCCTTGAGGTCGACCGCGTCCTCCGCCGGGCTGCCGGCCCAGGCGGCCGGCGGCTTGCGCGAGCGGTAGGCGACGTGGCTGAGCCCGCCGAAGCGCATGGCGGCCAGCGCGTCGATGCCGCCGATGGCGCCGGCCGGCAGCAACAACTGTCCGCCGCCGGTCTCCGCCGCGCTGCTCAGCGCCTCCTCGGTGCGCGCATCGGCCAGGGAGCCGATGGAGATGACGATCAGGTCGATGCCGGCGGCAAGCATGGCCGGGCCGTAGGTGCGCACCGCCTCCTGGCCGGCGCATTCGGCGACGACCGAGGGACGCTCGACGATCAGGTCCACCATGTCGGTGAAGACCGGCAGGCCGCTTTCCGCCGCCTTGATCTCGCGGCCGGGGCGCAGCAGCAGGCCGGCGATGCGCCCGGCCTCGCAGCGCTGGACGAGGTCGATCGCCGTGCGCGCGATACCGCCATAGCCGATAATGCCGATGGACTGCATGGGAGGGCCGGTTTCCTTGTGCCTACTTGCCGCCCACGGGCGGTCCGGCGAAGGTCACGCCGAAGGGGCCGATCGCCGTCATGTCGATCTCCAGGATGGTGGTGCCGCCGCGGCCGATCGCGGCGGCGATGCGCTCGGCCACGCCGTCGAGCGCGTCCACCGTCTGGTGGGCGCAGCCGAAGGCCCGGGCCAGCGCGCCGAAATCCGGCGACAGCAGGTCGGTATAGCCGCGCCGGCCTCCATAGGCTGCGTCCTGGATGTTGCGGATGACGCCATAGCCGCGATCGTTCATCAGCAGGATGACCAGCGTGATGCCGCTTTCCACGGCGGTCGCCAACTCGCCCGGATTCAGCATGAAGCCGCCATCGCCGATCAGGGCCAAGACCGGGCGGTCGGTCGCCTGGCCGGCGCCAATGGCGTGCTGCAGGCCCTGGCCGATGCCGCCGCCCACCGCGTGGACGGTACGGCCGGGCCGGTCGACCGGCGGCAGCCGGTTGCCCCAGATCGAGTTGGAGAGGGTGATGTCGCGCACCCACAGACCGTCCGCCGGCATGGCGGATCCGACCGCCTCGGCGAGCGCGGCGTAGGGGCCGGCCTCGGCCTGCAGGCGGTTCATATTGGCCGTGCGGGCCTGGGCGACCGCCTCGGCCCAGCCTGAATCTGCGCGCCAGTGCGCCGGCAGGGCGTCGGCCAGCCGGGCCAGGACGTCGGCGCAGTCGCCGACGATCAGGGCCTCGGAGGGATAGCCGCGCTCGGCCGCTTCCGGGTCGATGTCGATGCGCAGGCGCCGCCGGGGCAGGGCGAGGGCGTAGGTGCGGGTCTCGTTGGAGCGCAGATGCGAGCCGGCGACGATCATCAGATCGCAGTCGCGGTAGAGCGCCTCGCTGGCCGGGGTGGCGGCGAAGCTGCCGAGCGACATGGCGTGCTGCTCGTCGACGGTGCCGCGGCCCTGCACGCTGGTGACGATGGCGACGCCCCGGTCGGCCAGCCGGCCGGCCGCCTCGGCCGCGCCTCGCGCGCCGCCGCCGAGCCAGAGCACCGGCCGGCGGGCGGCGCTGAGCGCCTCGACGAGCGACGCGATGTCGGGCCGCTCCGGCGCGGCCACGCCGTGGACGCCGCCGCTGCCGGACGGGGCGGCGATCGCCTTCTGCACGTCGATGGGGATTTCGACGGAGACCGGGCCGGTCGGGGCCGTCAGCGCCGTGGCGATGGCGCGGCGCATCACCGGCACCGCCTCCTCCGGCCGGGTGATACGGAAGAAGGCCTTCGAGCAGCCCTTCAGGAGGCCGGGCTGATCCGGCGCCTCGTGGATGAAGCCCCAGCCGCGGTCGAGATAGGGGCTGTCGATCTGGCCGGTGAGGTGGATCATCGGCGTGCCGGCGGTCATCGCCTCGACCAGCGCGCCGGCGCCGTTGCCAGCCCCGGTGCCGGTGGAGGTGACGGCGACGGCGGGCTTGCCGCTGACCCGTGTCGCGGCGTCGGCCATGTTGACCGCGCCGGCCTCGCCGCGGGCGGGCGTGAAGGTGATGGCGCCGCGCCGCAGGAAGGCGTCGAGGATCGGCATGTTGTGGATCGAGATCACGCCGAAGGCCTGCTCGACCCCGGCTTCCTCCAGCGCGTGGGCGATCCAGTCGCCGACCGGCATCGGCGCCGTCTCGGGCGCGGGCGTGGCGGCTGTCTTGGCGGCGTGGGCGACGGTCATTGCGGGTTTCCTTCCCCAATTCCCCAATGCGCGAGGATCGGCGCGGCATAGGCCGCCGGGTCTTCCAGATAGCCGGCGTGGCCGACCCCCGGCAGTTCGAGATAGCGGGCGTCCGGCCGGGCGGCGGCGACGCGGCGCACCGATTCCGGCTGGGTGATGCGGTCCTGGGCGCCCACCATCACCGTGGCGGGGCAGGTGGTGCGGCCGAACGCGGTCACGGTATCGGCAGCGCCCAGCAGGCCGCAGGCATGGGCATATCCCGGCAGGCGCACCCGGGCCATTTCACGCTCCACCGCCGCGACGGTGGCGGGGTCGGCCCCCGGTGCGGGCAGGCGGCCGGAGCGCTTGGCCGCGAAGGCGGCGGGGCCGAGCGTGCGCAGCTCGTCCAGGCGTTCGTGCAACTGGCGGGGCCAGGCCTCGGGCGTCGCCGCGCCATAGCCGCTGGTCGGGCTGGCCAGGATCAGCGCCGCGACCCGGTCCGGATAGGCCAGCGTGAAGGGGCAGGCGACGGCCGCCCCCAGGGAGTGGCCGAGCAGGGTGACGCGCTCGCATCCGGCGGCGTCGAGCAGGGCGGCCAGCGCCGCGACATAGGCCTCGGCGGCGGGCGCGACGCCCGGCAGCGGGTCCGATCCGCCATAGCCCGGCATGTCCCAGGCGATGATCCGGGCATGGGCGGCCAGGTGCGGCAGCAGCGGCAGGCAGGACTGGGCGGACGAGCCGATGCCGTGCAGCACGACGAGCGTCGGCCGGTCGCCGCTCTCGCCACGGCCGGCCGGACCGCTGGCCGGAATGTCCCCGGCCTCCAGATAGGCGAGCAGGCGGCCGTCGACGGTGACGGAACGGGCAGCCGGGCCCGGGTCCGGGCTATGGAGCATGCAGCCTTCCATCAGTTGAACACGAAGCCTCCGTTGACGGGGAGCACCTGGCCGGTGACGAAGCGGGCGGCGTCGGAGACCAGGAACACGGCGGCGCCGACGACGTCCTCGGGAAACTGGGCGCGCGGGATGGCCCGTCCGCCCTCGTAGAGCGCGTGCCGGTCCGGCGGCACGTATTCCGTCGCCCAGACCCGCACGAGGCCAGGCGCGATGGCATTGACGGCGATGTTGCGCGGACCGAGCTCGCGCGCCAGCGACCGGGTCATGGCGATGATCGCCCCCTTGGAGGAGACGTAGTGCAGCAGCTTCGGCGCGCCCCAGAGGGCCGTGTCCGAGGCGAGATTGACGATGCCCGCGCCGCGCTCGGCATCCATCAGCGGGGCCATGGCGCGGACCATCAGCCAGGTGCCGCGCACGTTGACGCGCATCACCCGGTCCCAGGTCTCGAGGTCGATCTCGTCGAAGGTCTTGCCGCCGATGCCGGTGGCGATGGCGGCGTTGTTGATCAACCCGTCGATGCCGCCGGCCGCCTCCGACACCCAGTCGCCGAAGGCGGTCACGCTCTCCGGATCGCCGATGTCGAGCGGGTGGAAGGCGGCCTCGTGGCCGTCCGCCTTCAGGCTCTCGGCCGCCGACCGCCCTTCCTCGGCGAGCAGGTCGCCGATCAGCACGCGCGCGCCCGCCTCGGCGCAGGCCACGGCGAAGGCGTGGCCCAGCCCCCGGGCGGCACCGGTGACGACGATGGTCTTGCCCGCGAGCTGGGCCATGATGATCCTAACCTCGAAATGCCGGCGACGCGGGCTCAGCCGTTGGCCGCCTGCTTTTTCTTTCTTTCGGCCTTGGCGATGGCGATGGGGTGGTCGTCCGGGTAGTCGGGGAGGTCTGGCGTGTTGCGTCCGAGCATGACGCACATCAGGGCCTCTTCCTGGCTTTCGTTGCGCAGGCCGCGATAGACGCCGGGCGGGCAGGAGATGACGTCGCGCTCGCCGAGCTCGGTCTCCCAGGTCTCGCCGTCATACTCGAAGAACAGCTTCACGTGGCGGCCCTTGAGGATGAAGAAGGCCTCCTCGACGTCGTGGTGGACGTGCAGCGGGCCCTCGCAGCCGGCCGGCAGGATCATGGTGGAGAAGGTGAAGTGCTCGGCCGGGATGGTGTTGGTGTCGCTCTTCACGCCGGCCGCCCCGGTGCCGATGTAGCGGGTCTGGGCGCGCCGGTACTTGGGGTCGACCTCGGCCTGCCA
>Ga0207773_100760_pt1 | contig 11188 bp, 9 predicted proteins | sample TtaePargueraPR_2_FD_187281 | JGI IMG/M metagenome (GOLD analysis project Ga0207773, IMG submission 187281) | Aerobic enrichment media microbial communities from Bioluminiscent Bay, La Parguera, Puerto Rico - Tt and M1 (3) (SPAdes) | ecosystem: Environmental > Aquatic > Marine > Unclassified ...
CGCCGATGATGCCGGACATCGCGGCCATGATGACGGCCATGATCGAGGTGACCAGCGCGATGCCGCCGCGGGTGCGGGAGAGCCAAAGATTGAGCGAGGCGTACATGTCGCGGGCGATACCGGATCGCTCGAGCAGGGCCGCCATGAAGATGAACAGCGGAATCGAGATCAGCACGTAATTCGTCATCTGCCGGTAGATGGCCTGGCTCAGGACGTTGAGCGGCCCGCGGCCGAAGTCGCCATAGAGCAGGTCCGGTCCGAACTTCAGGACCAGCGTGACGACCGCGAGGAAGGCCGAGGCGAAGCCGAGCGGCATGCCGATCGCCAGCAGCACGAACATCGAGATGAGCAGGATCAGGCTGAGGGTGCCGATATCAACCATTGCCGTCGGCCCCCACCGCCTTGCGGATCTGCTCGATCTCCTGCTCGTCAACGTCCTCGGGGCCGTGATGCTCGGGCGCCTTGTTCCAGTCGGCGATGAGGTTGGATGTGGCCTGGAGGGCGACGAGCCCGATCACCCCGAGGATCGCGGCCTTGATCGTCGAGGGAAGCGGCGGGTCCCAGGCAGTGCCGAAGGTCTCCATGCGGGCGAGCTTGGCGAGCACCTCGTTGAAGCCGCCCCAGAGCAGCGACAGGAAGAACGCCCAGATCAGGAGGACTGTGACGGCGTCGGCGAGTTTCTGCGCCCAGCGCGGCATCAGGTCGTAGACGACGTAGATGCGGATATGACTGCGCTGCTGCATGGCATAGAGGCCGGCGAGCAGGAAGACGAAGCCGGCGATCCACAGCGACATCTCATTGGCCCAGAGCGTCGGCTTGCCGAAGACGTAGCGGACGACGACCTCGTAGAACATCACACAAACCACGACGACCACGGCGATCATGGCAAGCCGCCCGAGGACGAGGGAAATGATGTCGAGCGGGCCGGTCGGTTTGACCTCGATGGCGCCGCGGGTGTCGGAGAGGTAGAGCGCGGTCGCGAGGGACGCGGCAAGGACCAGCCAGAGAAGGATCTTCACCAGCGTATGGTCGCCCGGCCTGAGGATGGTCTGCATGGTGATGCCGCTGTCGAGGAAGAAGGCCCCGATCACCAGCCACAGCCAGATCAGGCCCGACACCGCGAGCAATCCGACCATCACGACCCACATCGGGCGCCGCAGCCGCCCCAGCCAGAGGCTCTTACCGTCCACCGAGCTTCTCCCCGAAAACGATACGGGCGGGCTCCGGAGAGCCCGCCCGATCCGCTACTCGCGACGGAACATCCGTGCGCGCTATTCGGGCAGGACGCCGATCGCCTTGAGGTAGGCCTGGTGGCTGGCGACGAGCTTTTTGGCCTCCTCCGAGGTGGCGAATTCCGGCCAGGTCGAGATGGCGGCTTCGCGGAACGCGGCGCGGTCCTCGGGCGACCAGTCCCAGACCTCGACGCCCGCGGCCTTGAGGTCGCGGGCCGCCTCGGCATTCGCCTTGGCCGAAGTCAAGGCCTGGCGAAGCGCCAGCTTCTCCATGGCGACTTCCATGATCCGCTTCTGGTAGTCGGGCATGGCGTCCCATACCTGCTTGTTGCAGGCGAGGTGATCGGACGGCATCGAGTGGAAGCCGGGATAGGTGGCGTTGTTGGCGACGTCGTAGAGGCCCATGCCCTTGTTGTTGGCCAGGATCGAGGCGTCGGCGCCGTCGATGATGCCGGATTCAAGGGCAGTGAAGACTTCGGTGAAGTCCATCACCACGGGTTTGGCGCCGAGCTTCTCGAAGATCTTGGTCTCCATGCCCGGCGGCGAGCGGAACTTCCAGTCCTTGAGGTCGTCGACGCCCCGCAGCGGCTTGGTCGAGGCGAGGGCTTCCTGGCCGACCACCCACCAGCCGATGAGCTGCATGTCGTAACTGTTGTAAAGGGACTGGGCATCCTCCAGCCCGCCGCCGGTGAGCAGCCAGCCGAGCTGTTGGAAGGGCGTGTCATAACCGCCCATGATGTCGCCGACGAACTGGAAGGCGGGGTCCTTGCCGGTCTGGTAGGCACCACCGGTCATGTCGCAGTCGAGGATGCCGCTTGCCGCAGCGTCGAAGGTCTCGACCGAGGCAACCACCGACGAGGAATAGAACATCTCAATGGTGATGCTGCCGTTCGACATGGTCTGCACGTCGTCGACGAATTGCGCGGCATTCTTCCCGGAGATCGTCTCGGGTGCGTAGTGGGTCTGGATGCGAAGATTGGTTTGCTGGGCGACGGCCGGAACGGCCGCCAGTGCTACAATTGCCGTCGATACCAACACAGTGCTGAGTTTCATCTTTCTTCCTCCCTTGGGCCCGACGGATTGCCCTATCGATTCTTTGTTTGTCGGCATCGTAGCCTATATCAGCAAACCTACCAATGCCGAGGTTGGCGCGTCTTCACGGTTCCAGGCGGCCGCCGGTGCCTTGGTGCTGTGGGGTCTACTCGTGCCGGGACGGGGTGTCGCGGATCAACGCTTCCGCGGTGTCGCTGTCGGTCGCAAGGTGATTGATCAATCCGCCCCGGATCGCGGCGAGGATGGCGGCGACCTTGTTCTCGCCGAGGGCGACGCCGAACTTCGTGGGGACCAGGGCGAGCTGGTCAAGCTCGATCGACACGGTGCAAGCGTCCTGCCCCGAACGGATCATCGCCCCGTCGCGGTCGTAGAACCTGGCGCAGATCGACCCGGCCGCGCCGCGCGATGCCATGGCGTCGAGGTGGGTATCGTCGAACAGGCCGTGCTGGAAGGTCGTCGATTCCCGGACCATCGAGCCGATGCCGAAGGCGGCGACCGACAGGCGGCGGATCAGGGCGAACACCTCGGCGGCAGAACTCGATCCACGGAGCGCCGCGGCCATGTCGGCCGATTCGACCACGGCCGGCACCGGCAGGATCCAGGCCCGCGCGCCCAGCCGATCGGCGAGCGTGCGGCAGATTTCGCCGGTCTGTGACGCGGTCTCGGCGCGGCCGATGCCGCCGATCAGGGTGACGACGTCGAGATCGGCGCTGCGTGCCCGCCTCGCCTCGCCGGCAACCGCGGCCAGCGTACGCCCGTTGGAGACGCCGACGACGGCGCCCGATGCGAGGAATTCGTGGAGCTTGCGGGCCGCGGCTCCGGCAAGCAGCCGCTCGGTCTCGGCGGAGGCGCTCGCGCTTCTTACCACACAGGCCGATGCCAGGCCCAACCGGCGCACGAGCTGCCCTTCGACAGCGAAGTCGCGATATGCGCTCGAGGCGACTCGTGTCTCCACGAGGCCGAGAACGGATGCCTGCCGGACATGCCGGCTGACGGTTGCCACCGACACCGACATCTCCCGCGCGATCTCGGCCTGGGTCAGCCTGTCCTCGTAGTGAAGGCGGGCCATCTGCAGGATCCGGTCGAGGTCGCGCAGCGGTCGGGCCATCGATCGTTTTCTTCCGGAATCGGATCGGCTTCGTTGCCGGTGCGGTGTGGCAGGGAACTGAACGACACCATACCATAATTCGCAATTATTTGCAAAAACGCTCTTTGTTGCAAAGTTCCGTCGCGAAAGACTATGTAGCCTGGGTCTAAGGGGATATCGCAGGAAGGAACCGGGGACGTGTCGGCTGACAGCTCAAACGCGATCGATCCGCGCATCGGGGAGATGGCGCACGCCCTGCGCTTCCTTGCCGCAGACGCCGTCGAAAAGGCAGGGACCGGTCATCCCGGCATGCCGCTCGGCATGGCCGACCTCGCCACGGTGTTGTTCACGCGCCATCTCAAATTCGATGCGACCGCCCCGCACTGGCCCGACCGCGACCGCTTCGTGCTGTCCAACGGCCACGGCTCGATGCTGCTATACGCGCTCCTCCATCTCACCGGATACGAGGACGTCACGCTGGATGAGCTGATGCGCTTCCGGACATCGCACGCCCGTGCCGCTGCCCACCCCGAGTATGGTCATATGCGCGGCATCGAGACCACGACCGGTCCGCTCGGTCAGGGCATCGCAACCGCCGTCGGCATGGCGATCGCCGAGCGCCTTCTGGCGGCCGAGTTCGGTGCCCACCTTGTCGACCATCGCACCTGGGTCTTCGCCGGCGACGGCTGCCTGATGGAGGGCGTCAGCCAGGAGGCGATTTCGCTTGCCGGGCATCTCGGGCTTGCCAAGTTGACCGTCGTCTTCGACGACAATGGCACGACGATCGACGGCGCCACCTCGCTTGCCACGTCCGATGACCAGCGCAAGCGTTTCGAGGCGTCGAATTGGGCGACGATCGCCGTGGATGGCCATGATCCCGAGGCCATCGACCGGGCCCTCGCCTTTGCCCGGGAATCGGACCGGCCGACCCTGGTCGCGGCGCGCACGCGTATCGGCTATGGGGCTCCCACCAAGGCGGGGAAGTCGGTGGTGCACGGCTCGCCGCTCGGCGCCGAGGAACTGGCCGGCATGCGCAAGAGCCTGAAATGGCCGCATCCGGCCTTCGAGGTGCCGGAATCGCTCCGGATATCCTGGCGCGAGGCCGGCCGGCGCGGCGCTCCTGCCCGCAAGGCCTGGCAGGCGCAGCTCGCCGCGGAGACGGCTGGACGGCGCGCGGAGTTCGAGCGCCGGATGGCGGGGGTGCTGCCGGAGGGACTGGCCGAGGCGGTCAAGCGCGGTGCCGATGCGCTCGCTACGGCCGCCGAGGCGATGCCGATCCGCCAGGGCAGCCAGAAGGCGGTCGGCCTGCTTGCCGGCCGCCTGCCCGAGCTGGTCGGCGGCTCGGCCGACCTGACCGGCAGCGTGCTCTCGAGGCCGGCCGGGATGGCGCAGCTCGACCCCGCAACCTTCGCCGGGCGACACCTGCCCTATGGGGTGCGCGAGCACGGCATGGCGGCGGCGATGAACGGCATCGCCCTCCATGGCGGCTTCATCCCCTATGGCGGTACCTACTTCACCTTCAGCGACTACGCCCGTCCGGCGATCCGCCTCGCCGCGCTGATGGGTATCAAGGTGATCTTCCTGTTCACGCACGATTCGATCGGGGTCGGCGAGGACGGGCCGACGCACCAGCCGATCGAGCACCTCGCCTCGCTCCGCGCCATGCCGGGCATCCGGGTCTATCGGCCGGCCGACGCCGTGGAGGCCCTCGAGTGCTGGTACGACGCGGTCGCCTCGGCCGGTCCTTCGGTCATGGTCGCCGCGCGCCAGAAGGTCGCTCCGGCCCGGACCAGCCCGCGCGACGACATGCCGTCGCGGCGCGGCGGCTATATCCTCTACGAGGCGGAGGGGGAACGCGACGTCACCCTCATCGCCACCGGTTCCGAGGTCGAGATCGCGGTCGCGACGCGGACCCTCCTCGCCGCACGGGGCGTCCAGGCGGCGGTGGTCTCCATGCCCTCGGTCGAGGTCTTCGAGCGTCAATCCGGCGCATACCGTGCCGAGGTCCTCGGGTCGGCGCCGCGCTATGTGGTGGAGGCGGCATCGCCCTATGGATGGCATCGCTACACCGGCGAAACGGGCCGGGTGTTCGGCGTCGAGACATTCGGCTACTCCGGATCGGGACCGGAGCTCTACGCCGGGTTCGGCCTGACGCCCGAGGCGATCGTGGGGGCGATCCTTGCCGATCGCGACGGCGCCACGATCGCCGCCTGAGCGGCGAAGCGCCAGGCGCGCGAAGGATTCCGGCCAACGTCGTGGGGACCATCTGGGTCGACCGGGGCAACTAGTGGAGCGAATTTGACATTTGAGTCGCAGTTGGGTTTCGGGCAGCTCCCAATGTCAAATTCAAAGCTCCACTAGAACATCTAGTTGCTAGTGGTCCTTGTGACTCGGACATTCACTCTGGACCCGGGTGCAGGGTAGCGAATGTCCTAGTCGGGCCACCAGGCTAAACCTGCGGGCTGGGCAGAAGGGGGAGCCATCCGGACATGCTGATCGGCGTCGACATCGGTACTTCGGCGATGAAGGTCGTGCTCGTCGACGACGGCGAGGCGGTCGTCGCCGATGCCGAACTGCCGCTTCGCCCCAACCATCCGGCGCCGCTGTGGTCCGAGAATGATCCCGAGGCCTGGTGGCGAGCCGTCTGCGACGGCCTCGACAAACTCGCAGCCACCGCGCCGCGCGCCATGGCGGCAGTTCGCGCCATCGGCCTCTCCGGCCAGATGCATGCGCTGGTCGCGCTCGATGCGGAGGATCGCGCGGTCCGTCCGGCGATCCTGTGGAACGATGGCCGTTCCCGTGCGGAGGCGGCGGAACTCGCCGGGCTTGGCCTCGATCTCCAGCGCCGCACGGGGGTCCTTCCGATGCCCGGCTTCACCGGTCCGAAGCTACTGTGGATGGCGCGGCAGGAGCCGGACGCCTTCCGCCGCACGCGGACGGTCCTGCTCGCCAAGGACTATGTCCGCCTGAAGCTCTCGGGCGAACGCGCGACCGATGTCTCCGATGCGGCGGGAACCTGGCTCCTCGACCAGGCGCGCCGGAACTGGTGCGACGAGGCGGTCGCGGCCTGCGGCGCCAGCCCGGAGATGCTGCCGCGGCTGGTCGAATCGCCGGAGCCCTGCGGCGTCGTCCGGCCCGAGCTCGCCGCCCGCTGGGGGCTGCCGCGCGGCGTGATCATCGCCGGGGGCGCCGGGGACGTTGCCGCCGGCGGCATCGGGGTCGGTGCCGTCCAACCCGGCGATGCCTTCATCTCGCTCGGCACGTCCGCGCAGGTGTTCGTCGCCGACGACGCCCATCGGCCGCAGCCGGAGCTGCTCGTCCATGCCTTCTGCCACGCCCTGCCGGCGCGCTGGTTCCGGATGGCGGCGCTTCTCAACGGCGCGAGCCCGCTTGCGGCCGCCGCGCAATGGACGGGCGGGGCCAGCGTCGCAACGCTGCTTGCCGAGGTCGAGGCCGCCTATACCGGTCCGTCCCGGCTGCTCGCACTGCCGTATATCACTGGCGAGCGGACCCCGCACAACGACCCGCTGGCGCGGGGCGCGATCGTCGGGCTGACCGGGGACACGTCGCGCGCCGACGTCGTCCAGGCGATCGCGGAGTCGGTCGCCTTCTCGCTGGTCGACGGCCTCGATGTGCTCGGTGGCGGCGGAGCGCCTCCGCCTCGGCTTGCCCTGATCGGTGGCGGCGCACGCTCGACGTTCTGGGCGAAGATGATCGCCTCGGTACTCGGGGTGCCGCTGGTGCGATACAGCTCGTCCGAGCGTGGTCCCGCGTTCGGCGCGGTGCGGCTGGCGCGCCTGGCGAGCGGTGGCGAGGACCCGGCCGCGGTCGTGGTGGCACCGCCGATCGCCGATACCGTCGAGCCCGACCTCGGGCTTCATGATGCCTATCGGCCCCGGGTCGAGGCGTTCCGTGCGCTCTACCAGGCGCTCAAGCCGGTGTGGCCCAGCGTCTCGCTCTGAGCCCGACGGACCGATACGCTGCGCGGCGGCCCGAGAAGGGGTTGCCGTGCCCGGTCCCAATTTTTGGTAGTGGGTCACTTTGAAATTGGTTCACTGGACCGCCTCGCCGTGGTGGCCCATATTGGTGAGCATGTCAGAGAACCATCCTAAGCGGCCCCGCGACACTAATCAGCTCGCCAAAGCGATTGTTGATATTGCAACCACTGGCAAGGATGATACGGTTCCTACATCTAGCCCGATGGCTGAACTGGGTCGTTCGGGTGGGCTAAAGGGGGGCGTGGCTCGGGCGGCATCAATGTCGCCAGAGCGCCGCCGCGAGATCGCGCGTAAGGCGGCAGTGGGTCGATGGCACAAGGAGCGCCGGGAGGAGTAGGACCGCAACTGGTTTGCGTAGACGCGTTATGGTGCGGTACAGCGAACTTCGGCAGCCTGGACGCTCAAGAAGGCTGCTTCTGCGGTGATGCTGGCGGCTACGTGATCAAGAAGGATGCGCCCGATCCCTATACCCCGCACAACGAATGGCTTTGCTCCAACCTAGCCACGAAAGTCGGCGTTCCCCAATTAGGTTTCGATATCGTTCGGCATGTTGATGGCAACATGTGGTTCGGGTCATCTTGGAAAAATTCGAAAGTAATAGACTGGTGGCTCCTCGCTCAAGCGGGTAAAATAAATATTGACGATCTTCGAGAGGGTCTATCCAGGATATATATCTTAGACCTGTTCATTCATAATGTTGATCGTCACATGAATAACTACTTTGTAGTACTTGATGGGGCAGACTACAGAATATTCTCATTCGACTATGGCCGCGCATGGCGTCACCATGGTTGGCCGCTGCCACCAGTAATGACTGACCCCGCTTTGAATACAGTAAACAACAAGAATTGGCTCAAGCAGACCTTCCCTACGTACTTTGACGCGGTCGCGGCTAACGAGACATTGGACCGGCTTGGGGCCGTTACTTCTGGGCAAATTGAAGAAATAATTGCGAAAGAGCCGGCGAATTGGTTGCAGGAACCTCTAATATCTGATACCATTTCCTGGTGGGCAGCGCACGCCTCTGCGAGGCTGGATCAAATCCGAATCGGGATTGGCAATGGCACCCTCTTATAAATTCTCCATCATTCAGGCTCGCCCGGATGCTTTCCGCGGCGAGCGTGTGAATGTGGGAATCGCCATCCAGACCGAGAGCAAGCTCGATATCCGTTTGCCCGAACTCCGGAAGCTAAAGCCGCTGACCGGACATGGCTGGGATGAGATTGCAAGGGTATATTCTGAGAGCTTCGCGCGCGCTGATGTGCGAGTGATCGAAGGGCGCGATAAAAGCATCGAACTCAACAGTGAGGTGTTTATCCTTGGTGAGCCGGGGGTCTTCGTGGCGTCTTCGCAAGACGAATATGAGAGTAGGGTAAGGAGCATTCTCAATCATTTTGTTTTTAGGCCGAAGCTTTCCCGGAAAGAAAAAACAGAAAAAATCAATTCAGAGATAGCGCGGGCTCTCAAGAATGTTGGAGTGCTAGCCAGGCCCGATGAGAACATAAATGATGGCAAAATAATATCGCGGTTCGTAGTGTCCGAAGAAAAGGACATTATTGCAGATTTCGCCTATAAGACCAATGTTCTAAAGGTCGTATCCACTCTGGATTTGCGAGTAGCGAGGCCAGCGCATAGTCGGGCATGTGAGAAAGGCGCAACTTTGTATTTTGCCAAGCAGAAGTTTGGCGATGGTATCAGCACTTTCGGCGTCTACGCTGCAAATTCGACTGATATCGAGGTGCACAAGAGCGAGATCGAAATTTTACGAGGGTTCGCTGGCGGAGACATCTTCAACTGGTCCGACGCCCGCGATCGCCAGCGGTTCACATCTGCTCTCTATTGAAAATGACTTTAGTGCTTGACCGTCAAGCATAACGGTCATGTATTGAGGGCTTGAGAAAGCTGCCCTCTGACGAACGCGCCCGCATCCTCCACCTGCTTTGCGAGGGTAGCAGCATCCGCGCCATCACGCGGCTCACCGGCGCGAGCAAGAACACGGTCGTTAAGCTGCTTGTCGCCGCTGGCAAAGCATGCGCGGCGTATCATGATGAGCATGTCCGCAACCTGCCCACCAAACGGTGCCAGGTGGATGAAATCTGGACCCTTACGGCGGCCAAGCAGAGGAATGTCCCGGCGATGAAAAAGCCGGTTGCGGGCGCTAGGGACACTTGGACTTGGACCGCGATCGATGCGGACAACAAGCTGGTTATCTCGTGGCTGGTCGGCGGCCGTGATGGCGAATATGCGATGGCTTTCATGGACGATGTTGCGAAGCGGCTCGCGAACCGCGTGCAGCTAACGTCAGATGGTCACACGGCATATTTGGAAGCGGTAGAGGGCGCATTCGGCGCTGATATCGATTACGCCCAATTGATCAAGATTTACGGTGCAGTCCCAGAGAGCGCTAAGGGCCGCTACAGCCCCGCAGAATGCACTGGTGCGGAGAAGCGTCGGGTTGAGGGAAACCCCGACATGCGCCACGTCAGCACGTCCTATGCCGAACGCCAGAACCTCACGATGCGGATGCACATGCGCCGCTTCACCCGCCTCACGAACGCCTTCTCAAAGAAGGTCGAGAACCACGCTCACGCGGTCGCGCTGCACTTCATGTACTACAATTTTGTTCGCATTCATTCGTCGCTTCGCGTCTCGCCGGCGATGGCCGCTGGCGTGACGGACAAGCTATGGGAAGTGTCGGATATCGTCGCGCTGGTCGAGGCGAACGATCCGAAGCCGGGACCGCGCGGCCCCTACAAGAAGCGGGAAGCCGTCACCACTTAGCCTCAAGGCTGGGATTCAGAAAGGTGGGACGGTCATGCAATGCCTGATCTGCGGGAAAGAAGCACACGACATCACCCGCGCCGACTTCGACGGGATCGCCGTTAGCTGTCCGGATGAATGTGGACACTACACCGTGGCCAGTCGATATGAGCAGAAGCTTTCAGAGCTCGACTATGAGGACAGGAAGGCCGTGCTCGCTAAGGCTAAGCGCTTTGCGAGATATCGCGGTGGCGACATTCCGTCCATCAACGCGACGGCCTTTTGAGAAATTCAAACTGACCCACTACCCAATTTTTATGTTGATAAAAAAATCCGAACTGATCTTAATGTGATTAAACGCGCTTGGCGGACGCGCTGGCGATATTTTGCGGGCCGACGGACGCCGGATGGCCCTCCCTCGGGCTTCGCCGTCCGGGGTAGGATAGTCGTTCGACAAGCCCGTCGGGCGCGGCAGTTCGGAGACTGATCTTCGCATGAAACCGGCGGCCTTTGCCTATCTCGCTCCGAGGAGCCTCGCCGACGCGCTTTCCATGCTCGACCAGGTCCAGGACGACGGCAAGGTGCTCGCCGGCGGCCAGAGCCTGGTGCCGGCGATGAACTTCCGGCTGGCACGCCCGGCGACGCTGGTCGACCTCAACGGCGTGTCCGAACTGGACTACCTGGAGGGCGACAGCGACGGGGGCGTCGCCATCGGCGCCCTGACCCGCCACGCCACGTTCCACAAGCCACCGTTCGACGGCCCGCTTGCCGAGCTTCTGGCCAAGGTCGTGCGCAACATCGCCCACTATCCGATCCGCCAGCGCGGCACCTTCGGCGGCAGCCTCTCCCACGCCGATCCGGCCTCGGAGTGGTGCCTGGTCGCGGCGACCCTCGGCGCCACGATGCATCTCGCCAGCGTCTCCGGGACGCGCACCGTCCCGGCGACCGAGTTTTTTCGCGGCACCTTCACCACGGCGCTGATGCCGAACGAGATCCTCGTCCGCATCGACCTGCCGCCGCTTCCCGTCGGCTGGCGCACCGGCTTCTACGAGTTCTCG
>Ga0207773_100761_pt1 | contig 11180 bp, 8 predicted proteins | sample TtaePargueraPR_2_FD_187281 | JGI IMG/M metagenome (GOLD analysis project Ga0207773, IMG submission 187281) | Aerobic enrichment media microbial communities from Bioluminiscent Bay, La Parguera, Puerto Rico - Tt and M1 (3) (SPAdes) | ecosystem: Environmental > Aquatic > Marine > Unclassified ...
CAAGGAGAAAAAACAACCAAAACAACCAAAATCAGGGTCCCAAAAATGAATAAGTATGCCAAACCTTTCATTGCACTGGCCTTAGGAATACTTGTTTCAGTATTGAATTCGTGCAACTCTAATAGGTTATACGAAAAATATCATGGGTTGGAAAATTACTCTTGGCCTGTTTCAGACACCTTGAATTTCCAAATAAATGAAAAAACGGATCAATCAGTCCTTTCTACTTTAAGAATAAAGTACAATGACAGCTATGACTATTACAATATATATATCAGGTATCTCCTTAAAGATAGTTTAAACAACACCTTGGATAATGAGCTATTGGATATAACGCTTTTTGACCCGAAAACCGGCAAACCGTTGGGAAGCGGGTATGGCAATAGCTTCACAGAAATAGATACCCTGCCACTCAACTCATTAACTCCAAAGGGAGCTATTACCATTCAGCTGATTCAATACATGAGAAGCAGCGACCTGAAAGGTATCGAATCAGTAGGTATTAAATTAGAAAAGGAGTGAATGAATTCACTCCTTTTCTTTTTCAACTTGAATTTTTGTCTGTAGTAAATCCTCCTTATCCAGCCAGTATTGCCTGCTAAAAACATGAACAACGTTCCAGCCTTTCTCCCTAAGCAACTTGGGATGATAAACAAAAGCCTCCTTTGCTGTTTTTGAAGCAAATAGCCGATCATCGTCCGTCAATATCGCTCCAATCATTTGTTCTCCTTCAAGAAGCTCCAAATCCATTAACCTGGAAATAGAACAGCTTTTGACCTCGTGGTTCCCGTACTTTCCTATAAGTTTATTTTTTAAATACCAAGAACCTTCAAAGCCACTCGATTCCAGCCCCTTTATTGAAACCTTCTCTCCCGCAGCAATCCGCTCTACATATTCCAGGTATTCCTTCAATAAGTTCACCCCCGGATTTAGGGTCTGTTTTGGTTTAAAATCACTACCCGAAATACTGGAAACCACCACAATGCTGCGCCTTGCCCTTGTAACAGCTACATTTAACCTATTTCCCCCTCCAGCTTTAGAAAGTAATCCAAAATTAGCTGTAAATTTACCCGCTTTATTTTTTGCATACCCGATTGAAAAAACCACCTCATCAAACTCATCACCTTGGACGTTTTCGATATTCTTCACTTTGATTTTTGCCCGGGAGAGTTTTCTATCTGCTTCAATTAGATCCTTGATAAGTTCCATTTGGAAATAATTAAAAGTAATCACTCCTATAGAACACCCCTCTTCCCTACTGATTATACTTTTCAGTTCCTCAAGCACGGCCTCTGCTTCCACCACATTCCTTTGCTTATCCCAAACTCCATCTACTTTCACCCATTTATAAGTCGTTTTTGGGACATTTAACAAGGCCATTTCCGGAAGCATGGTAAGTTTACTATTATAAAAATGTTGATTGGAGAATTCGATCAGGGACAAATCCCTGCTTCTATAATGTCCCTCCAAAGCATATTTTTTAAAATACTTAGAAGCCAAATCCAATAGAGAGCTGGATTCAAGCGCAATGCCTTCCTCCTCTGTATCCAAGCGTACTTTATAAAGGTCAAACGGCTGCAATTGTTGGCTGTCACCCGCTATTACCACCTGCTTGCCTCTTAGCATGGCAGGCAAACCGCGCTCGGCAAAACACTGGGAAGATTCGTCAAACACCACCAGATCAAACCTGCTTTCCATGGGAAACAATGCGGAAACCGTCTCCGGAGAGGCCATCCAACATGGAATAAGCTTAAAAATTTCCTCCTCAAAATGGGAAACAAGTTTTTTAACTGTCCACAACCTTTTCTTCTTGCTGACCTGATGATTAAGCTCCCTATAGGTCAATAAATTGTTCAAGCGATTGTACTTAAGGTCCTTAAAGGTATTCTCCCTTAACCGTAATTCTGCTATGTACCTACTTAACTTAAGCTTTTCCTCCACTGATAGGGAAAACTCATTCAATACATCCTTTATTTTATGCAAGCTTACTTGTTGCAGGATGGGATACTTGGTTTCTATATGTTCAATCCAGCTTAACTTTAAACCGGCCAGAAATATTTTTTTCAGTGATTCAAAGTCCTTTTCGTCATATTCTCCGATCAACTTATTGATCACTTCTATATCTATGGCCCTTAGCTTTCTCTTCAATCGGTCCAAGGCTACGATTTCAGTAAAATCCTGAGTGATCGTTTGCCGAACGCTGTTCAGTTTATTATCGTCTGAAGCAGTCAGCAAATGTTTGATTTGAATTGGAGTAAAATAATTGGCCCAATTCTCTGTTTTCATCTCAATGAGGCCGTTGATTCCTATCAATTCTTGCAGTATAACCCTGAACTGGTCATAATCAGTCTTTTCAAAAACCAGATAGGGGGTGAGCATTCCCAATTCTTCCAAAATATGCCTGGCCTTAACAGCTTGGGTCAACACATGAAACTCATGGTTAAAAGTCGCGAAATCAAATGGTTTGGAAGGCATGGTGATCCAATCCTTTCTATCAAGCAAGGTATACTGATGGTTTAAGTTCAGCCTGTTTTCCAGCATCCTCACCAACACCTCCAAGCCTTCAGAATCATTTTCCAGCTCATTGTTTTCCAATAATTCCCAGACTTCTTTGAACTCCTTTTTATAAAGGGTCAAAGTGAGTGATTTCCACCAGGACTCTTTCATGCCCAAAACATGAAGCACCTTTTGGTAAGATTGCTCCACCTCTTCATCTTTTACTGACCACTCAATTCCTTCTTCAGAAAGTAATTTCTTAATAATATCCACTTTATTTTCCAGCCACAATTTGTCAAGATCTTTGACTGGGTACTTCAGTAAGCCTTTCAATGTTTGGAAGATCTCCTTTGTAAAAACACAGCTTTGTAATTCCTCCAAGCGGTCTTTGTGTTGAAGGGACTGGTATACCAAAGGAAACTCAAATGGTTGATACAACAGCTTGCCAAGGATGTTTTCTGCGGTTTGTTTTAGGTCTTTGATCTCATCTAGGTTTTCCTTAAACCGGTGGATAATATTTGGGGTAAACTGGGCAAAGTCAACTCTGTGCAACCAAAAGGAATCAGCACTTTCATACTTGGGCTGGTAGTACAGGTATTCTTTTAGATCTGCAAGAAATTCATCCAAAATGTTCCAGTGAAAGTGCTTATAATATTGGGTGAGATTTATATGTTCGTCCTCAAATGATGAACTGATATAGAGTTCCTTGATGGGAGCTCCGCATTCCTCTGTATTGAAAAGGGCATGCCGGTAATCCTCGAAAAATTCTCCATGGGTTTGAATATTTCGAACTGTTTGGCTAAAACTCCTCTCCAACTGAATGGCATCCAAGCTCCTGTTGAGCTCTTGATAATTCTCGAGCGATTGAATTTGTTTGCTGATTTTTTGGAAAAGCTCATTTCTGTCTGCCCTAAAATCATGCACCAAAGCCAAAAAGGCTCCAAAACCTTGTTCCTTTAATCGAACATTGACCACATCCAGTGCAGCCCGCTTTTGAGACACTACCAGTACTTTTTTTCCCCTTGAGATAAAATCAGTCACCAAGTTGCAGATCAATTGGGATTTCCCGGTACCGGGGGGGCCTTCTACGACACATGAACCACCCTCCCTAACGGTCCTTAACACCTCTTCCTGGCTTGTATCCATGGGGAATGTATTGAACATGTTTCCCTCTTTCATGGAAATTTCCTCTTCCCGCTCATAGGCAAACCATTCATCAAAAAGCTCATCCAGCCCTTCCACCTTATACCTATCCATCAGCTCTTCATAGTCCTGCATCAGAAAGGAACTCTTTTGGGAAAATTGTCCCAAAACCCCAAAAGGCCTTAATTCTAAAATGCCTGTTTTAAAGGAATCCTCACTGTCCTGCCTATTGGTTTCTTCAAAGCTTTCAAGCTTATTCTCAAATAGCTCCTGCTTAAAATTTAGGGTTAATTCCTTTTTAAGATATTGGTATAACTCTGTCCGAAAGGGTGTGGGCTCTTTAGAGAAGTTTTCAATCGGGTTTTCCCACCATTCCTTTTTGAAATCCTGCTGATTGGAATGAGCGTAAGCTAGGAGAAATGCCTTATTGATAAATGGTTGGTCACCGGATTTTTTTCGCAACATCCAGTAATTGCCCTCCTTGATAAGCTTTACAGGAAAAAACAATAATGGGCAGCGGATGATTTGTCCATCACTTAGCTTTCCCTCCACAAAGGGCCAAGCCACAAAAAGGCTTTTCTCTCCACTTTCTTCCTCTGTTAACAGGACATTTTGAAGTATCCTTTTTAACCGGTTTGAAAGCTCATTGATATTTTTGTCCCTTGCATCTTCCGTCCTTATGAGTGGAACCTTCTTCTTTCTCCCCAAAAGGTCTTCTATATAATCAAAGACATTATTCTTTTCCAAAAATTGAAACTCTTTCAGGTCTACCATTTGTGAGGCAATCAGCTTGGGAAGGTAGATGGATCTGTTCTTTGTGGACAGATCTATCAACCTATTCATATAAACATGAAAGACATCCTGAATCATCTATGCTTATTTAAATGGTGAATCTTTTTCCTTCGCCATATGATTATATACAATACCATCCATAATACCGGGGATCCATTTGTTTAAAAACACCGCCAGCTTTCCTTCCCTAGTCAGTACCAAATCCCGTTTTCGTTTCACGGTCGCTTTCACAATGTGATGGGCTACTTCCTCTGCGGACATCATCTCTCCTTCATTTCGTGGAGATTCTCCTTGGGAATTACCATTTGCCGTTAATGCGCTGTTCCTGATATTAGAAGCAGTAAAACCCGGACAGGCGACCAGAATATGAACCCCGCGTTTCATCACTTCTGTACGTAGTGATTCCATAAATCCGTTCATGGCATATTTACTTGCGGTATAAGCTGTCCTAGCAGGGGTACCCCGGTAGCCATTAATTGAAGATACCGCAATTATAGAGCCCTTATTTTCGATAATGGAGGGAAGACAATATTTTGTAGCATATACTGTTCCCCAGAAATTGGTATCCATTACCTTGTGAAAGACCGCTGTATCCAAATCCTCAAACAGGGCCCGCATAGAAATACCCGCATTGTTCACCAAGATATCAATTTTACCAAAGTGCTTTAAAGTCTCTTTAGCAAGTCTTTGATTATCTTCTTCCACACCGGCATCTGCCAACACCCCCAAACAGGTCACCCCCTCATTTTCCAGTTTTCTCAAACTTCTGGCCAGTTTTTCCTGGTTTCTACCTGTTATGACCACTTTTGCACCCTCCTTACCAAATGCTAATGCACATGCTTCACCAATTCCTGATGTGGCTCCCGTTACAATGACAACTTTCTCTTCAAACTTCATTTCTATTACTTCTTTAGGCCTAAATATAATCATTTCATCATATATGGAACTTTCAGGAAAAGATAAGTTCATCACATTGCTGCCCTAATGCATAGGGTAGATTAAACCCAAGTTCCTTAACAACCTCTCTTGGCTTACGGTTACTCCATTTCAAAGAATATCATTAATTTTGCAACCTATGTCGAGAAAGATGAAAAATAAGGTATTGGAAAACCTTACAATTGAGCGGATTGCCTCTGAAGGCAAAAGTGTCACCCACTATGATGGAAAGGTGGTATTTGTCCAGCAAGTAGCACCTGGGGATGTAGTAGACGTACGTATTACTCGTGGAAAAAGCAGTTTTATGGAAGGTGAAGCCATCAAATTCCACAAATACTCTAAGGACAGAGTTGAACCATTTTGTTCCCACTTTGGAGTTTGCGGAGGATGTAAGTGGCAGCACATAAATTATGATCTTCAACTTTCCTATAAAAGGCAACAGGTCTTGGATCAGTTTAGCCGCATAGCAAAAGTACCCATTCCTGAGGTCTTGCCCATAATAGGATCTTCCGACACTAAATACTATAGAAATAAACTTGACTTCACCTTTTCCAACAATCGTTGGTTGACCCGGGAACAAATCGACTCTGGTGAGGAGTTTGAGAGAAATGCCCTTGGCTTTCATATCCCCAAACGTTTTGATAAAATCGTGGACATCGAGCACTGCTATTTACAGGGCGGGATTTCTAACGATGTAAGAAATGAACTCAGGACATTTGCACTGGAAAACAATATCACCTTCTTTGATATGATCCAGCAAGTGGGGCTCCTACGAAACTTAATCATCAGAACCAGTTCCACTGGTGAGACCATGGTTATAGTTCAGTTTGGCGAGGATGATCAAGAGGGAATTCAAAGAGTCATGGGATTCCTCGCCAAAAGGTTTCCAGAAATCACTTCCTTGCTTTATATCATCAATCTTAAAAAGAATGAAACCTTCCATGACCAGGACATCCACACCTTCATGGGAAGGGATTATATCATTGAAAGGATGGAAGATTTGGAATTTAGGGTGGGGCCGAAATCCTTTTATCAAACCAACTCTAAACAGGCTTATGAATTGTATAAAGTGGCAAGGGAATTTGCAGGGCTAACAGGCAATGAAGTGGTCTTTGACCTGTATACCGGAACTGGAACCATTGCAAACTTTGTTGCCAAAAAAGCCAAACAAGTTATCGGAATAGAGTATGTAGAAGCCGCCATTGAAGACGCAAAGCTAAATGCCAGTGTGAATGGCTTGGAAAACACCCTGTTTTATGCAGGAGATATGAAAGACATCTTAAATGACGGGTTTATTGCCGAGCATGCTGCTCCAGATGTGATCATTACCGACCCTCCAAGAGCCGGGATGCATGAGGACGTGGTCAAAATGCTGCTTAAGCTGGAATCACCGAAAATAGTCTATGTAAGCTGCAATCCAGCCACACAAGCCAGGGATGTAGCTTTGCTGGGAGAAAAATACCAAGTAGACAAAATACAGCCTGTGGACATGTTCCCACAAACTTACCATGTAGAAAACGTTGTTTTACTGACATTAAAATAATGATGATGAGAGACGATAATGACCCTGAATTGAATGGCAAATATTTAGGAACCATAACCAAGGATTTTGTAAAGATAGCTGAAACCTTAAAGGAAGCTTCCTACCAGATCCGATCAAGGAAGTTTTCCGATCATCCTATCTTCCCCATCTGCAAATCGGAGCAACCTATAGGCCAATTACTGATCAGCAATTCAGAACTGAAGGTTGATTGGAATTACTATATTACTTATTTGGATGAATTCATTCAAAGACAACTCATTGACGAGAATGCTGTTGAGGACTTCAAAAAAGCCTATAAAGATCCTGACGAGTATTGTTGTTTATTTGTTGTAGATCAGGACTTTACCAACTTTGTATATATTCCGTATCCAAATGACTGAAAAAAAAACCTGTTTGAGATTCAAACAGGTTTTTTTTCTATACGAGTAGTCATAGGTAATCGATTTTGAACTATTGCCCGTTTGAATCCATTTAACAATTAAGCCATTCAACAGTAAACAGAGATGACGTATAGAGCATCTACTTAATATTACAGAAGGATTTTTTCAAATATTTAAATATCCACTTCTTTTTTGATCTTTTCTGCTATTCCCGCCAATTCCTCATTGCTGAGTTTAAGCTTAGGTCTGCTAAAATTGATGTCATCCATTGAATTGAGCGGAACCAAATGCACATGAACGTGAGGTACTTCCAGGCCAATAACGGCCACCCCAACACGGGTACACTTGATGGTTTTATCGATGGCCTTAGCTACCTTCTTTGCAAAAATATGCAAACCGGAAAGCAACTCATCCTCCAAGTCAAAGATGTAGTCCATTTCTTGTTTTGGGACAACCAAAACATGTCCCTTTACCAGGGGCATAATATCCAGAAATGCGATAAAATTATCATCCTCGGCCACGATGTGACCAGGAATTTCTCTATTGATGATTTTTGTGAAAATACTTGCCATGGGATAAAAATAAAAAATCCCGAATGGATTTCCATCGGGATTGTGTGTATTTAGTAATTAATCTCTAACACTTCAAACTCTACTACACCAGCTGGAGCATTGATTTGGGCAATCTCTCCTACTTTTTTGCCCAATAGGCCTTTTCCAAAAGGCGAAGCCAATGAAATTTTATTAGACTTCAAGTCTGCTTCCTCTTCGGAGACCAAAGTATAGGCCACCGTCATTCCATTCTTCACATTCTTTATCTTAACGGTACTTAAGATTCCCACCTTTGAGGTATCCATTTTGGAATTGTCCAATACACGGGCATTACCCACTACCTCCTCCAGCTTGGAAATCTTTAATTCCAGAAGCCCTTGCGCATCTTTTGCTGCATCGTACTCTGCATTCTCACTCAGATCTCCTTTATCTCTTGCCTCTGCGATCTGTCGGGCAATATCCTGCCTTCCCTTCGTCTTCAACTCCTGAAGCTCTTCTTTTAACTTCTTCAGGCCTTCTTCTGTGTAATATTGTACTTTTCCCATAGTCAAATTTAATTTAACAAAGCTTGAAAAATAAAATAACGGTCTCCTTGCCGAAGACCGTTTTCGTATTCTTATTTTTATTTGCGTTCTAGGCAAATATAATCATTACTAAACGATAATACAATCTTAAGGTTTAGATTCTTATAGTCCCTAAAATCAGCTTAATGGAAATGCCTTGCTGATTTTGGCCACTAACACCTGGTTTATTTTTTCATAGGACTGGAATGTCCAACCCGCTATATGGGGCGTAAAAAGGACATTATCTCTTTCAACCAACCGCTCAAAAGAGATTTTCTGGGCAGCATTTAGCATATGGAGCTTTTCATTTTCCAAAACATCCAAAAGCGCACCTTTCAATACTCCCTCAGACAATGCATTATTCAAGGTATCCAGGCTTATCACCTCTCCTCTGGCTGTATTAATGAGATAAAATGGCTTTTTAAACCCGTTCAAGACTTCCGTAGTAAAAAAATCCCTGGTTTCTTCTGTTAAGGGCACATGTATGCTCAACACATCCGCCTGCTCCTGTATCTCTTCAAAACTGGCTTCATTGGCATAGGAATCACTGTAATTTTCACGGTACTTATCATATGCCAATACTTTCACCCCAAATCCACTTAACCTTCTGGCAAATGCCTGGCCCATATTCCCATAGCCAAATATCCCCACGGTTTTGCCTTCAAGTTCTTCCCCACGGTTTCCTTCCCTGTCCCAAATCCCCTTCCTTACTTCCTTGTCCGCCTTGTTCAGGTTATTAAAAAGGGCCAGCAACATTCCTATGGCATGTTCCCCCACTGCATCACGGTTTCCCTCTGGGGCATGAAATAGCTGTATTCCCTTTTCCTCAATATATTCTAAATCTATTTTATCCAAACCAGCCCCAGCCCTACCTATAAACTTTAATTTAACAGCCTTTTCTAATAAGGCCCTGTTCATAGGTGTCTTAGATCGAATGAGCATCCCTTCATATTCAGCAACAATCTCTTCGATTTCTGGTCTTGTAATCTCAGGTCTATAATCAACTTGGAACCCTGCATTCTCTAAAAGCGGTGTAATGCTGGAATGCATATCATCAATAATAAGAATCTTCATTTTTCAGTAATTATCTTCCCCATTCAGGATGGGGCAAACTTAAAGGGTAATTAATATTTTATAATTTGAGCAACATCATCGCCACCAGGAAATAAACTGCCAACCCCAAAAGGTCATTTGCAGTGGTAATAAAAGGTCCTGAAGCCATTGCAGGATTTACTCCAATCTTATCCAAGATAATGGGGGTCAAGGTCCCCATGAAGGAAGCTAAAAGCACCACACTGAACAAGGCAAAGCCAACTACGATCCCAAATTGCGGGGAGTTCCCATAAACCAACACCACTGTCGCAAAGACTACCAAGCCCAGCACAATGCCGTTTAACAGCGCCACCAAGAGCACCTTGGCAAACCTTTTTCCAATACTTTCAGCAAAAACGGATTTTGCCGCCAAGGATTGCACCACTAGCGATGATGACTGTATCCCCACATTTCCGCCGGTGGCTGTAATAAGCGGGATAAAAGAAGCCAGTTCTATATACCTACTTAAACCTTCATCAAAAACCCCAATGATCCTGGCCCCCATCAAACCTCCTATGATCCCTATCAAGAGCCAAGGGAGTCTGGCTTTAGAAAGCCTAAACACAGAATCGGATTCTTCTACATCATCAGAGATACCGGTCATGGCCTGCATATCCTCCTCTGCCTGCTCCCGCATAACATCCAATACATCATCCACAGTAATCCTTCCCACCAGCTTATTTTTTGCATTCACCACAGGCAAGGCTTCCAAATCATACTTGCGCATGATTTCTGCAACCTCCTCTTCATCCATATAGGTAGGCACTGATATGATATCCTCTTCGTATATGTCCTTTATCTTTGTTCCAGAAGAAGCTAAAATGATTTTTTTCAAGGCCACTCTCCCTATGAGGCTTTCCTTATTGTCGACTACATAAATGGAGTAAATTTTCTCCACATTTTCAGCTTGCCTCCTGATCTCATCTATAGTTTGGATCACCGTCCAATTAAGATTGGCCTTGATAAATTCCTTGGCCATTAGAGCCCCGGCACTCCCCTCTTCATAACGGAGGAGCTCCTGGATATAGCCTGACTTTTCGGATTCCTGGAGATGACTGATTACCTCTTCCCTGTCTTTGACCACCAACTGATGCAAAATATCCACAGCATCATCCGACTCCATCTTATCCAGCAATCCGGCGAGCTCAATGGAGTCCATTTCCTGAACCACCTTAAACTGAGGCTCTTCATCTAACTCAATCAAAACATCGGCAGCAAAATCCCTGTCCAAGACCCGCAAGACAAAAAGTGCCTCTTCCATATCCAGCTCATCCAATAGGGCCGCCACATCTGCTTCATTTGCCCCATCAAAGGATTCACGTATGGAAACAGCGTCTTCTGCCTCAATACTTGCTCTTAAGGACTCCAGGTACTCTTTTGAGAGTTCAAATTCTTTTATTTTTTCCAAGATGCTTCCAGTTTATTGGTTAGGGAAATAAACTCTTCTACACTTAGTTGTTCTGCCCGTTTATCCAAAACAGGGGCTTGCTTCATTTCATCTGAAAGCCCCATTGACTTCAAGGCATTTCTGAGGGTCTTCCTGCGGGTACTAAAACCCTGCTTGACCACTCTGAAAAAAAGCTTCTCATCACAGCCCAGTTCCTCTGTATCATTTCTTTTTAATCGAATAACCCCGCTGTCCACTTTTGGGGGAGGGTCAAATACGGTCGGAGGTACGGTGAAA
>Ga0207773_100762_pt1 | contig 11180 bp, 9 predicted proteins | sample TtaePargueraPR_2_FD_187281 | JGI IMG/M metagenome (GOLD analysis project Ga0207773, IMG submission 187281) | Aerobic enrichment media microbial communities from Bioluminiscent Bay, La Parguera, Puerto Rico - Tt and M1 (3) (SPAdes) | ecosystem: Environmental > Aquatic > Marine > Unclassified ...
CTCGGCCCGCGGCATGGTCGCCTCGATCGCAAAGGGCGAGCTGCTCGGCTTCGACGAGGTGATCGCCATCCTCGAGGAGACCCAGGAGGTGATCGCCCACAGCCGCGAGCTGGAGCAGAAGTCGCGGGAGCTGGAGGCGACGGCGCTGGAGCTGACCCGCGCCAACGAGCAGCTCAAGGAGCTCGACCGACTCAAGGACGACTTCCTGTCGACCGTGAGCCACGAGCTCCGCACCCCGCTCACCTCGATTCGCTCCTTCTCCGAGATCCTCAGCGACCGCGAGGGCGTCGGCCCGGCGCAGGCCGACCGCTACCTCGCGATCATCTCGAGCGAGACCCAGCGCCTGACCCGGCTCCTCGACACCATCCTCGACCTCACCCGGCTCGAGCAGGGCGAGGCCGACTGGCGGATGGCCCCGTTCGACCCCAGGGCGACGCTGGAGGATGCGATCGCCGCCACCGGCGGGCTGTTCCGCGAGGCCAATGCCGAGCTCGACGTTGCCATCGCCCCGGCCGACCGGCCGCTCCGCGCCGACCGCGACCGCATGATGCAGGTCTACATCAACCTGCTCTCCAACGCCGCCAAGTTCTGCGATCCCGACAACGGCCGGGTGAGGGTGACCGGCCGTCCGGCCGACGGCGGCTATCTGGTCGAGGTCAGCGACAACGGCGAGGGGATCGGCGAGGAGGACCAGAAGCAGATCTTCGAGAAGTTCGCCAAGGCGCGCAACCGCAACACCGGCCGCCCCTCCGGCAGCGGCCTCGGCCTCACCATCTCGCGCCACATCGTCGAGCACCACCGCGGCCGCATCTGGGTGCGGAGCACGCCGGGCGAGGGCGCGACCTTCTGCGTGTTCCTCGCCGCAACCGACGCCGGCGGCAACGCGCCGCCGCTCGCGCCCGACCTCGCCGGCGCGAAGTGAGGATGGACGCCGCGCCCTCCCCGATTCCCGCCAGGGCCGTCGTCTTCGACGCCTACGGCACCCTGTTCGATGTCGCCGCCGCTGCCGCGCGGCTCCGTGGCGAGCTGGGCGAAGCCTGCGACCCGCTCGCCGCGCTCTGGCGGGACAAGCAGCTCCAGTACACCTGGCTCCGCGCCGCGCAGGGCCGCCACGCCGATTTCCGGACCGTGACCGGCGAGGCGCTCGACTTCTGCCTTGCCGCGCTCGACCTCGAACGGCCTGGCCTCCGCGACCGGCTGATGGCGCTCTACGACGCGCTCGCGCCCTACCCCGAAACGGCCGAGATCCTGGACCGCCTCGCGGCATCGGGATTGCGCCTCGCGATCCTTTCCAACGGCACGCCGGCAATGCTCGCCGCCGCGGTCGAGGCCGCCGGCCTTGGCGAAATGTTCGAAGCGGTGATCTCGGTCGAGGAGGTCGGTGTCTACAAGCCGGCGCCGGCGGTCTACCGGCGCGCCGTCGACCGGCTCGGGATCGCGCCGGGCGAGATCGCATTCGTCTCCGGCAACGCCTGGGACATCCACGCCGCCTCCGCCTTCGGCTTCCGCACGCTCTGGTGCAACCGGGGCGGTGGCCCCGACGACCGCCTGCCCGGCGCCCCGGACCGGACCATGCGCTCGCTCCGCGAACTGCCGGACCTAGTCGTCCCGACCTGACGCATCAGTCGCCGCAATCCGCCGCCGGCCCCCGCGGGCTACGCAATCTCTCCGCCCTTCAGGCTCGGTGCGGGTGACGCCATAGCCGTGTGCCGTAAGGGCGGCTTCTGACCCAAGCGAACACCGGTCATGTCACCGTCTCAGCCCGGGTCATCGACCCGCGCCGCTTGGGTTGCGCGCATTGGACGCGTCTACGCTTTGCGCGCAGACTACCAGGGCGTGTATCCATCGGGCTCAAGAAAGCGACCATTGTCGGAGCCGCCCAAGGCATGTTGCGCTGGCAAGCGAGCGCCTTCCTGAGGTGTCATGATGCCATAGCCGGTCAGGTCGGTCTTGACGAAACCGGGGCTGACCGAGTTGACGACGATGCCGGTGTCTCGCAGCTCCTCGGTCAGTTGGATCGTCAGCATATTCAGGGCCGCCTTGGACGCGTTGTAGCCGATATACCGCTGGGCGAAGTAGGGCGAGGAGGGATCGGCGTTCACGGTCAGCGAGCCCAGAGAGCTCGATAGATTGACGATCCGTCCGGCGGGCGATTTGCGAAGCAGCGGCACCATTGCCTGGGAGACAGCGACGGCGCCGATGAAATTGGTCTCCAGCACCCGGCGCACCGCGGCGATGGACGCCTGGCTGGGAGGCGCGTCGGCGAAGTCGAAGATGCCGGCATTGTTGACGAGGATGTCGAGCCGTCCGTGTCTGACTTCGATGGTAGCCGCAGCCGACGCAATGCTCGCTTCGTCGGTGACGTCCAGCTTTATGGCTGTCGCATCGAGTCCCTGTGCCGCGAGATCGGCAACGGCTGCGTCGCCGAGCCTGGCATCTCGCGAGCCGATTATCACCGCAACACCCGCCTCCGCGATCTGGCGCGCAATTTCCAGTCCTATCCCCTTGTTGGCGCCGGTGACGAGGGCAATGCGCTTGCTGTCCATGGATGGTCCTTTCAATTGCCGTTCCATGGTCCCAATATGTGAAGCATCATTCAGCTTGAGAATTCGCATATGCACGCTCTTGCCCCCGCCTCGCTGACTCCGCGGAAAAGGCCGCGTCAGGCCCGATCCGCGGCGACGCTCGAAGCGATTTTCGAGGCCACCATTCAGGTTTTGCTGGCCGATGGGATGCGAGCGCTGACGACCACACGCGTGGCGGAACGCGCGGGCGTCTCGGTCGGTACGATGTACCAGTACTTCCCCCACAAGCAGTCGCTGATCTACGCCCTCAACGAGCGCTATCTGGAGATGCTCGCCGAGAAGGTCGAGGCGACTTGTCGTGCCCAGACTGGCCGGCCGGTGGGTGAGATGTTGGAAGCCCTGATCGACACCTACTGGCGGGTCAAGACCGAGAGGGCCGACGTAACGCGAGCGCTCTATCGATCCGTGGTCGAAATGGACAATGAAGCCCTCGTCGACGAATTCGCAAGACGGGTGGACGGTGCCACCACGGCCATGCTGGAAAGCGCCCCGGATGCCACGTTCCCAGATCTGCAGACCGTCAATCTGACGCTGGCTACCGTGATCTTCGGCGCGATCCGGAACGCGTTCGAGCGCAACCTGTCTCCACCGGTGATAGATGCCCTGCAGGCCGAGCTTTCGGCAATGTGTCGCGCCTATGTCGAATTGGCCAGACGTTAGCCGGGCTCGTTCGCGGCGTGAGGCTATCTCGAACGCCTTGATCCAAGGCAGGTGCCGCTCAGGCGACACACATCGGCTTGCGGTGGACGCCTATGCCTTGTGATGTCGCAGGGAGAAGCTGGTCAAGCGTGATGCCCCGAAGGTATCGAGGAAATGCGCCTCGGCCTCTTCCATCGTCTCGGAAAGGGCATGGTTGACCGCCCGTTCCACCTTGCACTCAGCCTGGCGAACGCGGCAAGAGTTCAGCGGGCAATCGAGCTGCTCCGGCACACCAACGGCTCGATCGCTCAGGTGTCGTTTGAGTTGGGCTACTCCACCCCCTCAAACTTCGCCCGCGCCTTTCGAAAGCAAACCGGCATCGCACCTCGAGATTTTCACCAGCACCGGTAGCCCGAGCGCGCCTTGTGCTCGATCGGCCGCAAGTCGACACCGACGCGACCGGCACCCACACGGGGGGCGGACTCCGCTCCCGGAGTGCCACGATCGCATCGATGCACGGGAGCAATCCCGGTCGAGCTACTGGTCGACCTCGCGGACTTCGATGGCTGCCATCATGCCCCGATCCTCGTGTTCGAGGATATGGCAATGATAGACATAGGCGCCGATCTGCTCCGGCCGATTGAGCGCGATCCGGACCTTGATCGCCTGGCCCGCGAGGACCGGATAGTTGTCGTGAAGGGCTTCGGGGATGGGCGTGAAATTCGCCCCGGCACCCAACACCTCGAGGATCTGGAAGCGGGTCTGGTGGATGTGGAAGTTGTGCCCCTCGGCCGAGGCATTGACGACCCACCAGTCCTCCACGGCGGGGTACGGCACGCAGGTGTCGACGGTTCCGTCGAAGCACTTGCCGCGATAGGCCTGCGGACCGTCCGCGAACGGCCCGGCATACTTGCCGTCGAGGGCGCCGTCATAGGCTTCGAGGACCGCGGCGAATGACGATTCGTCGGTGACCTTGGTGATGACGTTGCCCATGATGAGGAATTCCGCGCCGACCGAGCAGCCCGGTGGCGGCGTGAAACCCGGCTGGGCCTCCACCTCCTCGGTGAACCCCGGCACGTCGAAGGCGACGATGCGGACCTCACCGTCGGCAAGCCGGGGGCAGCTGGCGTCAGCCGCCGCCTCGCCGGCGACGCTGAAACTGATGTCTTCGACCTCTTCATCGACGAAGGCGAAGCCGGATCGGTCGTCGGAACCGGAGACGTTCTCGGTGAACACGATCTCGGCGAGATCGATCGCCGGCCAGTTGTCGCCGACGTCGGGCGTCGCCCCGGTGCCGAAGCCATTGGTGCGCAGGACAGCCCGCCGCGCCTGGCCGTCGGTGCCGGGATGGGCGATCAGCACCTCGATGCGGGCGCTCGGCATGATCAGAAGCTTCTCCCGCAGCAGCGGCTTCTCGTCGGGCCGGCGGCCGACGGCGACGCCATCGACACTGATCACCTGAAACAGCATCGGGATCTCGGTGCCGTCGTCGGTGACCTCGACGAGCTGGAGTTCGTAGGTCGCGTCCGCGCCGACATTGGCGATCCGCCAGAGCTGGCCGATGCCTTCGGTAATCTCGATGGTCGGGTTGACCTGTCCGTTGACCGAGAACAGCCACGCGTTGTCATCGTCCTCGTAACAGACGCCGGGCTCCTTCCTCGCGGGGTCCTCGCAATTGGCGGGATCGTACTCCTCATTGAGCCGCCATCCGGAATCGCCGCTCTCCCGGGTGATCTGCATGTCCTTGAGCATGAGGATCTTCTCGTCGACCGGACCGGGCAGGACAGCCTCGCCTTCGGCCTCTTCCATCGCGAGATAGTCGGCGACCTGGCCGACGGCCATGATCCCCGACATGCCGCCGATCACCTGCGGCCCGGTGATCTCGTGCGGGTGCGGGTGATACCAGTAGACGCCCATCGGATGATCGTCCGGCAAGGGGATCAGGTACTCCGCCGTCTCCTCGAAGTTGCGGATGGGAACCATGTCGCCCGCATCTCCCGCGGCGTGCGCGCCGTGATCCTCGACGGTGGCGCCCTTGGCGTAGACGAGCGCGTACACGTCGTCGCCGAGCGGCGTCATCGGCGTCCCGGGCACGTTGTTCGGCGAGACGATGAGGCCATGGGTGTGAAGGTTGGTTCGGAACCCGACGGAACCATCGTCGAGGTCGTTCCTGAGGTTGATCCGAAGCTTGTCGCCTGGATCCAGCCGCCAGACCTCCGGTATGTAGCTGCCATTGTAGAGATAGGCGTCTGCAACGGAGAAGTCGCCGATCTGTGCCGGCCCGCGCGCGGCTGTGAGCGAGATTTCGAGAGCATCGTGACGGCCGTCCGCTTCCGGGGCGTCACAGTTGGGCGACATCGTGGGCGTCCCGTCGGCGAAATCAGCTTCAAGGCTTGAGCATAGCGGCTCGGTCACGTCGCGCAGCGGCTCGGCCGACGACGGCGTCGTCGCAAGAATCATCCAAGCGACGCCGCTCGTGACGACGAAAGTCAGGTTCATTCCCATCGAACCTTGCCTCCTCCAGGGTTGTTCCGATGTCCGGATCGACGGGCGCCGGACTTCTCCCATGGATGGGGCCCTCGGCGCCGGATCCGGAGGTCGATTGTTGGGCAAGACCGACGGGTCGAGCCTCCAGCCCGGCGACACGGTGCCACGCAAGCGGACACGCGTCATTGGCACACAGTCTCAATTTTGTTGTCGGACGGTCTCACCCGGGCAGACGGCCGCCCGGGGGCGGGCACGGTTTTTACCGCGACGACGGCCTACCGTCGGTGCTGACGCATCCAGTAGTGGACGAGATGCTGTCTGCCGGCTGTGACGGGAGACGGAGTCGCCCCCAATGCCAGACAGTCGGTCGGGGCGAAGCCGAACCTTTCGCGGAAACGGCGACTGAAGTTGCCCGGATCGCTGTATCCCCATCGATCGGCAACCGCCTTGACCTGTCCCCGGGCGGCTTTGGAGGCGCACAGCTCCAGAAGGCATCGGTCAAGGCGACGGCCTGCGATGTAGTGCTCGACGCCGCCGTCTTCCTGGAATCGGCGATAAAGTGAAGCGCGCGAAAGTCCGAACCGCCGGCACAGGTATGAAGCACCGAGATCGGGTTTGTTGAGGTGGGACTCGATGTGGTCGCGCAGCGCGAGATCCACGCTGGCTTTGGCGCTGTGCAGGGCACCATCATCCCTGCGCCCCAGGAGAAGCCGTTGGACAAGCCCCGCGAAGGCATCGGCCAGATCGCCTACCTCCTGCAGACTGCCTTCGGCCAGGGAGGCGTTGAGCGCATCGAGCGCGGTCTCGAGGAGACGTGCTCGCGGCGTCGAGCGGTTCACCGAAGCATAGGGTGCGTCGCGCGACGGGTCGAAGCCAATGACGTCATGGGGGATAAGGACGCCGCTGCCGACGACCTGGGTGGTCGACGTCGCATACCGTTGCGACATGTCGACCAGATGCAAGGTCCGCTCGTCTATCCTTGTCGGAGTCTCGTTGACGACACCGCGACCCAAGCCGCTCTGGTAGCGTTCGAGCAGAAGATAGTCGCGGTCGAAGTCCTTGATCGTCGCGGGATCGCGGAAGAAGATGAGCGGAGTGAACCGGACCTTGGTCAGAATTAGCTGGCCCGCCCCCATAAAGCCGGCCTCTGCCGCAAATATGCGCGGGTCGGTATTGAGCCGAACATCGTAGAACGGACGCGCTAAATCCCGCCATTCTTCGAGTGAATACCGCCGCATGGCATTCCCCCCCGGACGATCCGCTTTGCCGGACAGTCTAGAGCATCGCGCGACAGAAGCCTACAAGGCCGCTCCCAGGTTGCGGTCCCGGTTCGACCGGACCTCGGGTCGGTCGTCGTCGTGATGGCGCGGCTCAGGGGGCGGAGGCGCTATCCTCGCACCGGGCCCCTGTGAAACGAGGCCCCGCCCCGCCTGGGACCGCGGCCGGGTCATCATTCTGCCGGCCGGGCCTCGTCGCCATGCTGCAACTCGTAGTGACGGCGCAAGAGGTCGGCGCCGTAGTCGTCCTTCCGGTCGTGCCAGACGCTATGCACATGGTAGCGCTCGGCGGCGGTATTGCCGAACTCGTAGAAGAAATCGCCGCCCTGGATTCGATAGTAGATCATCCCGTCAGGGCTCGGATCGCCGATGAATGCGAAGTGAAGATCGTCGACCTCCATCTGGTACTTCTCGACATGCTGCTTCCGGTAGACCTTCAGGACCTGGTCGAACAAGCGGGCCAGCAGCATCTTCTGCGTGTCGGTCAGGCCGCTGCCGGCGATGCCGCTTATCGGGATGTCCTTCCAGTCCTCCCAATTCGCTTCGGGCAGGAGGAACCGGGCGCCATACAGGTCGAAGGGCGCATCCTCGAAGGTCTTGATGCCGAACGAGGCTGACAGTGCATTGAACGCCGGATCGCCTTGCACGTTCGCGACCACGCGCTGCTCGGCGCTCATCGAGTTGACCAGCGTTTTGCCGAGGTCCTCGAGCAAGCGAAGGGTCCGGACCCCGGTCAGGGGGCTCGTCTGGTAGTTGGAGGGATTGGCCCCGAGAAAGCTCGGGGTGAGAGAGACGCCATCCGGCGTCACCGAGACGCTCAGCGAGATGTGGTGTCCTTCGAACCGCCACGACCAGGGCTCGGTGGCGGACGGCTCGCCGAAGAAGACGAGGACATAGTTGCCCAGCCCGCGCGGATAGCCAGGTCCGGTGGTCCAGAAGAGTATGTTTTCGAGCTGCATGATGTTGAGGAGCTTGGCATAGCCATAGTCGCTGACGAGCGACCACAGCAGCTCCTGGGTGAGCGTCATCTGCTCGGCGCTCATAAGGTTCAGCGGAAGGCCTATTCTCTGCGCCGGCCAGTACATCCAGTCGCGCTTGTCGGGACTCTCGGCCGGGTGAAGCAGCAGCAGCTCGCGCGAGTACCGTCCCACGATCTCCGCAGCCGTCGGTCCGCCGCGCGTCGACGCCAGCAGCTCGCGCGCGACGTCGACCATGCGTGCGCGGGGCTCGATGGTCGTGCCGCCGGCGACATCCAGCAGCGGATCGCCAGGGTCATGAGCGACCGCGGCCGAGGTCCATGCAGCGACCAGGAGCACGGCGGCGTAACGGAAACAGATCCTCGGCATCGGCTCCTCCAGCGCGTCGGCATCGCGGGTCGCGAAAGCGGTCAAGAGGTAGCGCGGACGCGCCGTTGCCGTCGTTGGCGGAGAGTCTCAAGTTTGTTGTCGGTCCGTCTCGCGGAGAACGATGCGACCGCGGCGTCGTCGCCGGGATCGCCTCACTCCGGTCAAAGGTCGCCGGGGACGAGGTCGCCCCATTCCTCATGGAGTGAGCAAAGCTTTCGCGTCCCACACAAAGATGCCTTACGATGCCTAATGGACATCGCCGGGATTGGCAGGGTCGTGTTCTGGGAAGGTGGGAGCCTGTGGCTCGGGCTCGTCACAGGTGTCGTTCGGCGACACTCGCATCACGCCATCCAGATTTGCTTGCCGCTTGAGGGGACAGCCCAGTTTCAGGCCGAACCTGAGGGCGACTGGACCACCTGTATGGGAGCGTTGATAACGCCCGACGTTCCCCATGCTTTCCGAGCACCCGGGAGGGTCGTCGCCAACATCCTGTTCGAACCAGAATCCGCGCTGGGGCGAACTCTGATTTCAAGATGCGCCGAGATAGGCATCAACCGGCTTGACGCTGCGTTTGTTGCGCCGCTCGCCGCGCCCATTGCCACTGCCTACTTTGGTGGGGCTGACGACGACGAGTTGCGCAGACTCGCGCAACAGACGGTCGCCGCAGCGGCAGGTGTCTCGCTTCGGCCGGCGGCAGTTGATCCAAGGATCATTGCCGCGATTGCCCAGATTAGGGAGCGCATTGACGAGCCGGTCGTACTTGCCGCGCTGGCGCGGCGGGCAGGCCTTTCACCTGGGCGGTTTCGCCACCTGTTCGTCGCCGAGACCGGAGTGTCCTTGCGGGCGTTCGTGCTTTGGGAGCGACTGAACCGGGCGCTATCAATCGGCTTTTCAGGCGGCTCGTGGACCGAGGCGGCTCACGCCTCCAATTTCGCAGACTCCGCCCACCTGACGCGGACCTGCCGTCGCATGTTTGGTCTGGCACCGACTTCTGCCCGGGTCGAGGAACTCGACCGTAGACAAATCGCCTGAGCCGATCCGTTTAGCCCCTACGTTCAATCGTGGCCCGGTTTGACTGTCTATTGCAGCTCCATCGTTCACGAAGGAGGCTGCCATGCCCAAGTCCAGTTCGACGCCCAAGTCACCTCTCCGCTTGCTCTGGCTACTACCCGTTGCGCTGATCGCCGTCGGTGGGATTGGCGTGGCCATGATGATGCGGCCTCCGCCGGCCGATCTCGACCTGTCGCTGACGCGCGCGACCGAACACGGTCTCTTTGTCGGCACGCTGGAGCCGGGCGCTTCTCCCATTCCCGTGGGTACGATCCAGACATGGACCGTTGCGGTCACCACGCCCGACGGCCAACCCGTCGAGCACGCGGCGATCTCGATCGATGGCGGTATGCCGCAGCACGGGCATGGGCTTCCGACCGAGCCGCGAGTCACCGAAGAGCTCGGCGGCGGTCGCTACAAGGTCGAGGGCATGAAGTTCAACATGCCCGGCTGGTGGACGATTACGCTCGAAGTCTCGGGCGCAGCCGGGACCGACAGCGCCACCTTCAATCTTACGCTGTGAGACGACCCATGCGCTTTGCTTTGGCCGCCGGCGCCGTCGCGCTCGCCGCCGCCGTGGCGGGCTGGTCCTGGCTCGACCCGGGAATGCCCGGGTGGAGCCTGACGGAGACCAAGCTCATTGCCTCGCTGTCGCTGTCGACGCTGCCGCCGCTCCCGCCTGATCCATCGAACGCGGTCGGCGACGATCCGGCGGCGGCGGCGCTGGGTCGGGCGCTGTTCTTCGACACGCGCCTCAGCGGCAACGGCAAGGTTGCCTGCGCGACATGCCACTTGCCGGATCGGCAATTCCAGGATGGCGCGCCGCTGGCTACGGGCATGGGGCGGACCAACCGGCGCACCATGCCGATCGCCGGCACCGCCTATGGTCCGTGGCTGTTCTGGGACGGACGCAAGGACAGCCAGTGGTCGCAGGCCCTTGGGCCGCTGGAGAGCGCGGTGGAACATGGCGCTGACAGGACCCAGATCGCCCGTATCATTGCGGCGAACTACGCCATGGACTACGAGGCGGTGTTCGGTGGGCTACCCGAATTGAGCGGTCTGCCGGAGCATGCTTCGCCCCTCGGCAGCGACGCCGCAGAGGCCCAATGGGCCGCCCTCGATGAACAGCATCGTGACGAGATCAACCGGGTCTTCGCCAATGTTGGCAAGGCAATCGCGGCGTTCGAACGCACGATCGAGCCGCGACCGACGCGTTTCGACGCCTATGCCGATGCACTGGCGGCAGGTCGCGACACCACCGGGCTTCTGACTGCGGCCGAGCTAGAGGGACTTCGACTGTTTATCGGCAAAGGGAGATGCACCAACTGCCACAACGGGCCTTTGCTTACTGACCAGCATTTCCACAACACCGGTGTCCCCGCCGTGGCCGGGTTGCCGGAAGACAATGGACGACGGGTCGCGATTGCCCAAGTCCTTGCCGATCCGTTCAATTGCTTTGGTCCTTACAGCGATGCCGGGCCCGCCGACTGCGCCGAGCTTCGCTACATGGATCGGGATGGCGACGACCTGGTGCGGGCCTACAAGTCGCCCTCGCTCCGCGGAGTCACGGAGCGGGCGCCATATATGCATGCAGGCCAGTTCGCCACCTTGGCTGCCATCGTCCGGCATTACAACGCAGCGCCGGCAGCACCGGCCGGGCAAAGCGAACTCACTCCGCTGGAGATGAGCGAAGTTGAGCTGGCGGCCCTCGAGGCCTTCCTGGCGACGCTTGGCGAAGCCGGCGCCCAGGGGATCAAGCCATGATCGACCGCACCATGCTCAAGGAGCATCTCGCG
>Ga0207773_100763_pt1 | contig 11150 bp, 11 predicted proteins | sample TtaePargueraPR_2_FD_187281 | JGI IMG/M metagenome (GOLD analysis project Ga0207773, IMG submission 187281) | Aerobic enrichment media microbial communities from Bioluminiscent Bay, La Parguera, Puerto Rico - Tt and M1 (3) (SPAdes) | ecosystem: Environmental > Aquatic > Marine > Unclassified ...
TAAATGTCAAGTTCAACTTAGCATCAAAAGCTTCATCATCAGTGAAGTGGTTGATTGTGGGAGGAACCAAATCATTATTGATGGCCAAGATGGAGGCGATTGCCTCAATAGCACCAGCAGCACCAAGGAGGTGTCCAGTCATGGACTTAGTACTACTTATGTTGAGCTTATAAGCATGCTCTCCAAATATTCTCTGGATAGCTTTGATTTCGCTTACGTCCCCTAATGGGGTAGACGTACCGTGGACGTTGATGTAGTCAATTTCTTCCGGCTTCATCCCTGCATCTTCCAGTGCAAATTTCATCACATTTCCTGCACCTACACCTTCTGGGTGAGGGGCAGTGATATGGTGGGCATCTGCAGTCATTCCGCAACCTACTATTTCAGCATAGATTTTGGCGCCACGCGCCTTAGCATGTTCATATTCCTCCAGAATGATAGCTCCTGCACCTTCACCCAAGACAAAGCCATCACGGTCTTTGTCAAATGGCCTAGAAGCAGTCTCTGGCGATTCGTTTCGTTGGGACAAGGCCTTCAACGCATTGAATCCACCTACACCGGCTTCCGTAACCGCAGCTTCAGAACCACCGGTTACAAAAATATTGGCTTTGCCAAGACGGATGTAATTAAAGGCATCGATCAGGGCATTGGTTCCAGATGCACAGGCAGAAACAGTCACAAAATTAGGCCCCTGAAGACCGTATTTCATGGATATAAATCCTGCACTGATGTCAGCAATCATTTTAGGAATAAAGAATGGATTGAAACGAGGTGTTCCATCCCCTGTAGCGAATGCTGCTACTTCATCTTGAAAAGTTTTTAAGCCTCCGATACCAGAACCCCAAATGACACCGGCCTTAGTCAGGTCGATTTTTTCAAGGTCAAGACCGGAATCCTGCATCGCTTCCTCACTTGCGATCATCGCATATTGTGTGAAGGGATCCATTTTACGGGCTTCTTTTCTATCTATAAATTGCTCAATGTCGAGGTTTTTGACCTCACAAGCAAATTGCGTCTTAAATTGAGATGCATCGAATCTAGTAATAGGGGCAGCGCCACTTACACCATTAGACAGTCCTTTCCAATATTCTTGGACGGTGTTCCCTAATGGGGTAAGGGCTCCTAAACCTGTTACTACAACTCTTTTTAAATTCATAAATGAATTTTGAGTAGTTAAATTATTTTACGTTAGCTTCCAGGTAGCTTACTGCTTGACCTACGGTACCGATTTGTTCGGCTTGGTCGTCTGGAATAGAGATGTTGAATTCCTTTTCGAATTCCATGATAAGCTCTACCGTATCCAGAGAGTCAGCGCCTAGGTCGTTAGTGAAGCTAGCCTCAGGAGTAACTTCAGATTCTTCTACGCCTAACTTATCCACGATAATGGCTTTTACTTTTTGTGCAATTTCAGACATTTTGTGATTAGTTTAGTTAAAACACTCCGCAAAGAAATATATTTAAAACCTTAATGTCAAAAAAAACGGTGAACTAAATTTAAGATATTCCTTCGAAACATTGAAGTTGGGAGATTATTTTTAATTTTGTTTTTTTAAAATTCTTCCTTCCATGAGGAAAACCAAACTCCAAGTAGAACATCATTACGAATTTGACCTTTTAGGGCTTATGGCCCCTCTAAAAGACTATAAAATGGCCTGGGTCATTAATAGTTCTTTGGGGATCAGGATGGTGAAGGCCAAAGACTATGAGCTGGAGTTCCTAAATCAACCGGATTTGGTGATATCTCAGTTTATTTTAGAAAAAGAGCATGGATTTATTCAGTTATTAAAGAACCGTTCCTTTTCAGATTCGGGACAAACGCTGTATCTTGTGCCGGAATTGAAAATTATGGATTATTTTCTGCTCCTGCAGGACTACACCTATCAGACAAACTTGAACTTGTTGATCGAGCAGCTTTCCGGTAGTAAGTTTGTTCAAAACGTAGTAAAACTTGATGTATCAAAAATAAAATCAAAAGAGAACCTATTAACCTATTAAATAACAGATTCAAAAAAATGAAATTACCCAACTTGAATAAGAAGACTAAAATCTTAGCAACGGTAGGACCAGCTTCTAATAACGAAAAGACACTTACCGAATTAGTCGCTGCAGGAGTTAACGTATTCCGATTGAATTTCTCACATGGAACCCATGAAGGACATGCCGAGGTGATTAAATTAATCAGAAAAATCAACAAAGAGCATAATCTTAATATTGGCATTCTACAAGATCTACAAGGTCCCAAAATTAGAGTTGGGGAGGTTGAGAATAATGGAGTGGAAATTAAAGAAGGGCAGGCAATTACCATTACCAATGACCCTGTCGTTGGCACTTCATCTTTGGTGAGTACGGTATATAAGAACTTACCCGGTGATGTCAATGGAGGAGACCGTATTTTGATCGATGATGGCAACCTTGAGCTAAAGGTAAATGACACCGACGGTAAGAATGTGAATTGTACAGTGGTGCATGGTGGCATCCTTAAATCAAGAAAAGGGATTAACCTGCCAAATACGAAAGTCAGTGCCCCGTCCTTGACGGAAAAGGATAAGGAAGATCTGGTTTTTGGACTTGAAAATGAAGTGGACTGGATTGCACTTTCATTTGTGCGGTCCGCCGAAGATATCATTGACCTTAAGGAAAGAATTAAGGCGGCAGGAAAAGAATGTAAGATCGTAGCTAAAATTGAGAAGCCTGAGGCTTTGGATAATATTGATGAGATCATTGAGGTGACCGATGGATTGATGGTTGCACGTGGCGATCTGGGAGTGGAAGTTCCAATGGAAATGGTCCCTTTATGGCAAAAGAAAATAGTAGAAAAATGTAAATTAGCCTGTAAGCCAGTGATCATTGCTACTCAAATGCTGGAAAGTATGATTACCAATCCTCGCCCAACCCGTGCTGAAACCAACGATGTGGCCAATGCGGTTTTGGACGGAGCTGATGCGGTAATGCTTTCTGCGGAGACTGCTTCAGGTGCATTTCCCGTGCATGCCGTGAAAGCCATGACAAGTGTGATCAAACATGTGGAAGATAATTCTGATGTGTACCACAATCTGTATAAAATCCCAGAAGATGATGCTACTTTCCTGAGCAATAACTTGATTTTGATGGCCTCCAGGCTTTCAAGAAATGTGAAAGCAAAAGCTATTGTAGGTATTACGGCTTCAGGTTTTACTGCCTTTAGAATTGCTTCACACAGACCATATGCCAAGAATTTCGTTTTTACAATGAACAAGACCTTGATTACGCAGTTAAGTTTGGTATGGGGTGTGAGCGCCTATTACTTTAATGATGAACTTACTTCTACCGATGGTACATTTAATTTTATCCAGGAAAAGCTTAAGGAAGATGGGCATGTCGAGGTAGGTGAATTGATTATCAATACTGCAAGTATGCCTCTAAAAGATAAAGGGAGGACTAATATGCTAAAAATACATGTGGTAGAATAATGCACAATATGATTTACGCAATTATGCCAGTGACCTAAAATCCACGAATTATTTCCCGTAGAATGCAGGGATTTATGCAGATTCTTTGTAACAAGTTGGCTGGGATTTCATAGTTCATTCTGGTAAAAATAGCGTATAATCAGATAATCGAATTATCTACTAAAATAAAAAAAGGCATTGGCTAAAGTCAATGCCTTTTTTTATGGTCCTTTCGGGGAAACCATAAGGACACTTTCTCTATCTACCATCACTGCACCTGGCGCAGAGCCCTTGACCTTTCGGACATATTTGCAAGGGGTATAGATCACCGGTGCCAAGGATTCGTTTTTGTTTTTGGAATAATATGCAGCCAGTTCTGCGGCCCTTTCTATGGTTGCTTTTGGGATGGTTTGACCCGCTTTGTGCTTAATGATAACATGGGAGCCCGATACATCTTTAGCGTGCAGCCAGAGGTCATCCTTCCAGCTAAAATACCTGAGCATTTCATCGTTGGCTTTGGCGGATTTTCCTACCAACAACTCAAAACCATCATGTTCAAATCGCTTAAAAGGGAGGTTTTCCTGCTGAATTTTTGTGTCTTTGGCTAGGTGGTGGTGTTTGGCAAATTCTCTGAGGGCCTTGAAATCCTCTAGGTTTCTTAGATCCTCCAACATGGCTTCCAGCTCCAAAATATAGGTCTCCTTTTCTGATAGGTTTTTACCAAGCTGCTCGAGTTCTATTTTTCTGTTTTTGGATTTTCGATAAAGGTTTTCCGCGAATTTCTGAGGGGAAACTCCTTTTTTCATTTTGATGCTGATGTTTTTGTTTTGGTAAAAATCAAATAATTCCACCTCACTTGCCCCTTGAGGAATTTGGTGCAGGTTGGCCATGATAATGTCAGCAGTTTGGCTTGGAGCAGCGCTTTGCTGAAGTGCCTCTAGTTTTTCCCGGGTCTTTTTTATATAGGCAGAGGTCTTCTTTTTTTGATCTTCCAAGTTTTTGATGAGGCCATTCTTTTCTTTGTCGAAAGCCTGGTGAACAATGGCATACTTGAAATATTCATTAGCCGCTTCTATAGGCTCAGATGTTGCGTAAACGCTGTTTTCTGATGGAAGCAGGTTTAAATTATAGTGGTCATTATCTTTGATTATGCTATAGAGAGGAGTGTCCAGCATGTCCAGGATTTCCTGCATCAGTTCCCATTTTCTGTTGAGGCTAGCATCAATATAGCCCTGTTGTTTTAACCATCCTCTGGGGATTTTACCCAAAGTAGGAAGGAAGGAGGCTGCATTCCCTTCCAGTTTTTCGAATCTGGAAAAAGTAAGTTCTAAAGGGTTTTTCAGGTCGTTAATATAAAGATTGTTGTCTTCTATGAGTTCATTCCGGAAGATTACGCTTGGAAGTTCATTTATGGAATGATAATATAAAATATTACTTCTGTTGCCATGCATCTTGAATAGTAAGATGTTTCCAGAATGAAAAGTTAAGGTAAAGGCCCGCTCAAATGGAAGGACTTCGATAGAGGCAACCTTTTGTCCAATGCAGTGGCTAAAAAGGTCCACACTGTTCCTTTTGCTTCTTTTGTAGTCATCCGGAAAGCTAAGACAGGTATTTGCTGGTGATAGGTTTGCCCTGATATACATGGAAGAATCAACAGAGGTAAACCCCAATACGAGTTCATCCTTGTTTTGGGAGAAACACTCCATTAGGGAAAAATCCTTCAGTTTTTTGTGGAGCTCAGGGCAGAGGAACTTTAAGAAATGGTAATTGAGGTGCATCAGTCTAAGGTGATTTTCAGGCCATCATGGGCTAGAAATACGTTTTCAGGAAGTTTTTCCTGGATTTTGTGATGAGTGCCTAATTTGTGGCTTATGTGGGTGATAAAAGCCTGGTCCGGTTTGATTTGTTTAATGATTTCCAGGGCTTCATCGAGGGTGAAATGGGAAATGTGCTCTCTTAACTGAAGGGCATTTAGAACCAATACCTTAGTGCCTTGCAGTTTTTTCATTTCTTCATCACGGATGTACTTGGCATCGGTAATATAGGTGAAATCCTTGACCCTATAACCGAATACAGGAAGTTTGTAATGCAATACTTCGATTGGTGTAAAGGTGATATTATGGACCTTAAAAGGTTCATTCTTGATTTCATGGGTAATCACCTGGGGTACGCCGGGATATTTTTTGGCGGAGAAAATGTATGAAAATTCCCTTTTTATTTGCTCGATGACTGGTTTTGTGCCATAGATGGGCATGTCTTTCATTTGCATGAAATTAAAGGGGCGGATATCATCCAATCCTGCGGTATGGTCCTTGTGCTCGTGCGTGTATATAACCGCATCCAATTGACTAATGCCTTCTCTAAGCATTTGGATCCTAAAGTCCGGGCCTGTATCGATGACAAAGCTCCTGTTGTCTACTTGGAGATGAACTGAGCTTCTTAACCGCTTGTCCCGAAAATCCAGCGAGCTACATACGTCACATTTGCAACCGATTACGGGTACTCCTTGAGAAGTTCCTGTGCCTAAAAAAGTAATATTCAAAGCTTAAGTTCTGTTTGTTGGAGTTCTATATAGAAGTCTTGGTTTTTTTTGTTTTTAAACTCCTTTGGGTTGAAATTCAATTCTTTTAAGATGTCTATTAATGTGTTTACCTTTCCTTCAAGGGTATAGTATTTATTGATGATAACCACCTTGGTGTCTTTAAGAATGCAATAACCGGACTTAAAATTCCCCTTTTCATATCTTAACATGTACTCGGATTCGGCAAAAAGGCTTTCAATTTTGTCCAAGTTGGTTTTGGTGTATTTAATAGCCATTTTGGTAGGATAAGTTTTAGACCTTACTTATTGAGATGTTTTTTTACAGTGGAAAGGAGTAAGTCATAATCCAGCGGTTTTTGTAGGTAATCATTAAGGCCCGCTTGCTTGAAATCATCCATGGTGTAATTTTTGTAATTGCCCGTAATGGCTATAATAGGGATCTGAGCTTTTTTGGGGTCTGGAATTGCTCTTATTGATCGGGTGCATTCGATTCCATCCATAACAGGCATGTTAATGTCCATCAGGATAAGATCATAATCTTCCTTTTTCAACTTATCAAGTACCTGTTTGCCGTTTTTTACAGCGGTTATTTGGTAGTTTTCAAACATCAACACATTTTTGGTAAGGTTGATGATCACGGAACTGTCCTCTGCTACCAAAATTTTTTTACTGTCGCTCATTTGTTTAATCGATTGTTTAGTCTGTCCAGGTGGTTTTTAAAGATCATTAATTGGTTATGCAATGTTAAATAATCTTCCATAATATCTTCAAACCTTGAGTCCCTAATTTTTTTCTCAAAATGCCCGGCTTGTATGTATAATTGTTTTGCACCTAAGGTGCCTGAATTGCCTTTTAATATATGAAGTTTTTCCCCAATATCTGAATGTTTTCCAGCTTCAATAAGTTTTTTAATTTCATCAAGGAGGTCTTTAGACTCGTCATAGAAATCATCATACACGGTTTTGATGTCTTCCGGGGAGTTGTACTTTCCTATCTGATCAAAGACATCTTGGTCTAGGATTTCCTTTTGGCCTAAACCAGCATTATTGGTGGCTGAAAATTGGTTTTTATGGAGGTGAAAATAAATGCTTTCCAATAGGTTTTTAGGTTTTACAGGTTTTGCGATGAATTCGTCAAATCCTACAGATAAAAAATAATCACGGTCATTTTGATTGGAATAAGCAGATATTGCTATGATGGGAGATGGGGTGAGGTCCTCTTCTTTTATTATTTTAAGTGTGGTGATTCCGTCCATTACCGGCATTTGGATATCCATTAAGATAATATCGTAAAACTGACTTTTTATTTTTTGAATTGCTTCTTGCCCATTTTCAGCCGTATCCAAAAGATAGTTATGTGAAATGATATTTTCAAAAACCTTTCGGTTCAAGTTATTGTCATCCACAATTAATACCTTTTTATTTTCCATGACCTATTATTTACTATTTTTGGGTCAATATTTAATCCAAATATACCTGGTGAGTACTCCAAATTCTAACAAATATTTATTAGTTGTAGCTGGCCCTACGGCAGTAGGCAAAACTGAATTATGCCTAAATCTAGCTAAAAAATTTAATACTGAAATTATTTCCTCAGATAGTAGGCAGTTTTATAAGGAAATGGAGCTTGGCACGGCAAAGCCGAGCCTTCAGGAAAGAGCACAGGCAAGGCATTATTTTGTGGATAGCCTTTCGATTTATGATGATTACGATGCCAGGAAGTTTGAGCAAGATGCGCTAGCTCTTTTGGAGCAATTGTTCAAATACCATGATGTAGTAATCATGACCGGGGGATCGGGCTTGTACATTGATGCCGTGTGTAATGGTTTTGACGAAATACCAGCTATCGATCCCAAAATAAGAGAATCGCTTAACGCTCTTTACAAAAAGGAAGGGATTGAAATCATCCAACAAAAATTGAAAGAGCTGGATCCTGAGTACTATGCGGTGGTGGACCTTAATAATCCGCAAAGACTTATCCGTGGCTGTGAGGTTTCATTAGGTACTGGCAGGCCATTTAGCAGTTTTAGAGCAAGAAGGAAGGCTGTAAGACCATTTCAATCCATAAAAATCGGGTTGGAAAGAGAAAGGGAAGAATTATATAATCGCATCAACTATCGAATGGAATTGATGATAGATGCTGGGCTTTTTGAAGAAGCAGAGAGATTGTTTCCCTATAAAGAGCTCAATGCTTTACAGACCGTTGGGTATACTGAAATATTTCATTATTTGGAAGGACAATACGATAGGGAAGAGGCTATTAGATTGTTGAAGAGAAACTCCAGAAGGTATGCAAAAAGACAAATGACCTGGTTTAGAAGGGACGAGGAGATGAATTGGTTCTCTCCGGAGCAATTGGAGGATATTATTGATTTTGTACAAGATCAGATCAAAGAATGACCAGCAATTTTCGCGACAAAACTGTAGGGTTTGGAGGTAATGAGTTGATTGTATTGATGCCTTAGAAGTTTGGCTTTTCCAAGTAGGGCTTTGGCCGTTACTATTTGCTGATCATTAAGAGAGGAAATATTGGCCAGTTGCTTTTCCAACGTTTCAATTGATAGGTTTTGGTCAGGCACTTCCATTTCGACAGACTGTGCCAAGCTGGTAAGAGTAGTTTTATATTGCTCTTTTTTTGTTTTAATACTTTGGTTGACCACCAAAATGAAAAGCAATATAAAACCACTCAGGGTTAATAATATTGGAATGAATCCCATGGGTTAAATACTAAGGATTTCGATCAGTTTCAGGGTGTCCTCGTTTAGAGGTTTATTTTTGGTGATGCAATCTTCGAAGCGGGTGTAGACCACTTTATCATGTATGATGCCAGCCATGCAATTGGCTTCTCCAATTAGTAAGCCTTCTACAGCTGCCATTCCGCAACGGCTAGCAAGCATTCTGTCTTTTCCAGTTGGGCTGCCACCTCTCTGGATGTGGCCAAGTGTAGTTACTTTGAAATCCTTGGAGTCGTCATTGATGTTGTTTTTTACTTTCTCCATAATTTCAGCGGCATTTCCTTCTTCATCCCCTTCAGCCACTACAATGACACTGGAAGTTTTGCTTTTCCGGGATCCTTTCAGTTTTTCCACTACCTCGTTGAGTGTTGTTTTGGTTTCAGGTACCATGACCAATTCGGCGCCACCACCTAGTCCACATTCAACGGCAATATAACCGCTGTCTCTTCCCATCACTTCAATAAAGAAAATTCGGTCGTGGGCCGCGGCCGTATCCCTGATTTTGTCAATTGCTTCTAGGGCAGTGTTGATCGCCGTGTCAAAGCCAATGGTGTAGTCTGTACCATAAATGTCGTTGTCAATGGTTCCTGGGCAACCAATGGTTGGAATGCCGAATTCTTCATAAAAGATTTTAGCTCCCGTAAAAGTACCGTCACCTCCAATAGCCACCAGCCCTTCTATGCCATGTTTTTGCAATTGGTTGTAGGCTTTTTGTCTTCCCTCTTTGGTCTTGAACTCAAGACTTCTAGCGGATTTCAAAATAGTGCCGCCTCTTTGAACAATGTTACTAACGGCGTGAGATTCCATTGGGATAATTTCTCCGTTTATCATACCATCATATCCATACATGATTCCATAAACATCAAGTCCACGATAGATGCCTGTTCTTACCACAGCCCGGATACAAGCATTCATACCTGGAGCATCTCCCCCGGAAGTTAAAACAGCTATTTTCTTCATTGGTTTAATAAGGTTTTTTAGTGCGCTAAAATTAATGATTAATGAATGGAATTTTAATTAATTGTAGAATTCTTTTCTTTTACCAAATCCCTTAACAAGTGAAGTTTTTGAGAATCAGTATTGTCTGGAAATTTACCGTCATGGCTTTGTTTTCTAGAAAAAAGGTCTTTATTGCAAAAAAGTGGTGATTTTTTTTGAAAATTCAGGCGTGTTTTTAAATTTGTTTAATAGTTGCTTTGTGAAATAATGTTTTGTTTGATGGTTTTATATTAATGTAAAGTTTTGTGCGGTACAAACAAAGATAACTGGTTTTTATAACCGATTCTTTGCAAGCAAATTGATCGATGAAATTATTGCCTATGAAAAAATACTGATGTCGACTTGACCATTTGTTCTGATTCTTTGTGGTATTATTCCTTATTTAGAGATAACAGCAAGGTAGAATAACCAATATGAAATAATTAAAAAGAGCCCAAAAAAGGTTCAAAAAAGCTTAATGTCACCAACTACTAAAGTTTAGAGGTTTGTCTTTATTTTCATCTAATAGAGTTCTTCAGACCAACAAACTGCTACCCAATCACCAATAATAGACCAAACAGTTATCTATTGTGCAGCTTATAATGCAAGCATTTCATGATTATGTGGATTGAAATGTCAAACATAGGTGGGCATTTTTTAGGCCTCCCAGCTGTGCAGTGTTTTTAAATTTTAACGTTAAGAGAAACTTTAAAAAAATTATCCATGAAAAGAATATTACTGTCAAGTATTGCTTGTACAATACTTTTTGTCATTACATTTCCCAGTTGGGGATATGAATTGGCGGGAGCAGATCCAGTAATAACCACCACAGCAGGTTATACTGAATTTGAGACTGGAAAAGGTGCGGTTACCATAGATCCGGGGGTAAGCATATCCGATGAAGATTCAGATATGGCCTCGAAAGCGATAATTAAACTTACCAACCGTCCAGATGGGGGAAACGAGTTTATTATCATCGATCCGGAAGTGGTGGATTTGGCCGAAGAAAATGGACTCACTGTTAACTATGATTTTACCAAGGGGGAGCTAACAATTATTGGCTCTGCTTCAATGGCTACTTATCAGGAGATTATCAGAAAACTAAATTACAACAATCTGTCAAGCGTACCGGATATAACGGACCGTCTGGTAGCGTTTACGGTTTTTGATGAGGAAGGAAATCAGAGCGAAAGTCAAACCCGGATTATTCGGATAAAAAATGTACAAGGAGTAATTACCAATGTGGTGGTTTCTGATGATGGTCTGTATGGTATTGAGGACAACATTACAGTGTCTTTCATTTTCAATAAGCCAATATGGGTTGAGGGTGGAAGCCCTTATATAGTTGTCAATGTCGGGGGGGAAGAGGTGAATGCATTATATGTGTCAGGTTCAGGTACAAATACCATTGTTTTTTCCTACACAGTGGCAGAAGGAGATGTGGATGATGATGGAATCGGAGTAAACAC
>Ga0207773_100764_pt1 | contig 11139 bp, 12 predicted proteins | sample TtaePargueraPR_2_FD_187281 | JGI IMG/M metagenome (GOLD analysis project Ga0207773, IMG submission 187281) | Aerobic enrichment media microbial communities from Bioluminiscent Bay, La Parguera, Puerto Rico - Tt and M1 (3) (SPAdes) | ecosystem: Environmental > Aquatic > Marine > Unclassified ...
AGGCGCGGCTCGACGAGCTGGAGGGCGCCTGGCGGGCCCTCGGCGCCAAGCCGGCCTACGAGTGGCTGCGCCGGCCGGAGGTCGGCATGGTCATGGTGCGCGGCCGCGCCGGCGGCACCGGCAGCCGGTTCAACCTCGGCCAGATGACGGTGACGCGCTGCGCGCTGCGGCTGGCGAGCGGGCAGGCCGGTCCCCTTCTTGTTGGCTTGGGCTATGTCCAGGGCCGCTCCAAGCGCCACGCCGAGCTGGCGGCGGTGTTCGATGCGCTGCTGCAGGACGACGGCCGGCGTCAGTCGCTCGAGGCGGCGGTGATTGCGCCGCTGGAGGCGGCGCACGCGGCGCGGCGCGAGACGCGCAGCCGCAAGGCCAACGCGACGAAGGTAAACTTCTTCACCCTGGTGCGCGGCGAGAACGACCGCGGCGACACTGCCGGCGGCGACAACGCCAGCGGGGAGGACGGGCAATGAGCCTTGCCACCACTGCAACCCTCGATATCGCGGGCCTGCTGCCGGGCCTTGCCGATCCGGTGCACGATTCGCAGCGGCTGTTCCGCAGCCTGCTGACTGCCTTGGCGGAGCCCGGGCGTGCGGTCGAACTGGCCGGCGCGCCGGAAGGGCCGCGGCCGCTCGACCCGGCGACGGCGGCGGCGGCGCTGACGCTGCTCGACGGCGACACGCCGCTGTGGATCGACTGGATCGCCGACACGCCGCCGCTGCGTGCCTGGCTGAAGTTCCACTGCGGCTGTCCGATCATCGAACGCAGCGGAGAGGCCGCCTTCGGCCTCGTCACCGATCCCCTCAACATGCCGCGCCTCGCGCTCTTCGCCCAGGGGCTCGACCAGTACCCCGACCGCGCCGCCACCCTGCTGCTGCAGGTGCCGAGCCTGGAGGGCGGCCCGCGGGTGAGGCTGCGCGGGCCCGGCATCCCAAAGGACAAGAATGGGGACACGGCGGCGATCGCGCCTGGCGGTCTGCCGGACTGGTTCTGGAACGACTGGCGCCTCAACGCCGCGCAGTTCCCGCTCGGCGTCGACATCTTCCTCACCTGCGGCAAGACCGTGATCGGCCTGCCGCGCTCCATCCTGGCGGAGGGCTGATTCCATGTACGTGGCCGTGAAGGGCGGCGAGCAGGCGATCCTGAACTCGCACAAGCTGATCGCCGAGGAGCGCCGCGGCGATCCCGCCGTGCCGGAGCTCTCCTTGGCGCAGATCAAGGCGCAGATGCAGCTCGCCGTCGACCGGGTGATGACCGAGGGTTCGCTCTACGACCGCGACCTCGCGGCGCTGGCCATCAAGCAGGCGCAGGGCGACCTCATGGAGGCGATCTTCCTGCTGCGCGCCTACCGCACGACGCTGGCGCGCTTTGGCGAGACCCTGCCGATCGACACCGCCCGCATGGCGGTGCGCCGGCGCATCTCCGCCGCCTATAAGGACCTGCCCGGCGGCCAGGTGCTGGGGCCGAGCTACGACTACACCCACCGCCTGCTCGACTTCGCGCTGGCGGCCGAGGAAGGCGTCGGCGAGCCGGCGGCCGAGGCAGCGGAGGCCGGCGTCGAGGCGGCGATCCCGCGGGTGACCGACATCCTGAACCACGAAGGCCTGATCGAGCAGGAGTTCGCGATGGATGACGAGGCGCCGGTCGGCGACCTGACGCGCGAGCCGCTCGGCTTCCCGGCCGAGCGCGACCTGCGCCTGCAGAACCTCGCGCGCGGCGACGAGGGCTTCCTGCTGGCGCTCGGCTACTCGACGCAGCGCGGCTACGGGCGCAACCACCCCTTCGCCGGCGAGATTCGCCTGGGCGAGGTGGCGGTGGAGTTCGTGCCGGAGGAGCTGGGCTTCGCCATCGAGATCGGTGAGATCACCGTCACCGAGTGTCAGATGATCAACCAGTTCGCCGGCTCGGCCGAGCGCCCGCCGCAGTTCACCCGCGGCTACGGCCTCTCCTTCGGCCACTGCGAGCGCAAGACCATGGCCATGGCGCTGGTCGACCGCGCGCTCAGGGCGCGCGAGCTGGACGAGAGCATCGAGTACCCGGCGCAGGACGAGGAGTTCGTGCTCTACCACTCCGACAACGTCGAAGCCTCCGGCTTCGTGCAGCACCTGAAGCTGCCGCACTACGTCGACTTCCAGTCGGAGCTGCAGCTCATCCGCTCGCTGCGCCGGCGCCACGCCGCGGACCACAAGGAGGCCGCCGAATGAGCGCTACGGCGATGCAGGAACTGGACCAGGGCGAGGACGGCTACAACTTCGCCTACCTCGACGAGCAGACCAAGCGGATGATCCGCCGCTGCATCCTGAAGGCGGTGGCGGTGCCCGGCTACCAGGTGCCCTTCGGCGGGCGCGAGATGCCGCTGCCCTACGGCTGGGGCACCGGCGGCATGCAGGTGACCGCCAGCATCATCGGCAGGGACGACACCCTGAAGGTGATCGACCAGGGCGCCGACGACACCACCAACGCGGTGAACATCCGCCGCTTCTTCGCCCGCGTCGCCGAGGTGCCGACCACCGAGGCGACGGCGGAGGCAACCATCGTCCAGACCCGTCACCGGGTGCCCGAAGATCCGCTGCGCGAAGGCCAGATCCTGGTCTACCAGGTGCCGCAGCCGGAGCCGCTGCGGTCGCTGGAGCCGCGCGAGATCGAGTGTCGCAAGATGCACGCCTACAAGGAGTACGGCCTCATGCAGGTCTCGCTCTACGAGGACATCGCGCGCTTCGGCGAGATCGCCACCTCCTACTCCTATCCGGTGATGGTGAACGACCGCTATCTGATGTCGCCGACGCCGATCCCCAAGTTCGACAACCCGAAGATGGACGACTTCCCCGCGCTGCAGCTGTTCGGCGCGGGACGCGAGAAGCGCATCTACGCAGTACCGCCCCATACCACGGTGAAGAGCCTCGACTTCGACGACCATCCCTTCGCCGTGCAGCAGTGGGAGGAGGACTGCGCCCTCTGCGGCGCCGAGGAGACTTTTCTCGACGAGGTCATCCTCGACGACAAGGGCGGCAAGATGTACGTCTGCTCGGACTCCCACTACTGTGCCAGGCGCCGCGAGGAGGGCCACCGCGGCCACCTCTCGGAGGCCGCCGCCAGGGCCTACGCCGCGGCGGTCGGTGCCGACACCCCGGCCGCCATGAGCGAGGAGCGCTGAGCATGGAGCGCGATACGCCTCTGCTGCGCGTGCGCAACCTGACGCACGCCTTCGGAACTCTCCTCGCCTGCGCCGACGTCTCCTTCGAGCTGCACAGCGGCGAGGTGCTGGGCGTGGTCGGCGAGTCGGGCTCCGGCAAGACCACGCTGCTGAACTGCCTCTCGGCGCGCCTCACCCCGACCAACGGGATCGTCGAGTACGACCTGCGCGGCCGCGGCCTCACCGACATCTACGCGCTGTCGGAGCCGGAGCGCCGCCTGCTGCTGCGCACCGACTGGGGCGTGGTGACGCAGAACCCGCGCGACGGCCTGCGCATGAACGTGAGCGCCGGCGGCAACGTCGGCGAGCGGCTGATGGCGGTGGGCGCGCGCCACTACGGCACCATCCGCCGCGAGGCGGAGGACTGGCTGACCAAGGTGGAGCTCGACCTCCGGCGCATGGACGACAAGCCGCGCCACTTCTCCGGCGGCATGCAGCAGCGTCTCCAGATCGCGCGCAACCTCGTCACCAAGCCGCGCCTCGTCTTCATGGACGAGCCCACCGGCGGCCTCGACGTCTCCGTGCAGGCGCGCCTGCTGGACCTGCTGCGCGGCCTGGTGCGCGAACTGAGACTCTCCGCCATCATCGTCACCCACGATCTCGCGGTGGCGCGCCTGCTGGCCGACCGACTCATGGTGATGAAGGACGGCCGGGTGGTGGAGACGGGCCTCACCGACCAGGTGCTGGACGACCCGCACCATCCCTACACCCAGCTGCTCGTCTCCTCAGTACTGCAGGTATGATGTGACATGAGCGAAAAATCGGAAGGCGCGGCGATCCGCGTCGAGAACCTTTCCAAGACCTTCGTGCTGCACGTCCAGGGCGCGGCGCGGCTGCCGGTCTTCTCGCGGCTCAGCCTGGAGGTCGCGGCGGGCGAGTGCGTCGCCCTCTACGGTCCTTCGGGCAGCGGCAAGTCCACCCTGCTGCGCTCGCTCTATGCCAACTACAAGCCCGGCAGCGGCCATGTCTGGGTGAAGCATGACAGCGACTGGGTCGACATGGCCGGCGCGCCGCCGCACAAGGTGCTGGAGGTGCGCCGCCGCACCGTCGGCTACGTCAGCCAGTTCCTGCGCGTCATTCCCCGCGTGCCGGCGCGCGACATCGTCGCCGAGCCGCTGCATGCGCTGGGGGTGCCGTTGGCGGAAGCGCGTCTCAAGGCGGAAGCGCTGCTGGCGCGGCTCAACATTCCCGCCGCCATGTGGGACCTGGCGCCGGCGACCTTCTCCGGCGGCGAGCAGCAGCGGGTGAACATCGCGCGCGGCTTCGTCGTTGACTACCCCGTCCTGCTGCTCGACGAGCCGACGGCCTCACTCGACGCCGGCAACCGCGCGGTGGTGATGGCGCTGATCGGCGAGGCCAAGGCGCGCGGCGCCGCCGTGGTCGGCATCTTCCACGACGACGAGGTGCGCGAGGCGGTGGCCGACCGCGTCTTCGACCTCGCCCGCGAAAGGAGCGCCGCCTGATGGGCGAAACGATTCTGAGCAACGCCCGCATCGTGCTCGCCGACGAGGTCGTCGAGGGAAGCCTGCAGCTGCGCGACGGCAAGGTCGCCGGAATCGCCGCCGGGGCGACGACGGTCAAGAGCGCCGAGGACCTGGACGGCGACTATCTGCTGCCCGGCCTCATCGACCTGCACACCGACCACTTCGAGAAACACGTCCTCCCCCGCCCCGGCACGCGCTGGAACATGGTCTCCGCCGTGCTGGCGCACGACGCGCAGATGGCCGCCGGCGGCATCACCACCAGCTTCGACTGCGTCTGCGTCGGCGTCAGCATCAAGCACCCGGAGCGGCGCGAGATCTTCCGCCCGATGGTCGACGCGGTACGCGAGGCCAGCACCAAGGACATGCTGCGCGCCGACCACATCGTCCACCTGCGCTGCGAGGTGACCGACGAGACGGTGGTCGCGCTGTTCGACTCGGTGGCCGATCACGCTGCCGTCGGCATGATGTCCCTGATGGACCACGCGCCGGGCCACCGGCAGTACCCGGATGTCAGGCGCTTCCGCGAGCGCACCATGAAGAACCTGAGGCTCAGCGAGGCGGAGGCCGACGCCCATATCGAGCGGCTTCTGGGGGCGCAGGAGTACCTGGTGCCGCGCAACCGCATGGAGTTGGCCGAGCGCGGCCGGGCGCGCGGCCTCGCCATCGCCAGCCACGATGATGAGACGCCCGACCACATCGCGGAAGCGGCGGCGCTGGGAATCTCGGTGACGGAGTTCCCCACCACCCTGGCGGCGGCCAGAGCGGCGCGTGACAACGGTATGAAGATTATCATGGGCGCGCCTAACCTGATGCGCGGCGGCTCTCACTCCGGTAATGTCTCGGCGGCGGAGCTTGCCGCCGAAGGACTGCTCGACAACCTGGCCTCCGACTACGTGCCGGCGAGCCTGCTGCAGGCGGCTTTCCGCCTGACGCAGGCGGAGCACGGGATCGCGCTGCCGCAAGCCGTCGCCACGGTGACGGCGCAGCCGGCGGAAACGGCGCGGCTCAGCGACCGCGGGCGCATCGCGCCGGGCCTGCGCGCCGACCTGGTGCGGGTGGCGACGGTCGACGGGCTGCCCTTCGTGAAGACGGTATGGCGTGAAGCGGAACGGGTGATGTGATGTTGCAGGAAGAGCTTCTGGATCGACAGGCGGCAAGCGAGGCGGGCATCCCCCTGCGCCTTGCCAACGCCGAGGTGGTGACGGCGGACGCGCGTTTTCGCGGTGCGGTGACCATCGAGGACGGCGTCATCGTCGCGGTGGAGGAGAGCGGCACGGTGCCCTCGGGTGCGATCGACTGCCAGGGCGAGCTGCTGCTGCCGGGCCTCGTCGACCTGCACACCGATCACTGCGAGCGCCACGCGGTGCCGCGGCCGGGCGTCCACTGGGATGCGCTGCAGGCGGCCATCGCGCACGACGCGCAGGTGGCGGCGGCCGGCATCACCACGGTGTTCGATTCGCTTGTCGTCGGCCTGCGCGATGCCGACCAGACGCGCCGCGACCTCCTGGGCCGCATGATGGCGGCGGTGGAGAAGGGCGAGGCGCTGGGGCTGTTCCGCGTCCAGCACCTGCTGCACCTGCGCTGCGAGGTGACCGATCCGACGCTGCTCGACCAGATCGGTCCGCACCTGGACCACCCGCTGCTTCAGCTCATCTCGGTGATGGAGCACACGGTCGGCCAGCGGCAGTTCCCCGACGCGGCGAAGTACAAGGAAATCCTGGTGAAGCTTTTCGACGTGCCGGAGGATAAGGTGGAGGAGCGCTTCAAGCGCGACGCCGAGGCCTCGCGCACCTTCGCGCCGACCTTCCGCGAGGCGGTCTGCCGGATGGCGGCCGAGCGCGGCATCGCGCTGGCCGCCCATGACGACGAGACGCTGGAGCACGTCGAGGAGGCGGCGCGCCTCGGCATGACGATCTCCGAGTTCCCGACGACGCTGCTGGCCGCCGAGGCGGCGCGCGAGCGCGGCCTGGTGACGGTGATGGGTGCGCCCAACGTGGTGAAGGGCGGCTCACATTCGGGCAACCTCTCGGCCATCGAGCTGGCGCGCGCCGGGCTGCTCGACGTGCTGGCCTCCGACTACGTGCCGATCTCCATGCTGGCGGCGACGCTGCGCCTGGCCGAGCCGGACATCGGCGTGCCGCTGCCCGAGGCGGTGCGAATGGCGAGCCTCAACGCCGCGCAGGCGGCCGGGCTCGACGACCGCGGCGAGATCGCCCCGGGCAAGCGCGCCGACCTGCTGCGCGTGCGCCTGGTCGACGGCCATCCGGTGGTGCGCACGGTCTACAGCGCGGGCGAGCGGGTGGCGTAGGTCCCCCTCACCCCGACCCTCTCCCCGCTGGGGAGAGGGAGGGGCCCGCGAAGCGGGAGGGTGAGGGCCCTTGCAGGGGCCTGACGTGCTGAGGCAATCTCGCGGCGTCAACCACCGAGCCGCCTCGCAGCGAAGCTATGCACATCAAAGTCGACGACCTCCGCGGGCCCGAGATCGCGGCACTGCTGGAAGCCCACCTGAAGCTCATGCGCGACACCTCGCCGCCGGAGAGCGTGCATGCGCTGGACCTCCAGGGTCTGCGTCGGCCGGAGGTCACCTTCTGGACGGTCTGGGAGGGAGCGACGCTGCTCGGCTGCGGTGCCTTGAAGGAGCTCGACCCGGCGCACGGCGAGATCAAGTCGATGCACACGGCGGCAGTCGCGCGCGGCAAGGGGGTGGCGCGGACCATGCTGGGCCACATCCTGGCCGAGGCCGGGCGGCGCGGTTACCGGCGGCTCAGCCTGGAGACCGGCAGCCCGGAGGCCTTCGCGCCGGCCCGCGCGCTCTACGCGGGCTTCGGGTTCGAGGAATGCGCCCCATTCGGCGACTACGTTCTCGACCCCTTCAGCGTCTTCATGACCCTGGAGCTGGAGCCGGCGCCGGTCGCGGAAATGTGACAGAGATCCCTCTGGTACGCTGAGGCGTTCCGGGCTTCACTGGTGCGGCCGCTCTGCGTCGACCCCCAAGCCGGAGGAGGCTTCGAGATGAAAGCGTTCGTTCCCGCCGCCCTGTTGACCCTTGCCCTCGCAGGGCCCGCCTACGCCTTCCAGTGCCCGGCGGACATGGCCAAGATCGACGCGGCCCTGCAGACCGCCCAGCTTACCGACGAGCAGAAGGCGCGCGTCACGGAGCTGCGCGACCAGGGCGAGCAGCTCCATGCCAGCGGCCAGCACCAGGCATCGGTCGACGCCCTGGCGGAGGCGAAGGAAATTCTGGGCGTCCAGTAGGCCGTGCCCGGCCCCTACCCGCCGTACTTCTCCAGGAAGGCCTCGACGCTCAGCACGCGGAAGTCCGGGAGGGCCGCGCGCAGGCGGTCGTGCGGCCAGTCCCACCAGGCGAGCGCCTGCAGACGGTCGGCGACGGCCGCGGGAAAGCGCGCGCGGATCGGTCGCGCCGGCACGCCGGCGACGATGTCGTAGGGCGCCACGTCCTTCGACACGACCGCGCCGGCGCCGACCACCGCGCCGGTGCCGATGCGGACGCCGGCCAGCACGGTGACGCCGTGGCCGAGCCAGATGTCGTGGCCCAGCGTCACCGCGTTGTCGCGCCGCCAGGCAAAGACTTCCGCGTCGTCCGCCTCGGCGAGGCCGAACTGGCGGCTGCGGTAGGTGAAGTGGTGCTGGCTGGCGCGCCAGACCGGGTGGTTTCCGGGGTTGATGCGCACGTGCGCGGCGATCGAGCAGAACCTGCCGATGTCGCTGCCGGTCACGTGGCAATCCCAGGTGACGTAGCTGTAGTCGCCGAAGCGGGTGTGGCTCATCTGCGTGCCGGGGCCGATCTCGGTGTAGCGGCCGAGCTCGCAGTCGACCACCACGGCGCCGTCGTGGATCAGCGGCGCTTCGCCGAGGACCTTCGGCGGCTTGCGATGCAGAACGGCGGCTTCGCTCATGACGGTGTCTCCTAGGGTCGGTAGTCGTTCTTGCCGATGATGCGGCCGCGCAGCCAGCCGGACAGCGTGTCGATGGCGTAGACCGTGACGAGGATCAGCAGCACGATGGACATGACCTCGTCCCAGTTGTTGGCCGCCATGCGGTCGTAGAGCATGTAGCCGATGCCGCCGGCCCCGACGATGCCGAGGATGGTGGCGCTGCGGGTGTTCGATTCGAGCTGGTAGAGCGCTTGGGACAGCACCACCGGCAGCACCTGCGGCAGCACCGCCAGGCGGATGACCTGCAGCGGCCCGCCGCCGCTGGCGCGCACGCCCTCGACCTGCTTGGGGTCGATGTTCTCGATGGCCTCGGAGAACAGCTTGGCGAGCACGCCGATGTCGGAGACGGCGATCGCGAAGATGCCGGCCAGCGGCCCGAGGCCGAAGGCGCGGATGAAGATCAGCGCCAGCACGAGCTGCTCGAAGGCGCGCAGGGTGTCGAAGCCGCGGCGCACGCCGAAGCGCATCCACTCGATGCGCAGGATGTTCTTGGCGCCGAGGAAGGAGAGCGGCAGGGCGGCCAGGGCGGCGAGCAGGGTGCCGAGGAAGGCCATGGCCAGCGTCTCGGCGATGGCGGTGACCGGCTCCAGGAACAGCTCCCAGCTCGGCCAGACATAGGGCGGCAGCATGAAGCCGAGCACGAAGCCCAGCTTGCCGAGGCCCTGCCAAAGGCGGGCCGGCGCGAAATCGAAAGCGACGAGGGTGTAGAGCACGAGGCTCGCGAAGAGGGCGAAGCCGCCCCAGGCGACAAAGCGCTGGCGCGGCGCTGGGGCGAAGGCGCGCGGCAGGCGGGCGCGGGCGGCGGCGATCTCGCCAGGGGTAACTTTGGGGGCGGTGACCTCGCGGGACTGTCGCATGGTGCCTTTCCCTAAGCCAGCTTGTCGCGGCCGATGAAGCCGTGGCGGATGCGCTCGCAGACCAGGTCGATGACCGCCACGGTGGCCAGGATGAGCAGGAAGAGCGCGGAGATATCGGTGTAGTACTGGAAGGAGATGGCGGTGCGGATCTCCTGGCCGAGGCCGCCGGCGCCGACGAAGCCGATGATGGAGGAGGAGCGCACGTTGATCTCGAAGCGCAGCAGGGTATAGCTCACGTGGTTGGGCAGTACCTGCGGCACCACGGCGTAGCGCACCATCTGCAGCCAGTCGGCGCCGGCCGCGCGCAGGCCTTCCACCGGCTTCATGTCGATGTTCTCGTTGGCTTCGGAGTAGAGCTTGCCGAGCGCGCCCATGGTGTGGACGGCAATGGCCAGCACGCCGGCGAGCGGCCCGATGCCGAAGCAGAACACGAAGATCAGCGCGTAGACCAGGTCGGGTACCGTGCGGGCGATCTCCAGCAGGCGGCGGCTGACGAAGAGGATCGCCGGGTTGCGCACGAGGTTGCGCGAGGCGGGGAAGCTCAGGGCGAAGGCGCCGCAGACGCCGAAGGCGGTCGCCAGAAAGGCGATCAGGACGGTTTCCACCAGCAGGCCGAGCCACAGCTTCACCGGCAGGAACCATTCGGCGAGGTCGGCGCCGAGGCTCTCCCAGCGCAGCACCGGCAGGATCTTTACGACGAACTCGTGCAGTCGCGGCAGACCGGTCCAGATCTTCACCGGATCGAAGTCGCCGATCACCATGCTGCAGCCGAGGCAGACGAGGAACGCGACGAGGAAGAGCGCGTCGCTCTGGCGCTTGCGGCGGATCATCACCGTGTAGCGCCGCTGGAAGCGCGCGACCGCGGTGGTGTCGTTGCCGCCGGGAGAAAGGGTTCGGGAGGGGGAGGGGAAGGAAAGTTCCGCCACGTTCCTGGCTCCGATCGCGGCCTGTTCGGGGTCGGGAAGGGCCTGTGGGGAGGACGGGGCCGGTGCGCTGGCGGCACCGGCCCTCCGTTTCCGGATCAGCTGCCGCGGTTGCGGCGGATCTTGCGGATCTCCTCGCGCATCTCGACGATCCAGGCGTAGCGCTCGTGGTCGACCTCGATCCAGCCGACCTGGTTGGGATTGCCGGTCATGGAGGCGAAGGCCTCGGGGTCCTTCTGCGGGATCTCCATGACGAGCTGTTTCATAGTGGATTTCAGCGCGTCCGGCAGGTTCTTGCGGGCGGTGAAGGGGCCGTCGGTGATCTCCGGCGACTTCCAGATCATGCAGACCTCGCCGTCCTTGATCATGCCCTTCTCGACCAGGCGCTGCGGCACGCCGGAGATGTCGTTGTTGATGTAGGTGGCGGCGCCGTCGAACTGGCCGTTCACCACGCCGACCACGCCGGTGTCGTGGGAGCCGGAGAAGGGGGTGGCGCCGAAGTAGGTCTCCGGATCGTAGCCCTGCTTGCGCAGGTTGAAGTAGGGCACCGCGTAGCCGGAAGTCGAGTCCGGGTCGGCAAAGGCGAGTGTCTTGCCCTTCAGGTCCTCGATCTTCTGGTAGCCGCTGTCGCAGCGCACGGCGACGACGGAGAAGTAGCCGCTGGTGCCGTCCTTGTCGATTCTTGAGACCAGCGGCTCGACGCCGCCGTTGGTCTCGGTCCAGGCCGCGGCG
>Ga0207773_100767_pt1 | contig 11115 bp, 12 predicted proteins | sample TtaePargueraPR_2_FD_187281 | JGI IMG/M metagenome (GOLD analysis project Ga0207773, IMG submission 187281) | Aerobic enrichment media microbial communities from Bioluminiscent Bay, La Parguera, Puerto Rico - Tt and M1 (3) (SPAdes) | ecosystem: Environmental > Aquatic > Marine > Unclassified ...
GCGTCGTCACCGACGTGCTCAACCGGTTCTTCTCCAACGACAACCCGTTGCTTCGACTCGCCCGCGACGTCGGTCTCGGCGTGGTCGACCGGCTGCCGTCGATGAAGCGGATGTTCATCGCCCAGGCGGCGGGGGAAGGCGGCGACCTGCCGCGGCTGCTTCGCGGCGAGGCAATCTGAACGCGCGCCGCGGCGTCGCTCAGTCCTCGATCGGCCGCGCCTCGTCGGGCAACATGATCGGAATGCCGTCGCGGATCGGATAGGCGAGCCTCGCGGCGCGGCTGATCAGTTCCTGCCGCTCGGCGTCATATTCGAGCGTGGTCTTGGTGAGCGGACAGACCAGGATCTCGAGGAGCTTGGGGTCGACACGTCCGGCGGTCCGCTCGGCCTCGGCCATGGCATCCTCTACTGGATCGAGCGCCGCGCGCTTCCGCCGCCGGGATCGCGGGCGAGCGACATCTCGGTGAGGGCCACCAGGGTCTCGGCGCGGGCACGGAGATCCGGCGCCTCGAGCAGGGCCTGCTTCTCGGCCGCTCCGAACGGCGCCATCATGGCAAGGGCGTTGATCAGCATTTCGTTCGAGGCGCGACCGACGCTGTCCCAGTCGGCCTCAAGATTGTGGGCCTCGAGATACTCGCGGAAGGTCTTCAGCACCGAGCCGCGGTCGACGTCGGATTCATCGATGTCGCTGGCGAAATCGACACCGAAAGACACCGCGCTGACCCGGCATTGGCGGAACAGCGTGTTGGTGACGACTTCCTCGACGATCACGAAGCGGGCGATGCCGGTGAGCGTCACCATGTAGCGACCGTCGCCGGTCTCGGCGAAGGAGGTGATGCGGCCGGCACAGCCGACCTTGCAGAGGCTGGGGCCGAGCGAGCACGGGCTCTTGGCCTCGTCGGGCTGGATCATGCCGACAATGCGCTCGCCGGCAAGTGCGGCGTCGATCATCGCCACGTAGCGCGGCTCGAAGATGTTGAGCGGCAATTCGGAGCGGGGGAGCAGGAGGGCTCCCGGCAGCGGGAACACCGGAATGACCGAGGGCAGGTCTTCCGGGCCGCTATACGGACAGTTTCCAGCCTTCACGTAGTGATCCTCAGGCGAACAGCAGGGACGACAGTTGTCGCCGGCCGGCAAGCGTCGCCTCGTCCATCGGACCCCATGCCTCGAAGAACTGGAGAAGCTGCTTGCGGGCCTTCTCGTCCTCCCAACTACGGTTCTTGCGGAGGATTTCAAGAAGCCGATCGACCGCGCCCTCGCGATCGCCTTCGGCATTGAGAATGAGGGCGAGATCGAAGCGCGCCTCGAAGTCGGCCGGATCGGCCGCCGCACGCGCCTCGAGGGCAGCACGATCGCCGAGATCGGCGGTCTGCGACTTGAGCTCGATCTGGGCGCGGACGGCCGCAACCCGCGGGTCGTTCGCGGCCGAAGCGGGCAGCATGTCGATGGTCTGCCTCGCCCTCTCGATGTCGCCTGCCGCCACCAGGACGCTCGCCAATCCCGCCACCGCCGGCACCGACTCGGGCTCGAGCTTGAGCGCGGCGGCAAAACGCTCCCCCGCACCCGCCGTATCCCCCGCCTCGAGCAGCGCCTCGCCTTCGGCGACCAGCGCCTCGGCATCGGAGGGCCCGATCGGCCCGGTGACCCGCTCGATGAAGGCCTTGACCTGGCTTTCGGGCAAGGCGCCGACGAAACCGTCGACCGGCTGCCCGTTGGCGAAGGCGATGACGGCGGGGATCGACTGGATGCCGAGCTGGCCGGCGACGGCGGGATGCTCGTCGATGTTCATCTTGACCAGGCGGACGGCGCCCTTGGCGGCGCGAACCGCCTTCTCGATGACAGGACCGAGGGTCTTGCAGGGGCCGCACCACGGCGCCCAGAAGTCGACCAGGACCGGACGGCGTCGGGATTCCTCGAGAACGTCCTTGGCGAAGGTCTGGGTGGTGGTCTCGACGACGAGGTCGTCGGCGCCCGCAAGGGCGGCTGCATCGGCTGGGAAAACGGCGCTCATGTTCTGCTCACGGAAAGATTTGGCCGGCTCCGGGCCAGCCGGGATGGGTTCGCGGGGTAAAATGGCGACTTCCAGCCGGATTTACAATCGGTTGCGACCTTGGCTGCGGTCGAGCGGCAGAATCCGCGGTTCATGGCCGGTGGCCCGTATGAAGGCGATCAGGTCGGCACTGGCGATCGTCGTGGTCGCGGAATTGACCAGCGGATGGCAGTTGATCAAAGCGTGCGTCACGAGCGCGGCGTCGAGGATGACGCTGACGCTGGGCGGGGTGTCGTTGATCAGGCCGAATGGCGTGACCGCCCCGGGGGTGACGCCGAGACGCTCGGCCAGGAGCTCTGGCTTGCCGAAGGACAGGCGGCCCGAGGCGCCGATGTCGTGGTGGAGGTGCTTGAGGTCGATCTCGGCGTCCTCGAGCACGGTCAGCAGGAAGGTTGCGTCCTTCTTGTCCTTGAGGAAGAGGTTCTTGGTGTGGGCGCCGGGGATCGCGCCCCGCAGCGCCCGGCTCTCCTCGACGGTGAAGAGCGGCGGATGGGCGACGGTGGTCGTGGCGATGCCGAGGCGGCCGAGACAGGCCATGAGATCGTCGGTGCTGGCCGGCACGGGGCCTTTCTCCTGGTTCTCGCGGCGCGCGGCAGGACTGGGCCGGCGCCGCCCAGCAAACAAGTGCGACATGTGTATTGCAAGCCGCCCCCGATGGGCGATATAAGCCCCGGCGAACAGGCCTTCGGGCCACGGATGCGGGTGTAGCTCAGGGGTAGAGCACAACCTTGCCAAGGTTGGGGTCGTGGGTTCGAATCCCATCGCCCGCTCCAAATTATCTATAACGTTTCAATATCTTATGTCTGTGACCGCGAAAGCGGTCGACCGGATGTTCAGTATCGGTCATCACCCGGTCATCAGGCACGAGGCGTTTTGTTTGCATACGAGTGCCCGCCGAGGAGAGTCTGGGCCAAATCGAACGAGCTTCAATCGCCCGCCGCCGTCGTGTCTCATGTGCAGGGGACTCCTCCCAAACGAAAGAGAGCGATACTTCGCTCTGGAGTGGTTCCTATGGAAAAGGACTGATCTATGATGGAGCCGTCCGAGCCTTCATTGACGGATGAACAGTGGTCGACCTTCCTCTACCTGGTGATTTCGTTCGTGTTCGCACACGGCGATGGCTTGTCGAGGAAGGGGGAAACGCCGACGGTGGTCTAGATTCCCTTCGCTGGGCCTGCGTTGACGATGATGCTCAAGGCGAGGTGATCGAAGTCCTCTGGGACGCGGAGCTCGACGGAGCGATTCTGCGTGATGAGGGATGCGGCGCGGTCTCCAAGATTGGCACGGATGACCCTCAGGTTTTCTCAGCCCATCTCCGAACATTGCGCTGGAACACGGCGACCGCGGCCGACCGCGATCTCTTCCAGGCACCGTTCCGGGCGGGCATCCACCTGGATGCCTACCAGCTTCTCCCCCTTCGGAAGGCGCTAAAACTCCCCCGAGTGAATCTGCTCATCGCCGACGACGTCGGCGCGGGTAAGATGGCCGGGCGAGGCGGCCGTCGTGGTCAGCGTCGTCCACGTGGGAAGCACCCTGAATCCCGGTTTGCCGTCGATGCGGCGGCCGATCTCGATGACGAAGTCGAGGAAGCGGCCTTGTCCATCAACCCGGTGCGGTCATAGGCGCCATCGGCGAAGAGGCGCTTGAGCCAGGGCCAAAGCTTGCGGATGGCGGCGAGGATGATCTGGGCTCCGACGCTGTCGGAAATGGCGGCGGTCGTGGGATTGACCCTCAAGAGGCGACCGTCCGTGTCGATCGCGATGTGACGCTTGCGACCGACCACCTTCTTGTTGGCGTCGAACCCCGCGCTCGCGGGCCGAAGGCGCCTTGACCGCCTGGCTGTCGAGGATACCGGCGGTGGGGCTTGCCTCCCGCCAGCCCGCTCGCGGTCCATCATCAACGCCACGTCATGGATGGTGCGAAACAGGAACCGGACAATGCGGCAGAACCACCAGTACCATCTGCCACGGCGGGAAGTCCTTCGGCAGCATGCGCCAGCCGCCGCCCGAGCGCGCCATGTAGCGAACGGCGTTGAGTATCTCCCTGAAAGCCCGGTCTGGATATCCGATTCTCAGGACCTCACCTGTCCGCTCTCCGGAGTGCACTCCAGACGGTGGTCGACACGTTCTCGCGGTTCTCGCCAGTGCCGGATGCACGGGACTAGGAGGACACGGCGACCATCGCGGGCGCGCCGAGACCTGCAACTGCGAGTCGGCGTTGGGGGGCATCTCGGCGATCGCCGACGGGGTCGACGAAGTCCGCAAGGCGGTCCGCGAGAACATCCGCCAAGGCGCCGACCATATCAAGATCATGGCCGGCGGCGGGGTCAGCTCACCCGGCGACAAGCTGGTCCATCCGCAGTATTCGCTCGAGGAGATCACCGCAATCGTCGACGAAGCGGAGCGGAGCGGCCGCTACGTGATGGCCCACGTCTACAGCGACGTAGGCATCGGGCGGGCGGTGAGTCGCGGCGTACGGTCGATCGAGCACGGCAATTTCCTCAAGCCTGACACGGCGAAGCTGATGCATGACAAGGGCGCGCACCTGGTGCCGACACTGATCACCTACGAGGCGGACGCAAAGTACGGCATGAGCTTCGGCTGGAGCGAGGAAAATGCCGCCAAGAACGCCGAGGTGCTGGCGAGCGGCCTCAGGTCCCTGGAAGTGGCGCTGGAGCAAGAGGTCAACGTCGGCTACGGGACCGATCTCTGCTGGTCGCCGAAGATCTACCAGGCAGACGGCCTGTTGATCCACCAGAAGGTCTGCGGCGCGGCCGAGGCCCTGCGCCACGCCACGCTCAACAACGCCAAAGTGATCCGCATGGAAGGCATGGTCGGCGAGATCGTCCCCGGCGCCTTTGCCGACCTCGTCATCCTCGACGCCGACCCCTCGCCGGCCTCGAATGCTTTTCCCAGCACGCGAGCAAGGTGGTCGCGGTCATCCAGGCGGGCCGGGCGGTCAGGGACGACCTTGCCCTGCTCCGCGCGGCTTCGTGAGACTGAGGACGAGCGTCGGGCCGGGATCCCGTGCTACAGCCGCCTCAGAGCGACAACAGGCGGGCGATGTTGCCGCCGACGAGCTTGGCGTGGGCACCGGGAAGGCTCGACGCCCGCTCCATCTTGCGGAACTCCCATTCGAGATCGACGAAGGGTGAATCGGATCCGAAGATGACCTTGTCCGGCCCCAGCGCCTCGACGGCCTGAGCGATCTCGAAAATCGGGGCGCGCGACGTCTCCAGATAGAGATTGGGGTATTTTCCGGCGAACTGGATCGCCTGGTCGACCATCCAGAAGAAGCCCATGTGGGCCATGATCAGGTTCACCTTCGGAAAGGTCCGCGCCATCTCCGCGAACTCCGACGGCGTGTTGTAGAGATCGCTGGCGCCGTGGACGATGACCGGAATTCCGAATTCCTCGGCGATGCTGAACAGCGGGTCGACCAGGCCGTGGTTGGCGAGATGGAAGCCGTTGATCATCGGGTGGAGCTTAAGGCCGCGGCAGCCCCAGTCCTCGATGCAGCTGCGCATGATCGCAGGGGCCTCGGGAACCCAGGGGTTGACCGCACAGAACGGGATCAGCCGGTCGGGAAACTCCTCCGTCGCGGCCTTCACCTCATCATTGGTGAAGTTGCCCTCGACGAAGGGAAAGATGACCGCCTTGTCGATCCCGACCAGGTCCATCTTGCGGACCAAGTCGCCACCCGACTGGCGACCGCCGTAGCGAATGCCGATGTGGTTGTGAGCGTCGATGATCATTGCCGTGTCTCCTCGGTTGTTGCCTCGGCCTGCGTTGCGGATCATTGATGGGGCATGGCGCTTCCGAGCCCACCGGCCGGGTGCCGGTTTCTGAAAGACGGAAAGGGCGGAGCGAACGTTCGATGCGAAGGCTGCTGATCGGGACCTATACCGAGCCGATGCCCCACGTCCGCGGCGAGGCCGGCGGTATTCACGTTGCGGACATGGCGACCGACCCGGTCCGACTGCTCGCGGCGGGGACGATCGCCGGCCCGCGAAATCCCTCTTACGTCACGGTTTCGCGCGACGGCAGGCGCCTCTACTGCGTCCAGGAGACCTTCGCCGGCGACGATCCGCGGCTCTTCGCCTTCGCGCTTGACGGAGCCAACGGCGCGGCGGCGGAGCTCGGCAGCGTATCGTCGCGGGGGGGCGAGCCCTGCCATGTGTCGCTCGACCCCAAGGGCCGCTTCGTCTTCGTCGCCAACTACGGCACCGGCAGCGTCGCCGCCTTCCCGCTCGACGGCAACGGCGCGATCGTCGACGCGCCGACGATGGTCCGGCACCAGGGCAGCGGCCCCAACCCGCGCCAGGATGGCCCGCGGATGCATGCCGTTCTGCCCGACGAAGCCGGCGACCACATCGTCGTCTGCGATCTCGGCACGGATACGGTGGCGGTGTACCGGCTGACTGACGGGGGAATCGATGCGTCGCAGCCGGTTTCGCGCCTCGCATCCGCCCCCGGAGCCGGCCCGCGCCAGCTCGCCTTCGCACCCGATGGAAAGCACCTCTTTGTCGTCAACGAATTCGCCGGGACGGTCGATTCCTTCCGCTACGAGGCGGGCGTCCTCGACCCGGTCGACCACCTCGCGCTGCTGCCCGACGACTGGCAGGGCGAGAACCTTGCCGCCGCGATCGCCATCCATCCCGGCGGCCGCTTCGGCTATGCCTCGAACCGTGGCCATGACAGCGTCACCGTGTTTGCGATCGAGCAGTCCGGACGCATGAAGCAACTCGGATGGCAACGGAAGGGCGTCGCCTTCCCCCGCGACATCGCGGTCGATCCCGACGGCCGGATTCTGCTGGTGGCCAACCAAAACCAGCAGACGATCGTGGCCTATGCCATCGACGGCGCGACCGGGATGCCGACGCCGACCGGAGAGACTGCGCGATTCGCCAGTCCCTCATGCCTGGTGTTCCTCCGCTGATGCCGCTCATGGGAACGCGAAGGCACGCTGCGGATTGGCGACGAAGAAGCGCTCGAGCAGCGCGGCGCCGTCGAAGCCCGCCTCCCCGGCCTCTTCCACGAAGCGAGGGCGCCAGCCGTTGAGGATGTACCCCATGCCGAGGCCGCCCTTGCCGTAGTTGGCGAACATCGAGCGGCGCGCGATGTCGCCGCCGATCATGATCTGATCGGCGTGACCACGGCCGACGAGGTCGAGGATGCACGCGGTCCGCGTCGACTCGGGGTAGTACTTGACCCGGGTAATGCCGTCGAAGCTAAGGAACGCGCCGGTCTCGGCGACCTTGAGATGGAGCCAGGGGTCGGGATTGCGGTCAAGATGGGCGATGGTCAGTCGCGCCGGATCGACGCCTTCGCGGCGCACGATCGCCAGTTGCTCCAGCGCCATCGTGCCGTACTCGGTGTGCGAGTGAAGCGGGACGCCGGTGTCCTTGTGGGCCGCGAGCACCCCCACGACGACCTTTTCCTCGATGGCGTCGATCATGTTGTATCCGGTCCCGAACTTGGCGACGCCGCAGCGCAGCCCGGTGTCGCCGATGCCGCTGCTCACCTCCTCGACGACGAGCGCGCGGATGTCCTCGACGGTCATCTCCGCGATCCAGGCGGCGAAGGTCCGGTTGCCGCCCGGAATCGTCGCCGGCCACATGATCGACTTGTTGAACCCCGCCGTCGCGATGATGTGCACGCCGGTCGCGTCCGAGATCCGTTTCACGGCCGCCGCGTCCCGGCCGTAGTCGATCGCCGTCGCGTCGTAGATCGCCTGTCCACCCGCGGCCTTGAATGTCGCGACCTCGGCAAGCGACGCGTCGAAGTCATCGAGGAGGAGATCCTCCTCCCCCTTCTCGCGCCACATCGGCGGGCTGCAGAAGATGTGGTCGTGACAATAGGTGACGCCGAGATCGGCCGGCGCGATGTCGCCGCCAAGCGTTCTCACAAACGGCATCTGCACGCCTCCCGGTGGTTTTCCCGATCTCTTAGTGCACTTGACTATTTGTGTCTACATATGGACAAATAAAGGGGTAGGTTGTCCGCGCTGGCGGCAACCAAAGGGAGCGAGAGGGACATGACGAAGAGCGGGAGAAGTGCATTGATGGCGGCTGCCGCCGCGGCCGCCATCTCGGTGGGGTGCATGGCGGCGATGGCACAGGAGGAGCCGAAGGGCCTGCGGCCGGACAAGTGGAGCGACGAGACGTCGGCCTGCGCCGATCTCGGCCTCGCCAAGGATCCGCCGTGGACGATCGGGGTGTCGAACTACAGCCTCGGCAATTCCTGGCGCGTCCAGATGATCGAGGAGCTCAAGGTCGCCGCGGCCAAGGACAGCCGCATCGAGGAACTGATCATCACCAACTCCGACGGCAACGCCGCCAAGCAACTTTCCGACATCGAAGATCTGCGGAGCCGGGACGTGGACGGCCTGATCATCGCGCCGCTGTCCTCGGACGGCGCCGCCCCGGCGGTCGACGAAGCCGTCGCCGACGGCGTGCCGGTGATCATCTTCAACAACGAGATCGCCACCGACAAGTTCACCTCGATCGTGTGGGTCGACGAGTTCAAGTTCGGCTGGATCGGCGGCAACTGGCTGCGCGAAAAGCTCGGCGACAAGGGCAACATCGTCGTGCTCGAGGGGATTGCCGGCACCTCGACCAGCGACCTTCGCACGCGGGGGGCGCTCGACGCGCTCGGACCGAACATCACCGTCCTCGCCCGCCAGCCCGCCGGCTGGGCCTATGACAAGGGCAAGACCGCGATGGAGGACTTCATCTCGGCCTATCCCCAGATCGACGGTGTCTATTCGCAGGGCGGCGCGATGTCCCAGGCGGCGGTCGATGCCTTCAATGCCGCCAACCAGCCGCTCGTGCCGATCACCGGCGAAGGCTATAACGGCTTCCTCAAGACCTGGGTCGCCAACCTCGACAACGGATTCTCCTCGGTCGGGCCGGATGAGCCGACTTGGCAGAGCGTCCGCGCGCTCGAGCTGCTCACCGCCTGTCTCAGCGGCGAATCGATCAAGAAGTGGGAGGAGCTTCCGCTGCCGGTGATCACCGACGAGAATGTCGGCGACTACGCCTTGACCAACTGCCCGGACGACGTGTGGGCGAACACCAAGATGGACAAGGAAACTATCAGCAGCTTCTATCAGTGCAAGTAACGGTGCGCATCTGAATAGACGAGCCTGAAGGCGCCGGGATGGCGGCGGGCACGCCGCCTCCCGTGTTTTCGCAACAGCCGTGATGGCCACACCATTCCTCGAATTCGACAACGTCTCGAAGAGCTTCCGCGGCGTGGCCGCGGTGGATTCGGTTTCGCTGTCGGTGCCGGATGGCCACATCCGGGCCCTGCTCGGCGAGAACGGGGCGGGGAAATCGACCCTGATCAAGATGCTCACAGGAGCCTACAGCACGGATCGCGGGGAGATCAGGCTTGCCGGCAACCGGATCGACAACCGGCCACCCAGCGCCACCCTCGAACAGGGCGTGGTCGCCATCTACCAGGAATTCAACCTCGTCCCGCAGCTCTCGGTCGCGGAGAACATCTTCCTCGGGCGGTTTCCCGGGCGCCGCGGCTGGCTGGACCGCAAGACGCTGGTCGCCGACGCGGCGAGGATTCTCGGGCGGCTCGGCCTGCCTATCGATCCCCACGCCCGGGTCGAGACCCTCAACGTCGCCGAGCAGCAGCTCGTCGAGATCGCCAAGGCGCTATCCCGCGACCTGAGCGTGCTGGTCATGGACGAGCCTACGGCAGCGCTCAGCGATACCGAGACCGCCACCCTGTTCGAGATCATCCGCGGCCTGCGCGCGAGCGGCGTGTGCATTCTCTACATCTCGCACCGCATGTCGGAGATCTTCGCGCTGGCCGACACGGTGACGGTGTTGAAAGACGGACAGCATGTGGCGACCCACGAGGTCGCGGCGGTGGATCGCGCCAGCCTGGTGCGAATGATGATCGGGCGGGAGCTCGGCGCGTTCTACCCGCCGAAAGGCGCGCCGTCCGGCGGCGAAGTCTTCTCGGTCCGCAATCTCTCTGCCAACGGCCGGTTCGACGTCGACTCGCTCGTCATTGGCAAGGGCGAGATCGTCGGCATCGCCGGCCTCGAGGGACAGGGACAGCGCGAATTCGCCCGCGCCCTTGGCGGCGCGCAGGCGGTCGAGCGCGGCGAGGTCCGCATCCACGGGACGACCGTGGACGTCTCGACCCCGGCGAAGGCGATCACCTCGGGTATCGGCTTCATCCCGGACGACCGCAAGCAGGAGGGGCTGGCGCTGCTCCGCAGCTGCCTCGAGAACATTGCGCTGGGCAGTCTCGACCGCCGCCGCACGATGCGGGTCTTCGTCGACAAGCGGGCAGAGCGCGGTTTCGTCAAGGGCGCGATCGAATCGCTGCAGGTCCGGCTTCGCTCGCCGTCGCAGCCGGTGGCGGACCTTTCGGGCGGGAACCAGCAGAAGGTCGTGCTGGCAAAGGCGCTCGGCATGCAGCCCAAGGTCCTGGTGCTCGCCGAACCGACACGCGGCGTCGATGTCGGCGCCAAGCGCGAAATCTACAACCTCATCCGCAAGCTGGCGGACGAGGGCATCGGTGTGCTCGTCATCTCGAGCGAGCTGCCCGAGCTCATCGGGCTCTGCGACCGCATCGTCGTCATGACGGGTGGCTCGATCGTCGAGGAGCTTGCCGGCGAGGCGATCCGCGAGGAAGCCATCATGCGAGCGGCCACCCATGAGCACGCATGAGGGCCTAGTCGCCGGATCGAGGAGGCGCCGCTCGGCCCTCGCCTCGGTGCGCCATGTCGTCGGCAGCCCGATCTTCCTGATCGTCGCCCTCATCGCGGTGAGCGTCGCCGCCGAGCCGATCCTCCTCGGCGAGCGCGCCATCCGGAACGTCCTCGTCGGCGCGAGCCCGCTGCTTCTGGTCGCCGCCGCGCAGGCGACCGTCATCCTGACCAAGGGCATCGACCTGTCGGTGGGGTCGACCATGAGCCTGGCCAATGTCGTGGCCGCCGCGCTGATGGAAGTCTACCCCGACATGGTGGTGCCGATCATCCTCCTCACCCTGGTGAGCGGCTGTACGGTCGGCCTCGTCAACGGCTGGCTCGTCGCCT
>Ga0207773_100768_pt1 | contig 11112 bp, 11 predicted proteins | sample TtaePargueraPR_2_FD_187281 | JGI IMG/M metagenome (GOLD analysis project Ga0207773, IMG submission 187281) | Aerobic enrichment media microbial communities from Bioluminiscent Bay, La Parguera, Puerto Rico - Tt and M1 (3) (SPAdes) | ecosystem: Environmental > Aquatic > Marine > Unclassified ...
GCGGCCGCGTCTTCGGCCGGGGCCTGCGGCGCGGCAGCCTGACCGCCCGCAAGCGGCTGCGACTCCTCGCCGGCCGGCAGGGTGGCGGAGGGGGCCGGCTCGGGCTGCGCGACGGGGCTGCCCGCCTGCGGCGCCGCCGGATCGACCGTCACCGCCGGGGCGGCGGGCTCGGCCACCGGAGCCGGCGCGGCCGGCGTGGCACCCTCAACCATTTCCTGCAGCTGCTCGGGAACCGGCGCGACGAGGTCGCCCAGGCTTTCGCCCTGGTTGGAGAGATAGAACCAGACGCCGTAGGCGCCGGCAAACAGCAGCGCCGCGACGAGGAACACCGCGCCACCCGGCATCTTGCCCTCGGGCGCCGGCACCGGGAAATGCAGCTTGGTCTGGCTGTCGAGGCCTTCGACCTCGTTCTTGAAGCGCTCGACGATCTGGTCGCCGTCGAGGCCGAGATAGTCGGCGTAGCTGCGCATGAAGCCGACGGCGTAGGTCGGCCCCGGCAGGTTCTCGTACTGGCCGCGCTCGATGGCGTCGAGATAGGAATAGCGGATGCACAGCACCTCGGCGACAGAGCGCAGGTCGTGACCGAGCTGCTGGCGCGCGCGGATCAGGGTGTCGGAAACCCGCTCGCCGGTCAGCTCCTGCGCGATCGGAATTTCGACCGGGCCGTCGTTCTGCACCAGCCTCGGCTCACCGAGCTGGGGTTCCTCGCGCTTGTGATCGCTCTTCTTCAACGGGTGTGCCACGGGATCTCACATCTTCCGGACTGGTGACAAGGCCCTCGGGCGTTGGCGGCCCGCCAGCTTCCTGGCTGCATCGCGATTGGGCGTTCTCGATTCCGCGCGTCGAGCGTTGGCTGCTGTGGCTGCCGTTGTCGCCAGCGCCGCATGCCACGCCATTTAACAATTTTCTCTATGCCGCAGCAACGCGTTAGATCGGCACGTCGTGATCCGACGCAAAGGACCTTAACTGTTCTCGGACACTGTGATCCGGCAAAGTTAATAATCCCTTGATGAAGTCGCGCAATGGCGCAACTTCGAGGCCGCGCAGCATCGTTTTCACCTGGTCGACCGCCTGCGGCGCCATCGACAGCCGCCGGATGCCGCAGCCGATCAGCGCCATGGCCTCGAGGGGGTGTCCCGCCATCTCACCGCAGGCAGTCAGCGGCACGCCCTGTCCCGCCGCCTGGCGGGCGATCTGGTGCACGAAGCCGAGCACGGCGGGCGAGAGTACGTCGTAGCGCTTGGCGAGGCGCGGGTTGCCGCGGTCGGCGGCAAAGAGGAACTGCACCAGGTCGTTGGTGCCGAGGGAGACGAAGTCGCAGCGCGGCAGCAGCTGGGGCAACTGCAGCGCGAGCGCCGGCACCTCCAGCATGGCGCCGATCCTGATCTCCGCCGGCAAGCGGTCCCCGAAGGCCTTCTCGCGCTCGATCTCGCGCTGCAGCAGGGCCTTGGCCGCCTCGAACTCGGCGACATCGCTCACCATGGGAAACATGACCGACAGGCTGCGGCCGGCGGCGGCGTGCAGCAGGGCGCGCAGCTGGCGGCGCAGCAGGGCCGGGCGGTCGAGGCCGATGCGGATGGCCCGCCAGCCCATCGCGGGATTCTCCTCGTCGCCGCCGCGCCAGTAGGGCAGCACCTTGTCGCCGCCGACATCGAGGGTGCGGAACACCACCGGCTTGCCGGCGGCGGAGTCGAGGATCTTGCTGTAGATCTCGGTCTGGGTCGCGACGTCCGGGAAGGAGTCGCGGATCATGAACGGCACCTCGGTGCGGTAGAGCCCGATGCCGTCGGCGCCGACCTCGTGGAGATGCGGCAGGTCGATCATCAACCCCGCATTGATGTGGAGGTCGATGCTCTCGCCGTCCCGGCTGACCGAGGGCAGGTCGCGCACCGCGCGGTAGGCCTGCCGCTGGCGCTCCTTGGCCGCCATGCTCTCGGTGAAGCCGGCCAGCACCGCCTCGCTCGGCCGCAGCAGCACCTGCCCGGTCTCGCCGTCGACGATGATGCGGTCGCCCTCGCGCACGTCGGTGCCGATGCCGGTGCAGCGCCCGATCATGGGAATCTGCAGGGCACGCCCGACGATGGCGACGTGGGAGGTCGGCGCGCCGTGCTCCAGCACCACCGCGCGCAGACGGCTCTGGTCGTAGTCGAGCAGCTCGGCCGGGCCGAGGTCGGAGGCGATCAGCACCATGTCCTGCGGCAGGTCGTCCCGGCGCTTCTCCTCGAGACCCAGGAGGTGGTGGAGCAGCCGGTTGCCGAGGTCGTCGAGGTCGGCCAGGCGCGCGCGCAGGTAGGGATCCTTGATCGCCGCCATGCGCGCGCGGGTCTCGTTCTGGATCTTCTGGACCGCCGCTTCCGCCGTCAGGCCGCCGCGCACCGCGTCGTGCATGCGCCGCAGCCAGCCGCGGTCGTCGGCGAACATGCGATAGGTCTCCAGCACCTCGCGGTGCTCGCCGGCCCGCGCCACGTCGCTGCGCGCCAGCATGACGTCGAGGGCGTCGCGCATCTCGACCAGGGCGCCGTCCAGGCGGCGCAGCTCGGCCTCCGGGTCCTCCGCCACCACCTGGGTGATGACGATGCCGCGCTGGTGAGGCACCGCGGTGCCGATGGCGAGGCCCTCGTTCAGCACCATGCCGCTGAGCCGCGCCGGCATGGTGCCGGCCGCGCCGCCGGTCGCCGCCACCGTGACGTCCAGCAGGCTGTCGCCGGTCAGCATCTCGGCGAGCACCATGGCGACGGTCTCCAGCGCCTCGACCTCCTCCTCGGTGTAGTTGCGCTGGGTCCGGTTCTGCACCACCAGCACACCGAGGACGCGGCCGCCGCGCATGATCGGCACGCCCATGAGGGACTGGTAGACCTCCTCGCCGGTTTCCGGGAAGTAGGCGAAGTTGGGATGGCTCTGGGCGTCGGCCAGGGCGACGGGGCGCGCCTGGGCGCCGATCAGGCCGACCAGGCCCTGGTTCACCCGCATGCGCGTCTTGTGCACCGCCGCCGGCTTCAGGCCTTTGGTGGCGAAGAGCTCCAGCACGTCGCCGCTGCGCATGAGGTAGATCGAGCAGACCTCGGCGACGATGTCCTGGGCGATGAGGTTGACGACCTTGTCCAGCCGGCTCTGGCTGGAGCCGCTGCCCTTCATGAGGTCGCGCAGCAGGCGCAGCAAGCGGCGCGAACCCGCCCAGCCGTGATCGGTGCCGGGCGGGGCGCTCACACCCCCTCCCCGCGCCGGCTCGGTCGTGCCACGACGTCCGCTTTAGGCAGCGTCCAGACCGTAGGCGGTGTGCAGGCCGCGCAAGGCAAGCTCGGTGTACTCCTCGGCGATCAGCACGGAGACCTTGATCTCGGAGGTCGAGATGACCTGGATGTTGATGCCGCGCTCGGCCAGGGCGGTGAACATCTGCTGGGCGACGCCGGCGTGGCTGCGCATGCCGACGCCGATCACCGAGACCTTCACCACGTTGGGGTCCGAGCGCAGCTCCTCGAAGGCGAGTTCCTTCTGCCGTCCGCGCAGCACGGCGACGGCGCGCTCCAGCTCCGCCTTGCCGACGGTGAAGGTAAGGTCGGTCCGGCCGGTCTCGGCCGAGACGTTCTGCACGATCATGTCCACGTTGATCGCCGCCTCGGCCAGCGGGCCGAAAATCTTGGCGGCGACGCCCGGCTGGTCGGGCACCCGCAGCAGGGTGATCTTGGCTTCGTCGCGGCTGTAGGCGATGCCGGACACCAGAGCTTGTTCCACGATCTCATCCTCGTCGACGACCAGGGTTCCGGGCGTGTCCTCGAAGCTGGAGAGCACCTGGATGCGCACGTGGTGCTTCATCGCCATCTCGACCGAGCGCGTCTGCAGCACCTTGGCCCCCTGCGAGGCCATCTCCAGCATCTCTTCGTAGGTGATTCTATCCAGCTTGCGGGCCTTGGCAACGATGCGCGGGTCGGTCGTGTAGACGCCGTCCACATCGGTATAGATGTCGCAGCGCTCGGCCTGCAGGGCAGCCGCCAGTGCCACCGCCGAGGTGTCGGAGCCGCCGCGGCCCAGGGTGGTGACACGGCCCTGCGGGTCGACGCCCTGGAAGCCCGCCACCACCGCCACCTGCCCCTCGCCAAAGCGCCTGAGCATGTCGCGCACGTCGATGTCCTCGATGCGGGCTGAGCCGTGCGCGTCGTCAGTGCGGACGGGAATCTGCCAGCCCATCCAGGAGCGCGCCGGCACGCCGACCGACTGCAGCACAATGGCCATGAGGCCCGAGGTCACCTGCTCGCCGGACGAGACCACCACGTCGTATTCGCGCAGGTCCGCCAGGCTCGCCGCGTCGCGCACCAGCTGCACCAGGGAGTTGGTCGCCCCGGCCATGGCGGAGACCACCACGGCGACGTCGTTGCCCGCCTCGACCTCCGCCTTCACCCGCGCCGCCGCGCGCCGGATGCGCTGCAGGTCGGCAACCGAAGTGCCCCCGAATTTCATGACGATACGGGCCATCGAGCTCTATAGCCTCTGCGCTTGCTTCCACGTCTGCGGGTATGATCGTCCGGCCGCCGCCGCACCCCCTGCCCGGGCTGAACGGGTTGCCCGGAAAGCGGCGGCTATCCATACTCTTAGCCATGCCGCGGCGCAAGGCTTCGGGGCGCCTCCGGTGCCGCCGACACGCGGGCGCCGGAGGCTCGAAAAGCGCGGGAATGCAAAGGGGTGCGAGCCATGGCAGAGGCCGAAGCGGAAGCCGCAAGGCGCAGCGGCGCGGCCAGCATCGACGAGGCGGAGGTCGCCAAGTTCTCCGCCATGGCGGAAGCCTGGTGGGACCCGCACGGCAAATTCCGCCCGCTGCACCGCTTCAACCCGGTGCGCCTGGCCTACATCCGCGACCGGCTCTGCCAGCGCTTCGGGCGGGATCCGCGGGCAGAGCGGCCGCTGCGGGGGCTGAAGCTGCTCGATGTCGGCTGCGGCGGCGGCCTGCTGTCGGAGCCGCTGGCGCGCCTCGGGGCGGCAGTGACCGGGCTCGACGCCGCCGAGCGCAACGTGAAGGTGGCCGCGCTGCACGCCGAGGAATCGGGCCTGAAGATCGACTATCGCCACCTCAGCGTCGAGGAGCTGGCGGCCAGCGACGGGCGTTTCGACGCCGTTCTGAACATGGAGGTGGTGGAGCACGTCGCCGACGTCGGCAGCTTCCTCGGCGCCTCGGCGAGCCTCGTGCGGCCCGGCGGGGTGATGATCCTCGCCACCCTGAACCGCACCCCCAAGGCGTTCCTGATGGCGATCGTCGGCGCCGAGTACCTGCTGCGCTGGCTGCCGCGCGGCACCCACGACTGGCGCCGCTTCCTGAAGCCCTCGGAGCTCGCCGCGGCCTTGCGCCCGGCGGGCCTCGTCGTCGAGGAGGTCACCGGCGTCGCCTATAACCCGCTGACCGACGGCTGGCGCCTCGCGCCGCGCGACCTCGACGTGAACTACATGATGTTGGCGGCACGCCCGGAAGACGGCGCAGCGCGGTAAGCGACGCGGACGGCAGGGACTACGAGTTCTCGCTGGGCAGCCAGGGCACGCGGGCGATCTCGATCCCCTCGTCAGCCAGCGCCTTGGCCTCGTCGTCGGAGGTCTCGCCGTAGATGCCGCGGGAATCGGTTTCGCCGTAGTGGATCTTGCGCGCCTCCTCGGCAAAGCGCTCGCCGACGTAGTCACAGTTCTTCTCCACCTGCTGGCGCAGTTCGCGCAGCAGGCGGCGCAGTTCGCCGGCCTTGGCAGTCTCAGCCATGGCTTTGGTGCCGGTCCCGGCAGAGGCCGCGTCGCCCTTGGCGGGCCGGCTGTCCTCACGCCCCTTGGTGCCGACCACCGTGGGCGCCATCAGCGCCTTGGTGACCTTGCGGCTGCCGCAGACCGGGCAGAGCACCTTGCCCGCCTCCGCCTGCTCTGTGAAGCTGGCGCTGTCAGGAAACCACGCCTCGAAGACATGCTCCTTGCGGCACTTGAGATCGAAGACAATCATCGTTGACGAACGAACTCCGACAGGTTCTGCCGATGCTTCGCCCCACGATGAAGCTTCGGTGACGGCCCCGGGAAAGAAATAGGGTGAAACAGGCCGAGAGTTCAAGTGCGCGGGAAGCCGGGGCGCCGGCGGGGCCGTCAGCCTGGGTGGCCCGCTTCGCGCCGCGGGTGGCGCCGGGCGCACCGGTGCTGGACCTCGCCTGCGGCAGCGGGCGACACGCGCGGCTGTTCCTCGAGCGCGGCCACCCGGTGCTGGCGGTCGACCGTGACCTGTCGCGGCTCAGCGCGCTTGCGGATCACCCGCGGCTGGAGGCCGTGGCCTGCGACCTGGAAACGGGCGCCGTGCCGGATTTCTTCCGCCGGCGCTTCGGCGGCATCGTGGTGACCAACTATCTCCACCGGCCGCTGTTCCGGCCGCTGGCAGCCGCGCTGGCGCCGGCGGGAGTGCTGATCTACGAGACCTTCGCGCGGGGCAACGAGCGCTTCGGTAAGCCGAGCGACCCCGCCTTCCTGCTCGAGGAGGGCGAGCTGCTGAGCGCCTTTCTCGGGCGCTTGAAGATCGTCGCCTACGAGGACGTGGTGGTCGCGGAGCCGCGGCCGGCGGCGGTGCAGCGTCTCTGCGCCGAGGCGCGCAGCGCGGAATAGCGCGTCAGCCGGCCGCCTGAAGCAGGCCGTCGAGCTTCTTGGAGGATTCCAGAGCGTAGAGGTCGTCGCAGCCGCCGATGTGGCGGCCATCGATGAAGATCTGCGGCACCGAAGTGCGACCGCCGCTGCGCTCCACCATCTCCGCGCGACGCGACGGGTTAACCATGACGTCGATTTCCGTGAAATCCACGCCCTTCTGCTCGAGCAGCTTCTTCGCCCGATAGCAGAAGCCGCAGAGCATGCTCGAATAGACCTCGACCTTCGCCATAGAAAACCACCATCTCCACTTCAGGGGCCTTCCCCGGAAACTACCTGGGAACGCGGCGAAGGAATGTCCAGGGCCCACTAGTCCCGCACAGCCCTTGCCAGCACCAGGACGTCGACCGCCGCCGCCCCCGCCCTCAGCGCGACCCGCGCGCAGGCGGAGACCGTGGCCCCCGTCGTCATCACGTCGTCGACCAGGAGCAGGCGCCGGCCGCGCAGCAGGGCGGCGTGGCGCGGGTTCACCGCGAAGGCGCCGGCCACGTTGCGGGCGCGCTCGGCACGGCTGAGCCGGCCCTGGGAGGGCGTCGCACGCCGCCGCAGCAGGAGGTCGGGTACCGCCTGGGCTCCGGCCTGGCGCGCCAGCGGCCAGGCCAGAAGGGCGGCCTGGTTGTAGCGCCGCGCCAGCAGGCGGCGCCAGTGCAGCGGCACCGGCGCGACCAGCTCGGCGTCGGCGAGGAGCTCGGCCCCGCCGCGCGCCATCCAGCCGGCGAAAGGCGGCGCCGCCTCGGTCCGGTCGCCGTGCTTGAAGCCGAGCAGCAGCGGCCTGCTGGCATCGTCATAACGCATCACCGCGCGCGCCCGCTCGAAGGGTGGCGGCTCGGCGAGGCAGGCACCGCACTGGTAGCCATCATTCATCGACGCCGGCGCCTCGTCGCTGCCGGCGTCGAAGGCGAAGGGCAGGCCGCAGCGGCGGCACAGCGGATCGGCAAGGAAGGTGACAGCGCTCCAGCAGGCGACGCAGAGCGTGCCCTGACGCTCGACCAGCTCGCCGCAGCCGAGGCAGCGCGGCGGCAAGACCAGGTCGAGGACCCGCTGCAGGGGCCGCAGCCGTCCCGTGAGAGTTGCACCACCGTCCGTCATAGTGTCGCGATCCTCGCCGGCCGCTCGGCCGCCGTCAATTGGCGGGACAGGGCGCGCTTTTCCCCTCTGCCGCGCCGGGCCATAGTGCGGCCATGAACGATGAGCGGGAGATCTTCGACCGGCGCGTCCTGCGGCGCCACCGCGACCGCGCGGCGCCGGGCGTCGCCGGCCACGACTTCCTGTTTCGCGAGGCGGCCGAGCGCCTGCTCGATCGACTTGAAGACATCCGCCGGCGCTTTCCGCTCGCCCTCGATCTCGGCTGTCACCACGGGGTCGTGGCGGAACTGCTGGCCGGGCGCAGTGGGATCGAGACGCTGGTGCAGGCGGAGCTCTCGCCGGCCCTGGCGCGCCTCGCCGCCGCCCACGGACCAGCCGTAGTGGCAGACGAGGAAGCGCTGCCCTTCGCCGAGCAGTCGCTCGACCTCGTCGTGTCGGTGCTGAGCCTGCACTGGGTGAACGACCTGCCGGGAACGCTGCTGCAGATCGCCCGCGCGCTGAAGCCGGACGGCCTGCTGCTGGCGGCGATGATCGGTGGTGACAGCCTGCGCGAACTGCGCGAAGCGCTGCTGCGCGCCGAGCTGGAGGTGGAAGGCGGCGTCAGTCCGCGGGTCTCGCCGCTGGCCGACCTGCGCGATCTGGGCGGCCTGCTCCAGCGCGCCGGCTTCGCCCTGCCGGTGGTCGACGTTGACAGCCTCACCGTCACCTACCCCTCGGCGCTGGCGCTGATGCGCGACCTGCGCGGCATGGGCGAGACCGGCACCGACCGCAACCGCCGCCGCGGCCTGACACGGCGGGAGACGCTGCTGCGCGCGGCCGCGCTCTACGAAGAGACCCATGGCGGTGCCGACGGCCGCATCCCCGCGCGCTTCGACATCCTCTATCTCACCGGCTGGGCGCCGCATGCTTCGCAGCCGCAGGCCCTGCGGCCGGGCAGCGCCAGCGCGCGTCTGGCCGAAGCGCTCGACAGCGCCGAGCGGTCCGCCGGCGAGGCTGCCGGCCGGCCGAAACCGCCTGGGAAAAGCTAGCCGCCGTCCGGACCGGTGCGCCGGCGCAGGGCACGGGCATGGCCCTCTTCCGTCGCCGCTTCCCGGAAATAGTTCACGATGTAGACGCGCACCCCGGCCGTGAGCCCGGAGCTGCTGCGCTGCTGGTCGATGTCGCTGCAGATCTCATGCACGCTGCGGCCCTCGCGCGCGCAGATCTCATGCAGGGCGTCCCACATCTCCGGCTCCAGCCGGATACTCGTCCGCCGATCGGCGAGGCTGATGTTTCGGCTGATGAGCGTTGACAAGGGCGCTGCGCTGTCAGTGATCCAGTTGAATAACGGAACGGCTTTCCATCGCATAGTCTACAATCTAGCAACCGCGAGTAGCAAGCTCCATGGACAGGTTCCCGGCAATGTCGCAGGACGCCGCCTGGCGGCAACAGCTAATGTAGAAGAAGGACTTAGAGGAGATCGCGCAGGAGGGCGATCAGCGGCACGTCGGCCGGCGGCATGGGATAGTCGGCGAGGCGGGCCGGCATCACCCAGGCGAGGCGCTGCCCCTCGAGACCCCGCGGCTGTCCCTGCCAGGTGCGGCAGGCGTAGAGCGGCATCAGCAGGTGGAAGTCCGGATAGGCGTGCGAGGCGAAGGCAACCGGCGCGAGGCAGCTCTGCCGCGTATCGATTCCGAGCTCCTCGTGCAGTTCGCGCACCAGGGCCGCCTCCGGCGTCTCGCCCTCGTGCACCTTGCCGCCGGGAAACTCCCAGAGCCCGGCCATCGAGCGGCCGGCCGGGCGCTCGGCGATCAGCACGCGGCCGTCGACGTCGACGAGGGCCGCCGCGGCGACCAGCACGACGCGGCGCGCCGGCTCGGCGCGCGCGTCGTCGCGCCAGCAGCCGCTCTCGCCTTCGCCCGGCACGACCGCCACAGCGGTCAACTCCGGTAGTCGGCGTTGATCGAGATGTAGCCGTGCGTGAGATCGCAGGTCCACACGGTGGCGCGGCCGCGGCCGATGCCGATGTCGACCTCGATGTCGATCTCGCTGCCCTTCATGTGCTCGGCGACCGGAGTCTCGTCGTAGCCCGGCACCACTTCACCCTGCTCGGCGACCTGCACACCGCCGATGGCGATCGACAGGCGGTCGCGGTCGGCGCGCTCGCCGGACTTGCCGACCGCCATGACGATGCGGCCCCAGTTGGCGTCCTCGCCGGCGATGGCGGTCTTCACCAGCGGCGAGTTGGCGATGGCGAGGCCGATGCGCCGGGCACCGTTGCTGGAGGCGGCGCCGCGCACCTTGATGGTGATGAACTTGCTGGCGCCCTCGCCGTCGCGCACCACCTGCTGGGCGAGGTCGCGCAGCAGGTCCTCGAGCGCGGCGCGGAAGGCGGCCAGCCGCGGGTCGCGCGCCTCGGCGATGCGCGGGTGCCTGGCCTTGCCGGTGGCGCCGAGCAGCAGGGTGTCGCTGGTCGAGGTGTCGCCGTCGACGGTAATGCAGTTGAACGACCGGTCGACGCCCTGGCACAGCACCGTCTGCAGCACCTCGGCCGGCAGGCGCGCATCGGTGAAGACGAAGGACAGCATGGTCGCCATGTCGGGCGCGATCATGCCGGAGCCTTTGGCGATGCCGGCGATGGCCACCGGCTTGCCGCCGATCTCGGTCTGCCGCACCGCCGCCTTCGGATAGGTGTCGGTGGTCATGATGGCGGCCGCCGCATCCTTCCAGCCCTCGGCCGCCAGCTTGCCGGGCAGCCCGGCGACCGTCTCCAGGATCTTCTCGGTCGGCAGCGGCTGGCCGATGACCCCGGTGGAAGCCGCCAGCACGTCCTGGCGGCGGCAGCCGAGCCCCGCCGCCACCGCCTCGACCACGCGGCGCACCGAGGTCTCTCCCACCTTGCCGGTGAAGGCGTTGGCGTTGCCCGAGTTCACGATGATCGCGCGGGCGCGCCCGTGCGGCAGCTGCTGGCGGCACCATTCGACCGGCGCCGAGGCCGTCTTCGAGCGGGTCAGCACGCCGGCAACGGTGCTGCCGGGGTCGAGCACCATCAGGCAGACGTCGGGCCGCCCCTTGACCTTGATCCCGCAGGCGGCGGTCGCAAAGCTGAGGCCGGCGATGGCCGGCAGCTCGGGAAAGCCCTTGGGAGCCAAGGGAGAACGCGTCAAAGCCACGGTATGAAGTCCCCGCGAGGTGAGTCGACGGCCCCAGCAATAGCAAAAGGGTACGGCGCTTTGAAGGGCGCCGCACCCTGCCGCCGCCAGTCGGCTGCCGTCAGTGGTTCGATCCCATCAGTTGTTTGCGGGGGGCGCGGGCTGCTCGGTCGTCGAGCCGGCGCCGCCGTCGGCGGGAGCCTCGCTGCCGCTCGCCGGCGCTTCACCATCCTTGGGCTTGCCGAACAGG
>Ga0207773_100770_pt1 | contig 11066 bp, 7 predicted proteins | sample TtaePargueraPR_2_FD_187281 | JGI IMG/M metagenome (GOLD analysis project Ga0207773, IMG submission 187281) | Aerobic enrichment media microbial communities from Bioluminiscent Bay, La Parguera, Puerto Rico - Tt and M1 (3) (SPAdes) | ecosystem: Environmental > Aquatic > Marine > Unclassified ...
CGAAGATCGCCGCGGCGACGACGCCCAGCGGATGCAGTCCGGCGAGCATGGCGACGGCGATGCCGGTGTAGCCGAAACCCGGCGAGAGATCGAGGGTCAGATAACCTTTAAGGCCGGCCAGCTCGCAGACCCCGGCCATGCCGGCGAGCCCGCCGGACAGCAGCGCCGTGCGCAGCACCGTGGCGCCGATCGGCAGGCCGGCGAAGGCGGCGGCCTCGGCGTTGTGGCCGACCGCACGGATCTGGAAACCCCAGCGGGTGAAGCGCAGGAAGGTCCAGGCAAAGACTGCGAAGGCGATCGCCCAGATCAGGCCGGCGTGCAGGCGCATGCGTGGGATCAGCGGGCTCAGCAGCCCCTCGTCGATGATCGGCGCAGCCTGCGGCCAGCCCATCGCCAGCGGGTCCTTCAGCGGCCCGAACAGCAGGTAGGAGGTGAACAGCAGCACGACGAAGTTCAGCAGCAGCGTGGTCACCACCTCGTCGACCTTCAGCTTCAGCTTCAGGACGACCGGCAGCAGCAGCAGCAGCGCGCCGGCGAGGGCGCCGACAGCGAAGAGGAAGGGCACCATGAGGACCGGCGGCAGGACGATCATGCCGCTGCCGAGCCAGGAGGCGGCCAGCGCGCCGGCATAGAGCTGCCCCTCGGCGCCGATGTTCCACAGCTTGGCGCGGAAGGCGACGGCGGCGGCAAGGCCGGTGAAGATGAGCGGCGCCGCGCGGGTCAGCGTCTCGCTGAGCGCGAAGACCGAGCCGAAGGCGCCGCGCAGCAGCGCTTCGTAGGCGGCGATGACCGGTGCGCCGCTCCACACGATGAGCAGCGCGCAGCAGGCTAAGGCGAGCGCGATGGCCGCCACCGGCGCGGCGACGCTCAGCCAGAGCGGCACATGCGCGCGGGGCTCAAGCCGCATGACCAGGCCTCCGCCGGGCGCCCTCGAACTCGCCGTGGCCCGACATCAGCAGGCCCAGCGTCGTGCGGTCGGCTTCCTCGGTCGAAACCGGCCGCGACAGGCGGCCGCGGTAGAGCACGGCGATGCGGTCGGAGACCTGCAGCAGCTCGTCCAGATCTTCGGAGATAAGCAGGATGCCGGCGCCCTCGGCGCGCGCCTGATAGAGGAATTCCTGCACCTTGGCAGCGGCGCCGACGTCGAGGCCGCGGGTCGGCTGGTTGGCCAGGATGACCCGCGGCCCGGCGCTCAGCACGCGGGCGAGGATGACCTTCTGCATGTTGCCGCCGGACAGCGCGCGGGTGCGCGTGGCCGGGTCGGCGCCGCGGATGTCGAAGCGCTCGATGAGGTCGCGTGCATGGCGGCGCACGACGCCGCCCTTCAACAGGCCGCGCGCACAGAACCTCGGATCGCGCGTCGCCTCGAGGATGAGGTTCTCTTCGACGGTGAGGTCGCCGATGACGCCGAGGGCGTGGCGGTCCTCCGGGATGCGTCCGACGCCGCGTCGCTGCATGGCGGCCGGCGAGGTCGTCTTCACCACCTCGCCGAGCAGCGCAAAGTGGCCTTCGTCGGGCAGCGCGCGGCCGGACAGCAGCGCCGCCAGCGCCGCCTGGCCGTTGCCGGAGACGCCGGCGATGCCGAGGATCTCGCGGCCGTAGAGCAGCAGGTGTATCTCGTCCAGCAGCGGTTGGCCCCCGCTGCCCCCGACTTCGCCGCCCCGGACACTGACGCCCGCCATCTGCATGACCACCTCGCCGGGCGCCAGCGCCGCGCGCTCCGGCGGCGCGACCGGCCGGCCGACCATGGCCTCGGCGAGGCTCTGGCGGCTCGTCTCCGCGATCGGCAGCTCCGCCGCCAGCCGGCCCTGGCGCAGAACGGCCACGCGGTCGGCCACCGCCATGACCTCGTTCAGCTTGTGCGAGATGAAGATGATGGAGAGCCCTTCGGCGACCATGGCCTTCAAGGTGGCGAAGAGGGTTTCCACCTCCTGCGGCGCCAGCACGGCGGTCGGCTCGTCGAGAATGAGGATGCGGGCGCCGCGGTAGAGTGCCTTCAGGATCTCGACGCGCTGGCGTTCGCCGACCGAGAGGTCGCGCACCAGCTTCCTCGGGTTCACGGCGAGGCCGAAGTGCCCGGCCAGTTCCTCGATCCTGGCGCGCGCCCGGGCGCGGCGCTGCAGCGGCAGCCACAGCGGCTCGGTGCCGAGCACGATGTTGTCGAGCACCGAGAGGTTCTCGCCGAGGGTGAAGTGCTGGTGGACCATGCCGATGCCGGCGGCGATGGCGGCCCGCGGCGAGCCGGCCGGCAGGCGCCGTCCGAAGGCCTCGATGGTGCCGGCGTCGGCGACGTAGTGGCCGAAGAGGATCGACATCAGGGTGGTCTTGCCGGCGCCGTTCTCGCCCAGCAGGGCGAGGATCTCGCCGGCCTTCAGTTCCAGCGAGATGTCGTCGTTGGCGGTGAGGCCGGCGAAGCGCTTGGTGATGCCGGCAAGCTTCAGCACCGGTGGGGCGCCGCCGCCGGCACGCGCTGGATCATCGACTTCTGGCATCGCCAGCTTCCCCCGCAGGCAAGGACGGCCGGATCATAGCGCAGGCCGGACGACTGGGCAGCCAATTACTCCGCTGTCGTCCCGGCACTTGTTGCCGGGACCCATCGCCCTGGCGGTTCATTCAGGTGTCGGTACAGCAGGTTTGGCGCATGCGGGCGTCTCGATGCGATCGTCCACAAGCCATGCCAACTGCGGACGCCAATGGGTCCCGGGGACAAGCCCCGGGACGACAGCATTGATGTGGCGAGGCGAGGTGCGTCGCCACACCAAAAACCACGCTAGAACGTCGACTTGGGCTCTTCGTCGTTCGTCTTCACCACCAACTCGCCCGCCTTGATCTGCTGGCCGAGCGCCTCGAGCTTGGCCTTGGTCTGCGGGGCGACCTTGTCCTCGAACTCGTAGAAGGGCGAGAGGGAGGCGCCGCCGGCCTTCATCATCGTCCATTCCTTGTAGTCCTCGGCCTTGAAGGTGCCGGCCTTCACCTGGGCTATGGCGTAGTCGATCGCCGGCTCCATGTGCCAGAGGGCGGAGGCCACCACGACGCCGCCACCGTTCTCCAGCTTGTTCATGTCGTTCACGTTGCCGAAGGCGATGATGCCTTTCTCGCGGGCCGCGGCGACCACGCCCTCGCGCTCGGCATAGAGGATGTCGACGCCGGCCTCCACCTGGGCGATGGCGAACTCCTTGGCCTTCGGCGGGTCCCACCACGAGCCGATGAAGGAGACCTTGAACTCGACGTCGGGATTGACCGAGCGCGCGCCCTCCATGAAGGCGTGGAACAGGCGGTTCACCTCGCCGATGGGATAGCCGCCGACCATGCCGATCTTGTTGGTCTTGGTCATGCTGCCGGCGACGACGCCCATAAGGTAGCAGGGCTCGTGGATCCAGTTGTCGAAGACCGCGAAGTTGCTGCCATGAGGCTGGCCGGAATCGCCCATCAGGAAGGCGATCTCCGGGTAGTCGTCGGCCACCTTGCGGGCCTCGCGGGCGACGCCGAAGGACTCGCCGACGATCAGCTTCACGCCGCTCTCGGCGTACTCGCGCATGACGCGGACGTAGTCCGAGTTCGGCACTTCTTCGGAGAAGCTGTACTCGATCTCGCCGCGCTCCTTGGCCGCGTTCAGCGCCTTGTGTAACGTCGCCACCCACTTCTGCTGGATCGGCACGGTGTAGATGCCGGCCACCTTCAGCTTTTCCTGCGCCAATGCCGGCCCGGCCGCGATGCCGGCAGCGGCGAAGGCGGTGACGGCGAGGCAGCCCAGCCGCAGCGCCGTCCTTCTCGCGATGAGAAAGTTCATGCCCCCATACTCCCTGTCTTGACTGGTTGTCGGGATTACATCCGATTGACCGCCACCGGGGCCTTGGCCTCGTGCTGGCGGTTCAGGGCCTGGTAGTAGGACGGGAAGGTCGGACGGTCGACGTAGCGGCCGGCTCCCTTCACGGTGCGGATGTCGCCGTCCCGGTAGACCACCTTGCCCCGGCTGATCGTGATGGTGTTGACGCCCCTGACGGTCATTCCCTCGAAGATGTTGAAGTCCACGTTCTGATGGTGCGTGTCCTTGGAGATCGTGCGCTCCTTCTCCGGGTCCCAGATCGCGATGTCGGCGTCGGCGCCGATCGAGATGGAGCCCTTGCGCGGATAGATGTTGAAGATCTTGGCCGCGTTGGTGGAAGTGATGGCGACGAATTCGTTCATCGTCAGGCGCCCCGAGTTCACGCCGTGGTGCCAGAGGACGTGCATGCGGTCCTCGACCCCGCCGGTGCCGTTGGGGATCTGCGTGAAGTTGTTGTGGCCCATGCGCTTCTGCGGCGCGCAGAAGCAGCAGTGGTCGGTGGCGGTGGTCTGCAGCATGCCCGCCTGCAGGCCGCGCCAAAGCGCCTCCTGGTGCTCCTTGGCGCGGAACGGCGGGCTCATCACGTGGGCGGCCGCGTAGTCCCAGTCGGGGTGGCGGTAGACCTCGTCGTTCACCAGCAGGTGACCCGCCAGCACCTCGCCGAACACGCGCTGGCCCTCGTTGCGCGCGCGGGTGATGGCCTGCAGCGATTCGATGCAGGAGTTGTGCACGATGTAGAGCGGCACGTCGAGCACCTGGGCGACGCGGATGGCGCGGTTGGCGGCCTCGCCCTCGACCTCGGGCGGGCGGGAGAGGGGATGGCCCTCCGGCCCGGTGATGCCGCTCTTCAGGATCTCGTTCTGCAGGTGGAACACCAGCTCGCCGTTCTCGGCGTGCACCGTACAGATGGCGCCCAGCTCGCGCGCGCGGGTGAAGGAGTTCACCAGCACCTCGTCGTCGCACATGATGGCGCCCTTGTAGGCCATGAAGTGCTTGAAGGAATTGACGCCGTGCTCGCGGGTCAGCGTCCCCATGGCCTCCTTCACGCTGTCGTCCCACCAGGTGATGGCGACGTGGAAGGAGTAGTCGCCGGCCGCCTTCTCCGCCCAGCCGCGCCAGGTGCGATAGGCCTCCAGGACGTCCTGCTTCGGGCTGGGGATCACGAAGTCGATGATCATGGTCGTGCCGCCGACCATGCCGGCGGTGGTGCCGGAGTAGAAGTCCTCCGAGGCCACGGTGCCCATGAAGGGCAGCTCCATGTGGGTGTGCGGGTCGATGCCGCCCGGCAGCACGAAGGCGCCGCCGGCGTCGATCACCTCGGCGCCGCCGGGCGCCTCCAGGGATTCCCCGATCGCGACGATCTTGTCGTCCTGCGTCAGCACGTCGGCGCGAAAGGAATGGTCCGCGGTGACGACGGTGCCGCCTCTGATGAGGATCGCCATAATCCCTCCTGTTCCCTGTGCCTCTTTCTTGGCGGATCAGAAACCTGTCCGTTTGGTCAATTTTGCACGATGTCGCAGGGCGATGCGAGTCCGCTTTTGCGGCTGCCCGTGCCTTTTGGCGGGCGATGCACGCAGGCGAACGACCGCCACGCGACAACCCGCTTGCCAGCGATCCTGACCGTCTGGTCAAATCCCGGCAGACGCCGGGACACGAGAAGAAACGGGAGGCGACGACATGGCGACGGTGAGGGCGGGCCTCATCCAGATGGCCCTGAAAGCGGACACCGGCGACAGCCCGCAGGCGATCCGCGACCGCATGAACGAGGCGCACCTGCCGCTCATCGACGAGGCGGGCAAGAAGGGCGTGCAGGTGCTCTGCCTGCAGGAGGTTTTCAACCAGCCGTACTTCTGTCCCAGCCAGGACGCCAAGTGGTACGCCGCCGCCGAGAAGATCCCCGACGGCCCCACGGTGAAGCTGATGCAGGAGCGCGCGAAGAAGCACTCCATGGTCATCGTGGTGCCGATCTACGAGGAGGACATCACCGGCGTCTACTACAACACCTGTGCCGTGATCGACGCCGACGGGAAATACCTCGGCAAGTACCGCAAGACCCACATCCCGCAGGTCGCCGGCTTCTACGAGAAGTTCTTCTTCAAGCCCGGCAACTCCGGCTGGCCGGTGTTCGACACCGCCTACGTGAAGCTCGGCGTCTACATCTGCTACGACCGCCACTTCCCGGAGGGCTGGCGCGCGTTGGCGCTGAACGGCGCCGAGTACATCGTGAACCCCTCGGCCACGGTGGCGGGCCTCAGCCAGTATCTCTGGAAGCTGGAGCAGCCGGCCTCGGCCGTCGCGAACGGCTGCTTCATCGGTGCGGTGAACCGCGTCGGCACGGAAGCGCCGTGGAACATCGGCAAATTCTACGGCTCCAGCTACGTCGTCGACCCGCGCGGCAACTTCCTGGTCGAGGCCAGCGAGGACAAGGACGAGCTGGTCACCGCCGACATGGAGATGGACAAGGTGCGCGAGGTGCGCAACCTCTGGCAGTTCTTCCGCGACCGCCGACCCGAGGCCTACGGGCCCCTGGCGCAGGCGTAGGGGCGGCAGCCGCCTCCACTTCTTGCCTCGCCCTTCGAGACGCGCTGCTCCGCAGCGGTCCTCAGGGTGAGGCAATACTAAGACCTCATGGTGAGGAGGCGCGAAGCGCCGTCTCAAACCATGGGCAGCCGCTCCGCAGCCCCCACATTTCCCCTGTAATCCCCTGGAGAATCCGCCTAGGCTAAGCGACTAGGCCCACCCTGGGGGGAACGTCGATGACGGCCAGTGGGAAGAGGCGTTTCTGTATCGAGCTGATCAAGCCGTCGCACTACGACGACGACGGCTACGTGATCCAGTGGGCCAAGGCCTGGGTCCCCTCCAACACGCTCTCCAGCCTCTACGGCATCACCCTCGACGCGATCGGTCGCAAGCTGCTGGGCGACGACGTCGAGGTCGCGCTGAACGCCTACGACGAGACCAACACGATCATTCCGGTCCGCGACATCATCGCGCGCCTGACGGAACCCGGCATTGCCGGCATCGTCTGCCTGGTCGGCGTGCAGTCGAACCAATTCCCGCGCGCGCTCGACCTCGCGCGCCGCTTCCGGGCCGCCGGGCTGCCGGTCGCCATCGGCGGCTTCCACCCGAGCGGCTGCCTCGCCATGCTGCCGAAGCTGCCGCCGGACCTGCAGGAGGCGCTCGACCTCGGCATCACGCTCTACGCCGGCGAGGGCGAGGGACGCCTGCACGAGTTCTATCTGGATGCGCTCAACGGCCGCCTGAAGCCGGTCTACAACTACATGAGCGACCTGCCGGGGCTCGACGACCAGCCGACGCCCTACCTGCCGGAGGCGATGGTCCGACGGTACGGCGGCTCGGTAGCCTGCTTCGACGCCGGGCGCGGCTGCCCCTTCCAGTGCTCCTTCTGCACCATCATCAACGTGCAGGGCCGCAAGTCGCGCTACCGCACCGCCGACGACGTGGAGCGCCTGGTGCGCGCCAACATCGCCCAGGGCATCGTCAGGTTCTTCATCACCGACGACAACTTCGCGCGCAACAAGAACTGGGAGGCGATCTTCGACCGCCTCGGCGACCTGAAGGAGGAGACCGGCCTGCCGTTCTCCATCATCATCCAGGTCGACACGCTCTGCCACAAGATCAAGGACTTCATCCCGAAGGCCAAGCGCGCCGGCGTTGCGCGCGTCTTCATCGGCCTCGAGAACATCAACCCCGACAACCTCATGGCCGCGAAGAAGCGGCAGAACCGCATCACCGAGTACCGCGCCATGCTGCAGCAGTGGCGCGCGCAGCAGATCCTCACCTACGCCGGCTACATCCTGGGCTTCCCGGCCGACACGCCGGAGAAGATCGCGCACGACATCGAGGTGATCAAACGCGAGCTGCCGATCGACATCCTGGAGTTCTTCTGCCTCACGCCACTGCCCGGCTCGGAGGACCACAAGACCCTCGCCTTGAAGGGCGTCCCCATGGACCCCGACATGAACATCTACGACCTCGAGCATGTCTGCACCGGCCACCCGCTGATGAGCAAGGCCGAGTGGCAGGGCATCTACGACAAGGCGTGGGAGCTGTACTACTCGGAGGATCACCTGGAGACGCTGATGAAGCGCATGGTGGTCAGCGGCAACAAGCCCGAGCGCATCTGGGCGCACGCCCTGCAGTTCGCCGGCTGCATCCGCTACGAGAAGGTCCATCCGCTGCAGGGCGGCTACTTCCGCCGCAAGGTCCGTACCGAGCGCCGCTCCGGCCTGCCGCTGGAATCGCCGCTGATCTTCTATCCGCGCCGCGCCTGGGAAATCGCTTCCACCTACGGCCCCTTCGCCTGGTTCGCGCTCAGACTCTGGATGAAGTGCCAGCGCATCAAGCGCGACCCGGCGGCGAAGTCCTACACCGATCTGGCGCTGACGCCCGTCACCGACCACGGCGAGGACGAGCACCTGGAGATGTTCGCCCACACCGAGGCCGCCCAGGCCGCCGTCGCCAAAGCCCACCGCGAAGCCGAGGCCCGCGCCAAACACCACAAGGCGGTGTCTGCGGCGGAGTAGGTTGCCATGGTTCGAGACGCGCCTGCGGCGCTCCTCACCATGAGGTTTTGGTATTGCCTCACCCTGAGGGGCCCCGGAGGGGCCGTCTCGAAGGGCGAGGCAAAGCGCTCCGGAAGGGCCGCCGCCTCACTCCCCCGGCACCGCGATCACCGCCAGGGTGTCGCCGCTCTGGACCAGGCCGGGGTAGTGGCGCCCGGCGAGCACGCCGGCGCGGTAGGCGGTGTACTCGACCGGCCGCCAGCCGCTGCGCTCGATGTCGTAGACCCGCGCGATGAGGTCGCCCTCGGCGACGCTGTCGCCCAGCTCCACCATGAACTCCAGCATGCCGGAATGCTCCGAGGTGACGAAGCAGCGGGCGTCGGGCATGTCGAGCTGGACGCTCGGCCGCAGCTCCACCTTGCCCGCCAGGATGCCGGCATGGTGCAGCACGTTGCGCAGGCCGCGCCTGGCGACGGCGACGGTGTGCGGCGTCGAGCTGCCGCCGCCGCCGAGCTCGGTGGTGACGAAGACCTTGCCGCGGTTTTCCGCCTCGGTGTCGAACATGCCGACGGCATCGAGCTCCAGCATGATCATGGAGTAGGGCGCGTTGAAGGCCTGCATGGCCGCCGCGCAGCGCGCCTCCAGCGCGTGGTCCTGCGGCAGGCGGTGGCAGGCGGCGTAGGGCACGAACTCCAGGGTCTTGCCGCCGGAGTGCAGGTCGACCACGAGGTCGGCCAGCGGCAGCAGCGCTGTCGTCACGTAGTCGGCGATCTTCTGAGTGATGCCGCCGTCGGGCTTGCCGGGGAACAGGCGGTTCAGATTGCCGCCGTCGATCGGCGAGGTGCGCCGGCCGCCGCGCACCGCCGGGAAGTTCATCATCGGCAGCAGGATGACGCGGCCGGACAGCGCCGCCGGCTCCAGGTTGCGCGCGAGGTCGAGGATGGCGAGCGGGCCTTCGTACTCGTCGCCGTGGTTGCCGCCGGTGAAGAGGGCGGTCGGCCCATCACCGTTCTTGATCACCGTGATGGGAATCAGGATGGCGCCCCAGGCCGAATCGTCGCGCGAATAGGGCAGCTTCAGGTGGCCGTGCTGGACGCCGTCCTGGTCGAAGTCGAGATTGCAGGAAATCGGATTGACGGCCATCGCTAGTCCTTGACGAAGAGCTTGCGCGGCACCGAGGCGAGGCAGCGCGGCCCGCTCTCGGTGATGACGATGCTTTCGGTGGTCTCGAAGCCCCAGTCGTCAAGCCACAGACCGGTCATGAAGTGGAAGGTCATCCCGGGCTGCAGCTCGCTGCGGTCGCCGCCGCGCAGGCTCATGGTGCGCTCGCCCCAGTCCGGCGGATAGCTGAGCCCGATCGAGTAGCCGGTGCGGTTGTCCTTCACGATGCCGTAGCGCGCCAGGACGGCGAAGAAGGCCTTGGCGATGTCCTCGCAGCGCCGGCCGGGGCGTGCCTCGGCGAGGCCGGCCTCCATGCCTTCCAGCACCGCCTGCTCGGCCTCGAGGAAGTGGTGCGGCGGCTTGCCGAGGAAGACCGTGCGCGACAGCGGACAGTGATAGCGGCGGTAGCAGCCGGCGATCTCGAAGAAGGTGCCTTCGCCCTCCTTGAAGGGGCGGTCATCCCAGGTGAGGTGGGGCGCCGCGGCGTCGGGCCCCGACGGCAGCAGCGGCACGATGGCGGCGTAGTCGCCGCCGCAGTCGGGCGTGCCGAGGGCACCGGCGTGCAGGATGTCGGCCACCAGCTCGTTCTTGCGCAGGCCGGGCTCGATCTTCTCGACGATCCGCTGGTGCATGCGCTCGACGATGCGCGCAGCCGATTCCATGTAGGCCAGCTCCTGCGGCGACTTCACTGCGCGCTGCCAGTTCACCAGGTAGGTGGCGTCGTGGAAGCGGGCGTCCGGCAGGCCCTCCTGCAGCACGGCGAAGGCCTTGGCGCTGAAATAGTAGTTGTCCATCTCGACGCCGATGCGCCGCTTGCCCCAGCCGCGCCTCTCGATGATGTCGGCCAGCACCTCCATCGGATGGCGCTCGGTCGACTGCACGAAGTGGTCGGCATAGCTCTCGATGCGCTCGACGGGCATCCACACGGTGCGCCGTGCGCCGTTGGCGTCCTGCTGGCGCCCGAACCAGACGGGGTCGTCGTCAACCGGCAGCACCACCGCCTGGTGGACGTAGAACGACCAGCCGTCGTAGCCGGTGAGCCAGGCCATGTTGGAGGGGTCGCTGACGATCAAGGCGTCGATGCCGCGCTTCTCCATGGCCTGGCGGGCTTTGTCGACGCGTGCCGCAAATTCCGCGCGGCTGAAATACAACGTGGGCTTCATGCGAAGGTACGGGCTCCTGTCGGGGCGTCGCCGGCCGGAAGCGGCCGGGCGCCGTCGCGGCGGAGTTTAGGGGAGGTCCGGGTCGCCTTGGAAGATTTTCCCGGCGCGGCGGCTTCCCGCAGGCGGCCCGGTCACGCGCCACGGCCTTGCTTTCGCTGGCCGATCCTGGCGATACTCCGCGGAGACGGCGCTAAACAATCCGTCAACCAAATGGGGAATGCCCGTGAGCCCGCAGCCGCCCCGGCGTTCCGGTGCAGGCGAATCGGCGCCGGTCTACGAGGTCCAGAAGCGGACCGCGTTCGGCATGCTGCATCTGCGGCGCTACCGCTGCGACGCCGACCCCGCCTGCTTCGGCGGCCTCGCGCCCGTCGTACGGCTATGGCAGGGCAA
>Ga0207773_100771_pt1 | contig 11053 bp, 14 predicted proteins | sample TtaePargueraPR_2_FD_187281 | JGI IMG/M metagenome (GOLD analysis project Ga0207773, IMG submission 187281) | Aerobic enrichment media microbial communities from Bioluminiscent Bay, La Parguera, Puerto Rico - Tt and M1 (3) (SPAdes) | ecosystem: Environmental > Aquatic > Marine > Unclassified ...
GGTGAGGAAGCCGCGAGCGCCGGGCAGCGCGGTGAAACGGTATTCGCTATTCCCCGCCACGACGGAATGGTGCAGTGGCAGCGCGCCCTCGGCCTCGATGGTCTTGCCGCCGAGCTGCGTGAAGGTGACAGTCACCGGCTTCTGCGGATCGTACCAGGCCTCGAGGTTGCCGGTGGCGTTGCGTGCGGCGGCGCCCACGGCGGTGACGGTGATGGCGCGGTCGCCGAAGCTCACGGCATCGTTGGCGCCGCCGCTCTGCAGCTCGGTGGTGACGATGAAGCGCTTGGTCTCCGGCTCGCCGTCGCAGCTGCGCGGCTTGTCGGCGGCGGATACAAGGAAGGCGAGACGCTCCTCGTCGGCGCCCGCCTGCAGCTTCTGCTGCACCAGCTCCATCATCTCCTTGACGAAGCCCGTCGGCACCTCGCGCTCGTAGCGCGTCTGCCAGGCGGCGATGGTCTCGCGCGCCTTGGCGAGGTCGGTCGCGAGGCCGGCGCTCTGCTGCTGCAGGCCGGAGACTTCCTGCGTCAGCTCGGCGATGCGCTCCTGGGCCATCACGACCTCGCGCTCGGCGAGTTGCTTGCCGAAGCGGTAGGAATAGGCACCGGCGGCCAGCACCAGCACCAGCGCAAGCACCCACTTGGTGACGCCCCACCAGAAGCGGCGCCGGCGGCGTTGCCGGTTTTCGTGAAGGCCCAAAGACATCTGTAGCCGAGATCCTCGCGTCGCAGCGGGGCTGCTGCGCCGTCGGCGCTCCCTCGGCCGTTGCGCAGCGGCCGACCAGCGTCGGCGCAACCCCATTAACTTGTTGAAAATACGTAATCTTTGTCCTGCCGGACCTGTTTTCTAGCATCGCTATGGAGGCCAGGCAAGCCGCAGGCGTTAAGGGAAGCTTACCTTTGTGGCCTTATGGTGACAAAGCGCCCGGGATGACAAAAAAGGGGCGTGACCCGCGCCCGATCTTGCGGTGCGCCAGAGGACGCTGCATGGCCGACCCGACCGACGATCCCCGCCGCAGGCTGCTGCAGCAACTCGCCCAGCTGCGCCGGCGCGTCGATCCGCGGGCGCTCGAGCGCCTGCTCACCAAGGTCGACGGCTGGGAGCCCTACGACCGCGAGTCGGCCGGCGAGGCGGTGCGCCAGTTCCTGGCCACGCGCACCGACGGCGGCAAGTTCCAGGACCGCCTGCGCGAAGCGCTGAAGAAGAAAAGGCCGTAGCGCCCGCGCGCGGCGCTCTACCGGTAGCCGGTCGCGTCGGCCGGCTTGCCGACGTCCTGCACTTCCGGAACGTAGCGCCAGGCGTCAGGCTGCGAGCCGTCGAGATCGGTGAAGCCGTAGACGCGCGCAAGGCCGCCGCTCGACAGTGACTGGCCATTCCAGCGGCTGCGGTCCTGGTCCGCCGCCAGCGCCGCCACCGCACGGCCGACGAAGCGCGGCGTCTCCGAGATCGCGAAGTGCGGCACCTTCTCGGTCGCCTCCTGCCAGTTCTCCTCCGTCACGCCGAAAGCCTCCAGCATCATCTCGGAGCGCAGCCAGCCCGGCGTCAGCGCCACCGACGTGGCGCCATGCGGGGCCACGTCCCTCGCGTGCGCCCAGGCCATACGGATAACCGCCCACTTGGCGAGGTCGTAGAACGGCGACAGGCGGTAGTGCTCGGCGTTGTACTGCGCCGTTCCGTCGGTCACCTCGACCAGCAGCCCGCCCGGCCGCTCGATCAGCAGCGGAAGGGCGAAGTGCGCGGTGATGAGATGGGTGTCGATGGCGAGGCGCAGCATGCGCAGGCCCTGGGCGAGATCGTGCTGCCACACGGGCTTGTTCCACTCCATCAGCTTCTCGCCGCCCCAGATGTCGTTCACCAGCACATCGAGCCGGCCATGGTCGCGGCGGATACGAGCGACCAGCGCCGCGACCTCCTCGGGCACGAGATGGTCGACCCGCACCGCGATGCCGGTGCCGCCGGCGGCGGTGACGATCTCGGCGGTCTCCTCGATGACTTCCGGGCGATCGTATTCCGACCGCCGGCCGCGGGCGGAGCGCCCCGTGACGTAGACGGTGGCGCCCGCCGCTCCGAGTTCGGTCGCGATGCCGCGCCCGGCGCCGCGGGTGGCTCCGGCCACCAGCGCTACCTTGCCATTCAGGTTCACGGGCTGGTTCATAGCAGCCTCCAATAGGGTGGCCGCCCCGCCATTGCGCTGGCCAGAGCGGCGGGAAGAGTTTATAAATGATCATTCGTTTATAAAAGAGAGTCAAGATGCCCCGGCCCAAGCTCCTCTCAGACGCCGAGGTCCTCGCCGGAACCTACGCGCTGCTGCACGAGGCCGGGCCGGAAGCCCTCACCTTCGCCCGCGCCGCCGCGGCAACAGGACTCTCCGCCTCCACCCTGGTGCAGCGCTTTGCCACCAAAGCGGGCCTCATGCAGGCGACTCTGCTGCACGCTTGGGACCGCCTCGACGCGAAGACGGCGCGGCTTGCCGCCACGTCACCGAAGACGCCCCGTGGCGCGGTCGAGCTGCTGGTCGGGCTCTCCGGCGACTACGGCGGCGTCGAGGCCTACGCCGAGGGCCTGCTCATCCTGCGCGAGGACATCCGCGATCCCGTGCTGCGTGCCCGCGGCACCGCCTGGCGGCGCGCGCTGTCAGCCGCCCTCGACGAGCGCTTCCAGGCGGTGCCGGCAGCGCCGCCGGCCATCGGTCTGCTGCTGGCGACCCACTGGCAGGGCTCGCTGCTGTGGTGGAGCTTCGATCCGCGCGGCACGGTAGAGCACTATGTGGCGGAAAGCCTGGAGCGCTTCATCGCCGCTGTGGCGCCCGACAAGGCCTCGGGCGCGAAGGCCGGCAAGCGGCGAAAGTGAATTGCCGGCGGGTGGCGGCTGCCTCTATTGTGGCCCGCCGCTCATCAGCAAGGCCTCGACTGCCGTGGAACTCTCCGCCCTCCTCCTCTTCGCCGGCGCACTGCTGGTCGCCGCCGGCTCGCCGGGCCCGAGCATCGCCGCCCTGGTGGCGCGCGTCGTCGCCTCCGGCTGGCGCGGCGTGCTGCCCTTCATCGCGGCGATGTGGATCGGCGAGGCGATCTGGCTGTCGCTCGCGGTCTGGGGCCTGGCGGCGGTCGCGGAAAGCCTGCACCTGCTGTTCACCATCATCAAGTATGCCGGCGTGGCTTACCTGCTCTACCTCGCCTGGCGCATGTGGTTCGCCCCGGTCGAGCTGCGCGACGGCGCCCTTCCGCAGGCGCGTTCGCCGCTGAAGCTCTTCGCCGCCGGCATGGCGGTCACCCTCGGCAACCCGAAGATCATGGTCTTCTATCTCGCCCTGCTGCCGGCGATCATCGACCTGAAGGCCGTCACCATCGTCGGCTGGGCCGAGCTCGTCGCCACCATGGTTGCCGTGCTCGCCGTCATCGACCTCGCCTGGGCCGGCCTTGCCGCGCAAGCGCGCCGCGTGCTGCGCTCGCCGCGCGCACTGCGCCTCGCCAACCGGACGAGCGCCGGCGTCATGGCCGGAGCCGCCGCCGCCATCGCCACGCGCTGACGCGCCCGGAGAAGCGTTTTCCGGTGTCGCGCGATCTCGTCAAGGCGATGGGCTGGGTGACGCTCAGCGCCTTCCTCATCGCCCTCATGTTCATGCTGCCGAAGCTGGCCGGCGCTGATGTCTCGCCGCTGCAGGTCGCGTTCTTCCGCTACCTCGCCGGCTTCTGCACCATCCTGCCGTTCTTCCTCAGGCGCTACGGCCTGCGCGGCGCCCTGCCGGAGCTCGCCACGCCCGCCAAGCGACCGCTCACCGTGAGCCACGCCTTTCGGGGCAGCATCGGCATCGCCGGGGTCGCCCTCGGCGCCTATGCGGTGACGCACATCCCGCTCGCCAACGCTCAGGCGATCGCCATGACCAACGGCGTCTTCGCCGTGGCGCTCGCCGCCCTCTTCCTGCGCGAGCGCCTGTCCGGCGCCGACGTTGCCGCCGGCGCCATCTGCCTTGCCGGCGCGGTGATCGTCGCCGGCCCCGACCCCTCCGCGCCGGGCTGGATCTCGCTGGGCGCGCTCGCCGCGCTCACCCAGGCCTTTACCTGGGGCGCCGAACTCGTGCTCATCCGCTTTGCCGCCGCGCGCGACGCGCCCGAGCGCGCGCTGCTCGTGGTGAACGGCGCCGCCTGCAGCCTCCTCGTCGTCGTCATGCTGTGGCTCTGGCGACCGCTGCCGCCCGGCGAGGCGCTCATCCTGCTCGCCATGGGGCCCGTCGCCATCATGGGCCAGTACTGCAACATCCGCGGTTTCCAGCTCGCGTCGACGGCGCAGCTCGTGCCGGTCAGCTACAGCGGGCTCGTCTTCGCCGCCCTGCTCGGCCTCCTGGTGTTCGACGAGTGGCCGCGCCCGGCCGCCATCGCCGGCGCCGCGCTCATCGTCGGCGGTGCGATCTGGCTCGCCCGGCGGACGGTCAGCCCTCCCGCCGTCGCGAGTACCTCTCGAACCAGGCTGTAAGCGCCGCCGCATCGACCTCGCCTGCCGCGAGGCCTATGATCATCTCTACGATGCTCGTTTCCGGCGGATCGAACACGTAGCCGTTCAGTGACAGGAAGGCGGCTGCAGCCAGTGTAGCGCTGCGCTTGTTGCCATCTACGAAAGGGTGGTTGCGCGCAATGCCATGGCAGTAGGCGGCCGCCAGGGCGAAGATCGTTGCGTCGGCCTCGTAGGCCGCCTGATTTTGTGCTCGGGCGAGTGCGCTTTCAAGGAGACCTTCGTCGCGCAGACCGTCGCTACCGCCGAATCGAGCAACGGATTCTCTGTGCAGGGCCGATACCATGGCCGGCGTTAGCCAGCAGTAGCTTTTCACTCGGCCAGCTTCTTCATGGCGTTGGGAAAGCGGCGCATGAAGTCGCGACCTGCCTCCAGCGCGTCCGCAAAGTCGGGGTCATATGGCGTCAATTCGATGCCGTCGCGCGTCTTCACGACGAACAGGCTGTCGCCCTCTTGCAAGCCCATGGCGCGCACATGCTCGGAAAGCGTGACGCCCAATGAATTGCCAATGCGGCGGATCTTCACCAACTCGGACAAAAGCCCATTTCCTTGCAATTTCCATATTTACCGTAGCTGCATAGGTATAATTTTACAATTGTAAAATTCAAGCCGCGTTGCCTGTCGGCAGAGGGCGCGACTAAACTCCGCGGCGATTCCTGTCCCTACCGTCTCCCTGCTGCCTCTCGAGGATCTCTATGGACATGCGCAAGCTGGGCCGCAGCGGCCTCTCCGTCTCGCCTCTCTGCCTCGGCACCATGATGTTCGGCGACCGCACCGACGAGAAGGAGGCGCGGCGCATCATCGACCACGCGCGCGATGCCGGGGTGAACTTCATCGACACCGCCGACCAGTACGGCAAAGGCCGGTCGGAAGAGATCGTCGGCCGCGCTGTCGCCAAGGATCGCGACGCCTGGGTCATCGCCACCAAGGCCGGCAACCTGGTGAACGACACCCACGCGAACAACCAGGGCCTCAGCCGCAAGTGGCTCTTGAAAGCGATGGACGACAGCCTCTCCCGCCTGAAGCTCGACTGCGTCGACATCTGGTACCTGCACCTCGACGACTACACGACGCCCCTCGAAGAAGCCGTCAGCGCAGTCGCCGACGTGCTGGGCCAGGGCAAGGCGCTCTACTGGGGGGTCAGCAACTTCCGCGCCTGGCGCATCTGCGAGTTGGTGCACCTCGCCGAGGCGGCGGGCATCGACCGCCCCATCGTCTGCCAGCCCTACTACAACGCCATGAACCGCATGCCCGAGGTCGAGATCCTGCCGGCCTGCGAGTACCACGGCCTGGGCGTGGTGCCCTACAGCGTGCTGGCGCGCGGCGTGCTGACCGGCAAGTACCAGCCCGGCAAGGCGCCGCCCAAGGAGACGCGCGCCGGCCGCCAGGACAAGCGCATGATGCAGACCGAGTTCCGCGAGGAGTCGCTGCTCATCGCGCAGAAGCTCCAGAAGCACGCCGAGGCCAAGGGCATGACCGTGGCCGACTTCGCGATCAACTGGGTGCTCGCCAACCCCATCGTCACCTCGGTGCTGGCCGGCCCGCGCACCCTCGAGCAGTGGCAGGGCTACCTGTCGGCCCTGGACCACGGCTTCGACGAGGAGGACGAGCGGCTGCTGGACTCGCTCGTGGCCACCGGCCACCCCTCGACCCCCGGCTACAGCGACCCCAGCTATCCCATCACCGGCCGCCCGGTGTGGTGAGCATTGATTGCCCTTTGATCAACCTGCTCTTTATCTGCAGTCAGTGCAAACTCCGCAGCCCGACTGCGGAGACAGTTTTCTCCCAGTACGAAGGCATCGAAGCGCTCTCAGCCGGCACCAACAACGATGCTGACACGCCGGTTTCGGCTGACCTCATCGATTGGGCTGACATCATTTTCGTGATGGAGAAGTCACATCGCAATCGCATGATCCGCAGGTTCAATGCGTCGCTGCGGGGAAAGCGGTTGGTAGTGTTGGGCATCCCCGACGACTACGAGTTCATGGACCCGGGTCTCGTGCGACTGCTGGAAGCCCGCGTGCCGCGCCACCTGCGGATCGCCCTTCGCAAGAAGGCGGACTAGCTCCCCGCCGCGCGCAGTACGCCCCTGCCGAGCTCAGCGATCGGCACGAAGGTGGTGACCAGCTCGCGTGTCGCGGCCAGTTCGAGATCGACAGTGGGTTCGCGGTGGGTCGCGCCGATGAGGCCGTCGGCGGTGACGCCGTCGCTGGCCAGCGGCAGGATGAGGCGCTCGCCGAGGCCGACGCGTCCGCTGCAGCGGAACACCGCCCCGCTGGCGACCAGCGCCGCCTCCTCGCGCAGCACCTTCAAATGCGTCTCGTTGGTCGCGGCGAAGCGCTCCGGCGGCGAGAACTCCGACAGCAGGCGCCCGGCGACCGGCGCGCCCCAGAGCTCGTTGACCTTTTCTCCCCCCAGCCGGTAGCGGAAGGTGCCAGCCTCCGGCTCATAGTCGCTCATCCAGATGATCGGCAGCACCGGGCCGAGGCACAGCGGATCGATGTCACGGCGCGACGGCATGCGCCGTTCCCCGCGCACCTCCAGATAGTGCTCCAGCAGCAGCCGTAGACGCGGAGTCCTGATTCCCGGCAAAGCGATTCCCCCACCTCTGCCCCTCAAGAGGATAGCACAGAACGAAGCTGCGCCGTCACCCGTCGCCCACGGCGCGCTGCGCCGCGCCGCCCAGCGAATCGATCGGCACGTAGGTCACCGTCTGCTGGCTCATGGCGGCCTGGTCGAGCTCGACCATGAGCTCACGATGCGTCGCGCCGATCAGTCCGTCGGCGGTGATGCCGTCGCTCGCGAGCGGCAGCACCAGGCGCTCGCCGAGGCCGATGCGGTCGTTGCAGCGGTAGACCGGGCCGCTGGCGAGCAGCGCCATCTCCTCGCGCATCACTTTCAGGAAGGCCTCGTTCGTCGGCTTGAAGCGCTCCGGCAGCACGAAGTCCGACAGCAGGCAGCCGGCGACCGAGCGGCCCCATACCTGGTTCACCTCCTCGCCCGCCAGGCGGTAGCGGAAGGTGCCGGCGGCCGACTCGTACTCGCTGATCCAGATGATCGGCAGGACCGGGCCGAGGCGCGTCGGGTCGATGTCGCGGCGCGACGGCAGGTGCCGCTCGCCGCGGGCTTCGAGGTAGTGCTCCAGCAGCCTCCGCAGCCGCTGGCTCTTGATCGCCGGTAGCATGGCCTGCCCCTTCCTGGCCGAAAGCATAGCACAAACAAGGCTAAGGAAAGGCTACCCCGCGTGGCGGCCGGCGGAGGCCGCACTGCGCTGGACGGCCCGCCGGCGCAGTGCCAGGATGCGGCCGGCCCTCCCTTGCGCGCCCGCCATGCTGGAAACCGCCCTCGTCGCCCTCACCACCTACTTCGCGACCGTCGGTCCCCTGGATGTGGCGGCGATCTTCGCCGCGCTGACGCCGCGCAACACCACCGCCGAGCGCCGCGCCATCGCGGTCAAGGGCACGCTCATCGCCCTCGGCATCCTGCTGCTTTTCGCCGCCTTCGGCGACGCCATGCTACACCTCTTCGGGATCTCGCTTCCCGCCCTGCGGACGGCTGGCGGCATCCTGCTGCTGCTCATCGCCATCGACATGGTCTTCGCGCGGCCGTCCGGCGGCGTCACGACGACGGAAGCCGAGAACAGAGAGGCGACGGCCAAGCACGACATCTCGGTCTTCCCGCTGGCGACGCCGCTGATCGCCGGGCCGGGCGCCATGGGTGCCACCATCCTGCTGGTGGCCGACGCCCAGGGTGACCCGGCGACCATCGCGGTCGTGGTCGGCTGCCTGATTGCGATGCTGGCCCTCACCTGCGGCCTCATGCTGATTGCGGCGCAGATTCAGCGCCTCTTCGGCATCACCGGCCTCCACGTGATCTCCCGCGTTTTCGGCGTTCTCCTGGCGGCGCTGGCTGTCCAGTTCATCTTCGACGGCATCGCGAGCAGCGGACTGCTCACCCGCCTCTGACATAGGATCGCAAGAAGCGGAGTGCACCGCCGGGCGTCCCCTGTTGCTATCGGGCAGCCCTGCCACCCGGAGCCCCGCCATGACTGCCGATCCCGTCAACGCCCTGCGTTTCCTCGCCCTCGACAGCGCCACCGTCGCCGCCCTCAGGGCCGGCGCCCCCGACGCCAACGGCCAGTTTCCGGAGCGCCAGGTCTCCGACGGTGGCGGCAACCCCTGCCGCCACTGCCTGGAGGACATCGCCGAGGGCGCGCCCATGCTGGTGCTGGCGCACCGCCCCTTCCCGGCGCCGCAGCCCTACGCCGAGCTGGGCCCGATCTTCCTCCACGCCGAGGACTGCCCGCGCTACCGCGCCGAGGCCGGGGTGCCGGCGATGTTCCGGCGCCGCGACTCGATCCTGCTGCGCGGCTACGGCGCCGATGACCGCATCGTCTACGGCACCGGCAGGGTGATCGCGACCGCGGAGATCGAGTCCGCGGCGCGCCGACTCTTCGAGCGCGAGGAGGTGGCTTACATCCACCTGCGCTCGGCCAGCAACAACTGCTACCAGTGCCGCATCGAGCGCGGGTGAGGAAGCCCCTCACCCTCCCGCTGCGCGGGCCCCTCCCTCTCCCCGGCGGGGAGAGGGTTGTGCAGCCTTAACGAGGCGCAGCCGAGCTTAGGCGGAGCCGGGTGAGGGGGAGATGCCCGCGCCTAAAACGCCGCTTCCTTCAGTTCCATGAGCGGCGCCTTGCCGGCCATGATGGCGGAGAAGTGGGCGGAGCTGCGGGGAAGCACGCGCTGAAAGAAGAAGCGCGCCGTCGCCAGCTTGGCCTCGTAGAAGGCGGCGTTGTCGCCCTCCCGCTTGGCAAGGCTGATCTCGGCCATGCGGGTCCAGACGTAGGCGAACGCCGTCAAGGCGAAGAGGTTCAGGTAGTCGCTCGCCGCCGCGCCCGCCTCCTCCGGGTCTTTCAGGCCCTGCTGGCCGATCCACAGCGTCGCCTGCTGCAGGCGGCTGAGGCTCTTTGCCAGCGGCGCCACGAATTCTGCCAGTTCCGGCTTCGCCATGCCGGCCTCGACGTAGGACAGTGCCGGGTGGAAGAAGCGGCGCAGCAGGCGGCCCATATTCTGGCCGAGCTTGCGGCCGACGAGGTCGAGCGCCTGGATGCCGTTGGCGCCCTCGTAGATCTGCGCGATGCGCGCGTCGCGCACCAGCTGCTCCATGCCGTGCTCGCGGATGTAGCCGTGGCCGCCGTAGACCTGCATGCCGAGGTTGGTGACCTCGAAGCCGGCGTCGGTGAAGAAGGCCTTGATGATCGGCGTCATCAGCGCCACGAGGTCGTCGGCCTCCTGGCGCTTCGCCGCGTCCGGGTGCTTCTCGGCGACATCCACCGCCATCGCGACCCAGACGGCGAGCGCGCGGGCGCCCTCGTTCAGCGCGCGCATGGTAAGCAGGTTCCGGCGCACCTCGGGATGCACGATGATAGGATCGGCGGGCTTGTCGGGATAGGCGGGGCCCGCCAGGGAGCGGCCCTGCAGCCGCTCCTTCGCGTAGGCCGCGGCCGACTGGTAGGCGGTCTCCGCCAATCCCAAACCTTGAATGCCGACGTCGAGGCGCGCGACGTTCATCATGGTGAACATCTTCGCCATGCCGCTGTGCGGCGCGCCGACCAGATAGCCTTCCGCGGCGTCGAAATTCATCACGCAGGTCGATGAGGCCTTGATGCCCATCTTGTGCTCGATAGCGCCGCAGGCGACGCCGTTGCGCGCCCCCAGGCTGCCGTCGTCCTTCACCAGGAACTTCGGCACGATGAACAGCGAGATGCCCTTGGAACCCTCCGGCGCGTCGGGCAGCTTCGCCAGCACCAGATGGATGATGTTCTCCGAGAGGTCGTGCTCGCCGGCGGAGATGAAGATCTTGGTGCCGGTGATTTTGTAGCTGCCGTTTCCGTTCGGCTCGGCTTTCGTGCGGATCAAGCCCAGGTCGGTGCCGCAGTGCGGCTCGGTGAGGCACATGGTGCCGGACCAGCGGCCGTGGATCATGTTGGGCAGGAAGGCCTTTTTCTGGGCCTCGCTGCCGTGCAGCTCCAGCGCGTTGCAGGCGCCGTGCGTCAGGCCCGGATACATGCCGAAGGAGATGTTGGACGAGCAGATCAGCTCGGTCATGACGAACTGCAGAGTCTTCGGCAGTCCCTGGCCGCCGTGCTCGGGCGGCAGCGAGAGGCCGTTCCAGCCTCCCTCGCAGAACGCCTGGTAGAGGTCCTTGAAGCCCTGGGGCGTGCGCACCACGCCGTTCTCGAACGTGCAGCCCTCCTCGTCGCCGGGGCGGTTCAGGGGCAGCAGCTCGTTCTCGCAGAACTTCGCGCCCTCCTCCAGCACCGCGTCGACCAGCTCGCGGTTCGCCTCCGCGTAAGGCGGCAGGCCTGCCACCTCGCCCTCGTAGTCGAGCAGCTCGTGGAGCAGGAAGCGGTAATCGTCGAGCGGCGCCTTATAGGTGACCATCGGTGTGTCTTTCTAATTGCGCAACGGCTTGCCAGTTTCGAGCATGTGTTCGACCCGCGCCAGCGTGCCCGGCGTCCTCACCAGGCGCATGAAGGCGGCGCGCTCCA
>Ga0207773_100772_pt1 | contig 11023 bp, 7 predicted proteins | sample TtaePargueraPR_2_FD_187281 | JGI IMG/M metagenome (GOLD analysis project Ga0207773, IMG submission 187281) | Aerobic enrichment media microbial communities from Bioluminiscent Bay, La Parguera, Puerto Rico - Tt and M1 (3) (SPAdes) | ecosystem: Environmental > Aquatic > Marine > Unclassified ...
TTTAGCTGCCAATCACCTTTTTGAGCACCAATTCGTCAAACAAGCCTGCCTTCTTGCTTACCCGCTTCTTTAATTTCTTATCACCCAATACCTGCAAGGCGGATCTTCTTATACGTTTACCTGATACCAAAAAGATTTTAACAAATGTGTTTTTGGTTACCTAGTTTAGTCACACTATTTCATATAGATCCAAATTATTGGTTCGATTTATAACGAATGTAAAAAAAAGATTGTTTTGCAAAAAACGCTCAGTTATAAAATTCTCAGTGAAGTCACTTTTAGAAGGGAAAAACTTCCTGGCAAGCTATACGATTCCTTGCAGGTTCAATGATCCTGAACTAACTTTGCAAGGACTTGCAAAAGGCCTTTTCCATATCGCTGATTTTGATACTTATGCTGCCTACTTTAAACAGGCTTGGCATCGTCATTGATTTTGAAATCAACCAGGATTTCATTGCCCAAGTGCTCTGTATCAAAAAAGATGAGCCTATGACAGTTTGTAATGGTAAATGTTTTCTTACCAATCAGCTGAAAAACCAGGACGAAAAAGAACAGCAGCAGGCTCCCAGTACATTAAAGCAAAAGATAGAAGTATTTTGTCAGAACCAGTTAATTATTGAAAGCCCTAAGGCAATTGAATTAGCGGCCACTCCAGCAAATTCTTCGTACAAGAATTTTTTTAATCCATCCAATCACCTGGATAAGATATTCCATCCGCCTAAAGTCTCTTAAGTAAAATTTCTTAGCAGCATTTTAACCAAAGCTTCCCCAAAAGGAAGGGGATTGGTAGGTTATTTAGAGCAATACTAATGACTGTTCAGCTGCATTCCTTATTCATTTTTCACTATTTATATCATTTAAGAGATGAAAACCATTTTCATTTTGCTAGGTGTGCTCTGCATTGTGGGCAACAACTTAGCACAATCTATTGTTTCCGGATCGGTAACAGATGCCGAATCGGGAGTACCGCTTTCTTTTGTAACGGTTTATAATTTGAACAGCGGTCAAGGCACAACCACAGATCAAATCGGGCATTTCACCATAATGGCAAATGAACAAACGGATACGTTGCGCATATCCTACGTAGGCTATCAGGGACAAAGCGTAGTTGCCTTAAACAATATTTCTGTTCGATTAAAAACCGCATCATTATCCCTGGATGAAGTAGTTATAAGCATCAATCGGGAACAAGAAAGGCGTACAGAAGCCCCTGTGGCAATTTCTTCCATTTCAGCCCGAACAATAGAAGAGAACAAACCAACCACTATTGATCAGGTATTGAATCAAACGCCGGGGGTAAATATGGTGGACCTGGGCAGTGAGCAGCACACCATGAGCATCAGAAGGCCAATAGATTATGGTGCTTCCTACCTTTATCTGGAAGATGGAATTCCCATCAGAACCTCTGGGGTATTTAATCACAATGCGCTCTTGGAAATCAATATGGCCAATACAAGCAGAATAGAAATTATAAGAGGGCCTGCCTCCAGCATGTACGGTAGTGAAGCCATCGGTGGGGCGGTTAATTTTATCAGCAAAAGGCCTTCTCTAAAACCGACTGCAGGAATCAGCCTGCAAGGAAATGACATCGGTTATAGGAGATCGGATTTTTATGTTTCAGGAACTGTAAAGGACAAATTGGGCATTCGAGTGGCAGGATACTATGCCAACCAAAAAGATGGTGTCATCTCCTATTCTGACTTTGATAAATTGGCCCTGAGTCTAGTTGCCAATTATTATCTTTCCAAAAATACTTCACTAAGCTGGAACAATACCTTAATAGACTATTACGCTGATATGTCCGGATCCTTGGACAGTGCCGATTTCTATAGTAAGTCCTATGGGTCCAATCAAACCTTTACACACAGAAAGGTAAATGCTTATCGTACCAAACTTGCCCTGGATCATTATTGGAATGACAGGTCAAAAACCAATTTAACAGGCTATTTCAGGACTAACTCTGTTAAACAAAACCCTTCTTATCGTGTAGCCGATGATTATAAACCCTGGACACAAACAGGCGACCCTAACCTTGCTCATGGTGAAATCAATGATAATAGCTTTACCAGTATGGGACTGATTGGCCAGCACAAGCAGGAATTTAATTGGCTCAATGCCCAATGGATTGCTGGAGCCAGTTTTGACTACAGTCCAAATACCTACATCGCGAACTATATCCGGATTCACAAAAATGATAATGGGATCTATGATTCCTATATGGCCACAGATAGCTTGCTTGCTGACTATACAGCGGATTTGTTAAATTTGGCAGCATACACCCAGATCAAACTTCAGCCTTTTAGCGGACTGAATATTATTGGTGCTTTGCGTTTCGACCAGTTTGGCTATAAGTTTGACAACCATCTGGGAAGCAATGCATTTACGGCTGTTTTGGATGGAAAAAACTCTTTTAGCCGCTTTACTCCAAAATTGGGAATCACCTACGAATTAGCCTCAAACAAAGGTTTCTATGCCAACTTTAGCCAGGGCTTCGTCCCTCCGCAAGTGACAGAGCTGTACAGGGGTAACGAAATCCCTACACTCAAACCTGTATATTATGACAATATAGAAGTTGGAGGTTGGGTTTCCGCATTCGATGAAAAAGCCAAATTGGAGCTAAGCCTTTATAAAATGGATGGTCTGAATGAAATCATTTCTGTATTGCAAGATGATGGAAGTACGCTGCGGCAAAATGCCGGAAAAACCACCCATCAGGGGATAGAATATGGGTTCAATTTTCTGCCCCATAAAGACGTCAAGATCAGGATAAGCGGAACAAATGCCATCCATAAATTTGTGGATTTTGAAGAATCTGGCAAGGATTATTCTGGCCTTAAGATGCCACAGGCTCCAGAATGGATTGCCAATGCCCAGATCACTTACACTCCGCACTATCTAGATGGCCTCAGAGTCAGCTTGGAATGGCAACATGTGGATGAATATTTTATGGATCAGCAAAACAGCAAATCCTATGCGGGTTACGATATTTTCAATTTACGATTGGGTTATGAATGGAAAGCTTTTGAGGTTTGGACCAATGTAATGAATGTTACCGACCAGTTATATGCAACGGTAGCTAGAGCTACAGCATGGGGACAAACCTATTCATTGGGCAAACCGCGTAATTTTAACTTGGGAATTGCCTATCACTTTCACAGTAAATAAAGCTGATCAATTAATAGGCCTTAGAATTTAAGGATATATGAAAAATAATCTCTATAACTGGATATGGAAATGGCACTTTATCGGGGGACTTATCAGTCTCCCGGTCATCCTTTTGTTGGCCATAACCGGAACAGTCTATTTGTTTAAGGATGATTACGAAAAGCCCATTAAGGAAAAGCTAATGACAGTTAAAGCTGTTGGAGAACCTTTAAGCTATCAACAACAATGGGAAATAGCCAAGCAGAATTGGGATAGAATGCCAAATGCAATGGAAATGCCAACTTCCAAGACGGAAACCACAGAGTTTGTATCCGGGATGTTTAGCCATAAATCCAGTTTGTATATTGACCCGTATTCAGGTAATGTAAACGGTAAAATTCAACTGGACCAAACGGACATGCATAAGGTGCGAAAACTGCATGGAGAGCTATTGATGGGAACTTTTGGAACAAAAATCGTAGAACTGGCAGCCTCATGGATGCTGGTATTGATCATAACGGGCCTATATATTTTTTGGCCAAGAGGAAGAGGTTGGAAAGGATTTTTTACCATTTGTACCAAAGGCAATAAGCGCATAGTTTATAGGGACCTACATGCTATAACTGGGTTTTGGTTTTCACTCATGCTGCTGCTGATTTTGGCCGGGGGCTTACCATGGACAGATGTTTTTGGCTCAGGCTTTCAATGGGTACAAAATCAAACCAATACAGGTTATCCCACTTCTTGGCAAGGCAGGACATTTAGCTCTGAAGTTAATGGCCAAGCCCTGACATTGGACGATATGGTCCGCACTGCACAAAACCTTAATTTAAAAGGAAATGTAAGCATCAGCCTCCCCAAAAATAAAAATGCAGTTTATACCATATCCAACCAAACAAGTGATCTTAATCGGTTGGCAGTGTATCATTTTGACCAATATTCAGGAAAACTCCTGTATCATGGAAGCTGGGAGGATATTGGAGTTCTCATGAAAACCAGACTTTGGGTCATGGCTTTGCATCAAGGTGAATTTGGTTTCTGGAATTGGCTGCTTGTCTTAGTTACTGCCTTGGCCTTGATTGTCATGAGCATCACTGCCATCATTTCCTACATCAAAAGAAAGAAAAAAGGTGAATGGAGTATTCCAGAGGTACCAAGTGGATTTTCCTTGGATGCCGGAATTATCATAATGGTAATCATTTTAGGCATTTTATTACCTCTTTTTGGATTGAGCTTGACGGTGATTTATTTGATTGAAAAGAGGAAGGTTATTTTGGGGCAAAAAAACACTGTACAAACCGCTGAATAAAATAATATCTGATTATACGCAATGATGCCACTAACTTAATTTCCTTTGTATAAGGGTCAGAAAGCCTGCCCCAGTGGCTATCGGGGACAGAAGACCGAAGATCGAAGTAGGCTTGGGTTTCAAAAACAAGCAATCTTCCTATCAGGTCATGCTCGTTACTGGCAAAATAACGTATATACATAAAATAATATTAACCACGGATGAACAAGATAAACACAGATTTAAGGCTTTAAGGAAAGCAAAAGTCTTTTTGCAATAATCTCTGTTCATCTGTGGGAAATTATACCGACCTTTTGATTAAGTGTTTTTCTTCCGGTCCTAAACCCAATACAATCTTTATCCGTGTACAACTCTTAAGGATTTTATATTGTTTTACGTTCGAATGTCTTCAAATACCAAACATATTGAACTACCTAAAAGCAAAGGTAAAGACGTAGGGATTAATGCCAATTTCTCCTCAGTTTGCTATTTGGATGATACTGAGATCAATCCTGATTACCTATACCCCACTCCCCAAAAATGCGGGAAAGCAATAGCAGAAGGGGTTGAAAAGTGTTCACAGAAGTTGGGCAAGGACTAACAAGCATCTTTTATTTTTTACTTAAACTATTTGTCATCATGAGCAAATTCTATCCATCAAATGGGTCAGTACAAAAATTTCCCTTCCTCAAATCCGGAAAGGAAATCCTACTGCTTTTCTCCTGCAACAAAGCCTTTATTCATTAACTCTCCATTGTGAAGTACTCATGGTGGAGAGCCGATTTCCATTCACTTCCGCAAAAAAGGATTGTTTATTATGGATAACTCTCAATATCAATTGAAAGTACGGGCAGGTAGGTCCATACTTTATAATCGATTTCCAGTATACAAAACTGTCCATTTAGATCAGCGGCCAATTCCATAGGAAAGGTATGTACTATTTCCAAAGGAATCATTATACCTATTTTCAAACACATATAGTGTCCTTCTCAAATAACTAAAACAGGACAACTAAATATAAATCAACAGATCATGAAACCGTTAATTAAAAAGTCCGACTATAACACCATTAAAAACATCATTCGATCTGGCAAATCCAATGGGCTACATTTCGACTTAAATCAGTTGGAAGCAGAGCTAAAAAATTGTCAGATTTTGGAGGACAATGAGGTACCTCATAAGATTGTCAGCATTGGGTCTTCAGTAGAGGTGCAAGACTTATCAACTCATAATATCATCAATGCAACTATCGTCCTTCCAGGAAAAAGCAATATCAAAGAAGGAAAAATATCCATCTTGGCCCCCCTATCGGTAGCCCTTCTGGGATTTGGAGAGGGACACACTTTAAGCTGGAAAATGCCCTCCGGAGAAAAGCAATTAAAAATTGTCCGTATTAAAAACTGAAAATTATAGTACATAACAGGGAATAGTTTCCCTGTTATGTTGTTCATTAAAAATCAAATCCCTAAGCTCTTTGAATAGCCCCAAAAATCAAATTCGCCCCATAAAAGGATCCGATTGGCTGTTTTGTCCATTCTCCACTCTTCCTGCCCATCTTCTTTCAAATACCTCTTGTCCCTCCACTTTAAGCGTCAGGTCATACCAACCAAAACTGTCTCCCAATTTGAAACTGATTTTACTTTGCTTTCCTGAAGGACAAAGTAGTTGCTTACTTTCTTTGCCATAAGCATTATCAGAAATCACCACTTTCAAAGTTGAGTCATGATTATTAGTGACTACTAGTTCCAGTTCTGGTTCACTTATTCTTCCTTTCTTGAAAACATATTGACAGCTCACCTGAATATCAGGATCAGTTTGGTTTCCCTGATATTTCCTATAAAATCCATTCGGACCATAAAGCTCCAAATGGTAAACACCATCCACAAAACCCTTAAGTGGCCATTGGTAGTTAAGGCTGTCCCCTGCCTTTACTGCAAAAGCCCAAGTATTGACTTCAGCCTTCCCCTTTCCTTCAGTTCTGTATTCTTCTGAGGCATATACATTAAAAGGGCTACCCAGTGCCTGTTTTCCAAAATACGCATCACCGGCGATCATTTCCAGTTCAAATGCATTCGCTAACTTGGACACTTTCCCATCGGCATAAAGCTCATATTTCAAGCCACAAGAGGGTTTGGTTCCCCCTTCTTGTCGGGGAAGAAATACAGCCCTTTCCGGGTTATTATTGGCAAAATCTGCTTCTTCAGGACTTATAAGATGATAACCTTTTGGTAAATCCTTGAATTTTGCATTATTAATGGCCTTGGTATGTTCATCCTTCTCCAGCATTTCGGGAAGACCTATCTGCTCTCCATTATAAGGTCTAAAGACAGAACTCATATCGCCGGTAATTGCCCGCCTCCAGCTGCTGATATTGGTTTCCTTAATTGGCTTACCCGTCTTCTTTTCCAGCCACGTTTCTAAAAACCTTAAGGATGAAGTGAGATCAAGAACTTCCGAGTTTACCCAGCCTCCTCTGGTCCAAGGTGAAGCGATCACCAAAGGCACTCTATATCCCAAACCAACAGGACTTTCCCGTGCATACCGCTCTGGATATCCAGCTTCTAACTCTTCCTCTTTAGTAACAAACTCACCAGCGACATTTAATCCATCAGAAATTTTTCCAGCATTGGGATCTCCAGGTTTGGGTGGGACAAAAGGAGGGACATGGTCAAAATATCCGTCATTTTCATCATAATTGAGAATGAAAATGGTCTCTTTCCAAACTTCTGGATTCTTGGTCAGGATGTCCAACACTTCCGATACGTACCAAGCCCCATACCAAGGTGCACTGGGATGGTCAGAATACTTTTGCGGTGCTACTAGCCAACTGACAGTAGGAAGCTTTCCTTCCTTTACATCTTTTCTGAATTGATATAAAATATCCCCTTTTGGGATTTCAGTTTTCCGCTCTTCCCCTTCTTCGGTATATTTTAGGGTGCTTGTTTCGCGGTAGTTAGGATCGCCAGAGTTTGTCGTAAAGGCCCTTTTATGAAGCTTTTTCTGGAATTCAGAAAGTGTTTCAAAACGGGCTGGGTCTGCTCTATGCAATGCTGCTTTGATTTCCTCTAACTCCTTGTCCAAAGCTATTCTTTCCTTTTCTGATGCCGTGCCCGCTCCCTTTGGCAAGACATCTAATTTTCTGGTAACTTCCCTTTCCAGTTTTTTAAGGTACTCATAGTGTGCTGGACTGAATCGAACATGATACTGTGAAAACCACTCTAGGTTATTGTCCGTAAAATTTGCCAATAAAGACTCAGCTTCACCCTCCAAACCTGAAGGAATACTCAGTTCATTTTGATAAATACGCCAGGAAATACCATTCTCTTCCAATCTCTCTGGAAATGTGGTCCAATCAATTTCTTTAGTATAACCGATATCCGAATTCCTGACTTTTGGCTTTTCTCCGGCTGGTCCGTGAGTCTTTCCCGTCCAAAAGAAATTTCTATTGGTGGTGGTTCCGGTAAGTGAAGAACAGAAATGCTGATCACAAACAGTGAAAGCATCTGCCAAGGCATAATAAAAAGGAATGTCCTCCCGCGTATAATAGCCCATGGTAAGGGGCATGTCCGCAAATTCCTGATTACCGGGTCTTTTGGCCTCCAACCATTGGTCATATTTCCCTCCATTCCTCGCATCCACTTGGTTTTCCCAAGAATGGGGCATACCTCCCATCCAAGTCGCTTTGGTGTCCTTAATGTTTAATCTGAAGGGAGCATAAGTATTTCCTTCCTTATCGCTTTGCATCCAAACCAAGTTTTTGTTCGGCAATCGGATGGCTCTTGGGTCATTGAATCCCCTCACTCCCTTTAAGGTCCCAAAGCAATGATCAAAGGACCTGTTTTCCTGCATCAAAAAAACAACATGCTCTGCGTCATAAAAAGTGCTGCCCTTTTCTGGATCTATGGCTAAAGCCTTTTGTATAGCTGGTGGTAAAGTTCCAATAAATCCAGCTCCTCCAGCCAAAAGAGCCGCTTTCTTCATAAAATCTCTTCTACTTTCGTTCATATTATTTTACTATTAAATAAAATGACAGGGAAACGGCTTGCCCCTGTAGGTCAAAAGAAAAGCCAACCCTTTTTCCAAAAGATTGGCCTTTCATTATCATCAATTAGGTTTAGTCCTTGATCAACCACATAACAGCATTGACATTGTCATTGCCTCCAAATTGTGTGCTGATTGCCGCACTTACATTTTCCATATTATAATCCAGTTCTTCTTGAGGATACATCCACCTCTTTGGGAATTGATCCTTTATTTCATTTAGATTGGTTTGAGGATTTATGGGTAACTCAGGATAACCAGTTCTTCTGTATTCAAAATAGGTTTCCCAGGGAGTTTGCAGGAAGTTGGCAATGTACTTTTGCGTCATGATTTGCTTTAGCTGTTCCTCAAAGCTGCTTTTGAACTGTACAGGAGCTGAAGCCAAATATTGGTCCACGTAAGCTGAAGTGATTGGCATTCCATGATGAAACTGCTCATTATCCGGAGTGTGGCTAGCTACAAAGTCCATGGCAGATCGAATTCCCTCTTCATAGTATTCAGCAGCATTCACATTGATCCAAGAGCGGGCAGCAGCCTCAGCAATGATAAAGTTCATCTGGCTGTAGCTCATCAGGAAGGTAGGTTCACCTTCAGGAATCTCTGTATATCGATCATTCATTGGTGAATAATCTTTAGAAGAAGCTACCTGACTTAGTACGGTAAACTCAACTGATGGATCGATGCCTTTATATGCATCCCACTCATTTACTTGCATACCATTTGACAAAGCGATTGGAGAAGGTTTGGCATAGTAAAACAAGCGGTAATCCTGAAGCGACTTCAAACTATCGATAATCGGAGAACCAACCATATTATAAATGATGAAGTTGTTACCCAGTTTATGGAAAGGATACCGCTGATTGGCCTTATCCGAATAAACTATCTGGAAGTTATCATCATTTGATTCAAAAATCGGCTTGCTGCTTAGAATTTCTTGAAAACGTCCTTTCACATTCAATTCTGCATCTTCAGCCTTTTTGCTAAGATTGATCAATACTTTTAATGCAAAGGTATTGGCCAATTTCCTCCATTGTGCAGTACTTCCTCCATAAATAGGATCTCCATCAAAATCATCTCCCATGGCAAACAAACGATCCGCTTCAGCCAATTCTTCCAGAATTCCAAGGAATACTTCTTTTTGGCTGTCATAGGCCGGGTAATAAATAGTTTCAGATTCACCTTTTAAAGCATCCTTAAAGGGAACATCCCCTACCCGCATGGTCAGCTCAAAGTATTTATATGCTTTCACAAAATGGCCAAGTGCTAAATAGCTGTTTTTCAGTTCTTCACTTGGTGCAAACTCTACCATTTTGTCAATATTATTCAGCACGATCAGCTCATCAAAATCAGCTCTTTCGATTCGGTTGTATTGCTCTCCCTGAACAAATTCCGACCAAGCCATGTATTTGGACATCAAATCATCTATTAAAAATGATTTCTGCGTTGGCTGTCGGATAACATCCAAAATCAAGGTAGTCGCCAACATCTGCGAACTAACCCTACTAGGTGTGTTGGGATTGGTATTGATTTCATCAAAATTAGAACAACCTGAATGTATGGTCACTGCCAAAAGCAATAGTATGGCAATGATTTGCTTGCTACTTTTCATATTCATAAAGTTTGCCATGTTAGAACGTTAACTTAAGATTGAGACCGGTATATCGGATAGATGGTGAGTTCAGATCATCCGAAGCTTTGTCCGGATCCGAGAACCTATACTCTTTTGTCCAGATGAACAAATTCTGTCCGGTCAGGGCTACCGAGGCAGTCCTTGCTTTGATTTTGGAGGCCAAGGATATTGGCAATTGATAAGCAATGGATACTTCTCTTAGCTTTAGAAATGTTTCATCAAAGATGTTTTGGCTTCCTGTACCATAACCCTTATAATAAGACTCAAAGGATACGATTTGATCGTTTGTTTCAAATACCCTAGAATCTTCCACGATATTTCCATAGTTATCATAAGTAACATCACCTGAAACCACCTTTACACCAGGTCCCACAAAGGTCAGGTTATCATTCACCACCTCTTCATATCGGTATTGGTTATCCAGGTCAGGATGCGCACCCGTTTGGTATAATCTGGCATTGGTGGAAGAATAAGAAAGCCCCCCTACGCGACCATCAAAGCTTAAACTGAATGTAAATTGACCGTAATTCAAAACATTACTTAAACCCCAAACCCAGTCAGGATCAGCTGTTCCCATCAGAGAATTGTAACGGCTCCGTTGTGGGAAGCCGCTGTAATTGATCAAATTACCGGATGGATCTCTTTCCCAATCCCTGTACAAATAAAGGTCAGTTCTTCCTCCCTCTTTTACCCAAGGATTGTCCGGAGAATATACAGGGTCCAATTTTTTGTAGTACCGGTGGCTCTTTGACCAATTGGCAATTACATTCCATTGCAAGTTTTCATTTTTAATAGGACTCACTTCAGCAGTGATTTCCAGACCTTTCCATTCAAAGGTTTCATCGGTATTGATCAACCTGCTGCTAAAGCCTGAAGAAGCCGAAATGGTCGCATTGGCCTGAATGTTATAGATGTATTTA
>Ga0207773_100773_pt1 | contig 11022 bp, 11 predicted proteins | sample TtaePargueraPR_2_FD_187281 | JGI IMG/M metagenome (GOLD analysis project Ga0207773, IMG submission 187281) | Aerobic enrichment media microbial communities from Bioluminiscent Bay, La Parguera, Puerto Rico - Tt and M1 (3) (SPAdes) | ecosystem: Environmental > Aquatic > Marine > Unclassified ...
CGGTCAACGTGCGATGGTCCTTCCCGCCGCGACGTTCGTCATTCGCCGGCCGCCCGCGCCTCATCTGGGGACACGGCCACTGCAGAGGGCGGCATCAGGAATGCGCGTCCCTCACCCTTTCCGCATCATCGCGACGAAGAACCCGTCCGTCGCCGTCCGCCGTGGCGTCATCAGGAGACCGATGTCCCCGCCGTGGGGTCGGAGCGCAGACTTGGACGTTTCGGGCAGCGGTGCGGCGTCGATCATCGCCGCCGGCGGCACGAGACTCATGTCCGGGGTGCGATCGAGGAAGGCGGCGATCTGGTCGCCGTTCTCTTCGGAAAGCAGCGAGCACGTGACGTAGACCAGCCGGCCGCCAGGCTTGAGGTAGCGGACCGTCTGGTCGAGGAGTTGCGCCTGCTCGGCGGCGCGGTCGGCGAGCGCTCGCTCGGACAACCGCCACTTGGCGTCGGGTCGCCGCCGCCAGGTGCCTGAGCCGGTGCATGGCACGTCGAGGAGCACGAGGTCCATGCGGCCTTCGAGATCGGTGAGGTCGGCGCGGGCGGGCCGTACCTGTACGTTCCGTGTCGCCGCCCGCTTCAAGCGGTCGAAGATCGGCGCAAGGCGGCTGCGGTCGGAGTCGGTCGCGAATATCTGGCCCTTGTTGCCCATCGCCGCCGCGATCGCCAGCGTCTTGCCGCCAGCGCCGGCGCAGAGGTCGAGCACCTGCTCGCCCGGCGCCGCGCCGGTGAGCAGCGCCGCAAGCTGGCTGCCCTCGTCCTGGATTTCGAACCAGCCCTTCTGAAAGCCCGGCTCGACCTGCAGGTTGGGGTGCCGGCCGTCGCCGACTATCGGCGGGACTCGAAGCCCGTCCGGCGCCAGGGCCATCTCGGTGGCGCCGTGAGCAGCGAGGGCTTTGGCGACCTTGTCGCGGTCGGCCTTCAGCCGGTTGACCCGGATGTCGAGCGGCGGTCGCTCCGCCAGCGCCGCCCCCTCCTCCACCCAGCCCGGCCCCAGGCTCCGCTCGAGCCGGACGGACAGCCATTCCGGTACGTCGGCGGCCACATGTCCGGGGGGGTGCGCGCCGTCATCCGCCAGTCGTGCGCCTTCCACTCCGGTGAGTGCGGCCGGGGCATGAGGGTCGCCGGCGATCAGCGCGTCGAAGTCGCCGGCCGACAATCCACGCGACCGGCAGAAGGAAACTATCACCGCCGCGCGCGCCGAGGCATCCTGCCATCGCCACTGGCTCGAGGCCTGCTTCCGCAAGGCGTCGTAGACCATGTTGCCGATAGCCGCGCGATCCTTCGAGCCGGCGAAGCGATGAGATATCCCCCACTCCTTGAGGGCCTCCGCCACCGGCCGGTGACGGGTCTCGATCGCCTCCAGCACCTCGATCGCCGCCGCCAACCGGCCCCCCGGGGTCATGCCTCGCCTCGCCTCATCACCTGTCCCGTCCCGAAAACCGAAAGCCGGCGGGACCGTCGGATCCCGCCGCAGAGCTACACGTTAGAGTCCGGGCGGTCCACCGTCCCCAGCATGATTTACGAGGCGATCTTCACCGGGATCTTGAAGTAGGTGACGCCATTCGCCTCCGCCGGAGGCAGCTTGCCGGCACGGATATTGGTCTGGATCGAGGGCAGCAGAAGGAGCGGCGCGGCGAGCTTGCTGTCCCGCGCCTCGCGCATTGCCACGAACTCGGCCTCGCTTTTGCCGGCGATGTGCAGGTTGCGCTTCTCTTCGTCGATCGTCGTCTCCCAAGCGTAATGGTCACGGCCCTCCGGCTTGTAGTCGTGACATACGAAAACCCGCGTATCCCCCGGAAGCGCCAGGAGTTTCTGGATGGACTGGTAGAGCTCCCGAGCGTCACCGCCGGGGAAATCCGCTCGCGCCGTCCCATAGTCGGGCATGAACAGGGTGTCACCGATGAAGATGGCGTCGCCGATATGATAGGAGACGCAGGCCGGCGTGTGGCCGGGCGTGTAGATGACGCTGGCCTCGAGGTTGCCGATCCTGAAGGTCTCACCGTCCTTGAACAGGTGATCGAATTCGCTGCCGTCGCCGGAGACGTCCTCGGCGTTGAAGATCGGGCGAAAGATCTTCTGGACCTTGCGGATATGCTCGCCAATGCCGACCCTTGCCCCGGTCTTGATCTTGACATAGGGCGCGGCCGACAGATGGTCGGCGTGGGCATGGGTCTCGAGCACCCACACGATCCTGAGCCCGGCCTCCTCAGCCGCCGTGAGGATCATGTCCGCAGAACGTACGGATCCCTTGCCGGTAGACTGGTCGTAATCGAGCACAGGATCGACCACCGCCGCCTCTCTCGTCGCCGGATCCGACACAAGATAGCTCACCGTGTTCGTCGCCTCGTCAAAGAAGGCTCGAACCTCGGGTCGTGTCGCTCCAGACATTGGCACCTCCATTCTCAGTCTTGAATTTGCGCGCTTGACGCCATATATTAGCAGTACCTAAATTAGTCAATGCTAATATACCAGCAAGGCACGACAATGCAGGTCACATCGGACAAACTCGCGGAACAGGCGGGCGAAGCGGCTCGGCTCCTGAAGCTGCTTTCGAACGAGCGCCGCCTCCTGGTGCTCTGCAAACTCGCCGCTGCCGGCGAAATGACTGTCGGCGCCCTTGCCGATGCCGTCGGTCTAAGCCAATCCGCCCTGTCGCAGCATCTCTCACTAATGCGCTCGGAGGGCCTGGTGCGTTTCCGACGCGAGGAGCAGACCCTCCACTACGCGATTGCCGATGCCTCCGCCGAGCGACTCCTTGCGACCTTGCGCGAAATCTACTGCTGAACCCCGCAAACACAAGCCAAACAGGACCCCACGATCATGAAGATTCTGAAGGACATCGATGCCACGGAGGCGCATGCCCTGCTCGACGGCAATGCCGTGTTCATCGACGTACGCGAGCCCAACGAGCAGGCGATGGAGCGAATACCCGGCGCGATGTCGGCGCCGCTGTCGGAACTCGCCCGCGGCGTGCCGATCAATGCACCGACCGACCGGCCAAAGGTCTTCCTCTGTGCCTCGGGCGCCCGCACGCGCAACAACTCCGCCGCCCTCGCCTCGCTCGTGGAAGGTGACGCCTACTGCCTTGCTGGCGGCATCATGGCATGGCGGCAGGCCGGCTACGCCACGGAACGAGGCTAGCCGCAAACGCGACAGCGCCTCGGCGACGGTTGCGATCATGACCCTCCTCCAGGACGTTCTGACCGTCTTCTCGGGAAGTCTGGTCGGCTTCTCGCTCGGCCTGATCGGGGGCGGCGGCTCGGTGCTCGCCGTGCCGCTGCTGGTCTACCTCGTCGGGGTGAAGGATCCGCATATCGCCATCGGCACCAGCGCCCTCGCCGTGGCCGCGAACGCGCTGTTCGGCCTGTTCACGCACTGGCGCCACGGCGCGGTGAAGACCGGCTGCGCAGTTGCCTTCGCGGTTTTCGGCGTGCTCGGTGCCGCGATCGGCTCGACGGTCGGCAAGATGGTCGACGGGCAGCACCTCCTCACACTCTTTGGCGTGGCGATGATCGCGATCGGCGCTTCGATCGCGCGCAAACCGGCCGAAGTCGGCAATGCCGAGGTGCATCTTGACTGGCGTTCCGCACCGCGCCTATTGCCCTGGATCGTGCCCACAGCCCTCGCCGTCGGCTTCATGGCCGGGTTCTTTGGTATCGGCGGCGGCTTTCTCATTGTTCCCGGCCTGGTCTTTTCAACCGGCATGCCGCTCCTCAACGCCGTCGGCTCATCGCTGATGTCGGTGACGGCTTTCGGCCTCACCACGGCCGGCAACTATGCGCTCTCGGGACTGGTGGACTGGTGGCTGGCGACCCTGCTCCTGGCCGGCGGCGTGGTGGGCGGAATTGCGGGTGTCCGTGTATCCCGCCGACTCGCCGCCCGCCAGCCGGCGCCGCTCTCCTACGCCTTCGCCGGCATCGTGGTCGTCGTCGGCCTCTACGTCGTCTGGCGCGGCCTTGCACCGCTGCTATGACCAGCTACAGACGATAGAAGCTAATCGCGTTGTCGCGGTAGAGCTTGCGCAGATCCTCCTCGCTGGCCCCCGCGACGACCCGGTCCACGACCTCGACCCAGTTCGCATAGCGCGTCGCGAGCTCCGACACCGGCCAGTCCCCGCCGAAGGCGACCCGGTCGAAGCCGAACGTATCGATCGAATGCGCGATGTAGGGCGCCACCTGATCGTAGGTCCAGGCCTTGTGATCGGCTTCGGTGACCACGCCCGACACCTTGCAGATGACGTTCGGCAGTTCGGCCAGTTCCCGCATCTGGCTGCGCCACGGCTGGGTGAGACCCTCGCGAATGCCGGGTTTGCCGATGTGGTCGAGAATGAAGCTGACGTCCGGGCATTGCCGGACCAACTCAATCGTGTCCGCCATCTGGTTGTGGAAGATGCAGAGGTCGAAGCTGAGCTTGTACTTCGGCAGCAGCTTGACCGCGGCGACGAACTCCGGCCGCAGGCACCATCCGGGCTGGTCGGCGTATTTCTGAATCAGGCGCCGAACGCCGCGCGCCCGAGGAAGCTCGGCGTACTCCGCAATGTCTGGCTCGATCGATGGTCCCCGCTCGAGCGGCATCCCGGCAACGAGGCCGCGAAGCCGTGGCTCCGACTCACCAAGGCTCTCTACCCAGCGCGCCTCATCGAGGTGTTGCGGGTCGTCGACGTCTACCTCGACAAAGACGATGCCGTCGACTTTCACCGGCGCCGTCAGCCGATCGAAATCCGCCGGAAGGTGGGCCTTTGCGATCGCCGGAACCCCGCCCAGCCAGGTGTATGGAAGGTTGGCAGGATCGAAGAGATGGACATGTGCGTCGATGATCGGAAAGTCAGGCAAGGTGCTCCTCCCCCCGGGACTTATTGAGGTCGGCAGCATAGGCGAAGCACCCCTCGCCGTACCACCCGCGACTGCGACGTGGCGATAGAATATGTGCTTCAATCGCTAGACAACGCGGAATGAGCATTCTATTCTGTTCGAAACGGGTCGCATGCAATGACGACCCCATAACGATGCAAAGACGTGCTGAGGGAACGCAACCAAGTGCCGGTTCTATCGCTGCGCAAGATCTCCAAGAGTTTTGGAGCGATCAAGGCGCTGACCGATGTCGACCTCGAGCTCGAACCGGGCGAAGTGCTCGGTCTGATGGGCGATAACGGCGCCGGAAAGTCCACCCTGGTCAAGATCATCGCCGGAAACTTTCCGCCGACCAGCGGAGAACTCGTGCTTCAGGATCGGCCGATGCACTTCCATCGCCCGGCCGAGGCGCGAGAGGCAGGCATCGAGGTCGTCTACCAGGATCTGGCACTCTGCGACAACCTGACGGCAGCAGCGAACATCTTCCTCGGCCGCGAAGTGGCGCGGAAGATCTGGCCGCTGAAGTTCCTCGTTTCCAAGGAAATGACCGATCGCGCCGGCAAGCTGTTCGGCGAACTGAAATCGGAGACAAGGCCCCACGACCTCGTGCGGCGGATGTCCGGAGGCCAGCGCCAAGCGGTCGCCATCTCGCGCACCATGCTGTCGGACGCCAAGATCGTCCTCATGGACGAACCCACCGCCGCCATCTCGGTGCGCCAGGTCGCCGAGGTCCTCGACCTGATACGCCGCCTCAAGGACAGCGGCATTGCGATCGTCCTCATCAGCCACCGCATGCCCGACGTCTTCGCCGTGTGTGATCGAGTCGCCGTCCTTCGGCGTGGCCGCAAGGTGGCCGAGAAACCGATCACGCAGTCGAGCCCTGAAGAAGTCACCGGCCTGATCACGGGAGCGATCCAGCATGCCTGAACCTCAAGCCGGTACCTCCCATCCGGATATCGGCGACATCCGGATCGAGGACGTCGTCGGCATCAAGGAACAGACGTGGTTCGAGCGGCTGATCTCGAGCCAGGCCTTCTGGGTGACTGTCGCGCTCATCCTGATCATTCTTCTGATGAGCTACCTGCAGCCGGATGCGTTCGCCTCCCAGGCGAACCTCTACAACATGACACGCAACTTCGCCTATATCGGCATCATGGCCGTGGGCATGGTGGCTGTGATCATTACCGGCGGCATCGACCTGTCGGTCGGCTCGATCATGGGCGTCACCGGCGTCGTCTGCGGTATCCTGCTCGAAGCAGAGCATGCCTGGTATATCGCGGTGGTCGGCGGCCTCCTGACCGGTATCGTGGCAGGCCTCATCAACGGCCTCCTGATCGCCTACGCGGGTCTCTCTGCGTTCGTCGTCACGCTCGGCATGATGTCCTTTGCACGCTCGATCGCCATTGTGCTGTCCGAAAACCGCATGATCTACAATTTCGGCCCCGACGGTGCGGCATTCAAAGCGATCGGCGGCGGCCAGTTTCTTGGATTCTCGAACATCTTCTGGGCCCTGGTCCTGCTGGCAATCGTCGTGGGAATCATCCTCAAGTTCACCACCTGGGGACGCCACCTCTATGCGATCGGCGGCAATGAGCACGCCGCGCGTCTGACCGGTGTCCCCGTCAATCGGGTCAAGACCCAGGCATACATTCTGTCGGGCCTCACGGCAGCCATCGCCGCCATCCTGGTGGTGGGCTGGCAGGGCTCGGCCATCAACGCCCTCGGCACCACCTACGAACTCCGTGTGATCGCATCGACCGTCATCGGCGGGGCGAACCTGATGGGCGGCGAGGGCGGTACCTACGGCGCATTCGTCGGTGCCGCGCTGCTCGAGGTCATTCGCAACAGCCTTCTCATGCAGGGCATCGATTCGAACTGGCAAGGCGCCTTCGTCGGCGTCTTCATCGTTCTCGCGGTTCTTCTCGAGAAGGTCCGCGGACGCAGGCGTACGTGAGTCTCCAAAATACTGCACTCACGTTCGTGACTTCACGCTAGGGAGGAATGGAATGAACAGACTGCTAGCAAGTGCCGCGCTCGTCGCGGGGGCCATGGTGGCCGGCGCGTTCTTCGCCGGCCAGGCGGCCGCCCAGGACAAGCTGGTGATCGCCGTGGTTCCGAAGAACCTCAACAACCCCTTCTTCGATCAGGCCAAGTTCGGCTGCGAGAAGGCAGTGGAGGAAATCGGTGCCGACAAGGTCGAGTGCTTCTTCACCGGCCCGCCCGAGCACGGCGGCGGTGACGAGCAGATCCAGATCGTTGCCGACCTGATCGCCAAGGGCGTCGACGGCATCGGCGTCGCCCCGTCGAATGCGGCGGCGATGGCGAGCGTCCTGCCGGCGGCCAAGGAAGCCGGCATCCCGGTTCTCACCTGGGACTCGGACCTCCTGCCGGAGAACGCCGACCTCCGTACCGCCTATATCGGCACGCACAACTACGATATCGGCGTGAACCTCGCCAAGCTCGCCCAGGAGATCAAACCCGATGGCGGGACCATCTGCATCCAGTCGGGTGGCGCCGCGGCGGCCAACCACAACGAGCGCATGCAGGGCATCCGCGACACCCTCGCCGGCGTCGAGCGCGGCGACCCGCCGGGCGAGCGCCTCACCGGCCAGAACGGCTGGACCGAAGTCGACGGCTGCCCGCTCTATACCAACGACGACTTCCCGCTGTCGGTGCAGCAGCTCGAAGACATTCTGATCAAGTATCCCGATCTCGATGCCTTCATCCCGACCGGCGGCTTCCCGCAGTTCGTGCCGGATGCCTACCGCGCGGTCGCCTCGAAGTACAAGGACAAGATCGCCAGCGGCGAGCTCGCCCTGGTCGTCGCCGACACCCTCCCCGTCCAGATCGACCTGATGAAGGAAGGTCTCTCGGCGGGCCAGGTCGGTCAGCGTCCGTTCGAGATGGGCTACAAGGTCATCTACGCGATCAAGGACATGGCGGAGGGCAAGCCCGCTCCGGCAGATCCCACCTATACCGGTCTCGACGTCTGCACCCCGGACAACGTCGACACCTGCATCGGCGGCTGATACCCGTCGCCCACCTGCAACGGGACGGGCGGGGAATCCCCGCCCGTTTCCCTATGCGCCATGCCTTCCGCGAGTAAGGTGGAACGGTGGATACCAAAACGGCGGGCCCTCCCCGCGACTACGATGGGCTCAAGAATCTCCTGATCGCGCGGAAGCGCGACCTGCCAAAGCGGCTTGTCCAGGTCGCCGCCTTCGCGCTTGAGAATCCGGACGAAATCGCCTTTGGCACCGTGGCCAGCGTCGCCTCCCAGGCGAAGGTTCAGCCCTCAACGCTCATCCGTTTCGCCCAGACCATCGGCTATGCGGGCTTCACCGATCTCCAGGACGTGTTCCGGGCGCAGCTCAAGGCGCGCTGGCCTGACTATGGCGAGCGCCTAGCGCGCATATCGCCGTCCGCCCGGGCCAAGCATGGCAGCGGTGCCGACCTCCTCGACGGGTTCGCCGAGAGCGCCATCGCCTCGATCGAGCGTCTTCGTTCCGCGGTTGCGCCCTCGGACCTCGAGCGGGCGGCGGCCCTGATCGCGACCGCGGATGCCGTCTATCTCCTCGGTCTCCGCCGGGCGTTTCCGGTGACCGCATACCTCGCCTACGCGCTCGGCAAGCTCGGGTTCCGGGTGGTCCTCGTCGATCAGATCGCGGCCCTTGGCCCGGAACAACTCGTCGGCATCGGCAAGCGCGACGTCCTCGTCGCGGTGAGCTTCACGCCCTACACGCCGATCACGGTCGAACTGGCCGCCGAGGCGGCAACACGCAAGGTGCCGGTGATCGCCATCACCGACAGCGCCCTTTCGCCGCTTGCTCCTGCGGCCGAAGTGCGCTTCGAGATCGTGGAGGCTGACTATGCCGGCTTCCGCTCACTGTCGGCGACGCTGTCGCTTGCCATGGCCCTCGCGGTCGCCGCCGGCGCCCGGCGTACCGCCAAGACCTAGCCACGGCGTCGCGCGCACTAGCTTGCGCTGCCGGCAATCGGGTCCGAGCGCACCGCCGGCACCAGACTGAAGACCACCAGATTTGCGAACACGCCGACCACCAGGCCGGGGATCTGGCCGGGCTGTCCGAGGGCGCTGTCCCAGAGCGTCGCCACCACGAGGCCGACGGCAACCCCGGCGATGAAGGCCGGAACGCCCTTGCGGTAGCCGTAGACGGTGGCGACCAACGGGACGAGGATAGCCGGCGCCCAGTAGGTGTAGGCGTAGATGAGGATGTCGAGGATGCTCTCGATCGCCAGGGCGAAGACGACGGAAAGCGCCCCCACGACGAAGGTGACAAGCATCGCGAGCCGGAGCGCCTGGCGGGATCCGAGGGGTTTCGGCCTGAGCGGCGCATAGACGTCGTTGATGAAGGCTATTGATGCCGAGTTCAGGAAGGAATCCGCCGACGACATGACGATCGATATGACCGCGGCAATGACCAGCCCCTTGAGCACCGGTGGGAGCACGGTATCTACGACGTGCGGCAGGGCGAGGTTGGAATCGAGTGTCGGATCGATCGCCAGCGCGACCAGACCGATCAGCCCGCTGACCGCGAAGAACGGAATCGAGAACAAGCCGGCGAGGAAGGTGCCACGCGCGGCATCCCGCGAGGTCTTGCCGACCAGGAGCCGCTGGACGTATGGCGGCACCAGGGTCTCACCGAACATGAAGACGAGGACGAGCGCGATCATCCCCGACCATTCGTAGTGGCCGCCCGGAATCTGCACGCGGTCGGCTGGCACCGCCGCAATCAGCGCGTCGACGCCGCCAACGAAGGCAACGCCGAAGATCAGCACCAGCGGCATGCCGATAGCGAGAATGCAAAACTGCACCACGTCGGTGGCCACCACCGCCCTCATCCCGCCGAAGGTCGTGTAGGCGATGACGATTCCGCAGCCGATCGCGATGCCCCAGCGCCGGTCGATGCCGTAGAACTCGTTGAAGACAAGCCCCATCGCACCGACCTGGGCGCCGACGATCCCCGCGCAAAGGAATAAGGCGCACAGCCCGGTGATGACGCGCCCCGCCCTGCCATAGGCCGTCGCCATGATGTCGCCGACCGAGATTGCGTCGGGAAATCTGTCCATCTTCGGCGCGATGAATCGGGCGACCAGGATCTCCTTGAGGCTGAAGCCCCACAGACCCACGATGTTGGCGATACCGAACAGAAACACGTTCGCGGCGTTGCCGGTCGAGAACCCGCCGCCGATGAACGAAGCCGACATCGTTGCGAAGATGACGAGCGGGCCGTACGAGCGGCCGACGACCGCATAGTCCGCAAGGTTCTTCTGTTCGCGCCCCGCCCACAACCCGAGGCCAAGGATGACCGCCAGATAGACGACTACGACCGCGGTATCGATCATCTTTCCCCCGTGCGCCTGCCCGCCGTGATTTTGGTATCAAGGGAATACCGGACGAAACCGTCCCGCAAACCGGAGCCCGCCGAGCCGCCGCATGGAGGGAAGCTAGAGCGGGATGTTATCGTGCTTCTTCCAGGGATTGGCGAGTTGCTTGCGGCGGAGCAGCTTCAGCGCCCGGGCGACGCGGAACCGGGTCGCGTGGGGCGTGATCACCTCATCGATATAGCCGCGCTCGGCGGCGACGAAAGGCGACATGAACCGGGCTTCGTACTCCTTCGTCCGCTCGGCGATCCTGTCCGCATCGCCGGCCTCCTTCCGGTAGATGATCTCGACCGCGCCCTTTGCGCCCATCACCGCGATCTGGGCGCTGGGCCAGGCATAGTTGACGTCGCCGCGGAGGTGCTTGGAGGCCATCACGTCATAGGCGCCGCCATAGGCCTTCCGGGTGATGACCGTGATCTTCGGCACCGTCGCCTCGGCGTAGGCGAACAGGAGCTTCGCGCCGTGCTTGATCAGGCCGCCATATTCCTGGGCTGTCCCGGGCAGGAAGCCGGGCACATCGACGAAGGTCACGATGGGGATGTTGAAGCAATCGCAGAAGCGCACGAAGCGGGCCGCCTTCCGCGAGGCATCGGAATCGAGCACGCCCGCCAGCACCATGGGCTGGTTGGCGACGAAGCCGACAGTGCCGCCTTCGATACGGCCGAACCCGGTGACGATGTTCTTGGCAAAATCCCGCTGGATCTCGAAGAAGTCGCCGTCGTCTGCAACCTTGGAGATCAATTCCTTGATGTCGTAGGGCTTGTTGG
>Ga0207773_100774_pt1 | contig 11018 bp, 10 predicted proteins | sample TtaePargueraPR_2_FD_187281 | JGI IMG/M metagenome (GOLD analysis project Ga0207773, IMG submission 187281) | Aerobic enrichment media microbial communities from Bioluminiscent Bay, La Parguera, Puerto Rico - Tt and M1 (3) (SPAdes) | ecosystem: Environmental > Aquatic > Marine > Unclassified ...
CTTCCCCAGATTGGGTCAGGGTTCAATCCTTCCCCTCTGGCAAACAGTACCTCGCCGTATTCGCTTCTATAGGACTGCCCCACTGTAACGGTTAGAAAATGTTTGTCCCAGTTATCGTTATAGGTGAAATAATTATCCACAATCTGGTCAAAACCAGCAGCACTTTGCCTTCTCAGGGCAGATTGGAATTCAGTCACCCCATCGTTATAAGCAAAGTCCACATTTCGCTGGGAGATATAATCCAGCTTATAATTATAGGCTGTTCTGAAAGAAAGCTTGTTGGGAATGATATCGATATTGGCATGAAAATTACCGGTTATTTTGGCAATATTGTTTCTGTTGTCATTGTACAGCAATGGATAGAAGGGGTTTTGACTTCCCCTGTAACCAATTTGCTGGGCATTGGACAATTTATTAGGAGTAGCAGCCGTATTTTGATCATCAAAAACAGGTATGATGGGGACGGCAAAGTAGGACCTGAACCAGGCTCCATTTTCACCCACATATTGTCTTGCCACACTGAAATTGAAATTACCACCTACTGTAATCCAATCTTTGATATCGGTATCTAGTTTGGCTCTGATATTTACCCGTTTGTAGTCATTTCTGGTATCATTCAATAGGCCATCTTGGGAAAAGTAACTACCTCCTATGGAATACTTGGTCTTGGGACTACCACCATTGAAGGAAAGGCTGTGGTTCTGCATAGAAGCAGGGCTCATGATTTCGGAATACCAGTCAGTACTTACATTGGGTATGTTAGGGTCAATTCGGCTTCTTCCATATCGCTGCATGGCATTGTTTACAAAAGCAATATCTGCTGCAGATCCGGTTTCGTTTATGTACTGAACAAATTGCTGGCTATTGGCCATTTTCAATACATTTTGAGGGTTTTGGATACCGTAATAGCCATTATAGACGATTTCCGGGGCCTGGCCGTAATCACCGGATTTGGTTTCGATCAATACAACACCATTTGAAGCCCTAACCCCGTATATGGCAGATGCGGAAGCATCTTTTAATACTGAAATGCTAGCAATGTCATTGGAGTTAAGGAAGTCGATATTGTCAAAAAACATCCCGTCTACCACATATAGAGGAGCGGCATTGCCTTCAAAAGAACCTACCCCTCTAACACGAACAGTAGGAGAGGACCCCGGCGCTCCACTACTTACGATTTGAACCCCTGCCACTCGACCTTGCAATGATTGCATGGCATTGGGAGTAGGGGTTTTTACGATATCATCGGTTTTTAGAGTAGTTATGGCTGAAGTCAGGTCCTTTTGCCGTTGGGTACCGTATCCAATTACCACTACTTCTTCAAGTCCACTGATATCTTCCAGCAATGTAATATCAAGTCTGGTTCTTCCATTTAAAACCACCTGTTGGGTTTCGAAACCTATAAAAGAAAAAATCAAAGTGGCATTGGGAGAATTTACGGTGAGTCCAAAATTACCATCTAAGTCGGTTACCGTACCGTTATTCGTGCCTTGTTCCAGAATATTAACTCCTGGAATAGGTTCTCCTCCGGAATCAAGGACTTGTCCGGAAACACTGGTTTCCTGTGCTGTGGCTATACTGATGATGGTCATGAATGTAAGCATCACCACTAAGGATAGTTTTCCTAAATAAGGGATTTTGGGTTTCCATGATTCCTTACTAAGTAAAGGGTTAATCATAAGTGTTTGGTTTTGGGTTTAAAATGGATAAAATTTCAAACGTTTGCATTTTGCGCCGTTTTATGATGAAAAGGTAGAGGAAAGAAAAAAATCAAGCGTAAAAAAATGTAAAATCTTGGCTATTTGGAGCGCTTTTGAAGTGTATAAAAAATCAATAATTAACGGTTCAATATCAATAAAAAATAGCTATATAGGAGGTATTAGCTGTTTTTTCTCTTTGGTATCACACTAAAATACTACTGTGTATCATTTGTACATTATTGGACAAATTAAGGAAGGACTGTTTAAGAATTATTTTGATTTTTCTTTCTCCTCTTCCATCATCAGGATGTCATACCAATGCGGATGCTCAAGGTCAAGTGCCTTTATATTTTGTTTGGTTTTCTTTCTGAAGTTCCAAACGGTGTTTTTACGAAGGTCCAAAAGGGCTGAAAGTTGGTCCAAGGTTTGTTTTTCAGTATTGGCTATCAGGTCGTAAGCTATGTAAAATGCCTTCTCCAATGGGAATTTTACCCCGTGGAAAATGGTCCCTGCGGTAACAGAATCAATATGGCCGCATTTGGTACATCTGCGTGTAAATAATTTTGGGCCTTTGGAGCTCTTGGTGTTTCCACATTGCCGGCACTTAAATCCATGGCCCCATTTAAATTCTTCAAGGTGGCGCAAACAGGCTGATTGATCAGGGAAGATCCTTTGGAATTCTTCGTAGGAAAGTAATTTGTTGGTAAGCCTTGCTTGAAAGGAGGCCTTGATGCTGCTCTTAAGTTTCCAATTGTCCTTGTCCAATAGGGAGTTGATACGCTTAATTTCCTCATCCTTTTCCATCAGCTGCTGATTGTAATCTTCCAGTAGCTTGTTTTTTTGTGCTAATTCCTGTGTTCTCTCCTGCACCTTGATCTCCAACTCCCGGTTGACTTTTTCCTTTAATCCATAATTGATCTCGATCTGCTTGATAGTCCTTTTCATAGCCCTGTCCCTGTTGTTTTTGAGAATCCTGATTCTATCGCCCAAGGCAAAGGTCAAAAGCAGCATTTCCAATAAAAAGGCGATATGCAAACTGTAATAGATCAAGGTCATATGGGGAATGATGGCTGCATTGACCAGGACCTTTACTACAACTCCCACAAATAAAACCCCATAAGCAATCACAAAAAATCGGGCAACTTTATATCCTCTTGACCAAATGTAGATACTGGCAAAGAAGATGAAAAAGAAAGGAATAATATCATAATACCTGATTTCAAATAACTTGTTGTCGAAAAACAGACCGATGAGAAACAGCAGTGATTTTATACTGAGAATAGCGATGAGCGTAGTATGTATTTTAGGAGAACGGTATTTGGTGTTGAGGAATTTTATCGAAAACATAATTGCCCACACCACAATGGAATAGCTGAAAATCCCATTGGCTATTTGGTTCCAGTCAGGGTGATTTGGCCATAAATACTGATAAGCGATCCCGTCCACGCACATTGCATAGATTCCTACACTAGCAAGATAAAAAGTGTAATACAAGTATTTAGTTTCCCTTACGGCCGCATAGACCAAAAGATTATAAAGACCAATAATGGCAATCATCCCATAGAAAATGCCATAAACAAAGTATTCATTGATGGCATAGAAGATAAAGCGGTTGACAGACCTAATTGCTATTCGAATATCTGCCTTTTGGCTAGAACGGATCCGTACATAGTAGTTCGATATTCCTTCAAAGGAGTTTTCCAGTATCAGTTCAAAGTTTTTGTGCTTGAAATTCCGGGTGCCAAAGGGAATAGCATCCCCCATCTGGATTTTGCTATAATCCCCATTTTTATCCGGTACATATACTTCCACTATATCCATGGTCTGATCATAAAATTCCATCAGCCATTTTTTTTCACTTTCGGGGGTTTGGTCAATGGACAGCTTTACCCAGTAAGTGTGGTTGATATCAAACTTGTTTTTATTGAAGGAAGGCCTGATTTTGAAGTTTTCCTGAAATCGGGGTCGAATAATATCGGTAAAGGTGAGTTGGTTGGTGCTGTCCTCAAAAAACTCCAGTTGGGAGATAGGGAAAATCCGCTCATCAAGATGATCATCTATTTTAAGGGTTGAACTTCCCGAAATTCGTTGGGCATGGGCACTTGAAATTAGGCCAAGTAGGATGATAATCAATATGGATACCTTTAAGCACTTCGTCATTACTTTGGGTGGGATAGGTTATATTTAAAGGCCAACTTTAATTAAATTAAACGATTATAGTCGGAAATTCTCTAAATAAAAGAAAAGATTTGTTTATTAGATTGTGTGAGCAAAGGTTTTGAGGAGAACAATTATAAGAAAAATTTACCCTATGATAAAAACGATTAACCCTAAAGAAATTTCAGTAGCTGATTTTCATGCCTACATGTTGGGAGCGATAGCACCCCGTCCGATTGCCTTTGTGAGCAGCATGGATAAGGAAGGGAATGTTAACCTGAGTCCCTTTAGTTTTTTTAATGCCTTTGGCTCAAACCCTCCATTGCTGATCTTTTCACCCGCTAGAAGAGTACGGGATAACACTACTAAGCATAGTTTGGAAAATGTAAAGGAAGTGCCGGAAGTGGTGGTGAATATCGTGAATTTCGCCATTGTCCAACAAATGTCTCTTGCCAGTACTGAATATGAAAAAGGTGTCAATGAATTCATAAAGTCAGGTTTGACTGAAGTGCCCTCGAAAATGGTTAGACCTCCAAGGGTAAAGGAAGCTCCGGTGGCTTTTGAGTGTAAAGTGAGGGAGGTAATCTCCGTAGGGGAGGAAGGTGGAGCGGCCAATCTTGTCTTGTGCGAAATACTTTTGGCCCATTTAGATGAGGGGATTTTGGATACTTTTGGGAATATAGATCCTCGAAAACTGGATGCCGTGGCCCGCATGGGGGGAAGCTGGTACTGCAGGGCAAACGGGGAGGCGCTCTTCCAGATAGATAAACCTGTAAAAAATAAAGGGATTGGTGTGGATCAAATTCCTGAACGAATTCGTCGGAGTGTGGTTTTGACGGGTAATGATTTAGGGAAATTGGGTAATGTGGAGAGCCTTCCTGCCGAAGAATCCGCGTCAGTGTATGGTGAAACTGCTGCGATGGAGGAGATGCGAATAAGGTTTCAAAATGATCCGGAAAGCCATATTTTTCACCTTCACCAGTTTGCCCATGAGCTGCTTAAGGATGGAAAAGTGGAGGAGGCTTGGTTAGTTTTACTGCAGTTTTATTGATAAAATTCCTTAACAGATAGTTGATAAGCAGGTTTTAGAGTTCTGGATTTGTGCAATACAGCTAAAGGGATAGTGAGAACATAGGAATTCAAAGAGCTGTCTCATAATAAAAAATTACTGTCAACTCACCAAATAATATTTCGCCTTCAATGAGGATTCAACGGTGATAAGAGATTTGATAATTTGTGATTCGAGCCATTCATTCAGATATCCTGGGTAGAATTTCTATTATCAAATCACAATTATCCCAATCCCGGAATGAAATTTGGCCGGGGAATTGTGAAAACTACTTTTGATACGGCCTCGGAATAGCGTTCTGTTGCGGTTTTTATAAGGTAAGGGGTTTATTCCAATACATCAGAAGTCTTGGAATCCAAGAGTCTTCCCTTTTCGCATTTAAGAATCCTGTAAGGATATTTTTTGAGCAGTTCGTGGTTATGAGTTGCCATAAGTACTGCTGTGCCTTGTTTATTGATGTCCTGAAAGAGGTTGAAGATGCCATCGGCCACTTCCGGATCCAAGTTTCCAGTTGGTTCATCTGCTAATAGGATAGAAGGCTCATTGAGCAATGCCCGGGCAATAACTACCCGTTGTTGCTCCCCTCCGGAAAGCTGGTGGGGCATTTTGGTGGCGGCTCCTCCCAGTCCCACTCTCATCAATACTTCCACCATTCTGCTTTTCATTTTTGATTTATCCTTCCAGCCAGTAGCTCTCATGACAAAGTAAAGGTTTTCGGCTACTGTACGGTCGGTGAAAAGTTGAAAATCCTGGAAGACAATGCCCAGTTTCCGGCGGAGGTAAGGGACTTCTTTTGTCTTTATAGTAGTGAGGTTGTATCCCACGATGTTGCCTTCTCCCATTTTGAGGGGGAGATCAGCATACAGGGTCTTTAGCAGAGAGCTTTTTCCACTGCCTGTCCGGCCAATCAAAAATACGAATTCATCCTTTTCTATACCAAAGGTGACATCTTGTAGGATGGCTGTTATACCTTGGAAGATACAAGCGTTATTTAAACGAACTACTGGGTCGTTGGAAAATACCATAGGAATTTACAGTTCAAGCTTTTGTAATTTACCAAAGGGGAGTTCTTTGATCAAACTTTCCATTTCTTTTTCTTTGCCTTCCAAACCAAACTTTTCGAGGTTTTTCAAGGGCCGGTCAGCTCTGAAGTAGGCAACAAGAACAAAGTGTTCGTCCCTGATCTGTATATAATCCGGGATTTTAGCTTTGCCTTTGACCTTGATAATGTACATAAGCTTTCAGTATGGGTTAAAGAAGACGAAATTTAAAGGATAACGTCCTCAGATAAAAATATTCTATCAAATAAAGAGAAAAATTGCTTGGATAGATAGTTTGAAACGAATCATTCAGGTAATCATGGCGTGACTCCGGGTGATGGCTTGGTTTTCTGCCAAATAAAAAACCACCAACCTTAAAGACCCCGATTCGGGGAAAACAGGTTGGTGGAAAAATAAAAGGTTTTTAAACTAATTATTTAGCCGCTGCTTTTGCATGGTCAGCAAGGAACTGTGCAAGGCCTGAATCAGTAAGCGGATGTTTCAATAAGCCTGTAATGACCTTCAATGGGCAGGTCACCACATCAGCACCGATCTCGGCACACTTGACCAGGTGCATGGTGTGTCTCACAGAAGCAGCCAACACCTGCGTGTCATAGCCATAGTTTTGATAGATGTGAACGATCTGCTCGATCAGGTCCAATCCATCAAAGGCAATGTCATCCAATCTTCCGATGAATGGGGAAAGATAGGTAGCGCCAGCTTTGGCAGCAAGAATCGCCTGACCTGGAGAGAATACCAAAGTACAGTTGGTTCTGATACCTTCATTGCTGAAATATTTGATAGCTTTTACTCCATCTTTGATCATAGGCACTTTTACTACGATCTTATCATCTATTTTGGCAAGCTCTTTACCTTCTTTGATCATGTCTTCAAAGTCAGTGGAAATTACTTCAGCGCTTACCTTGTCATCCACGATGTCACAGATGGCTTTGTAATGAGCTCTTACATTATCATCTCCAGTGATGCCTTCTTTAGCCATTAGGGAAGGGTTGGTCGTTACACCATCCAATACGCCTAAATCATAGGCTTCTTTAATTTCATCCAAATTGGCTGTGTCAATAAAGAATTTCATTTGTAAAACGGTTTTTTGGTTTTGTATGAATATGGGCTGTAAAGTTAGGTCTTTATTTCGAAACTTGGATAAAAATAATAAATGTATTTTTGACAATTATATAAAATAACAAAAAAGAAGCGGCATCGCACCGCTACAACCACCTACCCTTGCTTCCTTCCGGACCTGGGGGATTCGGCAGGAGCTGGTCGTGCCGCTTGAATACAAAGGTACGTCAAAAACTTCCCTTTGCAAAGCTTGAATGAAAAATATCTTTGCCTCTTTATTAAAGCCTTCTGTATCAAACAGTAAATAATTGGCAGTATTATTGAGTTCTTATAATCATTAACCAGAATAAAAGGAAAATGAGAAAACTACTATGGATTGCCATCTTGGGTATGATGTTGGGAGGTTGCGCTATCTTAACGCAGAAGCCCCAATATGAAATCGGGATGGAGGAGGCTGACTTTTTGAAAATGCATAAAGAAGCCGTGATCAGTAAGCTTGAAGATGGCCAAAGAACTTATAGAGTGGTCCGGGATGATCATTTTTATCTTTTGGCGACCTTTGAAAATGGAAGGTTGGTGATGCTCGAAGAAAAAGAGTTGCCTACATATTGGCCCCAAAGTGAGCAAAAAGAGCAGAAATAATCTGCGGGGATCTTAACGGACACCTTTTAGATAGAGGTTAAATTCCAAAGGGCTGCAGGATTCAAACTCATCAACTTCAAGATCATCATAGATTTCTTCATCGAATTCCATGATGGTCTTTTCTATTTTTCCGGACGGGTGGATGATTAATTCAATACCGGTAAAGTCATCTGGATTTACCTGAACAAGAACTTTATAATCATCAAAGGTTCTTTTAAAGTATTTTGCTATTGAAGCCATCAAATATATTTAAGCATGTTTTAACGGGACAAATATAGGGGTAAATTTATTTTTACGGATGTATAGCACCTATTTAAAGGTGAGAGGTGAACAGGTTTTGATCAGCATAAAGGGAATTGTTCATTTTGTGGTAAATTTTATTAGGAATGGGAAGATATTTTATCAAAAAAATTTTTTGTATAATAAAATGCCTTTTTATATTTGCCAGACATTAAGACTATGAAACGAATTAATACTCAATATTGGTGGTGGCAAACTCAACTTCTTAATCGGGAAGAACAGCTTGCTATTGCCTAAATCTGAGTAGTATAACCATACATAATAAGGCTTGCTGGATACCCGGTAAGCCTTTTTTATTTTATTTTCTACAATAACCATGGAAACAAAACAAAATTTCAAGATCAAGACCCGGTACAAAAAGCTGCTGGCAGATACTATCACTCCGGTGAGTATTTACCTTCAGGTCAGGGACAAGTTCAAAAACCCGATCCTATTGGAAAGTTCTGATTATCATGGGCAGGACAACAGTTACTCTTACATCTGTTTTAATCCCATGGCCACTTTTTCATTTAATGGTGATGAAGTAATAGAAACTTTGCCTTCGGGAGATAAGCTTAAATACAAAATGCAACCTGGGGAAAAGCTGGTGGATAAGCTTCGGGGCTTTTCAGGTAGATTTGAAGATGAGGCAATTGACTTCAAGTTTATCTCCAATGGGCTTTTTGGCTATATGCAATATGATACTGTAGGAAGTTTTGAAGATATCAAGCTTCAAAATACAGAGGAATCAGAAATACCTCAGGCTTTTTATGCCGTGTATAAAAATGTCATTGTGGTGGACCATTTTAAAAATGAGCTCCATATTTTTGACCATCACATCAATGGAGAAGGTAAGGATAGCATTGAGAAGATTGAGACTCTGCTGAACAATAAAAATATCCCATCATACTCCTTCAGGCTAGACGGACAGGAAACCTCCAACTATACGGATAATGAATTCTTGGATATTCTTCGAAAAGGCAGAGAGCACTGTTTCAAGGGAGATGTATTCCAGATTGTACTTTCAAGATCATTTACCACCGGTTTTAAGGGGGACGAGTTCAATGTTTACAGGGCCTTGCGATCTGTAAACCCATCACCTTACCTGTTTTACTTCGATTACGGTTCCTACAAGGTTTTTGGAAGCTCTCCGGAAGCACAAATCGTGGTAAAAGGGAGAAAGGCTACCATTTACCCTATCGCCGGAACATTCAAACGAACGGGTAATGACCAGGCAGATGCTGATCTGGCCACCAAACTTTATGACGATCCCAAGGAGAATTCAGAACATGTCATGTTGGTGGACTTGGCGAGGAATGACCTCAGTAGGTCTTCAGAGAAGGTAGAGGTAGAGGTGTTCAAGGAGATCCAATACTATTCGCATGTAATTCACCTGGTGTCCAAAGTAACCGGGATTTTGCCTGAAGATGCGAATCCACTGCAGTTGGTGGCGGATACCTTCCCGGCAGGGACCTTATCCGGAGCGCCAAAATACCGGGCCATGGAACTGATCGATGAATTGGAAAGCACCAGCAGGAAATTTTATGGTGGTGCCATAGGTTTTCTAGGCTTTAATGGAGATTTCAACCATGCCATTTTAATTCGATCCTTTGTTTCTGAAAATAACCAGTTAAGATTCCAGGCGGGAGCAGGAGTAGTAGCCAAATCATCCATCGAAAGCGAACTCCAGGAAGTCGCCAACAAACTTGAGGCACTCAGAGTGGCCTTGAAAGCAGCGGAGGAAGTTTAAAATTGAAAAATTGAAAATTTTAAGATTGGAAAATTATGGTGAAGATCAGCTGTTTTGAAGAATTGGATGTTTGGAAACATGCCGCTCAGGTTGGAGTAGATGTCTATCAAATAGCTGATAAAGCTCCTCTTTCTAAAGATTATAAATCAAGAGATCAATTGATAGGAGCAGCGATTTCTATTTCAAACAATATAGCAGAAGGCTTTGAATACAATAACAATAAAGACTTCATACGGTTTCTCAGCTATGCCAAAGGCTCTGCTGGTGAGGTGAGAAGCCAAGCTTATGTTTTGAATAAAGCAGGAAGAATGACGGATGAAGATTATTCATCCTTAAAGGAAAGGCTGATTGAGATATCAAGTGAAATTAAAGGGTTTATCAGTTACCTAAGAGCATTTGAAAAAAATAAAAGTTAAGGTGGGAGAAGAAAATTGGATAGTCTAATCTTTCAATTTTCCAATGTTCCAATCTTTCAATAAATAGTCAACATGAAAATACTAGTACTCGATAATTACGATTCTTTTACCTATAACTTGGTGTACATCATCAGGGAGTTGGGGTATGGAGAGCAGATGGATATTTTCCGGAATGACAAGATTGCCGTGGAAAATGTGGCTGCCTATGATAAAATATTGCTTTCACCGGGGCCGGGCGTTCCTGCCGATGCTGGGATTATGCCCGAGTTGCTCAAAAAATATTCAGCCAAAAAGGATATTTTAGGGGTTTGCTTGGGGCACCAGGCCATTGGGGAGGCCTTTGGAAGCGGCCTGAATAACTTGACAGAAGTGGTGCATGGGGTAGCCTCTGAGGTAAAGGTGCAAAAGCAGGATTTACTGTTTGAGGGTGTTCCCGAGCGGTTTAAGATAGGCAGGTACCACAGCTGGGTAATTGATGAGACCACCTTGTCCGATGAACTGGAAATCACAGCAAAAACCCCAGATGGCCAAATTATGGCCGTGAGGCATAAAGAATACAAAGTCCGTGGTTTGCAGTTTCATCCAGAAAGTATCCTTACCGAACACGGCAAGCAGATTGTTCTCAATTGGATAAAAGGATGATCTTTTGTGAGGTAATCACTAACTTAACCATGTCAATATTGAACAACCATAAATTTTAAGGAAGCTATATCTCCTGAAATCAATTTAATCATGAAAGAGATTTTAAATCATCTAATAGAGCATCAAACGCTAGGAAAGGCAGAGGCGAAGGAAGTACTGAAAAATATTACCTCCGGTCAATATAATCAAAGTCAAATGGCGGCATTTATGACAGTTTATATGATGCGGAGTATTACCGTAGAG
>Ga0207773_100775_pt1 | contig 11010 bp, 8 predicted proteins | sample TtaePargueraPR_2_FD_187281 | JGI IMG/M metagenome (GOLD analysis project Ga0207773, IMG submission 187281) | Aerobic enrichment media microbial communities from Bioluminiscent Bay, La Parguera, Puerto Rico - Tt and M1 (3) (SPAdes) | ecosystem: Environmental > Aquatic > Marine > Unclassified ...
CGCCCTACAGACGCAACGTGAACACCGTCTTTCAGGACTATGCGCTTTTTCCGCATATGAGCGTGCGTGACAACGTCTCCTATGGCCTGATGATCGCCGGCACGGGCCGCAAAGAGCGCTACCGGAAGGCGGAAGAGGCGCTGGAGCTCGTGCGCTTGCCGGGTTACGGCGACCGGGCCCCGAGCGCACTCTCCGGCGGCCAGCGCCAGCGCGTCGCGCTCGCCCGGGCGCTGGTCAACCAGCCGAAGGTGCTGCTGCTCGACGAACCGCTCGGCGCGCTTGACCTGAAACTGCGCGAACAGATGCAGGAAGAGCTGAAGAGCCTGCAGCAAAGCCTCGGCATCACCTTCATTTTCGTCACCCACGACCAGGGCGAGGCTTTGTCCATGGCGGACCGGGTGGCGGTCTTCAATCACGGAAGGATCCAGCAAGTCGGCACACCTGAGGACATCTACCAGCGGCCGGATACGCCTTTCGTCGCCGATTTCGTCGGTTCCTCCAACGTGCTGCCGCCTGCGATGGTGAAGGAACTTACGGGGCGCGAAGTGACCGCCAGCCTGCGGCCCGAGGCAATCCGGATCGGGCAGGACGCCCCCCACCGCGCCACCGTGACCGGCCTGAGTTACACGGGCCCCGTGACGCGGGCCTCCGTTGCCTTTCGCGACATGCAGCTTGCCGTGCTGATCCCGGCAGGGGCGCCGGTCCCCGCAAGGGGCGAAGAGGTCGGCATCGGCTGGGACAGTGATGCTCTGCACCTGATGGTTCCCAAGACGCGGAGCGGCACATGAGCGCCCCCGTCACCTCTGCCACCGTCACTTCTGCCGCCGCAATCCTGCCACCGAGAGCCGGCCTCCTCGCCAGGTTTTCCGATCTCCTGTGGCGCCGCCCTTCAGTTCTGCTCGCCGTGCTGCTCGGGCCGCCGCTTCTCTGGCTCGGCATCGTTTATCTCGGCTCGCTTGTGGCCCTTCTGGCGCAGAGCTTCTTTTCCATCGACGAATTCTCCGGCCTCATCCGCTATCAGTTCACCTTCAAGACCTATGGCGAACTGTTTCATCCGGCGAACCTCGACATCATCGTGCGCACGGTGCTGATGGCGGCCAGCGTCACCGTCGCTTCCGCCGTCGTCGCATTTCCGATCGCCTATTACGCGGCGCGTTATGCGAGGGGGCGCTGGAAGGCCTTCTTCTATCTCGGCGTCATGCTGCCGCTCTGGTCGAGCTATCTCGTCAAGGTCTATGCCTGGAAGCTGATCCTCGCCAAGGAAGGCATCCTCACCTGGGCGTTTGCCAAGGTGGGCCTGATGCCCGTGCTCGACGCGGTGCTTGCAATCCCCGTTATCGGCGGCAATTCGCTCTCCGTCAGTTACATCGGCACTTTCCTGGTCTTCGTCTATGTGTGGCTGCCCTACATGATCCTGCCGATGCAGGCAGCGCTGGAACGCGTTCCGGCGAGCCTGCTGGAGGCCTCCGCCGACCAGGGCGCCGTTCCGTCCCAGACCCTGCGTCATGTACTCCTGCCGTTGGCCCTGCCGGGAGTCGTTGCGGGCTCGATCTTCACCTTCTCACTGACACTTGGCGACTACATCATTCCGCAGATCATCGGCTCCTCCCGGCTCTTCATCGGCCAGGCCGTCTATGCCCATCAGGGCACGGCGGGCAACATTCCGCTGGCTGCAGCCTTCACGGTCGTGCCGGTGGTGATCATGGGCTTCTACCTCTGGGGTGCAAAACGCATGGGAGCCTTCGATGCCCTCTGAGCGCAACACGAAAGCCCCGATGGGCCTCAAGATCGCGGCAGTCGGCGGGCTTCTTTTCCTGCATCTGCCGATCCTCCTGATCTTCGTCTACGCCTTCACCACGGAAGAAAAGAGCTACCAGTGGCCGCCTCCCGGCTTCACGCTGAAATGGTTCGGCGTGACATGGAGCCGGCCGGATGTCTGGGAGGCGCTCTATCTCTCGCTGCAGGTGGCGGCGGTCTCCACCGCGATCGCCATCGTGCTCGGCAGCCTGTGCGCGGCGGCGGTGGCCAGGTCGCAGTTTTTCGGCCGCGAGGCCATCTCGCTGCTGGTGATCCTGCCCATTGCCCTGCCGGGCATCATCACCGGTATCGCGCTGCGCTCGGCCTTCAGCCTCGGCGACATTCCCTATTCCATGTGGACCATCATCCTGGGTCACGCCACCTTCTGCGTCGTGGTCGTCTACAACAATGCGGTGGCCCGCTTCCGGCGCACGTCGGCATCCCTGATCGAGGCTTCCATGGATCTCGGCGCCAACGGCTTCCAGACCCTGCGCCATATCATCCTGCCCAATATCGGCACGGCGCTGCTGGCCGGGGGGATGCTCGCCTTCGCCCTCTCCTTCGACGAGGTGATCGTGACCACCTTCACCGCCGGGCAGCAGGCCACCCTGCCGATCTGGATGCTGGAGGAACTCGTCCGACCGCGCCAGAGACCCGTCACCAACGTGGTCGCGATGGTGGTGGTTCTGGTGACCTTCCTGCCGATCCTCGGCGCCTACTATCTCACCCGTGACGGCGACCGCATCGCCGGCCAGGGCAAATAACATACAACGGAGAACGCTCATGGAAACGCAAATGCTGATCGGCGGCGCCTTCGAGGCCGGCACCGAGACCGAGGAAGCCATCCTCAACCCGCGCACCGGCGAAACCATCGTCGCCCTGCCGGAAGCCTCGCAGGACCAGGTCTCCCGTGCCGTGGATGCCGCCGAGAAGGCCTTCGAGACCTGGTCGCGGACGACACCCGCGGAACGCTCGGGCTACCTTCTCAAGATCGCCGACCGCATCGAGGCGGAAGCCGACGGTTTTGCCGCGCTGGAAGCGCTCAACTGCGGCAAGCCGATCAATGCGGCGAAAGGTGACGAGATCCCGGCCATCGTCGACTGCTATCGCTTCTTTGCCGGCGCCGTCCGCTGCGTGCCGGCGTCGGCCGCAGGCGAATACATGGCCGGCCACACGTCGATGATCCGCCGCGACCCCATCGGCATCGTCGCCTCCATCGCGCCCTGGAACTATCCGCTGATGATGATGGCCTGGAAGCTTGCGCCGGCAATCGCCGGCGGCAACACGGTGATATTCAAACCTTCCGAACAGACGCCGCTGACCGCGCTGAAACTGGCGAAGATCCTTGCCGACGTGCTGCCGGAAGGCGTCGTCAACGTCATCCTCGGCCGCGGCGAGAGCGTCGGCAACGCGCTGATCAACCATTCCAAGGTCAACATGATCTCCATCACCGGGGACGTCGCCACCGGCAAGAAGATCCTGCAGGCGGCCTCGAAGACCGTGAAACGCACCCATCTGGAGCTTGGCGGCAAGGCCCCGGTCATCGTCTTTGACGATGCGGACCTGGAGGCCGTCGTCGGCGGTCTCAAGGCCTTCGGCTACTACAATGCCGGCCAGGACTGCACCGCCGCCTGCCGCATCTATGCCGGGGCGAAAATCTACGACAAGTTCGTCGCCGAGCTCTCCTCCGCTGTCTCGGACATCAAATACGCCCTCGAGGACGACACGCAGAACGAGATCGGACCGCTCATTTCGCTGCGCCAGCGCGACCGCGTCTCGAGCTTTGTCGAACGGGCCCTGGAACAGCCGCACATGGAGGCGACAACCGGCGGCAAGGTGCATGGCGGCAACGGCTTCTATTACCAGCCGACCGTTATTGCCGGGGCGCTGCAGTCCGACGAGATCGTGCGCCGGAAAGTCTTCGGCCCCGTCGTTTCCGTCACCCGCTTCAGCGAAGTGGAAGACGCCGTCGCCTGGGCCAATGACAGCGACTACGGCCTTGCCTCCTCTGTCTGGACCAGGGACGTCTCCCGCGCCATGCAGACCTCGGCGCGGCTGCGCTACGGCTGCACCTGGGTCAACACCCATTTCATGCTGGTCAACGAGATGCCTCATGGCGGCCTGAAACAATCGGGCTACGGCAAGGACATGTCCCACTACGCGCTTGAAGACTATACGGCAGTGCGCCATGTGATGATTGCCCATGGCTGAGTGGAATCGGCAAGTCAGTTTCTAGAAAGTGGGCAGACCGGGAAGATCCCGGCTGCCCCTTTATTTGGCCAAGCCTTCGCAGTCACTGCGAATGCGCCGCACACGCTGGTGTCTCCCCGGACGACCGCAGGGAGATCCGGGGCCCACTCATTTCCAGAGAGTTGGAACGGGATGCACACCTTCAAGATGAATCTCAAGTTTCGTTCAATGGGTCTGCGAGCGGGGCCCGGATCTACGCTACGCTTGTCCTGGGGTGACACCGAGTTGCTTGTCCGGGTTCTGGGCTCTGAGCGGGCCTCACTTGTCCATTCCGCATTGTAACACCCGATCACGATTGCCAGGGCCGCATTGACTTTGCTGCATCGCAACATAACTTGATCGAGGTTAATCGCGGCAAGGCTGCCAGTTTCAAGCTGGCCGCGGCATCCAACAAAATCGGCAGGAAACGTTTCCGGGCGGGGCCCAGCATCAGGGAAAGGAATCCGGACCTTGAAAAAAGACGTTTCTGAATCCGTTTCACTGGAGACTTCCAGTCGCGCAAAGTCCAGGCCTTCCAGGACCCGGCTCAACCTCGCCCTTCAGGGTGGTGGCGCGCATGGCGCTTTCACCTGGGGCGTGCTCGACCGGCTTCTGGAAGAGGACCGGCTTGAAATCAATGCCCTTTCAGGCACTTCGGCCGGGGCGATGAATGCCGCGGCCCTGCTGACCGGCCTTTTGCGGGGCGGCAGGAAAGAGGCACGCGTTTCGCTGGAAGCATTCTGGCGGCAGGTCTCCAAGAGCACCCGCTTCACTCCCTTCAACCTGTCGACCGCAAGAGCCGTTCTCGGCGGCCTCGGCATCGATTTCGAGGCCCTGCCGCTGTTTCTGGGCGCGGGCATGCAGTTTCTCTCCCCCTATGACCTCAATCCCGCGGGCTTCAACCCGTTGAGAGAGATCATAGAATCCACCATCGACTGCGCGGCCATCTCCCGCGCTTCCATAGCGTTGCATGTCACGGCGACCCATGTCGGCACGGGCGAGGCACGTATTTTCTCAGGCGCCGAGATCACGCCTGACGTGCTGCTCGCCTCCGCCTGCCTGCCGTCCCTGTTTCACGCCGTCGAGATCGGGGGTGAGGCCTATTGGGACGGCGGCTATACCGGAAATCCCAGCCTGATGCCGCTCGTCCGAGATGGGGGCGCGGCGGACCTGCTCCTTGTCCAGACAAGTCCGGTCGAGCGATCCGGCCTGCCCCAGGACGCCCGCGGCATCGCCGCCCGCGAAAAGGAGATCTCCTTCAACGCGCCCTTGATCAAGGAATTGCGATTATTGGCGGAGCTGCAGCACCAGGCGCTCAACAGCGCCCCCTCTTCAAGGTCCGGTCTGCTTTCCGGGCTTGCCGGGCGAAGTGCCAGAAAACTGGACAACAGCCCCGCCGCCACGATTGCGAGCCTGAAGATCCACCGCATCGCGAGTCCCGGGATGAACGGGCGCAGTGGTCAGTCGAAACTCGATTCCGCCTGGCCATTCCTGGAAGAACTGCGCGAAGAGGGCCGCCAGGCGGCGGAGACATTCGTGACCGAGCACCGGCAGGATCTCGGCCGGCGGTCCAGCCTCGACCTGTCGCGCTGGCTTCAGTGCCGGCAAGAGGCAGGCCGGACAATCGCCAGGGCATCCTGACGTAGGCGCGCTTTTTTCGGACGGTGCCGGTTTCCTTATGAACCTGTCGGCTCCTCAGGCGTTTTCTTAAGAGAACGAGGCAAAGGAGGAAATGATGTTCCGATGGACACCTCGCCCCTTACGACCGCGGGCCGCCTGGCTGATGGCGGCCCTGATGACGCTGGCGCTTCCCTTCTCCGGCTCCTTGGCTTTTGCTGATGAAGAGCCGGTGGACTGCGAGGTTTCACCCGGCACGGAAGACAAGAGCGAAGCCGGCAACGGGGAAGAAGCCGGTACCCTGTCGGACTGTGACGGCCTGTTGCATCCCGAACCCGTCGGTGACAGGGAGCTTGTCGAACCGGCCCCGGATGTCGGCAGGACACCGATCATCAAACCCAGGCAGGTACCCGTCCAGCCGTCTCAGGAAGAAGCGCCGGAGTGACCTGGCCGGTTGCGCCGCTCAAGACCGCAGTAATGTCTTTGTGGATCCGACGGCGCGCGAAATCTGGGCATAGTGGATCTTCCGCTTTTCCGAGTTTCCGGCCGACCGTAGCAGTTTCGTCATGGTTTCTTCGACGGCGGCCGTGGCTTCCCGGTTGGCCTCGTCAAGACTTGCCTGGGCTACCGCCCGATAACTGCGTTGCTTAACTGTCGCGCGCGGTGCGTTCGTGTCCTGGTAGCGCTCGACGATATCGTCGAGCTGGCGGGACAGCGCTCTCAGATCCCTGGCCGCGTCGCGGTAGTTCGGGCGGTTCTCAATGACGGAGGCTGCGCGCGCCAGCAGGTTTCTCAGGCAGTCGATGCGGTATTCGGGGCGCAGCGATTGCGCACACTCCACAACACCTCTGTCGATCAGCCCGCTTACGCCTCTTGTGGTCTGGTCGTCGAAATCATAGGTGGTGCTGAGGTCCGGGTCCCGCTCGTCGGCGTAGGGGTTGGAGTAAGAACGAGGAGACGGGGTCGGCTCGCTGAATTCCCCTTCGGGTATGGATTGCGCCAACAGAAAGTTTTCGGGCAACGCTTGTGCGGCATTACGCAAAACAGTGTCAGGCAATGCCGGATTAACCACCGCATAGGCTGGCGTCAGGGCGGCAATTGCGATCTGAACCGAAAGCCCTGCGACGAAGGTCCCCTTGCCTATTCGTTGCTTCAACATAGCGACTCCAATCTACTGCCAAGATATTTCAGAAATTAACGCAATTAAAGTATTTTAAAAGAAAACTCGCGCAATATACAGGCAAAAACGAAATTCACGCCGGATGCTGAAAATTACTGCAAAATATAAATTTTTATAGCCTGAATATATCATCAGAACAGACTCAACATTACCAATTCTTTTGGAAAAAATCATCCGATCAGCCTACAAAGTGCAGAATAAAAGCACAAGACCCATCGAAACCCTAAGGCATTCAAATCGCGCCGAAGAGGCTTGTCCGGGCTCGCTTCTCCTCGAGCAAGGAGCTATTCGGTAAGTCCATAGGCCTGCCGCAGTCCACGCTGCGTCTGCGGACCGAACTGGCCGTCGATGCTGCCCGTGTAGAAGGAGCGCTCCGACAGCTTGCGCTGCAAGGATCTGCGTGTCGCGACCTTGAACATGTTGGGGTTGTCTGAGAGCTGCCCCAGAACTTCCTCGTTGCCGGACCTCAGGGCACGATAGAGATATTCGGCCGCGTCGTCCGCCTCTTTGCCGTCCACGATACCGTCATCGATCAGCGCCGCGTAATTGAACATGGCTTCCGGATGCCTGAGATCAGCGGCCTGGCCGAAAAGCTCGATCGCCTTCTTCGGGTCGCGAACGATGCCGAGGCCGCCCTGATAGTAGAGAAATCCGAGGTCGTTGATGGCATCGGCAAAGCCTTCCTCCGCGGATTTCCGGAATAGGGCGAGAGCCTTGTCCACGTCCTGGTCGACACCGATGCCGCGCTCATACATCCGGGCAAGCTCGAACATGGCCTCGGGATCGCCCGCCTCAGCGGCCTTTTCCAGAAACGCGGCGGCGCGCGCCGGGTCGTAGCGCTCTTCGTTCGGATTGAGGCGCATGTAGGCAAGGCCCTTGAGCGCCCGGCTGTCCCCCTCCCTTGCCGCAACCTGAAGCTGCTCTTCCTGGTCGATTTCCAGCCGCCCCCAGGCATTCTGCCGCGCGGAAGCTTCCAGCCGGTTCACCTCCTGGCTGGTCCCGGCCAGGAAATAGGGCTTGCCGGACAGGGAGCCGTAGGTGTGCGGTTCCTGGGCATTTGCCGTCGCCTTCAACACGCGGTCGCGTACCTGCCGGAAGGCGAGGCCTATTTCCAGATCCTGCGTCTTCAGTGTCTGGGCAAGCGCCATGGCAAAGGGGCTGTTATCGCCGGCACCGTCCAGGGCTACTGCCCCGGCTTCGGCGGCATAGGCCACCAGTGTGCCGCGTTCGGGAGAAGGCGGCGCAAGCCCCCGGCTGGAAGCTCCCTTTTCGACAGTGAGTGTTTCCCGGCTGCTCTCGTCGGCGAAGGGATCGTTGCGGCAGGAATCCAGGATGACAATTCGGAGCTGACGCGCCTTGTCCACCGCTTCCAGGATATCGTCCAGGGAGACGGAACTGTCAGCGACCTGCTGCCGGCTGCCGGCTGCGGCATCCGCAGGAACCAGAAAATTGCGCCCACCGACCTCAATGCCGTGACCGGCGAAATAGACCAGTGCGACATCGGCAGTCTCTGCCTCAAAGGCAAATCGGTCGAGCAGGTCCCTGAACTCGGCAAGACCGATGTCAAAATGCTCGGAAACCTCGAAGTTGAGTTCATTCAAAGTGTCGGAGATCAGCTTGCCGTCCCTGGTCGTGTTCGTCAGATCAGGTGCGTTTTCATAACCCGCGATACCGATGACCAGCGCCATGCGCCGTTCCGCGAAGGGATCGGTCGCGGCCTGGGCGGCCAGGCCCGACACCAGCAGCAGCGCAGCCACCAGCCATGGAAACAGTGCAGAGGAACACAAGATCCGCAAATGCGGTTCGATCCGGTTTCGAATATGGCGCAAGCGCATGAAAGACCCGTACCCGCCTTTGGCCCACCCCAGGCAAATCCCTCTCCATCATTGGCAGAAAGGCCTGCCAAGACAAGTCTGCTGTTCGCGGCATCACCATTCCGCATGACGCCAGACGGCATCTGCACGGTGTCGTCAACTGCAGACATGAAAGCCGGCCCGCCCAGACGAATCGGCTCGTGGCGAACAATACCTGAAGACCACATTCGGTTCAGGTTCCATTATCCGATTATTTGAACCGTATTTGCAGGAAATTTCGATGGGTTAACAACCATCCAGACATTGGAGATACCTGATGACACAGGTTCTTCACCCGAAAGCAACAGAGTTGTGCCTCCGGACAGGGCTGACCACAACCCGAGGTGCAACTAAATCGAATTATTAGTGTTACCTAACGTAATTATCATATATATATAGATATCGGGAGAATGGCGGATCCGGCTTGGGAGATTGATAATAGACCGCTGAAAATATCGCAATTTGATGGACAACCAGGGCTTCGAAACGTCTGCCTGCTTTCGGCCTATTTGAGCAGAAAATTCGAAAATTCGGGTTTTGCTTACAGTTCAGGCTCCAATACTGAGTAGACGCGAGGCGACAAGCCAATACTTGTATACAATAGCAAAATTTTACCGTCTTATTACGCTCGACATCGAAAGTAATATTTATCGTATTTAAGTTTATGGGTTGGGAAGTAGGGGTAATTGCAATGGTTGGCGCAGATTCCGGAAAAGGGAATCGTATTTATTACATTGGCGCGTCCGAGAACTTTCCCAAGGAGATTGAAGGGTGTATCGAACGCGAGATTGAAGACGGACATTTTGTCCGTGTCGGTCGGAAGTTCGATCTTTCCAGTTGGGAGCCGCACGCCGATTTCTCGAAACGGCTGTTCCTGATAGATGAAGGGTTCAGCGCGGAAAGCAAGGAAGAGGTTGCCTGCCTGCGGGAAAATTTTCCCGAGGCTAATCTTTGCATGCTGATCAACGACGACCGGTCCTTTCCTCCGATCATCCGCGACTATTTTCGGGAAGGGCTGTTCAAGAGCGTCCTGCCGATGAATCTGAGGATCGACCTCTGGCTCGGCGCCATCCGTCACATGTTGGATGGCGGACATTATCTGCCGGACGATGCGCTCAAATACTGTGAACAGGACCGCCCTCCCAGCGCCGCCGATCTCTTGTCCCAGCGCAAATCGCACCTCCGTTCAAAAGGCCGGTTCGGCATGCTCACCAAACGCGAGACGGAAGTTCTCTGCCTGATTTCCGAAGGACACCAGAACAAGAGCATCGCCGAGATGCTGACGCTGTCGGAGCATACGATCAAGCTTCATATTCATCATATCATTTCAAAGCTTGGCGTTTCCAACAGAACCGAGGCCGCCGCCAAGTACCTGCAGACCAAAGAACAAAAGGCCGGCTCTGACATGTGAAGGGGCCGCAGGAAGAGCTTTTTTCGCGCTGCAGGGACGGCTTGGCCAAACGCGGAGACATAGTCAAGGCCCGCCGATCCGTATGACTGCGGGCCCGGCCCGGCATGCACATCCGGCAATGAGGGCCGCGAAGCAGGAGCCGCTTCGGGGCTCAAACCGGACCGGAAGCCCCATGACTTTGTCTGCAAAAAAACAGGCCGGCACGACGAAACGAACCGGCCTTTCCAGGGGAGGTTGGTTTGAGCTGATCAGCCGATCCGAGCGGCGATGCTCTTGGTCTTGCAGTAGCTCTTCAGGCCCTCCAGGCCCTTTTCGCGGCCGAAACCCGATTTCTTGTTACCGCCGAAGGGCACCTCGATCCCGCCGGCGAAATACTCGTTGATGTAGATCTGGCCGGCATCGATCCTGCGCGCCAGCTGATGTGCCCTGGCGAAGTCGGAGGTGTAGATACCGGCGACCAGACCGTACTGGCAGTCGTTGGCGAGCGCGAGGGCATGTTCAGCGTCCTCGGCAACCTGTACCGTCAGAACAGGCCCGAAGATTTCTTCCCTTGCCAGCTCGTCATCGGCGGCAACCGCATCGATGATCGTCGGTTCATGGAACCAGCCCTTGCCGGTCGCCGGATCCTGTGTGGTGGCCCCGCCTGCGACGATCTCCGCTCCGCGCGCCCGCGCCCGCTCGACAAAACCGACAATCTTCGCCAGGTGGGGGGCGGAATTGACCGGTCCGACATCCGGCCCGTCAAGGCCGTGCCCCAGCTTCAGCGCCTTTGTCCGCCGGACCAGTTCGGCAACGAAGTCGGCGTGGATGCTCTTTTCGATCACCAGCCGGGAGCCGGCCGAACAGATCTGCCCGGCGTTCTCGTAAATCGCGCCCAGAACGCCGGTGAGAGCCTGCTCCTTGTCGCAGTCGCCCAGCACCAC
>Ga0207773_100776_pt1 | contig 10947 bp, 9 predicted proteins | sample TtaePargueraPR_2_FD_187281 | JGI IMG/M metagenome (GOLD analysis project Ga0207773, IMG submission 187281) | Aerobic enrichment media microbial communities from Bioluminiscent Bay, La Parguera, Puerto Rico - Tt and M1 (3) (SPAdes) | ecosystem: Environmental > Aquatic > Marine > Unclassified ...
ACCCTGCTGCTGACCCAGGACCACCGGGAGGCCATGGGCTATCTCTCGTGGTACGAGATGGCGTCCGACACCGCCGCGAAGATCGCTGTAGCGGAAAAGCTCTGCGCGGCGTTGCGCGCCCACATGACGGTAGAGGAAGAGATCTTCTACCCGCTGGCGCGCGACGCGACCGGCGACGACAGACTCGTCGCCCACGGCGTGGAGGAGCACCGCGAGGCGCGAGAGCTGGTCGAGCGGGCAGAGAGCGCCCTACGCGACGGGAGGGCGCCCGACGAGGAGATCGCCAAGTTGAGGGCGGCCATCGAGGATCACGTGGATGATGAGGAGAACAAGCTGTTCCCCGAAGTGCGTGAAACCGACCTCGACCTCTACGACCTCGGCCGCCGTCTCGCGGCCCGCAAGGTGGAGCTGCTGTTCGAGCTGACCGGCCGCAGCGCGAGCAAACTGAAGGAGAGTGAGATCATGCCCCTATCTCAGGAAGAAGCTCACAAGCTGTTCCTCGCCGGGCTGCGCGACGTGCACGCTGCCGTGCAGCAGGGCAAGGAACTGGTGACGCAGATGCTCGACCGGGTGGAGAGCTATCCCAAAGTGCGCGAGCGCCTCAGCGAGCACCTCGACGACAAGAATAACCAGCTCCAGCGCCTCGATGAGATCATGGACTCTTTCGGCGACAAGCGCTCCTGGTTCAAGGATATGACCATGACGTCGGCCGGCAACATCATGACGATGATGAATGCTGGGACAGAGGACGAGATCCTCAAGAACAGCCTCTATACCTACGGGCTGGCGAACTTCGAGGCGGCCTCATACGAGTCGCTGCTGATCCTGGGCTCGCTAGCCGGCCATGACCAGGCGGTCAAGAAGCTGCAGCCGAGCCTCAATGAGGAGCGGGCCATGGCGGCCTGGCTGGGCGGCAACATGCGCGGCCTCATTCACGACCACCTGCAGCTCAGGTCCGAAGGGCGGCAGGCGAGCCACTGACCGCGGATCAGCGGGCCTCGATGCGACGGATGAAGTCCTGCACGACGGCGGTATAGAGCCCATCCTTCAGCACGGCGTCCTCGACGCCGTGCTCGATGGAGGGGTTGTCATTGATCTCGATGACAAAGACGCCGCGCTCGTTTTGCTTGAGGTCGACGCCGTAGAGGCCGTCGCCGATCAGGTTGGCGGCGGCGAGTGCGGTGTCGATGACGCCGGGCGGCGCGTCGGCGATGCCCATGGTCTTCGAGGCACCTTCGACGATGCTGCCGGCGGGGCCGTGCTGCACGATCTGCCAGTGCTTGCGCGCCATCATGTACTGCGAGACGTAGAGCGGGGTGCGGTTCAGGATGCCGACCCGCCAGTCGAACTGGGTGTACATGAACTCCTGCGCCAGGATGACGTCGGAGCCTTTTAGCAGCTCCTTTGCGACGCGCTCCAGCTCGTCGCGGTTCTCCACCTTGTGGACGCCGCGCGAGAACGAGCCGTCGGGAACCTTCAGCACGACCGGGTAGGAAATCGCCTGCTCGACCTCGCCAAGGGTATTGGTGTCCACCAGCACGGTGCGTGGCGCCGGGATGCGATGCGCCTGCAGCAGCTCGGCGAGATAGACCTTGTTGGTGCAGCGCAGGATGGAGCCGGGATCGTCGATCACCGGCATGTTCTCGGCGGCCGCCTTCTTGGCGAAGCGGTAGGTGTGGTTGTCGATCTGCGTCGTCTCGCGGATGAAGAGGGCGTCGAACTCCACGAGCTTGCCGAGATCCCGACGGGTGATGAGGGTGACGTCGATGCCGAGCGCGCGCCCGGCCTCCGCGAACTTCTCCAGCGCCTTGGGGTCGGAGGGTGGCAGCGCCTCTTCCGGATCGTGCAGGATCGCGAGGTCGTATTTCGCCACCGCCTTCTGGCGCGGCTGGCGCCACGCCGCCTTGGTGTAGCGGGTCAGCGCATCGGCGAAGGCGCTCTCCAACTCGGGCGGGACGTCGCGCAGCGCCTGCGTGCCGATGGCCGCGATCTCCCAGTCCTGCTTGAAGCGCAGGTTCACCGCCAGGATCGGCGAGCGGAACAGCTCGAAGAGGCGGCGGCCGATCTCTTTCAAGCTGTCGTCCGGATTACGGCCGAAGAAGAAGTGAACCGTGCGGTCGCTGCGGTCTGAGCTGTCCTTCAGCGCCTTGCGGAAGGCTGCTTCCAACTCCGGCACGTAGGTGCTGTAGAGGCGTTTCCAGTTCAGCTCCAGCAGCACCTCCACGGCGGGAATGACCTTCTGGCGGCGCGCCTCGGCCAGCAGTGAGCAATAGTACCCCAGGCTGAGATAGCTGGTGTTGCGGCAGAGGTTGATGACGCGGGCCCGTTGGCCCAGCGCCTGCGGCCGGGCGATGTAGTCGCGCGGCGTCATGACCTCGATCGCAGGATCTGGCCACTTGAAATCTTTGGGCTGCTCAATGACGACGATGTGCTTGGCCATGCCTGTTCCGCTGTTGGTTCGTCTCGGCTGAGCCGTCTCTGGTCATTCGGTGCTCAGCTGCTTCTCGAGGCGGACCGCATCGGCGCCGTCCTCGTAGAAGCGCTCATAGACGCCGATGCTCCGGTATCCACCCTTGCCGTATAGTCCGCGCGCCGTCGCGTTGTCCGGCCGTACCTCCAGCCGCAGGGCGCTGCAGCCGCGCTGCCGGCTGGCATCTTCGGCCGCGCCGAGCAGCAGCTCGCCCTTGCGCCGGCCGCGGCAGCGCGGTGCGACGGCGATGGAATAGAGGCGCGCGAGCGCCGTGGCGCGGTTGAACAGCACCGTGACATAGCCGCAGAGGCCAGCGTCGTCCTCGTCGACCAGGGAGATGGCGTTTGCTTTCGTGAGCAGGTGTCGGAAGCTGCGCTGCGAGATACGGTCGCCCGTGAAGGCCTCGGCCTCGAGCGTGAGAAGGGCGGGGAGGTCCTGGATCGTCGCGCGGCGGATCATCGGGACGGGCGGGCACCGGAAGCGGATGGCGGAGGTCTGAGGGGCGCACTGTAACGGGCAAGGCGGCGGACTGTCAGCCCCATGATTGCCGCGGCTACTCGCCGCCGACCTCCTCGAACTGCGGCTCGAAGCCCGCCTGCACCGCCAGCACGGAGTTGGGCAGGCCCGAGGAGCGGATGAACACCTGCGCGGAGAGCACCATGTCCACCGTCTGGCCGTCGCTGCTCAGCGGCAGCATGAGACGCTTCGTCTGCAACAGCCGCTCTTCGTAGCTGCTGACCGAGTAGACGGGGCTGCGCTCGTTCACGAGGCGGTCGTAGAGGCCCTCGATATAGCTGCGGTAGCCGCCTTCCATGAGGGTGTCGATGTAGCAGCCCTTCATGGCTCTGCCGAAATGCTGCTCGACCTCGGTGCCACAGAGGCGGTAGCGGTAGCGGCGCCCCTCTGGTCCCGACTCCACGTCCGTGACCAGGAGGTAGCGCAGCAGCTTCGGGATGTCGACCGGGTCCACCTCGGCATAGGCCGGCGCGAAGCGGGCGCCGCGCAGACGGTCCCAGTAGCAGTAGGTATCGATCAGCCGCTGGTCGTCGACCTGCGCGAGAAAGCGCGCCGCCGAGATGGCGCCGGTATCGATCGGGCTGGAGAGGAGGTGGTTCACGGGTGCCTGCTTCGCAGTGCCACGGCGCTCCCAGGGGCGGCCGGAGCGGAGTATGCACTATCCTATCGCACACGTTTTAATGACGAGTGAAAAGTCCAGCGAATTTGGCTCAATCCCGCGATATCTCAGCAGGCGTGGGATGCGGATTCCGTCAACCCGGGCGATGAAGGGCGTCCAGTTCCGCGGCGACCAGGTCCTGCAGGCGCCAGAGGTTGCGGTCGCGGATGCCGTGCTCCTCCAGGTGGGCGACGGTGTTGTAGAGATACTCGGCGCAGGAGCCGGCATGGCCGCAGGCTCGCGCCAGGGTCCAGGCGACCTGCTCGAGCGGCAGCCGGCGGGCGACCCGCTCGCCGGTCGGCCCAGCCCAGAACACCAGGCTGCGCAGCGGGCCCTGGGTCGTCCGCAGTGGAATCCAGCGGACCATTTCCAGGTTGTGGCGAAAGCGGATCTCGCGCACCAGCACGCGGCGGATCTGCTGCCGGCGCCCGTCGTCCGGCAGGCGGTAGGCCACGCCCTGGCAGGACCCGCCGCGCTCCAGCGCCAGCATGAGGCCGGCCTGGTGCGGCGAGCCGCGCCAGCGCCGGATCTTGAGGCAGAACGAGCGGTGCCAGCCCTGTGCGGTGGCACGGCGATGCTCCACCGCCTCGAAGTCCGGCTTCCAGATGAGCGAGCCGTAGGCGAAAACCCAGAGCGCGTCGCTGCCGCACTCGGCGTCGTAGCGCTCGGCCAGAGCGTCCAGCTCGGCATCGGTGAGAGGAGTCCAGCCGGGCTCGGGCGCCGGTTCCGGCTCCGGCCGCAGGCTGAGCGCGACGTGCTCCGGCGTCAGCCGCATGGGGCGGACGCGGCCTCGGCCCGCGGGGCGGTGGGGCTCGATGGCCATGCTCAGCGGCGATCCCTCTTCACGGGCGGCGATGCTCCCTGGCTGCGCGGCCCAGCATAGTCGCGCCGTCCCGTCGGGATCAATTGCGACACCAACGACTTTGCCGGCCACGATTCGCCTGCGGGCGCGCTACGCCGCGCGCCGGAGCGGCTGCAGCGCCTCTGCCCAGCGCTTCAGTTCGGACAGCAATACCTTTGCGCTCTCCAGGTGCGGCTCCTTCGGCTGGAACACGCCGTTCTGCACGTGCTGGGCGACCATCGGCACCATCACCTGCTCGAGGATCGGCACCAGCTTCAGGGTCAGCAGGACCGGCTTCACCAGTTGGACGGCGCGAATGCCGCCGGAAACGCCGCCGTAACTGACGAAGGCGGCGGGCTTGTAGTTCCACTCGGTGTAGACGTAGTTCAGCGCGTTCACCAGCGCCGGCGTGGGCCCGTAGTTGTATTCCGGCGTGACGAAGACGTAGGCATCTGCCGACGCGACGCTCTCGCTCCAGCGCCGCGTGTGATCCTGCTCGTACTTGCCCAGGCGCGGGTGGTGCGGCTCGTCGTAGACTGGCAGGGCGAAGTCGGCGAGGTCGACCAGGCGGGCTTCGAAACCGCCCTCGGCCGTGGCGAACTCGTGGAACCAGCGGGCGACCGCCGGGCCGACCCGGCCCGGGCGCGTGCTCGCGATGATGATGTTCAAGCGCATAGAACCTCGTTCCTTCTCTCGAGCCTGTATGCAGGGGGAGTTGTCGCGGCGGCGGAAAAGGGTGCCGGGCGGGCCGGCGGCCGCAGCCTGAAGATAGGGCGGCGCGGCCGACGGGGCCAGGGGCGCCGGCGTTTACCTTCCGCTTACCTTGACCGGGCAGGATGGCAGCGCGGCCCGGCGCGCCCGGTTGAGCGCCCGAAACGGCCGCGAACCAGGGAATTCTGCCTTTGCGCCTTGAAAGCCTCGACGACGCCGGCAGCCGGCGGCCTGCCGTCCCCCCGGCGGGCGGGGGCGCGCGCCGCGCGCTGCTGCTGACCGCCAAGGTCGTCGTCTCGGTCGGCCTGCTGGCGGCGGTGGTCGCGGCCAGCGACCTGGCGGCGCTGGCGACCCTGCTGGCGCGCCTGCAGCCGGCCTATGCCCTCGCGGCGGTGCTGCTGCTGATGGGCATCGCCGTGGTCTCGGGCCTGCGCTGGTGGGTGGTCGGCCGCCTCATCGGCGCGCCGCTGCCGCTCGCCAGCTGCGTCCCCCTGATGTTCATCGGCAGCTTCTTCACCCAGGTGCTGCCGACCTCGGTCGGCGGCGATGCCGTGCGTATCCTACTCGGCGCGCAACGTGGCCTCTCCTACGGAAAGGCCTTCAACGGCGTGATGTTGGAGCGCGCCAGCGGCCTGCTGGCCCTGGTGCTCATGGTGGCGGGCGGGGTGCTCTGGCTGGGCGCGCGGATCGAGCCGGCCGCCCTGCGCTACCTTCTGCTGGCGGCGCTGCCGGGCCTGCTGGTGGTGCTGGCGGCGCTCTGCTGCCTCGACTGCCTGCCGCTGCCGGCGCCCCTGGCGCGGGTCGCGCGCCACTTTCTTTCGCTGGCGGGGGATGCGCGCAGGGTTCTGCTGGCGCCGGGCGAGTCCACCCTCTTGCTGCTGCTCTCTGCGGCAGCGCAGCTTTTCAGCGTCGCCGCGGTCCTTGCCCTCGCACGAGGCCTCGGCCTGCCGCTGGCCGGGGCCGATGCCCTGGCCCTGGTGCCGGCCATCATCCTGATCACTTTCTTTCCGCTGTCCTTCGCCGGCTGGGGTGTGCGCGAGGGGGCGAGCGTGGTGATGCTGGGCTTTGCAGGCATCGGCGCCGACGAAGCCATAGCGGTCTCCGTCACCTTCGGGCTCGCCGTGCTCGTCGCCGGCCTGCCGGGCATGGCGTTCTGGCTGGCGGCAGGCCGCCGGCGCCCCGAGGAGCGGCGCTAGCATGGCTGGCACGCGGGTCGGGCGGGCCGTCGGGGCCGGCATGGCGTCGCCGGGTGCGGAGGCGCGGCCGCAGCTCGCTCGCTGGGCCGCCTTCGCCGCCGCCATGCTGGTGGCCGCGGCGATCCTCGTCCACTTCCACGACCGTTTCTGGTGGGGCCCGGACGAAGGGGTCTATGCCCACGTGGCCGAGCGCATCCTGCAGGGCGAGGTCCTGAACGGCAGCGTCCAGGACATTCACCTGGGCTACGTGAACTTTGCCAACGCGCTGGCTCTCCAGCTCTTCGGACGCGACCTCGTCAGCCTGCGCTACCCGCTTGTCGCGCTCAGCTTCATCCAGTGCGCGCTGGTGTTCTGGCTGCTTGCCGGGCGCGGCACGCTGGCGGCCGTCTCAGGCAGTGTCGGCATGGCGTCGCTCGGCTTCGTGCAGTACCTCAATCCCTCGGCGCACTGGTATACTCTCTTCCTCTGCACGGCCATCATCGCACTGCTGTCCACGCGGTGGAGCCGACGCACCGAAGGGCTGGTGCTGCTCGGCTTCCTGCTGGTGACGCTGGTCCTCTTCCGGCAGCTGACCGGCATCTTCGCTGCCATGGGGGTCATGACTTTCCTGCTGCTGCGCGGCGAGCGCCTGGCGCAGGACGGTCAGAGGGCCCTCTTGCGCCTGCTGGCCTTCGTCATGCTTGCGGGCCTGACCGCTTACCTCGGGGCCAAGGCCGATTCCGTGGGAGCGGCGCTCTTCGCCGGCGGCCCGCTGTTGCTGCTGCTCTACGCCGGCATGAGGCCGCATGTGGGCAACCGGGCGCTCTGCCGCCAGGTCTTGGCGATGGCGCTGGGCGGCGTTCCGGCCGCGCTGCCGCTGGTGCTGTATCATCTGTACCACGGCACGGTGGCGAGCTGGCTCGACGACACCGTCGTCGCCGCCCTGTCGCTCACCCGGATGGACTTCATGGAGGGGCCTCGTTACTACGGCTTCGTGCTGAGGGGGCTGCTTCAGGTCATTGCCGCAGACGGCGCCGCCGCTGTTCTGAATGGCGTTTTCTGGTTTGTCCTGCCCCTGCTGCCGCTGATCCTGGCGCTGTTGCTGCTGCGCGCGCTGCGCGGTGGCGTTGACCGCGCCGACCTGGCCCTGCCGGTGGTCGCGGCGTTCTACGCGCCGGCCTCGCTGCACTACCAGATACCGCTCTATCTGTTCTTCTCCACGCCCCTGACCCTTGCGGCGATCCTCTACCTCGCCGCCGGGCGCGGACGCCTGGAAGCCGTGGCCGCCGGCGCCGCCGTCGCGCTCTCGGCTATCGGCCTCTACTATCAGGCGGCGCAGCCGATCAGCCGCGGCTGGGACGGCATTTTCGCGGGTCTGCGCAGCGAGACCATGGCGCCCGCCGCCCTGCCGCATGCCAGCCTGGTGCTGCCGGCCGAGGAGGCCGCGCTGTATCGCGAAGTGCTGGCTTTCATCTCGCAGCACAGCCTGCCCGGCGACAGCATCCTCGCGCTGCCGACGAACCCGGAGCTGTACTTCCTGGCCGAACGGCGCAACCCGCTGCGCGATCCCAACGTCGCCATCGGGCTGCACAGCGATGCCCGGCTGGCTGAGGTGCAGAAGATCCTCAGGCACGATCCACCCCGCGTCGTCCTCTATCAGCCGGACGACAAGTACGTGACGCCGAGAATCGAGCGGCTGATGGAGGATCTGCGCGGGCGCTATCGCCTCGCCGCACGGCTGGGCGATTTCGAGATCTACCTGCCTGACGCCGATTAGTCGCGCGGCGCCAGGTTGACGCGGATCTGCTCCTTGACCAGGTAGCGGGGACGCTGCTTCAGCTCATGGTATATCTTCGCCAGGTACTGGCCGATGATGCCGAGGCTCAGCATCAGGATCGATCCCATGAAGACCAGCACCAGGATGACGGTGGTGAAGCCCTCCACCGCGCCGCCGGAAAGCTTCGCATAGAAGGTCTGCGCGCCGAGGACGACGGAGAAGGCGAGGAAGAGGAAGCCGAGGGCGGTGACGAACTGCAGCGGCCAGGCGCTGAAGGAAACGATCGCGTTGATCGCGAGATAGGTCCGCCGGGCGAGCGACCAGCCGCTTTCTCCGGCGGCTCGTGGCGCGACCCGGAAGGGCACCGCCGCCTGGCGGAAGCCGATCCAGGGCACCAGGCCGCGGAAGAAGAAATTGCGTTCGGGCAGGTCGCGCAGGATGTCCACCACCGCGCGGTCGAGCAGCTTGAAGTCCGACGCGCCGGCCAGTTCGATGCCCGAGAGGCGCTCGAAGAGCCGGTAGAAGGTGCGGGCGCAGAAGCCGAGGATGAGTGTTTCCGAGCCGCGGTCTTCCTTCACGGCATTGACGACGTGGTAGCCCTCCTGCCGCCACAGGCGGAACATCTCGGGGATCAGCTCGGGCGGGTGCTGCAGGTCGCAATCCATCAGCACGACCGCGTCGCCGCGGGCCACTTCCAGGCCGGCGCGGATCGCACCCTCCTTGCCGAAGTTCCGCGCCAGCGAGACCGCCCGCAGCTCGGCGATCTCCGCCGCGAGACGTTTCAGCTCGCTCCAGGTGCCGTCCAGCGAACCGTCGTCCACGACGACGAGTTCGAAGGGCACGCCGAGCGCGGCAGCGCGGGCATGGATCGCCTGGAGGCTGCTGCGGATGTGCGACGCTTCGCCGAACGCCGGCAGGACGATGGACAGGATCGGCACGCCGCTCATGGTCGGGTCTCCTCCATCCGCGTGCCGGCCGCGGCCACCGTGGTACCGGGCAGCCAGATGTTGATGTCGCCCAGGCCGGGGAGAACCGGCAGGTGCAGCTTTCGGCAGATCAGGCTCAGCGGAAAGGCGTGCGGATAGGGGACTGCCCTGAGACCGCCGAGGCCGGCTTCTTCCATCAGACGGCTCAGGGTGGCGGAATCGTAGAACGTGACATGCTCGGGATATTTGAACAGGGGCCAGCGGGCGCCCATCAGGCGGCGCCAGAAGCTGCCCATGTCAGGGGCGGCGAGGACGCAGTGACCGCCCACCTTCAGATGCCGCATCAGCTTGTTCATAAAGTCTCTTGGCTCGTAGACGTGTTCGATGACGTGGAAGGCGACGATGCAATCGAAGCGCTTGCCCTCCGGCACGGCATCGATGCCGCCGTCCCAGACGTGGTCGGCGAACTGTCGGGCCCGGGCCGCCGCCGGAGGAGAGAATTCCGTGCCGCTGCGGCGGTCGAAATAGGGGGCGGCCATCTCCAGAAAGAAGCCGTGGCCGCAGCCGATCTCCAGCACCTCGCCACCCGTGAGGCCCTGGCGATCCATCTGCCGGACAAGGCGGCGGAAGGTGGCGCGCAGGCTGTCTGCCTGATCGTAATAATCGTCGTAGCCTACGGCGACGGCCATGCCGTCCTTCGGGCCTTCGCCGCCGAAATACGTCTCGCTCCGGTAAGCCTCGATCATCGCGGCTTCGGGCAGGCGGGGCGAGAGGTACCACAGCCGGCAGCCGCCGCAGCGAACCACGGCAAAGCCATCCTCCGCATAGGGCGTGGCCACCGGCGCGTCGGTGCCGCAGAGCGGGCAGGCGCAGTGTTCCCGCTTGACGAGGGGGCTCGAATCAGGCGGCACGACAAAGGGCCTCCGTCCAATCGCTGTCCAACTGACAGGCTACCGCCCGTCGCGTTGAAAAATGGTTTCCGGCAAATGAACGGCACTCTACTAATAGAAGAAAATCAATATTACACAACATCTCCTGATTGTTTCGGCGACCGACTCCCCGCGTTGCGGGTCGGATTGAGGCCGCGGAGCGCGGCCTGTAAGATCGCTGCCGCTGTCCCTCACGATGGATCTCCCTGCCGATGCCCCTTGATCGCACCGCCGATCCCGTCTTCGTCCACTCGACCTGTCCCCATGACTGCCCGAGCGTCTGCGCGCTGGAGGTCGAGCGGCTGTCGAGCACGCGCATCGGCAAGGTGCGCGGGGCGCGCGGCAACGACTACACCGACGGCGTGGTCTGCGCGAAGGTCGCGCGCTATGCGGAGCGGGTGCACCACCCGGGGCGCCTGACGGCACCGCTGCGCCGCATCGGCGAACGCGGGCGCGGTCGCGATGCTTACCAGGAGATCGGCTGGGAGGAGGCGCTGGACGAGGTGGCCGAGGCGCTGCTGAAGGCCGAGCAGCGCTTCGGCAGCGAGACGGTGTGGCCCTACTTCTACGCCGGCACCATGGGCCTCGTGCAGCGCGACGGCATCGAGCGCCTGCGCCACGCCAAGCGCTACTCGCGCCAGCACTCGACGATTTGCACCAAGCTGGTGGCGACCGGGTGGAAGGCGGCCTGCGGCAAGCGCATCGGGCCGGACGCGCGCGAGATGATCGATTCCGACCTCATCGTCATGTGGGGCGGCAATCCGGTCTCGACCCAGGTCAACGTGATGAACTGGATCGCCAAGGCGCGCAAGGCGCGCGGCGCCAAGCTGGTGGTGGTCGATCCCTACCGCACCGGCACGGCGGAGCAGGCGGATCTGCACCTGGCGGTCAAGCCCGGCACCGACGGCGCCCTGGCGGCGGCGGTCATCTCCGTGCTGCTGGCC
>Ga0207773_100777_pt1 | contig 10940 bp, 9 predicted proteins | sample TtaePargueraPR_2_FD_187281 | JGI IMG/M metagenome (GOLD analysis project Ga0207773, IMG submission 187281) | Aerobic enrichment media microbial communities from Bioluminiscent Bay, La Parguera, Puerto Rico - Tt and M1 (3) (SPAdes) | ecosystem: Environmental > Aquatic > Marine > Unclassified ...
CCGTCGGTATCGGCTTGACCCGGTTGCCGGTTTCGCTGGCAACGTCCCAGATCCCCTCCTTGAGGTCGGCAACCCGGCGAACGGCCTTTTCGACACGCCGGCCTTCCGCGGTCTCATAGAGGCCTTCGCCGTAGATGCTCATGGAGGAGGCAACCACGATCTTGCCGACCGGCTGCTTGATGAGGGTTTCCAGCAGGACCGCTGTGCCAAGATCGTTGCTGCCGACGTATCGTGCGATCTCGTACATCGACTGTCCGACACCCACTTCTGCGGCAAGATGAATGACGGCGTCGACGTCCTGCACGGCGCGGGCGACGGTTTCGCGGTCTCGAATATCCCCCGGCATGAATTCGGCCGCCTCGGGAATCGTTGCGGTTGTATCGCCGTGAACCTGCTCGACAAGGCAATCCAGAAGGCGGACCCTGTAGTTATGGGCAAGCAGTTCGCTCGCGACGTGGCGACCAATGAAGCCGCAGCCGCCGGTAATCAGTATTCGTTGCACCTTGGCTCACCATTGTTGATGTTATTGCTGGCTTTCGAACCTCGTCTTTGAGGATTTGTTCCCAGCCTTCGGAAGAAAGAGAGGCTTTGCCTCCGAAGTGGTGGAAATCCTGCGGACTCCGGCAGTCGTCGGAGACGTCATCAGCGCGGATTGCCATAGGGTTGCTCGGCAAGGAGGCCGGCAAGATGCACTGCGTTGGCGACGGCCATGTCGATCGTCGACTGGACCTTTTCCGGGACACGCTCCAGGTCGACGAAGTCGGTTCCGTGCATTGCTTCTCCGACCCAGTAGGCGACCGCATTGGCCGGAAGGGTGTAGCCGAGATCGTTCAGTGCCTGATAAAGCTCGGCCGAGACATGGTGGGCGCCGTCTTCGTTGCCGACAACGGCGACGAGCGCAACCTTGCCGAAGGTCGGCATACGCCCCTTGTCGTCGGTCTCGCCGAGGAAGGCGTCCATCCGTTCCAGGGCGCGCTTGCAGACGCTGGAGGGCTGGCCGAGCCAGATGGGCGTGCCGACGACCAGGATATCGGCCGACAGCAGATCCTGCCGGATTTGCGGCCAGTGGTCGCCTTCACCTTCATCGGCGCTCACACCCGGTTTGATATCATGGTCCGCCAGCCAGACGACGGTCATGTCGACCTGGTGGCGCTTGAGCGCATTCCTGATCAGGCTGAGCATGAAATCCGTAGACGAGGGTGCATCGACGTCGCTCGTCTTCAGCGTTGAATTGAAAGCGATTGCTGTGAGGCCCATGGCTCTGCCTTTCGAAGTCGGTGGACGGGTCTGAAGACCTGACGGAGCCGGGGCGCATGACTTTCGGCGCGCATGATCTGGCGGCCCGTTGCAGCTGCTTCAGGGGCTCCTAACGCCGCCGCCACTTCCTCTGTTCCAAGAAATCTTGCCGGAAAAGTGCGCCGAAAGGCCCGTTTGCCCGCTTCAACCCGGATCCGGCGGCAATCGTATTTCGCAGCCGAGGCGGTTGCTTCGGTCTCTGGACGGTCACCGGGTGGACATCACCGCTCTTCAAAAAAAACGCGCCGCACGATGGTGGTATCTGCAACAGCTACTGCGCAGCCTGGGTCACCGGCGTACGCGCGTCGTCTTGACCCGCCAGCCTGCATTCGGTCTCGTTGATGTAGTTCCTTGTTACCGGAATGGTGTCTTTCCGGCGCGAAAGCTGGATCTGGAAGACGACATAGTCTTGCCGTCGGAACATGGTTTCCGAGACCGCCAGATAAAGTTCCCACATGCGGCAGAAGCGCTCGTCGTATATTTTCTTCGCTTCGACACGATTTGCCGCGAAGCGCTCCCGCCAGCACCTGAGGGTCTCCGCGTAATGCAGGCGCAACACCTCGACATCGGTCACAATGAGCCCCGTCTTTTCGATGACCGGCAGGATTTCCGAGAGGGCGGGAATGTACCCGCCTGGAAAAATGTGTTTCCGGATGAACGAGCTGGTCGCCCGCGGGGGTCCGCTTACGCCGATCGTGTGCAAGAGCATCACCCCGTCCGGCTTGAGCAATGCCGCGCACTTTCCAAGAAAAGTGCGATAGTGGTTCAGCCCGACATGCTCGAACATGCCGACTGATACGATGCGATCGAAGGTCGCTGACAGATGGCGATAGTCGAGCAGTTCAAAGCTGACCTGTTCTGCAAGTCCCTCATTCCGTGCCCGCTCGTTTGCCAACGCCTGCTGCTCACCGGACAAGGTGACACCTAACACGCCGACATCGAAGTTGCGGGCCATGTAGAGGCCGAGCCCGCCCCAGCCTGATCCGATGTCGAGCACGGATTGCCCCGGCTCCAGCCGCAGCTTGGCGGCAATATGGCGCTTCTTGGCAAGCTGGGCTTCCTCCAGCGAAAGGCCCGGATCTTCGAAATATGCGCAGGAATATTGCATATCGCCGTCGAGGAAGAGGCGGTACATCGTGCTCGACAGATCGTAGTGCCTTGCCACGTTTCGACGTGTGCGATCCATGGTGTTGATCTGCTGGAGGCGACGAAACACATCTCGGATTTCTTCGAAGGCCGGTATCCACACCGTGCGGGAACCACCCGTGCCGACATTCTGATAGATGACCTGAAAGAACGCGTAGATGCCCCCCCGCCGGAAGTTCACTTCTTCATCCATGTAAGCTTCGGGAAAAGCCAGCATCGGGTTCAATGCGATCGCTCTTTCGGAGCGCGATGATCGAATTTCCATATGAACCGGCTGGCCGCTTCCATCGCCGAAACTATGTGTCTGGCCGGCGGCATCGGTGACCAGGAGAGCGCCTTTTCGCACCAACCGGCCGATAAGTCGTTGCAAAAGCCTGTTCATGGCGGGTCACCCCAAAGTGAACGGTGTTCTTTGTTTGTGAAATCAGTCTTCTAACAAAGAAAGATGCCAAAGGTTCCCCGCTGAAATCGGCCTGGTGCTGCGCAATATGCCAGTCGACAGGAATATCCGGAGAAACACTTCCTGTTTCTGCGGCGGCTGAAAATCAGCCGGTTCTGCCGGTAGCGGCAGGAACCTCCAGCCGTCTCGGCGGTTAGTTCATGATCGCAGAACATCGGGGAAAAAAACAGGAGTTGACGATGACCATGTCGCTGACGAGCCCCGCCTTCAAGGACGGTGAACGCATGCCGGACAAATACGCGAGGCAGGGCGATAATCTCATGCCGCCCCTGGACTGGGGCGACGTTCCTGAGGGAACGAGGAGTTTCGCGATCATCGTGGAGGATCCGGATGCGCCCCGGGGTACTTTCCGGCATTGCGGTCTCTACAACATTCCGGGCGAGTGGGACGGCCTGGCGCAAGGCGCCGCTTCGAAATCCGGAAATGCCCTGCGCTTTTCCCGGAACGATTTCGGCAATCACGGCTACGACGGCCCTCAGCCGCCCAAAGGTCACGGGCTGCATCATTATCGTTTCCGGCTGGCCGCTCTCAACGTCCCGAGCCTCAACCTGCCCGAGGAGATCGGCGTAGGCGACATGTGGGCCGAGGTGAACAAGCACCTCCTGTTCGAAACCACACTGACGGGAACCTACGAGGTGACCTGAAACGAAGAGGGCAGGGCCGGCCGCAAACTCTTAGGGCGTCAAGCCGCATCCGCGCGCTGAGGTCTACCGGCCAAGATCCATGTTCAGCTTTACTCTCAGTCCGGCTTCATCGAATTCGGTCCGGACGGTTCCGCCGAGACGGTATTCGATTTCACCGCGAATGAGGGTCAAGCCGAAGCCTTCGGCGTCCGGCGCAATTGCTGGCGGACCGTTCTTTTCCTGCCAGGTGAGATCCAGCGCATCGCCGTCTGAATGCCAGCTGATTTTGATCTGGCCGTTGCTCTCTCGCAAGGCTCCGTGCCTCATCGCGTTGACCGCCAGCTCATGAACGACCAGCCCCATGGAAAGTCCCAGCTGCGGTTTCAGCTGAACATCCGGTCCGTCAATGCTGATGCGGGCAAGGTCGTATTGGTTGGCTTCCTGGCGGATGACCTCGTCCAGGGAAACGTTCTTCCAATCCGACTTCACCAGGAGTGCGTAGGCCCGGGACATGGCCTGCAATCTGCCGATCAGGGCCGGGACCTTGACATCCAGGGAGCCTGCCCCCTCGAAAGTCTGTTTGGCGAAACTGTTCACGACCCCCAGCAGGTTCATCACGCGGTGGTTCAGTTCCCCGACCAGGATCTTCTGGTGCTCCTCCGATTCCGCCAGTGTCGTGACGTCCAGCATGGTCACCACGATCCCTTCCGGACGTCCGGCATCGTCGTGATAGGGAACGAGCCGGACCAGATGATGTTGTCCGTCGCTGTCGCGCGGCAGCTTGCGCTCCAGCACCTCGTCCGCTTCATAGGCCCTTTGAAGGTCGACATGAAGCTCGGGATAGTCGAGCCTGTTGGAAAGGTCGGTCAGGGGCCGGCCGACATCGGCAGAGCGCAGATTGAAAAATTTCGATGCCGCGGGTGTGAAACGTCGGATGACGAGATCCTTGTTGAGAAAGATCGTGGCGATCTGCGTGCTTTCGAAAAGATTGTTGAGGTCGCTGTTGACACGATGAAGCTGCTCCATCTTCTGGTTCAGTTCGGAATTTATCGTGTTGAGTTCCTCGTTCAGGGATTGCATCTCCTCCTTCGAGGCCTCCAGTTCCTCGTTGGTCGACTGCGCTTCCTCGTTCACGGAGATCAGTTCTTCGTTGGACGACTTGAGTTCGTCCAGGGCGGACTCATATTCCTCGATCGTCGACTGGAGCCGTTCGCGTGTTTCGCGCAATTCACGCTCCAGCTCCGCAGTGGCGTCCGCCTGCGCTGCACCAAGCTCCCGCTCGGTGTAGCCTCTGGAGGGACCGTCGGGTTGAAACACGACCAGAAAAAGACCCGTCTCGCTCAAGGGCTCGATCGTCAGCCTGAGCGGCTGCGCAGTATCGTCCTCGTCGCCGACAAGCAGGCTTTCGCGCCTGATACGCGAGTGCGAGGCAACGGCTTCCCTCAAGGCGGCACGCAGATCCGGCCCGAGACCCTTTCGCGCCATCACGAGAACCTGGCGGCTCGGCTCGCCCTGCGGCTGTTGCAGGAAACTGCCTATGCCGTTGGAGAAGTAAAGTGCCTCTCCGTCCGAATTCACGACGACATGGGCCGGCGCATATTGCTCCAGTATCTGGTCCTGCACGCGTTGCCTTACCGGGTCGGAGATCCCCTTCGCCGATACCGACCGCTTTCTGGTAGCTGGCATGGAAACCTGATCGACGACCGGGATAAGCGGGCGGCTCAGACCCGTCGCAAGCTTGCGCGCCTTGAAGAGGCGGTTCTTTTTGTCGACGGCGGTGAACAGGTCGCCGTGCTTGCCGATGCTTTCCGAAGTGCCGAGAAAGAGATATCCCTCCGGCCGCAGGGCGTAGCGGAAGACCGGGAGGGCGCGCTTTTGCAGATCCGGCCCGAAGTAGATCATCACGTTCCGGCAGGAGACCAGGTCGATTCGGGAAAAGGGTGGATCCTGCAGAATGTTTTGTGGCGAAAACAGACAAAGCTTTCGAATGCCGGGTGTCACGACATAACTGTCGCCGTCCTCGACGAAGAAACGGCGCCGGCGCTCCGCCGAGACATTCTCCATCAAGGAATGCGGGTAACGGGCGCTTCGCGCCACAGCGAGCGCGGCCTCGTCGATATCGGTTGCAAATATCTGGCTCCTTGGCGGATCTTTCAGGGTTTCGCGGTGTTCCTGCATCAAGATGGCAAGGGAATAGGCTTCCTCCCCTGTCGCGCATCCCGGCACCCAGATCCGCACCGTGCCGCTCCCGTCCTTGTTTTCGAACAGAGCCGGGACAACCGACTTCCTGAGGGTTTCAAAGGCGTCGGCATCCCGGAAGAAGTTTGTGACGTTGATGAGAAGGTCCCTGAAGAGATTGTTGGGTTCGCTGGGGCTTTCTTCCAGAAACCTTACGTAGTCCTCGATGTTGAGAAGCTGTCGAACCTGCATCCGGCGGCGGACGCGCCGCAGGAAAGTTTTTGCCTTGTAACCCGAAAAATCATGGCCCGTTCTCGTGCTTAGGATCTTGCAGATACTGATGCGGGCTTCCTCGTCGCCTTTGTCGTCGTCGGCAAAATCAGGCAGCTTGCCGAAGCTGTCGGCAAATGAGGCAATTATTTTGCCCATCCGGCCTGCGGGAACCTGATGGTCGACAAGGCCGGCCGCGATCGCGCTCAACGGCATGTCCGGCATGCTTGGGCCTGTCTCGCCACCGGCTTGAGCCAGGGTCAATCCTCCGCATTCCTTGACGACCTTCGCGCCGAGGGTGCCGTCCGAATTGCCGCCGCTGAGAATAACCGCGACAGAATATTCCCTCTGCGCTTCTGCCAGGGAACTCAGAAGAGAATCGATCGGCTTTTTTCGGAGATTCGAGCGCGAGTTTTCCGACAGGGCGATCCTGCGCCCCTTCAGCGCCAGTATCCTGCCCGGTGGCACGACATAGATGCGGTTGACCTCGACCTCTTCGCCATCTTTCGCAACGCAGACGGAAAGGGTCGTGTAGGTCGCGAGGATCTCGTGCAGAAAACTCTCACGGTCCGGATCGAAATGCGCCGCCACCAGGAACGCTGCGCCGGGTGTTTCGGGCAAGCCTTTCAAAAACTCTTCCATCGCTGGAATTCCGCCGGCGGAAGCGCCTATTCCAACGATTGGAAACACGGTGTTTCCCTCAGCCATGTTGTTCTTCGATTATCCAGGGCGACCCTTGTCGCTTAACCATAGTGAGATATTACAGGGGAATCCACACATGTCGGTTGCATTCATGGAACTCGCGAGCGCATGCCGCGTTCCCCCAGTGATGGGTAATACCCAGCTCCCGGCATCAGAAAGGTACCAGACGCTTGAAGGCCAATTCCTCACATGGTTCGATTTCAGACGGCAACCCGTCCGAGCGGTTGTTCCGACTTGCGATGAAGCTACAGCGATTGGTTGATGCCAAGAGCGAGGCAACTTCGCGTGGACAGGACGTGCAAAGGGGAGAGGAAGGAACGCAAAATGCCAGAGATACGGGGACGAAGAGTACTGATCGTGGAAGACGAGTACCTTTTGGCTAGGGAGCTCTCCAATTATTTCAATAGCCTGGGCGCCATCGTCGTGGGACCTGCCAGCAACGTTGAAGCCGCGCGCGGCGTCGCGAAATATGCCGATGCCGCGGTGCTTGACATAGATCTCAACGGACAGACCGTCTTTCCGGTGGCCGACGACCTGATGCAGGCGGGCGTGCCGTTCGTGTTCTTTACCGGCCAGGATAAAATTCCGATCCCTCCTCGCTTTCGACATGCCGGATTCCTGCGCAAGCCGCTGATCCTGAGCGACGTCTACAAGGCGCTGTTTCCGGAGCGCGAAAGCGTGGAACTCGTTGAATCAAACAGCGTCTATGAAGTGCTTCCCAAGCTTCGCCTGGCAGCAAGGCTGCTGATGGGAGACGACCGGTCGGCGGATCGGCTGGTCGAGCGGACACTGGAACACGCGGTCAGGAACCACCGGTCGAAGAGACCGGGCGAAAGCACCGAACAATGGCTCCGTGAGCTTCTCGAAGAACGTTTCAACCATCTGGGACGCGACCTGATGCTGTAGACCGGCCAGAGGCCGGAATACGGCTTTCTCCTCGGTCATCCCCTACTAGCTCGACAATCTCGCTCCTGTCTGCCGCATCGGCCCTGCCTTTCGATAAATCCGATAGCGCACGGTTTCGTCGCCCCGCCGGGCACAGATCATCCTAAAGCTTCTGTTTATATCTGAACTCTGCGGCTTCCGGGCTCAGCGTTCGTCTTCCTCTTGAGCAAGCGGCTCCCCGAGCGTTTCCTTGACGTAAAGGGTTCGCACCAGAACGAAAGCCACCACCGTCAGCGGTCCGGCAAGGATCACGCCGAGCACCCCGAAAAGGGCGCCCATGGAAATTGCTGAGAGAAGAAAGAGTGCCGGCGGCACCTTCACCATTTCCTGCTGGACGAGTGGGGCGATCAGGTTCGATTCCAGCTGCTGCACAATCAGATAAAGCCCTGCGGTCCAAAGCAGTGTCTGCCAGCCCTCGCCAATGGCGATGAGGACACCCGGCAGGGCGCCGACAAAGGGGCCGATCAGCGGGACAAACTCGGTCAGAAAGGCAAAAAGCCCCAGCGCAAGCGGAGACGGCAAGCCGATCCACCAGGCGCCGATCCCGACGCACAGGCCGATGATCGTCATGGAAACCAGCTGGCCGATCAGCCACCGTTTCAGCGCCGTTCCCGTCTGCTCCAGGGCGTTTGCCACACGATCATGCTGTTCTGATGGAAACAGCAGCGTCAGACCGCGCCGATAGATCTTCGGGTCTATGGCAAGATAGGCGCCGGCGACGACCACCAGCAGAAATCCGGTGACCGCGGTGACGGTCGTTTGCAGTAGATTGGCAGCGTCGCGAAGGATCCTGCCGAACATTCCACCGAAGCCGTCGTTGAAGTCTCCCGCCTGATCGGTGATCTCCAGGCCGAATTCGGTTTCAAGATTCGAGGCAGCTTGCGGGAGCTGTTCCAGAAGGCTGACGGACTGACTGCGCAAATCGGGCCAGATGATCCAGCCGATCAGCCCGATGACGATCAGGATCAGCACGCTGGAAATCGCTAGGCACCACTTGTGTCCGAGGGGAAGAACACCCCGCACCGCGTCCGTGGCGGCAAGCAGGATCGCGGCGATGACAACCGCACCGAACGCAACCACGAATGTGTGCCGCAGGTGCCAGGCGAGAAACACGAGACCGGCGACGGCAGCCACTGTCAGCACGCGCCGCAGGAAATTCGGTTCACCGGTCGCCGTGTCGTTTCGAGAGTGTTCGTTTCCTGTCAGATGCTGCTGCTTGTTCAAGATCCGTTGCAGGTGTCACCGGCGGAACCTGCCCTCTTTGCTTCAATGATTGTATCGTGGGCGGACGTCGGAACCGGGGCCGTCATGTTCCTCGACAATGTTCTGGCCGGTCTGCTCGGCCTACGGAAATGAAGATCTTGCCCGGCCTGGAAGGCCCTCCCGGCCCGACTTCGCGACCCGCACTCACTACAGGTTACCAACCCGGTGGACTCGGCAATGTTCCCTTCTCCGGCAAGGGAACTTTCCATCTTCAGGAACGTTTCAAGGCATGCTCCAGCAACAGATCCAGGACTACTTTACGACCGCGATCCCTTTCTGGGACATGGGAATACGTCTTGCGGTCGCCGGATTACTCGGATCGCTCCTCGGGTTTGAGCGCGAATGGCGCTCGCGCCCGGCGGGACTGCGGACGCATATTCTTGTGTCAATCGCCTGCGCGGTCTTCGCGCTCACTGCGCTGGAAATGGTCAAACAACCGATTTTCGAGGGCGATACCCTGCGGTTCGATCCAATCCGGCTGGTCGAAGCGATCACGGCAGGCGTTGCTTTCCTCGCCGCCGGCTTCATCATTTTCAAGAAAGGAACGGTTCAGGGAATCACCACAGGCGCAGGCATGTGGCTGGCCGCCTCCGTGGGGCTGGCCGCCGGGCTTGGCATCTTCTCCCTCGCCCTGCTTGCCTGTTCGGGCGGTCTCGTCGTTCTCGTCGCTCTCAGAAGACTGGAAGTGCGTCTGGACCTGAAGGAGAAAGACGATCAGGACTGAACCGGCGTTCGAACCGGTTTCAGTCTTCTTTCGTGAGAGCGCACCTTAAAAGACGACGATCTGCAAAGGTCCGACATACTGGGTTTTGAGGCCCTTTGTCCGCGCTTCCCGCAACACGAAATTGAGACCGCAAATGTCGGTCCGGATCGAATTGCCATGACGCGGCAGTGAGGCCGCCTGACGGTTCTCGCGCACCCAGGTCCGGGCCTTCGAGGAAAGAATAGAAATCTTCCAGGCACCGTCTTCGCCGAGCATGGCGCGGAAATCAAGGCAGGGCTCGGCGTCGCTCTGCAGATCGCGCGCCAGTGGCCCGATAGCGGACAGATCGTTCATTTCAGTCTCCGGAAAAAGCAGAAAGCCGAGAGGGATCCCGGCATGGGCCCCTTCGTTTTTGAAGTCGTGAATTCCGCCGTCAGCTAGCTCTGTCCTTGACGGCGGTCGCGCCTTGCTTTCCAGCGCAGTTGGCGCAACAGAAGATCAGGCCGTTTTCTTCCACCCCATGGCCGATGATCCGCAGGCCGCACTCGGCGCAAAGCGGTGCCAGCTTGTGGATGGCACATTCGAAGCTGTCGAAGGTGTAGCGCGGGTCGATCGGCGACCCCTCAAAGCCGGCGGCGACCGTCGTGGTCTGTTGCGGGCGAGGGCCAATGACGCTGCCGATCGGCGTCGGTCTGGGTTGGGCCGGCGACGCCTCGAGGGCTGCCGCCGCAAGTTGCGGTGCCACCTTCTTGGCGCGTGCCGCAGCGCCGGGCTGCCGAACGGAAATGTCGATGTTGTCGACCGACTTCAGCTCGGTGCTGGCACACTGGAGCAGTTCATCGAGGTAGTGCGACTGCAACCAGTTGCGGAGGAATTTCTCGGCCACCGAGACGAACAGCGTGTGGCCGTCGAAGCGGTCGAATTCGAGCGAGTTGAACCAGTGCGTGAACACTTCCTCGCCGAGCTGCGCTCTCAGCATTGCGCGGATTTTCCGTCCGCTGGCGCCAAGGTCTATCGCGGCCTCGGGTTTGGTGGGTCGCTGGCGGGGCGTTTCGCCCTCTCTGCCTCCGCCAGCGCCACCCCCCGCTTGCTCCGGATTTGACCGATCGCCCAAGTGGTCGTCGTCGTCCTTCATTACAGTCGCCCCGCGTTTTACTGTCAGTTCAGTTTGGGCCTCGACCGCGAACGCACGGCCGCCCGTTCCAATCCCCGCTGAGGGACTGGTTCGCATTGGTCGATGCCAGCTGGTTTGACGCAGAATGACCCTGCGCCGCGGCCCGGCCCGGGCAGCACCCCGAGCCGTCAGCGGCTATCCGGCGCTAAGTGCCCGATAGCCGAATTGCGATTGCCGATG
>Ga0207773_100778_pt1 | contig 10933 bp, 11 predicted proteins | sample TtaePargueraPR_2_FD_187281 | JGI IMG/M metagenome (GOLD analysis project Ga0207773, IMG submission 187281) | Aerobic enrichment media microbial communities from Bioluminiscent Bay, La Parguera, Puerto Rico - Tt and M1 (3) (SPAdes) | ecosystem: Environmental > Aquatic > Marine > Unclassified ...
ACCTTTTCCTAAAAGGGGATAGGGAAAGCCGGCAGTTATCGGATATTGCTTTCAAACCCGATTGGCGGATAGGGGACAAAAGGGTATTGATGTATTCCATGGCAGATGTAGAGGATTTGCCGGGGAGTGTTTCGGTTGATCGCAACTGGGAAAAATATGCTACAGATAGGACAGACCTCAGGGCGGGATTTGCCATGCCACTGGGCGAGCAGCTATCCTGCAACCATCTGTACAACCAGTATATTGTGGTAGGGGACGGCAAGGCGAAGCTCAAGGAACTCGAAGCTAAGCGCCTAAGGATGGAAAGTCTGGCAGCCTACAGCAGGGAGAATGCCCTTTCCAGGGATGCTACTGCTGAATTCCTCAACGAGGCCATTTCAGAAGGGAAAGATCCGGTAATGGCACATTTCAATTTGATACTCTGGACGGAGGATCCCGGCAGGCTTTCCGAGTTGCGGAACAGCGCGGCATCGGCTCTCTCACAGATGGATATCGTACCCCGTCAGGAAACCTTGGGCGCTGCACAGCTATTTTGGGCAGGGTTGCCCGGTAATGAAGGGGAACTGCCTTCCAATGAGTGCTTCGACACCTTTGCCGAGCAGGCGGTTTGCCTGTTCAATATGGAGACCCATTACCGCACCTCACCAAGTCCCATAGGCATGCGGTTGGGCGACCGGATATCGGGAAGACCGGTAAACGTGGACCTGTCCGATGAGCCAATGGCCAAGGGACTGATCACCAACCGCAACAAGTTCGTGCTGGGCCCTTCAGGAAGCGGCAAGAGCTTCTTTACCAACCATATGGTCAGGAGTTATCATGCACAAGGCAGCCATATTGTTTTGGTGGACGTCGGCCATTCCTACAGGGGACTGTGCAGATTGCTCAAAGGCTATTACTTCACCTATCAGGAGCATGATCCCATCCGTTTCAATCCCTTTTATGTGGAAGGTGCCATTGATACCGAAAAAAAGGAAAGCCTCAAGACCCTGCTCCTGGCATTGTGGAAAAAGGATGACGAGCCCTACCGCCGCTCGGAATATGTGGCCCTTTCCAATGCGGTGACCGCCTACTATGCACATCTGGAAAAAAACAAAGAAGTGTTTCCCTGTTTTGACTCCTTTTATGAGTTTCTGGACGGCGGATTCAGGGAGCAACTGCGCAGGGACGGGGTGAAGGAAAAGGACTTTGACACGGGCAACTTCATGTACGTGCTCCGGCCCTATTACCGGGGCGGGGAATTCGATTACCTGCTCAATGCCCGGGAGAACCTGGACCTTTTGGGGCAGCGGATGATCGTATTTGAACTGGATGCCATCAAGGACCACCCCATCCTGTTTCCGGTGGTGACGATCATCATCATGGAAATCTTCATTGCCAAGATGCGCAAGCTCAAAGGTGTGAGAAAGATGATACTTATCGAAGAGGCCTGGAAGGCCATTGCCAAGGAGGGCATGGCGGGCTATATCAAGTACCTCTTCAAGACGGTCAGGAAGTTCTACGGAGAGGCGATTGTGGTGACCCAGGAGGTGGAGGACATCATTTCCTCTCCCGTGGTCAAGGAAGCGATTATCAATAATTCGGACTGCAAGATCCTGCTCGACCAGTCCAAGTACCAGAACAAGTTCGGCCGTATCCAGGAACTGCTGGGGCTTACCGAAAAGGAAGCGGCACTGGCACTGAGCATCAACAAGGCCAATGATCCCAAGCGAAAATACAGGGAGGTTTTTATCAGCTTGGGTGGTCAGCTTTCCAAGGTCTATCGTACCGAGGTGAGCAGGGAGGAATATTATACCTATTCCACTGAGGAAAGCGAACAGGAGGAAATCAGGCGTTACACGGAACAATTTGGGAGTTTGGAGAAAGCCATTGAGCATATGGCAAGAAAGCAACAGCAATGAAAAGAAAGATCCAATTATCAATTATAAGCTTTATGCTGGTCATGGAATTTTCACTTGTTCCTGTGAACAGGGCGGAGGCCATTCCGCTAGCGGCCATACTGGAAATCATCAAGCAGGGCGTAAAAAGGGTGATCAAGGCCATTGACCTGAAAATCCAACGCTTACAGAACCAAACCATATGGCTGCAGAATGCCCAGAAGGTATTGGAAAATGCAATGACCAAGTTAGAGCTAGAAGGTATTGGCAACTGGAACGAAAAGCAGCGAGCCCAATATGGAGGACTGTTTGATGAGCTTTGGAAGGTCAAGCAGGTATTGTCCCAATACCAAAGGGTGAGGGACATTGCACAAAAACAGGCAGCTATAGTCAGGGAATATCAAAAGGCCTGGCAGATGTTGTCCCAGAGCACCTTGTTGACCACAGCGGAAAGGGATGCCATGGCGGCTACCTATGCCAATATATTGGAGGAAAGTGTACAAAACCTGCAGCACCTTACCGATGTGCTCACCGCCTATTCCATTCAGATGGGCGATGCGGAACGGCTGGAAATCATCTACCGGACGGACAAAAAAGTACAGGAAAACCTCAATGAGCTGAGGAGCTTCAACAGCAGGAATTTCCAAGTGTTAAGGGCACGGGAATATTATCCATCATCCACTGCCCCGATCAAATCACTCTATGACCTTGATTGACCTATGCTAAACCATTATCCATTAAAACCGGGGATCAGCCTGTTGGTGCTATCCTTCTTTTTGTCTGCAAATCTCCAAGCCCAAACTTTTAACGAATGGTTCCGGCAGAAGCGGATGCAGGAGCGCTACCTGGTGGAGCAAATTGCTGCGCTGAAGGTATATGCCGGAACGGCCTGGAAGGGCTATCAAGTGGCCCGGTCAGGACTGAACACTATCTCCCGAATCCGGGAAGGCAAGTTTAACCTATTTGAAGAATGGCTGGCCGCCATGGACGGGATCAGCCCAAAGGTTAGGGACAACCATCTGGTGGAAGGAATTATTGTCCTTCAGGGAAAGATATTGGCAGAAACGGCCCGGGGCAGGGAAATGCTAAAAAGGACAGGGCTTCGTCCATGGGAACAACTGGCCATGGAAGGGAGCTATCGGGAAGGGGTAAGGCGATCACTGGCCGTCCTGGCAGAAATGTATGCGGTGATAAAGCCCTTTAAAATGGAAATGGAAAATGCCCAAAGACTGGAAGTGTTGGAAGACCTTTATGTAAGAATGGAGAATATTCATGCACAGTTACAGGCAAGGAACAGAAGTCTGAACAATTACCGCAGCCACCTTAATTGGCAACAAGTGGACGGTCAAATAATGCAAAAACTTTACGATGATGAAATTTAAACTGATGATACTAATGCTATTGGGTGCATTGGCATGGGGGAACCCAGTCAGGGCCCAAAGCCAGGAAGCCGTGCAGTTGGTGCTGAATTTTGAAAAGCTCAACCAGCTCAAGCAGATCCTGCAGGACATGTACAAGGGCTATCATCTGCTCAATACGGGGTACAAGACCGTAAAGGGCATTGCAGAAGGTGACTATAAACTGCACGAGGCCTTTCTGGATGGTATGCTGGCGGTAAGCCCAGAAGTGCGCCGCTATTACCGTATAGCCGAAATTGTCCGATACCAGCAGTTGATCATCAAGGAGTACACAGCTACCTACCGGCAATTGTCCCGGGACGGCAGGATGAAGATGGCAGAACTGGAATACCTCTCTTCTGTTTACCGTCACCTGTTCAAGGAAAGCTTCAAAAGCCTGGACGAACTGGCGATGGTGCTCACCTCAGGAAAGCTCCGTATGGATGACCATGAACGGATCGAGGCCATAGACAGGGTGTTCGGTGAAATGCAGTCCATGTTAATCTTTGTCCGGAGGACCAACAGCAAGGTAAAAATGCTCAATGAGCAGCGTAAGCGACTGGAAAACAACCTGATCAAAATCTGGAACCAATGGAAATAAAACTGATAAAAAAGACTGTGCTGACTACCATTATGGTAGTGGGAATGATGGCCGTGCCTGAAATATCCCATGCCCAAGGTATTGGCGATAGTGTACGGACGCTGCATGATGTTCTTGGTGACCTTTATGAAGAAATGTTGCCCTTGGCCGGCCAGCTAACCGGAGTGGCCCGGGCCATTGCGGGATTCGGGGCGTTGTGGTTTATCGCCCAGCGGGTCTGGGGACATATGGCCCGATCGGAGTCCATTGATGTCTATCCCTTGTTGCGGCCATTTGCCATCGGCCTTGCCATACTGCTTTTTCCTGCCATACTGGATATCATCCATACAGTGGGAGACCTGATAGTTGAAGGAACCGCCCTAATGGTACACAACAGTAATGCTGCCATCAATGCCCATATCGACCTGCTCAACAGGCAGGAGATCGTGCCAAATATCACGCCTCCAGCCGATATTTCTTCCCCTGATCGCTACAACTATCCCGATACTGTTGAGGACATGGGCGTACTGGAACGGTTGGCCAACAGCATCTATGCCTTTAATATCCAGAACATCCTCAACCAGGCCATCAGTGGTATCCTACAGGTGCTCTTCTTTGCTGCTGCCCTGTGCATCAATACCATCCGCACCTTCCAGCTTTTGGTGCTCTCCATACTTGGGCCGATCGTTCTGGGCCTTTCGGTATTCGACGGTTTCCAGCATACGCTGTCCGCATGGTTTGCCCGCTATATCAATGTCTTTATGTGGCTGCCTGTGGCCAATATCTTCGGGGCAATCATAGCCAAGATCCAATTGAACATGATGGTACTCGACCAGAACTTCCTTTCCTCGACCGCCTATATGGTATTTATGGTCATCGCCATTACCGGCTACTTTACCGTGCCCAATGTGGCCAGTTTCATCGTACAGCCGGGAGGACGCGACCAGTTGTTGGGCAAGGCCACCAGTATTGCCGGGCAGGGAAGCAAAGCAGCCGTGAAGGTAGGGGGAGCCATTGCCAAATCATTATAAGCCATGTTTGAAAGCCTGAAACATATCGATACCGCATTTCGCCATATCCGCCTTTTCAGCATGGTTGCCGTGCTGGGCATTTGCCTGCTCAGTGGATTTCTGTGCTACCGGTCCCTTCGCATGGCAGCCGACGCACAGGAAAGGGTGTATATCCTTGCCCATGGCAAGGTACTGGAAGCCATGGCGGGAGAACGGAAACAGAACATTTCCGTGGAAGCAAAGGACCATATCAAAATGTTCCACCACCATTTCTTTACCCTGTCCCCAGATGAAAGCCAAATAAAGCAAAGTGTGGCCAAAGCCCTGTACCTGGCAGATGGATCGGCAAAAAAAGCCTATGACAATCTGGGCGAACAAAGCTACTACCAGCAGCTGGTGGCGGCCAATATGGACCAGACCATCGAAGTGGACAGCATAAGGCTCGATATCGAAAGCTACCCTTACCGCTTCACCTATTATGGCAAACAGCAGATCGTACGGGCCACCTCTATATTGGTAAGGAAGCTGGTGACACGCGGTGCCCTGCGGGAGGTACAGCGGTCGGAGAACAATCCCCATGGTTTTTTGATCGAAGGCTGGGAGACTGTTTCCAATACCAATATTTCACAATATAAACGATGAAGGTCATGGGAATAGCGATTGCCTTTTCTGCTATGGGAAAATTAAAGGCCGGGATCGAGAGGCTGTCCAAGGGCCTTCAGGCCAGGCTGGACAGGTATTCTCCTAAGCAGCAATATAGATTAATGATCATTTTGCTTGCAGCGGGAACCCTTGGATATGCAGCAGTGGCCTTGACTTCAATGCAGCAAGATCAAGCTGCCCTTGTCCCTATGGCCACTCCTGAACTACCGGCGCTTCCGGCCTATCAGGATAGTAGTGATGTACAACCCTTTAAATCAACGATCGATGATGAACGAACACAGTGAACAATTCCTAAGGGAAAGACGCATGATGCTGTTTTTGCCCCTATTGACCATTCCCTTTCTCTTTTTGGCCTTTTGGGCATTGGGAGGAGGAAATCCAAATGTATTGGATGACGATCACCAGACAAAGGGCCTGAACCTTACCCTCCCCGGGGCCACCTTGCCCGAAGGGGAGAACCTGGACAAGATGGCACTTTATGAAAAAGAAGAACAAAAACACCGGAGCCTTTCACAACAGGAAGGACAACTGCCGCTATTTGAAAGCGGGCTTCCATTGAAGGAAAAAACACCAATCCCCAAAGACCTGGACCTCGCCGAGCAGGAAATTGCTTCCCAACTGGAAACGATCCAGCAACTGGTCAATGTACCTGCACCAGCAGCAGCAAAGAAGGTAACTGAACCGGTAATGGAAAAAACGGGCATCCATGAAGATGTCCAACAGCTTGAAGAAATGATGCAGCAGATGAACAGGCCAATGGGCGAAGATCCCGAAATGCAGCAGATTGCTTCCATGTTGGACAAATTACTGGACGTGCAGCATCCCGAACGGGTGCAACAGCGACTCGAAGCGGCCAAAAGGAAATTGAAAAGTTACGAGGTGGAAGCATCGTTGGAACAGGAAATCAAAGAGGCCAACCCAACTATTCAGACCAATGGATTCTATGGCCTAGATGAAAGGAAACCTACCGTGAATGAACCTGTCCCCGTGGCCATTGCCGCGATCGTGTATGGTGACCAGGAACTGGTCACGGGACAGACCATCACCTTGGAGCTCTCCGAGGAGGTGTCGATCAATGGACTGTCCTTTTCCAAAGGTCAGCTTGTCCATGGCCGTTGCATCCTGTCAGGTGAACGACTTGAGATTGAGATCAGCGCCATCAGGAATGGAAAGATGATCCTTCCCGTATCGCTTTCCGTGCACGATATGGATGCCATGGAGGGTATCCGCATTCCGGGGAGCATGGAAAGAAAGGCCCTAAAGGAAGGGGTCGGACAGGCCATACAGTCCACCCAACTGATGGGTTACGATACCTCCTGGCAGATGCAGGCCGCTTCGGCGGGCAGTGAAACGGTAAAGGGCCTGCTTTCCAAAAAGGCCAAACTAAAAAAAGTTAAGGTAAGGGCCGGACATCCGGTACTACTTGTCAACCAAAAATAATCCGATATGAAAACCATATTATTTCAAAAAGCAGCAATGTCCCTACTGTTGCTGTTTCTCTCCGTTTCCTTTCTTTGGGCGCAATATGCTCCAAAGGCCATCATCAACAGCTATCCCCTGGAAGTTGCCTATGATAAGACTACCGTCCTGGTATTCCCTTTTGAGGTGAAAAGCCTTGACAGGGGAAATCCAGTGGTCATGGCACAAAAGGATGGCCATGCCGGCAACGTGCTTAAACTGAAGGCCGCTGCCAAAGGCTTTGCCCCGACCAGCCTGCATGTTATCACATCAGGGGGAAGACTTTACCAGTTCAAGGTCAGCTACCGTGACCATCCCAGTCCCCTTACCATCGATATGGCAGCGCAGCTGGAAAGCGAGCGGTTTATGGTGGACCTGAGGAGCACAGGATTTAACCAGCGGGAACTGGCAAACTTTGCGGCTTTGATGTCCAATAAAAAAACAAAGGGGCATTTGGGTAGGAAAGCAAGGTCGGGCAAAGTTTCGGCAAGGGCAAGGACGGTGTCCAGCCATGGGCAAACCTTTTTCTTTACCATTGACCTGAAAAACAAAGGAGCGGTGGACTTCCAGCAACCTGGGATACGGTGCTGGAAGCGTGATGGGGGAGGGCTGAAAAGAACGGCCAGGCGTAATACCGAGCTTATTCCCATGCATGCCAGCTGGAAGGCGGAAGAAGGAGTGAAGGGAAATGATTCGAACAGGCTGGTACTTGCGCTACCGCAGTTCAGCCTGAGGGGCAATGAAAACCTGGTCATCGATATCAGGGAGGAAAAAGGTGGCCGGCTGCTAAGGCTAAGGCTGAAGGCAGGACATCTGGAGAAAGCACAACCGATCATTCAACCATAAAACCAATAGACCATGGACAAGGAAAATCTGGAAGTACTAAAGGAACGATTGAAATATGCCGGTTTCGGCGAGGAGCTCAACAAGGAACTGGAAAAGCAGATGAAGCAGGGCAAAAAGGAGTTCCAGCTCGGCCACTCGGTAACCATCGAGGACAAGCAAGTGGACTTTAAGCTCAATTTCAGAAAGTCCGACAAGATGGACCGCTATTTCTTCAACAGTTTTGATGCTGAGCTCCACAAGCCCAACGGCAGCAAAATGTCCAACACCTTTTATCAGAACCAGCACATTTCGGCCAAAGAAGCCTTCAACCTGTTGGAATGGCGCCCAGTATACAAAGCCCTGTTCAATAAGGGAGGAGAACGTTACAATGCCTGGATTCAGTTGGATCTGGCAGAAAAGAACGAAAAGGGCCAGCACCCCATGCTCCAGTACCATGACCGTTATGGTTTTGACCTGGAAAAATCACTGAAGACCCTACCCATCGTGGAAATGGAAGGCATGGACCAAAAAGACCGTTTGCTTTACTCCCTTAAAAAGGGAAACCTGCATGAGGTAAATATTGCAGGCATGGAAGGTTCATTTTTGGTAGCTGCCAATCCGCAGTACAAGACTATCAGTGTGTATGACGAAACCGGAAAGCGGCTCAACCTAAAAGATCTGCGGCAGGAGATCAAAGAGAATTTGGAGCAGGGAATGGGTAAAAAGCAAGCCCCTCCAAAACAGGAAAAAGGTAAAACAATAAAAGTGTGATTATCAAAAAAGGCTTCCCAATGGGAGCCTTTTTTAGTTTCAATTTATTCGACTCCATAAATAGTATAATTTAGATATTTCCTTTTACCCAGTATTATTTAAATATTTCAATTAAAGCCTTAAGGCATTTTTTATTTTTCAGGTTAAAGTATTTTATGTAGCTGCAAGAAAAAGATAGAAGCACCTTCCCATCATTCCGGAAACTACATTTCAGGGAAAGTACTTCTCAAAACTGTCTTGGACCAAATTTCCGTTTTAGCCTTCATTTCACTGGTCCTTTCCGCAGGGCTGGAAAGGAACGTTCCATTTCAGCTTCAAACTGGAAATTCCGTCCGCTGTATTGAAAGTAAAAAAGTGTTGTTTTGATCCTGTAAAGGAGATGGCTTTCTCATTGCTTAACGAGGTCTATATTTATTTAAGGATAGGGCTTTATCTCTAATTTTTTAAAAGAACGGCAGAAAAGGGCAGCTAAGATAGGGGCGGCCTTGTATGGAACCTGTAAAATGGGGCCAAAAAGGGACGGCATAAACGCCTGCCTGCCCTCAGCCTTTCCTTTATTCCGTTTCCTTTTTGGCTGGTGGCCGCCCCATTTTTTGAGCTTTCTTTTTTGCCGTTTTTTCTTTTAAAAAAATGTTTTTTCCACAGGCTTTTAGAGGATGGGCAATAAAGGATCAAATAAATGTATAACCCTTAAATTAACTGAAATCATGGGACACAATATTCATTTTAACGAGAGAACAGGAAAGCACAGCTTTTTCAGTGTAAAACAACCAGCATGGCATAAGCTAGGTAAGGTGGTAGAAGAATATCCATGCTCTGCGGAGGCAATCAAATTTGCAGGGCTGGATTATGAGGTGGTTAAATCTCCACTATTTACAAAATGGGAAGGACTTAGTATAGGAGAGAATGGTCTTGACAATAGCCAATTGGAAATCCCCTTGACAAGTCATTACGCAACCATGAGAACGGATACCCAAAAGGTATTTGGGATTGTTGGAAAGGACTATGGAATAGTGCAGAACAGGGATGCCTTTTCATTTTTTGATGCCATCGTCAAAGAGGAAAAAGGTATAAAATATGAAACTGCTGGGGCACTTGGGGATGGCGAGCGCGTGTTCATTACCGCCAAATTACCTGATAATATTTTGGTAGGGAAAGACGACTTGGTGGAACAATACCTTTTCCTTACGACTTCCCACGACGGGAGCGGCAGCATAACCGCTGCTTTTACCCCCATAAGGGTAGTTTGCCAAAATACCCTAAACGCAGCAATGAACCGCAAAACCAATGTCATCAGGATCCGCCATACTTCAGGGGCCAAGGAAAGATTACAACAGGCACATCAATTAATGGGCTTGGTAACTGACACCGCTGATAAATTGGAAACGATTTTCAACCGATGGACAAAGGTTAAAATCAAGGATAAGCAGGTTAAAAGGTTAATTGAACTGGCCATGGCACCCAATAAGGATACATTAGATAAACTATATAGAGGAGAATATGACCAGGTATCAACAGCTTTTATTAATCAATGCGAAGATGCTTTTGCATATGCCATGATGGGAGATACCCAGTTATTGCCCACTACAGAGGGTACACTTTTTGGTGCCTATAATGCGGTAACAGGATATTTTCAAAATGTGAGAAACTTTAAGAGTGAGGAGGATAAGACCAAATCTATTCTGTTGGGAGGTACGGCGCAGACAAAGGGGCAAAAAGCTTTTGATCTATGTGTGGAATTTGCCAAAAACGGCGAAGACCTTTTGAAGGTATAAAAGTTGATAGGGCAGGCATAACATGTCTGCCCATAATATTTCATTTGGTAAATTAAATTAACACTGTAATGAAGATTCAAGATAAGGATGGAAATACAATTGAAGTAGAAGATCTGGACAAGGCAATAGAACATGCCGAAATGTTCAGCAATTATAAACTTTCGGGAAAGGCTAGCTCTTTTTTAAAGAAACGACAGGCATATTGGAAAGATATGCTCTAAAAGCTTAAGCAGGTGAAAAAAAATAAGTAGTCTAAAAGAATTCCATACAATTGGGCTTCTTTCTTCACAAGAAAGAAGCAAAGAACCCTTATAGAGAAATTAATAGTTCGAGGGTTTTTCTCACCATACCCTATAGTCCCACCTTCTGAATTCGGTGTGAATATTAATCCAATTCATTGTACAACTTATCTGTATGTTTGATTTGGATAAATTCGGCCCGAAAAAATGTGGGATTGCACCTGAAAAGGTAAGGGAAATATTTAAAAATCATGGAGAAGAAATATCGCTTGAAGAATCCAGAGGTATTCTGGAGGTAATGTGTTTTTTGGCTAAATTAGCTGTAGATCAAATTGTTAATG
>Ga0207773_100779_pt1 | contig 10919 bp, 6 predicted proteins | sample TtaePargueraPR_2_FD_187281 | JGI IMG/M metagenome (GOLD analysis project Ga0207773, IMG submission 187281) | Aerobic enrichment media microbial communities from Bioluminiscent Bay, La Parguera, Puerto Rico - Tt and M1 (3) (SPAdes) | ecosystem: Environmental > Aquatic > Marine > Unclassified ...
AAAGAGGAGTTTAATAAAGCTGCCGCTACCAGATTTGGATCAGGATGGGCTTGGTTGTGCGTAGATGAGAAAAAAGAACTTTGTGTTTGCTCTACTCCTAATCAAGATAACCCTGTAATGGATGTTGCGGAATGCCCTGGAACTCCAATCCTTGGCCTTGATGTGTGGGAACACGCTTATTATCTTAACTATCAAAACAGAAGACCTGATTATATCTCTGCTTTCTGGAATGTAATAAACTGGGAAGAAGTAAGTAAAAGATACGCGGCTGCTAAATAAGCCGGTAAAGAGTAAAATTAACTGAGAAAATACCTCGGTCCGCCATGGCAGATCGGGGTTTTTTTTGATAGCTTTGTTCCCATATCGGACGTTTGTTCTGTCCGGTTTTGATACAGTAGCTTATGATGGCATTGTTTTAAATAGCTGTTATTCAGCTGTTTGAATGTTTTTTTGGGGACTGGCATTAGATTTTCTTAGAGTATTGCTGAACAGCATAAACCAGCATACTATGAGAATTTCCCATCTATTATTTATAATGGCTTTTACGTTTCTACTGGGGTCGGGACATGTATTGGCCCAACAAGTAGGAAAGTTAACTGGCCAAGTTAAAGGAAACAACGGCGAAGAGTTACCTTTTGCCAATATTGCTCTTTTAAGTGAGGAATCAGGAGATCTGATTACAGGCGCAGTATCAGATGATAATGGTAAATTTTTTATTTCAACTACCAAAACAGGAAAAGTTACGTTGAGTGTTTCTACTATTGGTTATCAAACCTATAATTCCAAGCCTTTTGAATTGAAGAGGGGAATGGAAAAGGATTTCGGCACTATAGAAATTGAAGAGGAAGCCACTTCGCTAAACGAAGTTGAGGTACGCAGCAGCAGGCCTGAAGTGATTATCGAGGCGGATAAGACCGTGGTGAATATTGAAGGTACGGTCATGGCAGAAGGAAGTAATGCCTTGGACGTAATCGGCAGGTCTCCCGGAGTCTATGTGGATGCGGATGGAAAAATCAATTTAAACGGACGGTCGGGTGTTATTGTCCTGATCGATGATAGGCAGACCTATATGAGTGCGGAGGATCTGGCGAATTTTTTACGGGCAATGCCAGCGGATAATATCAAAAGCATTGAGGTGATCAATAACCCACCTGCCAAGTACGATGCAGAAGGAGCCGCAGGGGTATTAAATATCAGGTTGAAGAAAAACAATTATGATGGGACCAATGGAAGTGTCCAGGCGGGAAACTATTATAACGGAAGGCATGCTCCTTTTGCGGGAGCAAGCATAAATATGAAACGTGGAAAATGGACCACCAATGCCAACTTGAACTACAATAACTGGGTAAGGGATATCGATCTGGACATATTGAGACGTTTTCAGCTGGAAAATGGCGTATCAAATTTTGACCAAGATGCTTTATTAAAACTTGGAGGTGAGAGCGTGTTTTTCTCTGGAGGGGCAGATTATAAAATAAATGATAGCCACACTGTAGGTATAAATCTCCAGGCTTCTGATTACAATGGCAAAAACGATGGAAATTCAGTGACAGATATATCCAATCCAGAAAGTACTGATGTCAATCACCTAAGGTCCATAAATGATACCGATAATGATAATAGAAGGATATTTACCAATTTCCACTATATCGCAAATCTAGATACTTCTGGCACTAAACTCTCAGCGGATTTTGATTATACTGCCGTAGATGGTGGAAGTTTGGGGGTCTTGAACAACAGTTATTGGCTAAATGAGGACATTGATGGGGGTACCACGGACAAGATTCGAACAGAAAATACGATGAACTACACCATTTTTACAGCTAAAACGGATTTTACCAAGCCTTTTGGAGACAAACAAAAACTCGAAACAGGACTGAAAGGAAGCTGGGTTGAATCTGATAATATGCTTGACATCTCAAGAAGTACTGAAGATGGCCCTTACCAGCCAGACCCCAACAGCAACCACTTTATCTACAATGAAAATGTATTGGCAGCCTATGCTTCTTTTAATTCTCCTTTGAGCAAAAAGCTGGATTTTCAGGCAGGGTTGCGCTTGGAATATTCCGATATCACCGGCAATTCGGTCACCTTAAAACAGGTGAACAAACAGGAGTATGTAAACCTGTTTCCAAGCATGTACCTGCAGCATAAAATATCCGATAAATACCAGATCAATTATAACATCAATAGGAGGATTACCCGTCCAAATTATCGCTTGCTCAATCCATATGTATTCTACGTGGATCCTTTGACATCTGAACAAGGGAATCCACAATTGAAGCCACAGTATGCCAATAACATTGAAATGAGTCATGTGATAAAAGGTGCCTACCAGTTTACCTTGGCGTATTCAAAAACAACCAATGCCTTTGGTCAGGTGATGACACAGGATGAGGAGAGCAGGAAAACCACCCTTCAGGTGCAAAATTTGGACAAGTCCGAGGACCTCAGCTTAAGAATGATGATCCCAGTGGAATTTGCTGAATGGTACAGCACCAGTAATATGATTCATCTGTACTATAAAACTTACCAGTCCCAGTTAGGGGACGAATTCCTGGATGTGAGTCAAGTATCTTACGTGGCCAGGACCCAGCATAATATCACCCTTCCTAAAGGATTTAAAGTGGAATTGGTTGGGATGTATTTGAGCCCCTTCCTGGAAGGGCAGTTAGAAGCAAAAGGGTTTGGATGGATAGATGCGGGGATCACCAAAACCTTTAAAGATGATAAATATGCCCTTACCCTAAACGGGAATGATATCTTTAGGATGAGGAATTTTAGAGGGAGTGTTAATTTTGACAAAATCCACACCGATGTGAAACAATATAATAGTCAGCAGTCAATTCGCTTGACCTTTAGGTGGAAATTCTCCAAAGGTGAAAACTTTAAAGTGTCCAATAGAAGTGGTAGTACCGAAGAGAGAAACCGCTTAGATTAAAGATTAATTTTATTTTGGTTTAACAACAAAAAAGTAGCCTCTGTGTGGAGGCTGTTTTTTTTTATCGCAAGTGATTATTTGAAGTGGTAAAGGAAAACCAATTTCCCCGTAAAGGCAGGCTTTTTCTGATCTTTAATTTCCAGTTTGATTTCCATTTCAGTTTTTACGGTTCCTCTTAGATTGGTGATATTGGCCAATTTGGCGTGAAGTCTCACTTCACTGTCAACGATAACCGGTTGTGCAAAGCGAAAGGATTCAATTCCATAATTCACCAACATCTTCAGGTTATTGACTTTTACAATTTGTTCCCATAAGTAAGGAACCAAAGAGAGGGTTAGGTAACCATGGGCAATGGTATTGCCAAAAGCACCTTCCTTTTTGGCTTTTTCGGTATCGATATGTATCCACTGATGATCCAAAGTCGCATCGGCAAATTTATTAATCTGCTCCTGCGTGATTTTATGGTATTCGGAAACGCCTAAAGATTGGCCTATATATTTTTCAAATTCCTCAAAACTATTGATTTCTAATTGGTTCATGAGTGATGGTTTATAAAGTTCGAACAGCGAATATACACAAAAGGCTTCAGATAGGAAACCTGCCGTTTAGGGAAAGGAATAGAGGGGCAGGTTTGGAATTGACTGATACTATTTTAGGTAAAATTTGTTGTTTTATGAATTAAAATTTACTTGTTTTAAGATCGTAGTTTGATTTTTAAAACTAGCCACCAACTAAACTTTATTATGTATACAATTTTTACCAAAGTCTTGTTTGTTTTCTTTTTGAGTACCTTGTTTTGCTGCAAAATTATTTTAGCTCAAGATCAGGAGGAAAATGCGATATTAAACTCAATTGCAGAGTATGATCTAAAGATTGAACTGACTGATGAGTATGAGGTTTTCCTTGTCGAAAAACGTAAAATCAAGATCCTTAATGAAGAGGGCTTAGATCACGCTTCCTTGTACCTCAGGTATGATGAGCTGAATTCAATAGAAAGCTTTGAAGGCCGGATCAATGACCCCAACACTGGCAAAACCTTAAAGAAACTAAAGCTTAAAGATTTCCAGGATGTTTCCATGATTTCCAGCGGTACGGTCTTCGATGATAGCCGGATGAAATATTATAAACTAAATTACGTAAAATTCCCTCTTGAAATAACCTACGACTATACTACCAAGAGGAAAGGAAACCTTTCTTTCCCCATGTTCTGGTTGGATGGGTATAAAAATCAGTGGATTGAGAAATCCAATTTCACGCTGATTTTTCCCGAAGAACTTGGCTTAAGGTACAAAGTCCAGAATATTGACCAAGAGGGAAAAACCGAAACCTCCGATGGCATAACCACGGTCAGTTGGAGTTTTAAAGATAGGTTGTCAGTTGACGATGAGTTTAAGGATATTGACAGCTTGTCCCTGATCAAAGTGGCTCCTAAAGCTTTTTCCATGGAGGGCTACAGTTCCAATCTGGAAACCTGGAATGGTCTGGGGGAATGGATACAAAAGGTAAACCTAGACCGGGACAATCTTTCAGTGGAGGCCAAAGCCAAAGTGGCTGAGCTGACCCAGGGAATTGGGACTGATTTGGAAAAAATCCGGGCACTTTACCAGTATTTGCAGGACAATTATCGCTATGTCAGCATACAGTTGGGCATAGGAGGATTACAGCCTATGGCTGCAACAGAAGTTTTTGAAAAGAAATACGGAGACTGTAAGGCCCTCTCCATGTTTATGCATGCTATGCTAAAGGAAGCCGGGATAAAGTCCCATTATACCTTGGTGAAGGCAGGAAGAGAAAAGGAGAAAATTGAGGTCGATTTTCCCTCCAACCAGTTTAACCATGTGATTCTTCAGGTTCCTATGGAAAATGATACACTTTGGCTAGAGTGTACTTCCAGAACCCTTCCCGCAGGCTTTTTGGGAGATTTTACCATGGATCGCCATGTTTTGGTAGTAAATGATGAAGGAGGGACCCTTATGAAGACCCCTGCTTACCGATCAGCTGAGTTTAATCAAGTGAAGAATATTTCTAAAATTGAGTTGTTGGGCCAAGGGATGGCCAAAATCCAACAAACAAAAGAACTGACTGGTCTAGCCGCCCAAGACTATATCTCTGCACAATATCACCTTAACGAGAAGGACTTGCAAAAGCATCTTTATAATGATCTTGATTTTAGCGGGGCACATATAGAGCAGTTTGATCTAAGTGTGGATAAAAAAGTAATGATCCCAAAAGCTATTCTGAACCACGAGACTTTTCTCCAGAATTTTTACCAAAGTACCAGTAAAAGGGTCATTATTACTCCTAAATACCAAACAATCCACTCCAGTGACCTGAGAAACCACTATATGCGATGGGAGGAAAATATTGAAATTTTGAGCCCCGAAGAAATGGAGCTGGAAAGTGGAGTGGCTGACCTTGACTTATCCGAAGACTATTTTGACTATAAAAAGCAACAGGTTTTTGAAGACAACCAACTAAAGATAGCCAGGGCAGTGGAATTCCATTTTCCGGATGATGTCACCGACGATGATATCGTCGAAACCATCAAACAGGTCAAAAAACTTGATGAACAACCAATCTTTTTAAGAAAATGAGTGATAAAATGAATCTCAGACAGTTGGCCATCCTGGCAATGGTGGTATTGTCAACTAGTGTTTTGAAGGCCCAAGAAATAAAATTGGGCAAGTATAGCAAAGAAGAGCTGGAAATGAGCGAATGTCCCTTTGAACCTGATGCTTCCGCAGTGGTCTTGGGAGAGCAGGGAATTAGTTTTTTCAGCAATTCCCAATGTGTAACGGAAATAAGACGCCGGCTCAAAATATTTGATGCCAGTGCCAAAGAATATGCGGATATAACCATCAGAATATATGAGGGGGAAAATCGTATGGAGTCGGTGGTAGGTTTGAAAGCCCAGGTGATGAACTACGAAAATGGGAAGGAGAAAATAATCAAAATGTCCAAAAAGGATTTTTTTGAATCAGAGGTAGGCAATGGGTATAAGGAGATCCGCTTTACCTTTCCCAATGTCAAAGAGGGTTCTATTATTGAATACGAATATAATATCTACAGTAAGTCCATTACATTTTTGGATGGTTGGACTTTCCAAAATGATATTCCTACCATTTTTTCGCGATATAGGATAGATATACCGGAGTATTTGGACTATCGTTTCCTAGGCCAAGGGGAAAATTTTATAGTGGCTAATCAGGCAAGAAATAAAGAATCTGGAGGGAATGATTGGGTGCTTACAAATCTGAAATCCATCAAGCCGGAGCCATACATGGAAAACTTCGTGGATTATCTGGATAAAATTGAATTCCAGTTGGCAGGTTATAAGGATTATAGTAACCATGGACACTATAAGCCAGTTTTGAGTAATTGGCAGAAATTGGCTGATGAGCTATATGACATGGAAGAATTCAAATCTTATTTTAGAAACAATGGTACTTTTAAGGATTTGGAGGAGAAGGAGTTTGAAGGAGATACTGACTTGGCCAAAGCAGAAAATATTTACCAGTATATAAAAGAAACCTATACACTTAATGATGAGGGTGGATTCGTGCCATCGCAATCCATTAAAAAATTGGTTGAAGGCAAAGTAGGTAGTAAAACCGAGCTTAACCTTTTGCTGGTCGCGATGCTCCGGGCCCATGGTATTGAGGCCACTCCGTTGTTAATAAGCAGCAAGGGGAATGGGCGCTCCTATTTGGTTCAATTCCCTTTTGTAAGGCAGTTTAATAGGCTTATTGTAAAAACAACTATCGATGGTGAGGAGATATTTGCCGATACATCCAATGAATTTGTGCCATTTGGGTACCTGCCTTTAGAATATCATGTAGAGGGAGGCTTTTTAGTCAATAAAGAAGACAGTAAGTTGGTTGGAATGGACTTAGATCATAAGTCCGGGATCATGCAGATGGTGAATATATCGCTAGATGAAGATTCTGTACATTACAATCATCAAGTTCGCTATATGGATTATGATGCCATCCGTTTTCTTGAAAAATATGAAGATTTAGATGAAGAGGGGGCTTCTAAATGGTTAAAGCTTGATGATGATGCGGTGGTCACTACCTTTGCCATGGAAAAAAAAGAGGATAAAGTAAAAAAGGTCCAGAACAGTTTTAATGTGGATAGAGCCATCAATCCATCCACTGAAATGCTTTTAATCAGTCCTATAATTATTTCGCGTTATAAAGAAAATCCATTTAAAGTAGACGAAAGAATTTTTCCTGTTGATTTTAACTATTTAGTGAGCGACAATTATATCGCCAATATTAAAATTCCTGATGGCTATGTATTGGACGACTATCCTGAACAAATGGCGATCTCTTTGCCAGGGGGGCTGGCTAAATTTATGTATATTCCTCAGGAGGACCAAAGTAATAATATACTCAGGATCAATATTAAGTTTGATTTGAACACCGAAATGGTACAACCGAGAGATTATCAGGGATTGAAGGCATTTATGGAATACCTGGTGAATAAAATCCAGGAACCTGTGGTATTGAAGAAAAAATCCTAAGAATTAAATCCCCGGTTTGAAGTGAGAAGTAGAAAGTATAAACTTCCCGCTTCCCACTTCAAACTTCCCGCTTCCCACTTCGTACTTCCCACTTATCTATTTACTTTGCCAGGCTTACTTTAATGGCTTTTCGTTTGATCTTTTGGTTTTTGGAAGCTTCTAGGGCTTGCTCATATTTATCCCTGTTGACAGCTACATAAGAGAAGAAATCCTTTACTTCGATCAATCCCAGGTCTTCTTTGCTCAAAAAGTCAAACTGGAGGAAAAAACCTACCAGATCTATTTTGTTGACCTTATGTTTTTTGCCTTTGTTAATATGCAGCGTTGCAAAGGGAGGTTTAATGTTTTCTGAATGGCTTTCCAGGAGTAGTTCTTCCGGTTGATAGGGCAAGTATTTTGGTAGGTAGTCCGTTTCTGAAAGGATAAGCACACAGGTGCCTGTAGCTTTCATTCGGGCTGTCCGGCCGTTTCGATGAACAAAAGTGTTTTCCTGGGGCGGTATTTGAAAATGGATGACATAATCCAGGTCGGGAATATCTATGCCCCTTGAGGCAATATCGGTGGAAATCAACACCTGTGCACTGCCGTTCCTGAATTTAGTGAGTTGTGATTCCCTTTCATCCTGCTCCAAACCTCCTCTGAACCGTGAATAGATGACATCATGTTGGTCCAGGAATTCCGCGATCCGATCACAAGCATCCCTGTGGTTGGCAAAAACAATGGCATTTTGCCCTGCTGTAAGACTTTTTATGATCTTTAGAAGGCCTTCCAGTTTTTCCCCTTTTGGGGTAACCACTTTTTTGATCTGAATCGCAGGAGCATCCATCCTGTCCGCTTCCACCACATGGTGATCATCAAAATCCAGGTAATAGGGGATTTCTATGCTGTTGGTGGCTGAGACAAGGATTTTGTCTTTTACCTGGTAAAGTTGCGAAGTAATGTACTTCATCTGGCCAGTAAAGCCAAGCTCCAGGGCTTTGTCAAATTCATCAAATACCACATGGCTTATGGTTTCTGGATCAAACGTCCCCCGCTCAATATGGTCCTTGATTCGTCCTGGTGTTCCTACCAAAATGGAGGGGGGAACTGAAAAGTTTTTGCGCTCGATGCTAAAAAGATGTCCACCATAACAGGCGTTGACTTTTACAGGAAGTTTCATCTGTTTAAGGACACTTTCTATCTGAAGGACCAATTCTCTTGTTGGTGCTAATATTAAGGCCTGGACACCTTCCTTTTCCTCATCCAATTTGGACAGGATGCTCAGTAAATAGGCCAAGGTTTTGCCGCTACCTGTGGGAGCCAACAGCATGACCTTGGAATGTTTCTTAGCGGCAGCCAAGGTGGCTTCCTGCATTTCGTTCAGGGCGTCAATGCCCAGATTGTTTACTATTGTAGTTTGATTTTTGCTTGAAAGTGCCATGGAGCAAAGGTAATTGAAGTATCTTTATATCCTGAGAAAATTATTTTTATTCGATGGAAGAACAACCTAATAATCCCATGCATGGGGTGAAATTGGAACAGATAGTAACCGTTTTGGTGAAATATTATGGCTGGGAAAACCTTGGTAAAAAGGTCAGGATCAATTGTTTTACAAATGACCCTAGCATCAAAAGCAGCTTGAAATTTTTAAGAAGGACACCTTGGGCCAGGGCTAAAGTAGAAGAGCTGTATATGGAACTGTTGAATAAAAAGTAGCTATAGTGATATGGTAAAAGGAAAAATGAAATAAACCATGGTTGAGCAGGCTTCTCTGCCCAACCATATCATACCTTAGCTTACTATTGATTTTAGTTCATCAAAGGCTTTTTTAAATAACTGATCGATAAAATCGCTAACCTTTTTGACATTGAAATCCAGCTTGAAGTCCTTCGGATTTCCCAATAGATTAACTTTCAATTCAGCCTTAAAAAAGTCTCCTTTTTCTATTGGTTTGAGCCCACCACTAAAGGCAAAAGACCTTATGTCAATCAGGTCCCCTGCATGCCCGGCAATATAGGAGCTGAGTTTTAAGGCTCCCTCACTGCCAAGTTTGGCTGCTTCCAGTGCTGCCTTGGCATCGGAAAATGCCACTGCCTCACTTCCCGTTTCTACTACTTTTAGTGCCTCTTTTGCAGCTTCAAGGACAATATAGGCTTCGGTAGAACCGATGTGATTAAGGGCTTTGTTTGCGGCACTGATTGCGGTGTTAGAAGCGGCTTTGGCGGCACTCAAACCCTGTAAGGCACTTTGCCAAGCGGTATAATCCGTTCCTGTCTTTACCGCCGATAGCGTGGCTTTGGCGCTTTCGAAAGCGATATAGTTGATGCCTGTTTTGGCCACGTTCAGGGCTTCTTTGGCCGCTTTGAAGGTCGCATAATTCGCTCCCGTTTTTGCTGCATTCAAGGCCTGTTTGGCAGCTTCAAATGCTGTATAGTCCGTGCCGTACTTGATCCCCTCGAGAAATTTTTCAGCTGCTTCCAAGGCCAGTTTGGCCGCATAGTAGGCCGGTTTGGAATACCAATGGTCAAGTGATTTTACTTTCTTCTTGGCATTGTTCACAGCCCGCTCCGCTGAGCCGATCGAACTATTGTATTTTTTCTCAGCGTTATTTAAGGCCTTCTGAGCTTGCTTTATCCCGTTATTGTAGGTCTTTTGCGCGGCATCAAGCGAGTGCTGGGCAGATTTTACCCCGTCATCGTATTTTTTCTCAGCAGCGCTAACGGCCTTTTGTGCATTGGTCAAAGCTTTATCGTAGTCCGCTTTGGCGGCTTTGACTTTTTGCTGGGCGGCATTGATAGAATTGGTTCCGTCGGCCTTGGCTTTGTTGAGTGCACCCGTCAGTTTTTTCAACTCAGCTTTTGCGGCTGATTGCGCTTTTTTGAGGGTGTTTTCGGCATCATTATAAGCAGCCTTATAGGTCTTTTGGGCCTCATCTACCTTTTTTTCAGCAGCATCGATGCTGTTTTCTGTACTGTCAAGGGCTTGATGGATTTTTTTGTCGACCGTGGTTTTCAGATAGTGGGTAATGTCATTGTCCATTTCTCCGGACAGTTCAAAATCCAGTGAGGCCGGATCGCTCAGTTTGCCCGAACTATTTCCTAGGATCTCAAACTGAAGTGCTTTGGTAAAATCCTGCTCAAACTTAAAAGAAATCCCCTGGTCTGAAATGCTGGCATAAATGCCTTCTTCAAAGCCCAAGAAGGAGAAACAACCATCAATGTTTGCAGCCTGTTTTTCAGGGCTGATTTCCAGTGAGAAGCAGGCATCTTTTCCATTTTCACCACCAATCTTTAATGGGCCAAAGTTTAATTGGTCGATATGGCCTGCACCTTCTATACCGGAGTCAGAGATTCTTGTATAGATGGAGATTTCTTCCCCGGCAATGACGATATCCCCGCTAAAGCTGAATCCAGGTTGATAGGTGATGGTCCCGATGGTTCCTCCATCAGGAGCACAGTACAGTTTTAAGGTTTT
>Ga0207773_100780_pt1 | contig 10915 bp, 10 predicted proteins | sample TtaePargueraPR_2_FD_187281 | JGI IMG/M metagenome (GOLD analysis project Ga0207773, IMG submission 187281) | Aerobic enrichment media microbial communities from Bioluminiscent Bay, La Parguera, Puerto Rico - Tt and M1 (3) (SPAdes) | ecosystem: Environmental > Aquatic > Marine > Unclassified ...
GCAAAACGCTTTGCCGGAGCCGGTTTCCGTCCTGCGACAGTCACCGTACTCCAAGGACCCTTCAAAGTTGATCCAATCTGAGCCAGCAGCCGATCAGCCGATCTTCGTGCGCGGTCTGAGCCGCTCGGGTGGCACCCTCATGGTGACCATCCTGGATGCCCATCCGGACGTCGCGATGTCCTACGAGCTCTATCCCACCCTGCTGGAGCCGGCCGCGGCCGAGAAGGCGCCGCGCGAGATCCTGCGCGGACTGCTCAAGGCCAAGCCTACGGCAAGCGTGCGCAAGCTGGCGAATGCGCGGGGATGGCAGACTTTCCTGGGCCGTTGCGCGCGCGGCGGACTGACCTTCGGCGATGTGGGCAATCTGCTGGAGCAGCATCTGGATGCGGGCGAGGGTTTCGAGGCCGTCGGCGAGCGCCTGCGCTTCATCGAACGCTGCTGCCTCCTGAAGATGCAGCGCTACGGCAAGAAGACCTGGGGCCTGAAGTGCAACAACCGCTATTCCGACTACCTGGATCAGTGGCCGGAGGCGCGCTTCGTCAACATGATCCGCGACGGCCGGGACGTCCTGGCCAGCCAGCTCAGCACCGGCGCCTTCAACAAGGATCCTGCCGGCTTGGCGATGAGCTGGCTGAACACCCACCGCAGCTTCCTGGCGCTGCGCGAGCAGATCGGCGACCGCGCCGTTCCCGTCATCTACGAGCATCTGGCAAAGCATCCGGCCGAGGAAACCGCGAACATCCTGACCCGGCTCGGCCTGTGCCATGATCCGGGCATCCTCGACTATCACAAGCAGGACCTGACCATCTACCGGGCCTCCCACCTGTCGCTGGCCGAAGTGTCCAAGCCCGTCAATGCCAGCAAGGTCGGCCGCTGGATGCAGGACCTGACGGCCGATCAAGTCGCGGCGTTCGAGACAGTCGCAGGCGATCTTCTCGAAGAACTCGGTTACCAGCGGGCCTCCGCATGCTGACGGATCCCAAGGAAATCGAGATCATCTCAGCAGCGCGGCAGAAGAACGTCCGCGACCATCGCCGCTCGCGAGATCACTTCATCCATATTTTCAACGACTTTTTCAGGAGCAAGGACTTGCGCGGGCAAGTCCTGATCGACCTCGGTCCGGGCCAATACGATTTCGGCGTCCTGGCGAAGGAGCGGGGCGCCAAGACGGTGGGCGTCGACAATGATCCCGCCGTTGTGAAACTGGGCCGCTACAAGGGATTCGAGGTCCACGAGGGGCGGCTGCAGCGCTTGGACCTCATCGACTTTGGCCGTTCCTTCGATGGCCTGTTCTGCAAGTTTTCGTTGAACTGCTTCTGGTTTTGGGACCAGCCTGAAGCGCACAAGCGCTTCGTAAGTGACCTTGTTGGCCTTGGCGCTCCCCAGTCCTGGGGCTGGCTCGCGCCGTGGAATGGCGTGCCCAAGAACGCCAGTCTGACCGATGGTCAGGTGCAAGCCAAGCTACGCGAGCAGGCGGAGTTGTTCGAGGCTCACGGCTTCTACGCTTACAATTTCACTGAAGATCAAGCGCGCCGCTATGGCGTTAACGGCAATGTTGCCAACAACGCCCTCTTTGTCCGCGGCCTCAACGTCCCTTCTGAAATACGGTCGATGCAGCGATGAGCGTGGCGCCTTGGAGAAGCAAGAATCGCTTTTGGTAGGCGAGTTTGCCATTGGGTGCCTGTGCCGCCTGCCCCTAAGAGGTAATATCTGTCGAGCCGTCTTGCCACTGGGAGCCACGCTTGCCTGTTCGGTAGCTGTTGCTGTTAAACGCGATTGAGATGCAGTTCAGAGGCGCAAGTCGATGTCGCTGGCAGCGAATAAGCATTTCAAGTCGTAGAGAACGTGTTCCGTTTTGCTGAAGCTGCACACTCTTGCTGCACCCATCTCGCGGAACTGGTTGTGCCGCACGGCGACGACGATGCTGTCATATCTGCCTCTTGCCGGATCTGGAATCAGCCTGAGCCCATATTGCGACTCTGCTTCATCCGACGCGACCCATGGATCGTAGACGTCGACGGTGCAGCCGTACGACTGCATCCCGCCGGACGAGGAGGGCGTAAAAGCCGTCCTGGAGGAAGAAGGCATCCTGGGATCGCTGTCCTGGGGTCTTTGCGGGACCCGTGGGCATGTGTACGTAGTGGCGGAGACTGCGCCGTCATCCGGCCAGCCGACCCGGCCGATCAAGGCCTGGGCTGGCCGCGGCACGGTTGAGGCTGCCCTGGCGTACGCGCTCGGCTACGCCGATGCGGCGGGGAGGCCCTGAAATAGCTTCCGGTGAGCCGAGGATGGGGCCTGGACCATTCCGGGCTTCATCCACTTTCCGCGTTCTGGGGCCGGCGTTTTCCCATCGCGCTTCTGCATCCTGTGAAGACCCGCCTGCTGGCACGATGGCGGCCCAGTCCCGGCACCTGGAAGAACCGCTGCCTCTCCGACCGAGCCGGAGCTGTCAGGAATTAAGCGATTGTTGGTGATTTCCCGTTAACGATATCGGGTGCCCCAGCCTGTCAAACCCGCCGCGGCCGGCTGGCGATACGTGTCGAACCACTGAGAAGGGTGCGGGATGGCCCTGCCATCGAAAGCAACCGCGAAGCCGGCCGGCATGGGAAAGATCCCTTTCTGGGTGCGCCTCAAGGCGTGGTGGGAAGGCTATGACCTGGCGATCCGGCCCAAGCAGAAGGTGCCCGTCGAGATGGGCGACCTTACGCAGGATGCCGTGCGCTACGAGGCGCCGGACCCCCGGTCGATGCGGCTCGACGTCATGCAGCAGATCTGGGGCAAGGGCATGTCGGGCCCCGGCGACGAGGATTATATCCTCCGGCTGGTCAAGCCGCTCGGCCTCAACCCGGCCCTGACGGTGATCGACGTCGGCGCCGGCCTGGGCGGCGCCACCCGCCTCATCGCCGAAAAGTTCGACATCTGGATAACCGGCCTGGAATCGGACCGCGACCTCGCCGATGCGGGCATGGAGATGTCGACCATGGCGGGCCTCGCCAAGCGGGCACCAATCCACTATTTCGACATGGACCGCTACGAGTTCCGTGAGAACTCGATCGACTGCGTCATCTCCAAGGAAGCGCTATTCACCGTCGAGGACAAGGACCGGCTGCTGAAGGAGATCATCCGCATGATCCGTCCGCGTGGCCAGCTGCTGTTCACCGACTATGTGCTGGCCGAGAAGGCCGACGATCGGGCGGTGTTCAACTGGACCGAGAGCGAGCCCAAACGGCCGAACGCCTGGACCATGCGCGACTACGAGACGATCCTGACGGAATCCCGGCTCGATATTCGCATCAAGGAAGACATCACCGACGAAGTCTACGGGATCATCACCGGCAGCTGGGCCCGCTTCCTGTCCGGCCTGAAGGGCAAGCGGGTCGACAAGAGCAGCGCCGAGGCGATCGACTCCGCCGTCGAGCTGTGGACCCAGCGGACCCGGGCGATCGACGCCGGGGCCCTCAGAATCTGCCGCTTCCACGCCCTCAAGAAAGAGGCGGAGAAGATGCTCTCCGACTGGTAGAGAAGGGCGGGAAACCGCCTTCCGGATGAGGTTGACAGCCCCCGGCGGGGCCCCTATGTTCCCGGCTCTCCGCGCGCCGGGAGCGCCCGGTCAGGGACAAGACGCGGGTCCAACGAGGACAGAGACATGAAGATCGTTAACTCTCTCAAGACCGCCAAGACGCGGGACAAGAACTGCCGCGTGGTGCGCCGCAAGGGCCGCATCTACGTGATCAACAAGAAGAATCCGCGCTTCAAGGCGCGCCAGGGCTGAGCTTCCCCTGTCGCCGCCGCCCCTCGGGGGCCGGCCGGCCGACGGAAGCCGCAGATTGGACGTCATCGGGCCGCGCCCCCTCCGGGGCGCGGCCTTGACTTTGCCCGGCCGTAGGCGGCCTCCCCTGGGGGGGCGCCGGGCGGCCTTCCGGCATTGACCGGGCCGCCCCCAGGGGCCATAGTCTCCCGAAAAATTGGTAATACCAGTTGCCCCGGCAGCCGCGGCCGGCCCGGGGAAGGGAGAGATGCCTTCATGCGGATGCCCGAGCCGGACCGGCAGGTCATCGCCGCCAAGTCTGACATCGTCGCCGCCCTGCGGGCCATCGTGCCCGGCGAAGGGGTGATCGTCGACGACGAGGAACTGCGCGCCTACGAGTCCGATGGCCTGACCGCCTACCGCCAGCTGCCGCTCATCGTCGTGCTGCCGGAGACCACGGCGCAGGTCAGCCAGATCCTGCGGGTGTGCCGGCAGCGCGGGGTGAAGGTGGTGCCCCGCGGCGCCGGCACCTCGCTCTCGGGCGGCGCCCTGCCGCTGGCCGACGGCATCATCCTCGGCCTCGGCAAGTTCAACCGCGTCCTCGAGATCGACTACGACAACCGCTGCGCCGTGGTGCAGCCGGGAGTCACCAACCTCGCCATCACTCGGGCCGTGGAGGGCGAGGGCTTCTACTACGCGCCCGACCCCTCCAGCCAGATCGCCTGCACCATCGGCGGCAACGTGGCGGAGAACTCCGGCGGTGTGCACTGCCTGAAGTACGGTCTCACCACCAACAACATACTGGGCCTCGAGATGGTGCTGATGGACGGCACCATTCTGCGCCTGGGCGGCAAGCACCTCGACGCCGAGGGCTACGACCTGCTCGGCCTGATGACCGGCTCGGAAGGGCTGCTCGGCGTGGTTACCGAGGTGACCGTGCGCCTGCTGCGCAAGCCCGAGACGGCACGCGCCCTGCTGCTCGGCTTCCCGACCAACGAGCAGGCCGGCGACGCGGTGGCGGCGATCATCGCCGCCGGCATCATCCCCGGCGGCATGGAGATGATGGACCGGCCGGCGATCCACGCCGCCGAGGACTTCGTCCATGCCGGCTATCCGCGCGACGTCGAGGCGCTGCTGATCGTCGAACTGGACGGCCCCCAGGCCGAGGTTGACCACCTGATCGGCGAGGTGTCGCGCATCTGCGCCGACAAGGGCGCCGTCACCAGCCGCGTCAGCCAGGACGAGGCTGAGCGCCTCACCTTCTGGGCGGGCCGCAAGGCCGCGTTCCCGGCGGTCGGCCGCATCTCGCCGGACTACTACTGCATGGACGGCACGATCCCGCGCGCGCGCCTGCCGCTGGTGCTGAAGCGCATGCGCGAGCTCAGCGAACACTATGGCCTCGGCGTCGCCAACGTCTTCCATGCCGGCGACGGCAACTTGCATCCGCTGATCCTCTACGATGCCAACAAGCCGGGCGAGCTGGAAAAGGCGGAGGACTTCGGCGCCGACATCCTGAAGCTCTGCGTCGAAGTCGGCGGCGTACTGACCGGCGAGCACGGTGTCGGCGTGGAGAAGCGCGACCTCATGGGCGCGATGTTCGACGAGGTCGACCTGAAGCAGCAGCAGCGCGTGAAGTGCGCCTTCGATCCCGACGCCCTGCTCAACCCCGGGAAGGTCTTCCCGCAGCTCCACCGCTGCGCGGAGCTGGGGCGCATGCACATCAGCGGCGGCAAGCTGCCGTTCCCCGACCTGCCGCGGTTCTAGCATCGATGACAGCCGGGAAAGGCACCGTCTTCGCGCCGGAGAGCAGCGAGCAGGTGGTCGAGGCGGTCGCCTGGGCCGCCGCCGAGGGTGAGCCGCTGGAGGTCGTCGGCCGCGGCAGCAAGCGCGCGCTGGGGCGGCCGGTGCAGGCGGCACATGGGCTCGACCTTGCGCGGCTCGACGGCATCACCCTCTACGAGCCGGAGGAGCTGGTGCTCTCGGCACGCGCCGGCACGCCGCTCGGCGACATCGAGGCGGCCCTGGAGGAGAAGCGCCAGATGCTGGCCTTCGAGCCCGCCGATCTCGGCCCGCTGCTGGGCGGCGACGCCGGCGCGGGCTCGATCGGCGGCGTGCTGGCCTGCAACCTCGCCGGCCCGCGCCGCATCAAGGCCGGCGCCGCGCGCGACCACTTCCTCGGCGTCAAGGCCGCTTCCGGCCGGGGCGAGCTCTTCAAGTCGGGCGGCCGCGTGGTGAAAAACGTGACCGGCTACGACCTCTGCAAGCTGCTCGCCGGCTCCTACGGCACCCTCGCGGTGATGACCGAGGTGACGGTGAAGGTGCTGCCGCGGCCCGAGAAGACCTACACGGTGCTGCTGCTCGGCCTCGACGACGCCAAGGCGTCGCAGGCGATGACGCGTGCGCTGGGCTCGCCGCACGAGGTCTCCGGGGCTGCCCACCTGCCCGCCGGCCCGGCTGCCAGGTCGGCGGTTTCCTACGTCGCCGGCGCGGGCGGGGCGGTGACCGCGCTGCGCGTCGAAGGGCCGGGGCCGTCGGTGGAATACCGCTGCGCCGCGCTGCGCCGCGAACTGGCCGACCTCGGCGCGACCGAGGAACTGCACAGCCAGAACTCGCTCGCCTTCTGGCGCGAGCTGCGCGACATGCGGCCGTTCGTCGAAGACCAGCAGACGGCGGTGTGGCGCATCTCCGTTGCGCCGACGGCAGGGCCTTCGGTGGTCGCGGCGATCGGGAAGGGGGAAGCCTTCTACGATTGGGGCGGCGGCCTCGTCTGGTTGTCGCTCCCCCTCAGTGGAGCCAACGGCGGCGGCGATGCCGGCGCCGCGACGGTGCGCGCGGCGGTCGCCGCAGCCGGCGGCCATGCGACCCTCGTCCGCGCGCCGCTGGAGCTGCGCGCGGCGCTGCCGGTGTTCCAGCCGCAGGACGCCGCGAAAGCAGCGCTCACGCAGCGCGTGAAGGAGAGCTTCGATCCGCGCGGCATCCTCAATCCCGGCCGCATGGTGGCGGGCATCTGACAGTATGCAGACCAACTTCAGCCTGGCCCAGCTTGCCGATCCCGACGTCGCGGAGTCCGAGCGCATCCTGCGCGCCTGCGTGCACTGCGGCTTCTGCACCGCGACCTGCCCGACCTACGTCCTGCTGGGCGACGAACTCGACAGCCCGCGCGGGCGCATCTACCTCATCAAGGACATGCTGGAGAACGACCGCGACGCCACCGACAAGGTGGCCAAGCACATCGACCGCTGTCTTTCCTGCCTCTCCTGCATGACCACCTGTCCCTCAGGCGTGCACTACATGCACCTGGTCGACCATGCCCGTGCGCACATCGAGGAGACCTATCGCCGGCCGCTGCCGGACCGCCTGCTGCGCACGCTGCTCGCCTTCGTGCTGCCCTCGCCGACGCGCTTCCGCCTGGCGCTGCTCGGCGCCTGGTTCGCCAAGCCCTTCGGCCGCCTGCTGCCGGGGCGCCTGAAGGGGCTGGTGGCGATGGCGCCGGCCGAGGTGAAGGCGCCAAGCCGCCTCGACCGGCCGCAGGTGATCAAGGCCGCCGGACCGCGCCGCGCCCGCGTCGCGCTGCTGTCCGGCTGTGCCCAGAAGGTGCTGGCGCCCGAGATCAACGAGGCGACGGTGCGCCTGCTGACCCGCCACGGCGTCGAAGTGGTGATCGCCGAAGGCGCCGGCTGCTGCGGCGCCCTGGTGCATCACCTGGGCAAGACCGGGCCGGCGCTGGATGCCGCGCGCGCCAACGTCGCCGCCTGGACCCGCGAGCTGGAGGGCGAGGGCCTGGATGCCATCATCATCAATGCCTCGGGCTGCGGCACCACGGTGAAGGACTACGGCTTCATGCTGCGCGAGGACGCTCAATGGCACGCGCGGGCGGCGGCGATCTCGGCGCTCACCAAGGACGTCACCGAGTTCCTGGACGGCCTCGGCCTGCGCGGCGCGAGGCCACCGCGCGAGCTGACAGTCGCCTACCACTCAGCCTGCTCCATGCAGCACGGCCAGCAGATCCGCCGCGAGCCGAAGGCGCTGCTGGCGGCCGCGGGATTCGACGTGAAGGACGTGCCCGAGGGGCACCTCTGCTGCGGCTCGGCCGGCACCTACAACCTGCTGCAGCCGGCCATCGCCGAGCGGCTGAAGGCACGCAAGGTCGCCAATATCGAGAGCACGCGACCGGATGTGGTCGCCACGGGCAACATCGGCTGCATCACCCAGATCGCCGGCGGCACTGCCATCCCGGTGGTGCACATCGTCGAGCTGCTCGACTGGGCGACGGGCGGACCGGTGCCGCCGGCGCTCGAGCGGCCGGAGACGCCCGCCTGACGGCGGTCTGAGCCCCTCAACTGCTGGAACGGGCGCCAGTCGAACGCGCCACTGGCAAAGGTGCGGACCTGCGCTATCTTCACGAGGGCGCCCGCAGTTTTGGCGGAGCGCCCGCGCGGAGAACGGAGGGTGCCATGAAAGGGAGACTAGGTCTCGCTGCCCTGTTGCTGGCGAGCGGCCTTGCCGGCTGCGCCGGAACGGCCGAGGGCACGCTGGAGCCGAATCGCATGCGGCTCACTGCGATGGAAGTCGCCGAAGATCCGAAGACAAACGTGCGCTACCCGTCCTTCCTGCGCTACGAGGCGAACGGCGACGTGCGGATCATCCACAGCTGCTTCACCTGGATTGACGAGGAGTCGTTCCTGCAACGCCTCGACACGGTGACGGGCATGGGCGACGGCCCCTACTGCCTGGCGCCCGAGAGCGCAGACCTGCCCGGCACGGTTAAGACCATGCTGGTGAACGGCTATCCCGGCAGCTACCGGCTGATGGTCTACACCCGCTACGAAGGCGGCGGTGCGATCCATACCACCAACGCCATCGCCGAGCAGGTCACGGTGACGCGCCGCCTGCCGTAGGACCGTCAGTTCTGGGCCGTATCGAGCTTGCGCTCGATATGGCTCGCCAGCTCGATGGTGGCGCGGCCGTCCTGCGCCAGGCCGTTGTCGCGCTGGTAGGCCTTGATGGCATTGGTCGTCATGGTGCCCTGGACGCCGTCTATCGGTCCCGGGTCGTAGCCGAGCTTGACGAGCCCGGCCTGCACGCGGGCGACGGCCGAGGCGTTGGCCGGCTTGTCGTCGCTGGCCCAGATCGGGTCGCCCAGATTGATGAAGTCCTCGTCCGTCAGGGCGCCGGTGAGCCCGCCGGCGGCGGCGCCGAGCAGCACACCCTGCAGGATGGAAAGGCCGGTCACCGCGCCGATCACCGCGCCGGCGCCGGCGCCGATTCCGGCCCCGGAGGCGGCGCGGTCGCCGGTGCTGCTGCCGCAGCCCGCGAGCACGAGGCTCGCCGTCATGGCGAATGCCAGAGCAGAACGTCTCATCGTCCGAAAATCCCTTGCCGTGACCCTGACCCCCGCCGCCTTTGTAGCGCAGCCCGGGCGATGGCGGTACTGGCTCCTTCGTCTGCCGCAACTGGTTGTGCCACACCGAAAAATTTCGCCGGCTTTGGCTGGAAGGCCGATTGCGCCATACTCCCCGGCATGATGCGTTCCTCCCTTGCGGCCGCCGTCCTGGGCCTCGCGATCGCCGTCCTGCTGGTGGCGGGCGGGCCGGTACGGGCCGACCAGGACGACGGCCGGCTCGACGGCCTCTTCGAGCGGCTGAAGCAGACCGAGAGCCCGCGGGAGGCCCGGGAGGTGGAGGGGCGGATCTGGGAGATCTGGGCCCAATCGAGTGACGGCGCCGTGCGCGGACTCATGCAGGACGGCGTCGCCGCCATGACGCGGGGCGACTATGCCCACGCGCTCTCCAAGTTCGACCAGATGGTCGCCATCGCGCCGGACTTCGCCGAAGGATGGAACAAGCGCGCGACGGTGCACTACGTCCTGGGCAACTACGGCCAGTCGCTCGGCGACATCGCCCGGACGCTGGAGCTGGAGCCGCGCCACTTCGGGGCACTGTCCGGTCGTGGTCTGGTCTACGTGAAGCTGGAGGACGAACGCCGCGCGCTGGAAGCCTTCGAAGCGGCGCTGGCGATCCATCCGCATCTCGTTTCGGCCGCCGCCAACGCGGAGCAACTCCGCAAGCTGCTGCACGACCGGGAGATCTAGCGGGCCCGCTAGTGCTTCACCCGGGCGATGCGCAGCATATTGGTGGTGCCCGGCGTCTTGAACGGCACGCCGGCGGTGATCACCAGGGTGTCGCCGAGGCCGGCGTAGCCCTCGCGCACCGCTAGGCGGCAGGCCTTCTCGACCATCTCCTGGGTGTTGGAGACATCCTCGGTGAGCACGCAGTGGGCGCCCCACAGCACGGCGAGGCGCCGTGCCGTGCGCAGCTCGTTGGTCAGCACCATGATCGGCACCGCCGGGCGCTGGCGGGCGGCGCGCACGGCGGTCGAGCCGGACATGGTGTAGGTCACGATGGCGGCCGTCGACAGTGTGGAGGCAACCTGCGAGGCGGCGGCCGATATGGCATCGGCGCCGGTCGCCTCCGGCTCGCCGTCGCGCGCGTGCAGAATGCCGCGGTAGGCGGGGTCGGTCTCGGTCGAGCGGATGATGCTGTCCATGAAGGTGACCGCTTCGCGCGGGTACTTGCCGGCGGCGGACTCGGCCGACAACATCACCGCGTCGGCGCCGTCGTAGATCGCCGTCGCCACGTCGGAGGCCTCGGCGCGGGTCGGCGCCGGCGCCGAGATCATCGATTCCAGCATCTGCGTAGCGACCACGACCGGTACGCCGGACAGGCGGCAGGCGTTGACGATCTGCTTCTGCCGGCTGGGGATGGTCTCTGGCGGCATCTCGACGCCGAGGTCGCCGCGGGCGACCATGATGGCGTCCGACAGCGCGATGAGCTGGGGCAGGCAGTCGAGCGCGGCCGGCTTCTCGATCTTCGTCATGATCGACGCGCGGTTGCGGATGAGGCCGCGCGCCTCCTCAAGATCTTCGGGCCGCTGGATGAAGGACAGCGCGATCCAGTCGACGCCAAGCTTCAGCGCGAACTCCAGGTCGGCGCGGTCCTTCTCGGTGATCGGCGAGATCGGCAGGATGACGCCGGGCAGGTTCACGCCCTTGTGGTCGCGCAGGGCGCCGCCGGTGACGACGCGGGTCTCGGCGTAGTCGGGCGTGCAGTCCTGCACCTCGAGGCGCAGCTTGCCGTCGTCGATGAGCAGCGAGGTCCCCGGCGAGAT
>Ga0207773_100782_pt1 | contig 10892 bp, 5 predicted proteins | sample TtaePargueraPR_2_FD_187281 | JGI IMG/M metagenome (GOLD analysis project Ga0207773, IMG submission 187281) | Aerobic enrichment media microbial communities from Bioluminiscent Bay, La Parguera, Puerto Rico - Tt and M1 (3) (SPAdes) | ecosystem: Environmental > Aquatic > Marine > Unclassified ...
GCTATCATGGTACCTCTAAACGTGAGCCGTATCACTATCCCGCTATTGCCGATACCGTTCGTAAGTGGTGGAAACTGCGTTACATTTTGCTTCCTTATATCCTAGAACAAAGCAAAAAAACTACAACAACGGGGATGCCGGTTTTGAGGGCTATGCTGCTTCATTATCCCAATGATCCAATGTGTTGGCATTTGGATGACCAATATTTCTTTGGAGATACCTTTTTGGTAGCCCCAGTGATGAACAGTGAAAATTCCAGGGAGGTATATCTGCCGGAAGGAAACTGGGTGAATTTCTTTACTGGCGAAAATCAGCGAGGAAACCAGTGGATAAAAATGGAGGAGATCTCGTTGGATGAAATGCCTGTTTGGGTAAAGGAGGGGGCTGTTATTCCCATTTATCCCGAATCAATCCAATGTACCGATCAAATAAATATGGACCATTCATTGGAGTTGGAGATTGGCAGCTCATTTAAAGGAATATGGCAGGCAAATCTAATGTCTAGTATCTAACACCTGCCCCGATTCGGGGTCTAAATTGATAAAAAAATGACAAAGGAAGGAAAGCTTAGATTGGGGATATTAGGCCTGGGAGAAGGCCGGAGTACCATCTCAGCAGCATTGAACAGTGATAAAATCCAGCTGGTACAGGTTTGCGATCGCAATGAGGAGTTGTGTAAGCAAAGAGCCAAGGAATTTGACTTCTACCAGTACACCACGCGTTTTGAGGATATGTTGGAAAATCCTGAGATAGATGCCATAGGGATATATACACCGGATAAGTTGCACGCCACGCATATCAGGATGGCCATGGAGCACGGCAAGCATGTGGTCTGTACCAAACCCTTGTTGGATGATCTCAAGGATGCTAAGGAATTGATTGACTTGCAGAGGAAAACCGGTAAGCGGCTTTTCGTAGGGCAGAGCAGTAGGTTTTTTGAGCCGATGAAGCGGCAGCGGGCTGATTTTAAGAAAGGATTGATAGGGGACCTGATCACGGTGGAGGCTTACTACCATGCGGACCACCGCTGGTTTTTGGAGAAGCCTTGGGCCTTGGAGCCATCTTTTAAGTGGCTTTATGGAGGGCTGAGCCACCCAGTGGACTTTATCCGTTGGTATTTGCCGGAAATAGAGGAAGTAATGGGCTATGGCATGCTCAGCGTCAATGGCCAAAAAGGGGGATTGAAAAATCCTGATACCATGCATTTTATCTATAAAGCGAAGGATGGTAGAATTGCCCGGGTATCTGGAGCTTATTCCGGACCGGTACAGCCTGCCCTCAGGGATAGTGAGATGAGTTGCATCTTGCGGGGAACTTCAGGAAGCAGTCAGGGGGACTATATGGAACTTCGATATGCCATTACAGACAGCACAGGAGAAGAGCAGGTAGTGACCTGGGAACACAAGTCCAAGCATTATTTCCGCTTTGAGGGCAAAAGCCACCATGCGGGAGAATATAACAACTACCTGGAGCACTTTGCAGACAGTATCAACTATGATTTTGTGGCCTATCCGGATTTGGTCGAAGGTATCGGCACCATTGCCTTGTTGAAGACCATGGAGAAAAGCTTGCTATCCGGCAAGCCTGAGAAGGTAGCTGATGTAATTGCCGAGTTTGGTCTGGAGAGCTATCTGAGAGAGGAAGTCAAGGTTTAGGACATGGATTGCAAATCCCTTTGATATTAGGGTGTAGTTGCAAACTACACCCAGCAGAGAGCAGTTTTAAACTACTCCCAGTCCAGGATTAAGTCATTATTGCAAACGAGGGTCAGTGAAGGGCTTCGACAGGCTCAGCCACCAAAGCTTTAGAACCTCAGGCTAAAGGTTCAGATATTTGCGATGACGAAAAAACATAAAACAAACAATTAACCAATAACTAAAATAACCAAAAAAAACATGAGTACAGTATTGTCAAATGAGCAATTGGAGCAGTTCAAAGAGAACGGATTCTGCATTGTGAAAAATGTGATTCCACAGGAGCTTTTGGAGCGTCTACGTGGGGAATGTCAGCGTTTTATGAAGGAAAAGGATGAGGAGATGGACCGGAAAGGTGTGGAAGTGGATGAGATCAATCACAAGGGCAAAAGGTATTTTATTGCCTTGCGCTACAAAGATAGCGAGACCATGCAGGACCTGATCTTTAGCGAACAGATGGAGGAAATCACCCGCAAAATTTTAGGAGAGGATGTCTATCTTTTTCTGGAACAGTTTGTAGTGAAAGCCGCGGACAAGGGTATGACCTTTAGTTGGCACCAGGACTCAGGTTATTTGGATTTTGAGCACAAACCTTATTTGTCGGTATGGTGCCCTCTTGATGATGTGACAGAGGAAAACGGAACCGTTTACCTGCTTCCTTACAAAGATGCAGGCACCAAGACCCGCATTGACCATGAACTTCAAGAAGGAACCAATGATAAGGTCGGATACTTTGGTGATAACCCGGGCATTCCGGCCATCCTTAAGGCCGGTGATGTGGCCTTGTTTTCCAGTACTTGTTTTCATCGCAGTGGCTCCAACTTAACCAATAAATCACGAAGGGTATTGCTCATCCAATATTCCGCAGAGCCTATCCTAAAAGAAGGAGGTGAGCCGTTATATTGGGCCGATCCATTTGTGCTTGATGGCAAGCGCCAAAAAGAAGTACCGGCTTAACTTATTCAAAATGTAAAAGAGCTGAATTACCGATGCGTTTCAACAGTTTCTCGCCAAGACGCAGACGCGAAGGGGAAAATAAGACTTTGCGGTCTTTGCGACAGATAACTGATTATCTCTGTCAGTGGTAACTTCACCATGGCTTGTGTCCACACAAGCCATTAGCATAAGGTAAAAGTAGTCTGTGAGGACACAGACTAGGGATGAGGGCAAATATTTGGACATTGAGCCTGTCGAAATGCCTAAATGCGAAGCAATCTTGAATAAGGAAAACGAGATTGCTTCCCCCTTTCAGTCGTTCCATTGACGTGTTTTATTGTTCATCCCGAGGTATCAGCTTGTCCCGACAAATGTCGGGAAGGGATCTCTTCCAGTAATAAATTACTTAAGAGATTCCCTCGCCGCGGCGAGATGACAAAGAGTTAAGGCTCACGTTATTCGACACTTTTATGTTTGGAAAAATGAAGGTTTCTCGCAATAATACATTATTAAAATCAAATCAGAACACGCCAAAAAATAATCATGGAAATTCATGAGATTCTAAAGCCGCTGGATTTTGTAGTGGTTGGTTTGTACCTCGTAACATTGATCGGCATCGGGTATTATGTCAGCTTCAAAAAGAAGCGAGCCAGTGATGAAAACCTCTTTTTGGCCGGCAATTCCTTAGGTTGGCCCAGTATAGGCTTTACCATGTGGGGCACCAATGTGGGACCTTCCATGTTGATCGCCTCTGCCAGCATTGGTTATACCACAGGAGTGGTTGCCGGTAATTTTGCCTGGTATGCTTTTATCTTTATTTTTTTGTTGGCAGTGGTTTTTGCTCCCAGGTATTTAGGAGCCAGGGTACAGACCTTGCCGGAATTTATGGGGAAACGCTTCGGGGATTCCACCCGCAATATTTTGGCCTGGTACACCATTGTAACCATATTGGTCAGCTGGCTTTCCCTTACCTTGTTTGCTGGGGGGATATTGATCCGGCAGATCCTGAATTTCCCGATGTGGCTTTCGGTGATTGTGCTGATTTTAATCGCAGCTTTCTTTACCATTGCCGGGGGGCTGAAAGCCATTGCTTATACCAATGTGTTTCAGATGGTATTGTTGATTTTGGTGTCTTTGGTGTTGACCTTAACAGGACTTTATAAGGTAGGAGGCATCGGCGAATTGATTGACCAGACTCCTTCAGAATATTGGAATTTATTATTGCCCAATGATGATCCTAATTATCCATGGATTGCCATTGCCTTGGGCTATCCGGTGATGGGCGTGTGGTTTTGGTGTACCGACCAGTCCATGGTGCAATCGGTTCTGGGAGCAAAAAGCCTTAAAGAGGGACAGTTGGGAGCCAATTTTACGGGTTGGTTAAAGATTTTGGATGTCGCTTTGTTTATTATCCCAGGGATCATTTGTTATGTGTTATTCCCGGATCTGGACAATCCAGATGAGGCCTATATGACCATGGTGACCAAGCTGTTTCCGGTAGGGATGACAGGCATGGTGATGGCAGTGCTGATAGCTGCTTTGGTGAGCACCATAGATTCGGCTCTTAATGCCCTAAGTACTGTGTTTACCATGGATATTTATGTGAAAAAATACCGCCCTCAAGCGAGCCAGAAGCAAATTGTGACCATAGGTAGGGTAGTGACAGTTTTGGGTGCAATTATCGCCATTTTTATGACCTTGGCCATTGACAGCATCAAAGGATTGAACCTTTTTGATGTTTTTCAGTCTATTTTGGGTTTTATAGCACCGCCAATGTCTGTAGTTTTCCTTTTTGGGGTGCTATGGAAGAAAACCACCACCAGGGCAGCCAATGCCATATTGATCTTTGGTACCATTCTCAGTATGGGGATCGGGGTGCTTTATCTCTGGGTATTTCCAAAAGAAGTCTATGATTTCTGGCCTCATTTCCTTTTGCTTTCCTTCTTTATTTTCGTGTTGCTGGCTGTATTGATTGTGTTGGTTTCCTATGCGGACAGAAACAGCAAAGATCTGCATGAAAGCACACTGGATTATGGTGTGATCCCAAAACTTCCGGTAAAAGTGAAATGGCTCTGGATTGCCTTGATCATTGTGATGGTGGGGATGTATATGTTGTTTAATGGACATTAATAGTCATGAGTCTTGAGTAGTTAGCCTTGAGCTTGCCCAGTACACCATGGAGTAGCAAGATTTCAGTATCAAGTAGCTAGAATAAAGAATAAAGAGTAAAATGACAAAGTTCCGTACATAGGGCACATAATAGCTCAGGTTGGATCTATAGTCTAACATCTATTGTCTAGTGACTGGCGTCTTCACACTCAAGACTCAATACTCGCTACTCAATACTAAACACACGGGACTGTGCAGGATAGAGAGCTGAAATGAATCTCCCATTTTTAAGTTGAATAACCATTTGGTATCATGAACAATAAACCTGAAATGATGACCCGAAAACTATCGATTTTAATCCTACTTTTTATTTTGGCTTTGCCTTCCATAAAAGTGCTGGCACAGCAAAGCCCCTCCCGGGCAACCTGGATATGGTATCCGGGCGATTACGAAATTTGGCTTAGCAATAAAATGCAGGCCCGAAGAACGGAGCGGGGAGCTTTTCTGCCTCCATTATGGCGTTACTACAGTCCTTATGCATTGGTGACTTTTAGAAAGGAATTTAATCTTCCCGAAGAGGATGAGGTGGCCATCTTTACCGAGGGACAATTCAAGCTGCAGATTGATGGGCAGCAGGTTCATGGCAAACCAAAGAAAATAAAGATTCCTGCCGGCAAGCACAGCATGGTGGTCAAAGTGTATAACCAGGAGCGTGTGCCGTCGGTATTCATTCAAGGAAAGTACCTGGTGACCGATGAGAGTTGGAAGGTGACTTTTGAAGATAAAGAGTGGATTGACGAGACCGGTAAGGCCTCGGACCAGTCCGGTACCAATTGGGAAGTGGTAGGAAGTTGGAATTTTGACAGCCCAGGATCGCTTCCGTCCGAGTTTAGGCTGGCCACCAAACCGCAATATGCAGTGGAAGTAAAGCCTGCTGGAGAAGGAGAATTGATTGATTTCGGTAGGGAGACCTTCGGGTATGTGAAATTTCATGGATTGAAGGGTAAAGGTAAAGTTTCCATTTACTATGGGGAATCCGAAGAAGAGGCCTTGGACAGTGCCTATTGCGAGACTTTGGATTACCTGAGCTTTGACGGAAATCAAGAGGCTGAATATACCTTGGAAGGATCTAAGGCATTCAGGTATGTGCAGGTCCAACATGATGTTGGTATCAGCTATGATTCGGTGTCCATGTTGTATGAATATTTGCCTGTGGAATATAAGGGAGAATGGAACTGTTCTGACGAGCTATTAAATGAAATTTGGGATGTTTCGGCTTATACCATGCACCTGAATACCCGGGAATTTTTCTTAGATGGTATTAAAAGAGACCGCTGGATTTGGTCGGGGGATGCTTATCAAAGTTACCTGATGAACTATTACCTGTTTTTTGACAATGCTTCCGTTCGCAGGACATTGTTGGCATTAAGGGGGAAAGAGCCGGTGTCCAGCCATATGAATACCATTATGGATTATTCGTTCTATTGGTTTGTGGGAATTTACGATTACTATCTCTATTCAGGCGATGAAGAGTTTATCAAGAACTTTTATCCGCGCATGGTCAGCATGATGGACTTTTGTCTGGAGCGGCGCAATGAAAATGGGATGATGGAAGGCTTGCCCGGTGACTGGATATTCATTGATTGGGCGGATGGACTGAGCAAGCAAGGGGAAGTGAGTTTTGAGCAGATGCTTTTGGCCAGAAGCCTTGAAGCTATGGCTGTCAGTGCAGAAATAGCCGGTGATGAAGAAGGGCAAACAAAATATCAGCAATTGGCCGAAGAGATGAAAGCAAAACTGTTTGACGTATTCTGGTCGGAAGACAGGGAAGCTATTATGCATCAGCGGGTTGATGGTAAGGTGCTGGACAATGTGACACGATATGCCAATATGTTTGGGATCTTCTTTGACTATTTCTCCAATGACCAGAAGCAGGCCGTGAAACAGTCGGTTTTGTTGAATGATGAGGTACAAAAGATCACCACACCCTACATGAGGTTTTATGAGTTGGAAGCCTTATGTGCCATGGGTGAGCAGGAGTTTGTCTTGGACGAAATCCGGGATTACTGGGGAGATATGTTGGATTTGGGAGCTACCTCTTTCTGGGAAAAATATGATCCCAATGAATCAGGAGAAGAACACTTGGCCATGTATGGAAGGCCTTATGGCAAGAGCCTTTGCCATGCTTGGGGAGCCAGTCCTATCTATCTGTTTGGAAAATACTATTTAGGTGTCAAGCCGATTTCTGCAGGTTATGAAACCTATGAAATCCGTCCTGTTTTGGGAGGGTTGAAATGGATGGAAGGCAAAGTGCCTACTCCTGATGGAGAGATCGAAGTGTATTGCTCCTCCAATGAAATTAAGGTTTCATCTGATCAAGGTCAGGGAACTTTGAAATTTAAAAGTAATTCTAAGCCTAAGTGCGGCCAAGGAGAAATCAAGGCTTTGGGAGGAAATAGGTATGAACTGGCAATAGAGGCCGGGAAAGAATATATGGTAAAGTATAGGGCGGTTGAATAGTCCACGGATGGACACGGAAAAACACAGATGGGTTAAGAGTGTTGGTTGTGCCGAGGGCTTTGCCCCGGCACGGTTAAGGCAGAGCCTTTGGCTCTGATGTGGGGAGGAGAGCTAATAGCAAGCTTGCAGTTGAAAGCACAGCTGTCAGGACAACGGGGATTCCGTCATTGGTGACAGAGTATGGCAATCTCCTTTCAAGAATCAAGGCGGTCTCATCGTTTCCGATATCTTTATAGGACAGGCTGTCTATTCTCTTGGTATTGAAGGAAAGAAGTAGAAATCAGTAGAAAAACAATATAATGATCAAACCAAAAAGCATTAGTAAACTTTTTATGGGCATGGCGACCTTGTTTTCGGTTTCCCAGTTGAATGCCCAGGAAACAGCTGTCCAATACCTGTCCGGGAAAGGCTACCAGGATACTAAGGAATGGGAGTTTATGGTCTCTGGGGGGCGAAACAGTGGCGAGTGGAGCACCATCAATGTTCCTTCTGTATGGGAACAGGAAGGTTACGGCAAGTACCAATACGGAATTAAGTTTTATGGCAAACCTTTTCCAGATGGCATAGCTGATGAGGTAGGTCATTATAAGTACACCTTTGAGGTGCCCCAAGATTGGGAAAATAAGATTGTCCGGATTGTCTTTGACGGTTCCATGACGGATACCGAGGTGAAGATCAATGGCCGCTCGGCAGGCGATAAGCATCAAGGAGCCTTTTACCGCTTCAAATATGATATTACTGATTTACTGAAATACGGAAAGGAAAATTTACTGGAAGTAACGGTCAGCAAAGAGTCTTCCAATGCCAGTGTTAACTTGGCAGAAAGAAGAGCTGATTACTGGAACTTTGGAGGCATTTTCAGACCAGTTTTTTTGGAGGCTTTTCCGGCCAGGTTCATCGACCGAACGGCCATTGATGCCCAAGCCGATGGGGATTTTCTTGCAGAGATTTACCTTGGCAGTGCCAATAATTCCAACCTGAAAGTGGTAGCAAAGGTGTTAGATGGAAATGGGAAAGCTGTTGGGAAACCTTTAGAGGCCGACTTTACTGAGGGAGGAGATAAGGGAGTAATAGAAGGTCATTTTGAGGATATTGATCTATGGACAGCCGAAACTCCCAACCTTTATCATATCGAATACGCTCTTTATGATGGGGATAAATTGGTTCATCAGACCAAAGACCGCTTTGGTTTTAGAACCATCGAGCTGAAGGCCAGTGATGGTATCTATATCAATGGACAGCGGGTACTGATGAAAGGGGTGAACAAGCACAGTTTCTGGCCGGAATCCGGCAGGACTTTGAACAAGGAGCTAAACTATGCTGATGCCAAGCTGATCAAAGAAATGAATATGAATGCCGTAAGGCTTTCGCATTATCCTTCTGATCCCGAGTTTTTGGATGCTTGTGATGAGTTGGGGCTTTATGTTTTGCATGAATTGGGTGGCTGGCATGGTCATTATGATGAAAATATAGGTATAAAATTAGTGGAGTCACTGGTGACCAGGGATGTCAACCACCCAAGTGTAGTTTTCTGGGATAATGGCAATGAAGGTGGTTGGAATACGGAATTGGATGATGAGTTTGCCAAGTGGGATCCACAGAATAGGCCTGTTTTGCACCCTCAGCAATTGCTGAGTGGGGTGGAGTCCATGCACTATCGCTCTTATGGAGAGACACAAGAATATTTCAGGGGAGATTATATTTTTATGCCTACAGAATTTTTGCATGGTCTCTACGATGGTGGCCATGGCGCAGGTTTGTATGATTATTGGGAGATGATGAGAAAGCATCCCCGCAGTGGAGGAGGTTTCCTTTGGGTATTTGCCGATGAGGGAATTGCCCGTACCGATCAGGATGGAAGAATTGATAACCAAGGCAATTATGGAGCGGATGGTATTGTCGGCCCACACCATGAAAAAGAAGGAAGTTTCTTTACTATCAAGGAGGTTTGGTCACCGGTGGTGGTCATGCATGAGGATAAGATCGAGGGAGATTTTGATGGGGAGTTAAAAGTAGAAAACCGCTATGATTTCACCAATCTTAAGGAATGTACTTTTGAATGGTCATTAGGGGAGTTTTATGCCCCTGAAGATGGGAAAAGCGGCCATAAGGTCATTAAGTCAGGAGAGTTTAAGGGGCCCGATATGGCACCGCATAATGCTGGAAAAATGAGTATTCCTTTGCCAAATAACTGGCAGGAAGCTGACGTACTCTATTTGACGGCGAAAAACCCTAAGGGGAAGGAACTTTGGACTTGGCATTTTACCTGGGAAAAAGACAGCCATCACCTAATGGCTGGAAAAGGGGAAGTGCAGCTTGAAGAAACGGCAAGTGCCTTTAGGGTACAATCAGGAAGTTTGGTTTTAGAGGTCAGTAAAGAAAATGGGGAACTTTTAGAAATAGAGGAAGCAGGTAAAAACATTTCCTTCGCCGGTGGTCCACGGTTTATTGCAGCCAGGAGAGGGGATAGGACATTGGATGGTACAGTAAATCCGGATTTTGAAAAAGGAATGGACCGGATTTATAAAGAAATAGAATTAGAGCAGGAGTTAAGAGAAATTACTGCCGAAAAAGCAGGTGAAAATGTACTGATCACGGCTAAGTATTTTGGCCCAATGCAAGAAGTGATCTGGACGGTTCAGCCCGGAGGATTGGTGCAGTTGGATTACACTTATGAATACAATGGAGTGGTAGAATTGATGGGTGTTTCATTTGATTATCCAGAACAGAATATGCAGTCCATCCGATGGTTGGGAGAGGGGCCATATAGAGTTTGGCAAAACCGTATCCATGGGACCACCCTTGACATCTGGGGCAATGATTATAATGATCCTATTCCTGGTGAATCCTTTGTCTACCCAGAATTTAAAGGTTATTTCAATGATTGGCACTGGGCAGCTTTCCAGACGATAGAAGGAGAAATCTTTATGGCCAATGACCAAGCCGATAATTACCTGGGTGTGTATACCCCTCGGGATGGCAGGGATGCGCTCTTGTACACCCTGCCTCAGACTGGACTGGCAGTATTTGATGTAATACCTGGTGTAAGGAACAAAGTGAATGCGACTGATCTGGTAGGGCCATCTTCACAAGCCCAATGGGTTAGCGGTCCTAAGTCAGGAAGGGTTTATTTTAAGTTTAAAGCAAAGTGATGGTCCACGAATCCGCGGACAAGTTTACATGGATTAGCACGGATTAAGAATTAGTGGAGAGAGTTTTACGCCAATAAAGTAATATTTTAATGATCAAAAACACGAATGACGGAACGCAGGCAGCACCTTATTTGAGAGTGGATATGAATTACGGAGGCTGCAATGATTTGCCTTACTTTTCTAAAGGCCCAAAGGGAGATGACCGCAACAAGCATACAGCTATCCAAGAGGCCGGGTTCAAAGGTTTTCAAGATGGTGATCCCGCTTTGTGCAAAGAGTTGGGCTTGGAATTGACTGCCCATGCGCGGATGAATGAAGTGGGTGATCTAGATGATCTACTGCCCAAATGGAAAGACGGTGGGTACAATTGTGCGACCCTGCATGTAGGCTGGGGAATGGAGCCAGATGCTGAAATGGACCGATTGGTGGAGTATGTGCTGAACAGTTCTGTGAAATTTGACCTGCCCATCTATATCGAAAC
>Ga0207773_100783_pt1 | contig 10877 bp, 4 predicted proteins | sample TtaePargueraPR_2_FD_187281 | JGI IMG/M metagenome (GOLD analysis project Ga0207773, IMG submission 187281) | Aerobic enrichment media microbial communities from Bioluminiscent Bay, La Parguera, Puerto Rico - Tt and M1 (3) (SPAdes) | ecosystem: Environmental > Aquatic > Marine > Unclassified ...
GTAGATACCTGACAAGCCAGGTTGATCCACACCAGACGGAACCTGATTTACGGTCGAAGACCAAGAATTCAAAATATTCACCGCACACTCGGCATGAGTAGTATCACCTGAAATGTACCATCGAAGAGCATTGAGATAGGCCGCTTGTGCGTCTTGGGCCGCCCGCTGACGACTATCCCCCATATTAGCACGGGGAGCAGGTTGGTATGAACTCTGAGCCCTGCTGTCCTGAATCATTTTATTCCAGCCCTCAATCCAGGGACTGGCTCCCTCAGCTACTTTCGTCTTCATACGGTCGAGGTCCTCCTGGGTATGCAGGCCTCCGGGATGCACAAAGCTCTGCGCAACTGCCAGGTAACTAAATAGCAGCCCAAACAATAAAAATGTAATTTTTTTCATAATAGGTTATTCTGGGTTAATAAATTGATTGAAACTATATGAAAATAAATCCTTTTACTATTAGAATCTAAGTTGTATTCATGCCATCAATGGATTGTAATACAGATAATTGTGGTTTAAACATTTTTCTAAAATTGCCTGGATAGCAGAATGTCCGTGGAATTTTATTGGTATAGTGAAAAATGATACTATCATTTTTCACTATTTCTTTCAGAAGTGCATTTTTGTCAAGGCTCGGCAAATTGTGATGAGACCAGCTGTGATTGGATATTTCATGTCCTTTGCCGGGCATTTCGATTAACTCTGCCCAAGACATTCTGAACTTGCCCAATGAAGCACTTTCATTGTCTATACATTTTCCCCAGATCCAAAATGTCCCATGCAATCCATACTTCTCCAACATCGGAAACTCCAGATCATAATGCTCTTTTAGCCCATCATCAAAGGTATAGCTGATGGCGCAGGCCTTCCCATCTTTATACTTTGCCACATAAACCAGGGATTCTTTTCCATTCCCCTTGTCAGCCAATTGAGCAAAACAGCCCAAGCTAGGCCGAAAAAAAAGGAATATTGATATATAATAGATGAGTTTTATGCTAATCATTCTAGTTAGAAAATTCATCGTAAAACCTATTGCAAAATTTATTATTCAACTTTTAGTACCATGTTAATTATATTATTCAAAATTTGATTCTTCGGGTTAGCCAATCTCAAAACTGCTCAAAACAAAGATGGGGCAAGAGGTAAATCCTGGAACTGGCCCATTTAATTTTGTATTCATTAGGGCAAACTTCCCTGTTGTCAGGCTGGCCCCTGAAATTCCATTTGTTATTTAACATATCGGTTCAATGTCTGATTTTCGTATCCGGTTTTCATCAATTCATTATCGGGATATCATATTCCACCATAAACTGCCATCACACCAACATGGATTCTGCACTATTCCAAACAAATCGGCTTTAAGCTCCTCACTTCTAATTTGGGCTACCCTTCCCCGTTTGGCCATAAACGGATCCAGAGACATCCAGAAATCAGAATAAACCGTTTTACTTTTTACTCCTATTAATTATTAACATTTCCCATTTATGATTTAATTTATCTGGTTTTTACTAATTAGGTAATCGAAAGTTTTTCATGCAAAGAATTACACAGAACAAAATTCCACTTCAACAAATTTATAAATATTAACGACATTAAGAAACCGATTTCATAAAATAATTAAATAAATTCAACAAACCAGATTAATGAACTCATATTTACTCCCCATTATCATGAAAAAAACACACGATAGCACATTACCCCCCTTTATTTAAGCAAACTTAAAACCAACTTATACAGCATTTTGACAATGTTAACAAATAAAAGAAAGCCCCTACAAACCAGTGAAATCCCCAATTATTTTTTTTTTAATCTGACCATATCATCGATGAAACCGTTTTTAGTAAAAAATCAAATAAAGTTAAATCTTGTCCCAGTAAATAAAGGATTCTATATAACTTGTAGAAGGTGTTTGATATAAATGTGGTAGCATAATCTCCCCATTATTATAAATTCACACTATGTTATTTTCTTTCTGCAGGTAAAAAATAACCTAAACTGTGCCCGCCTTAGGCGGAAACCTCTCCGCTAAGCCATGGAGCACAAGTACAGGGACCCCTGAAAGTTTCCCATTTACGTTGATTCAAAACTTGTCAGTATTATTTAGTTATCATCAACCCTTAACATTTTAACCATTAACACACTTCCATCTTAGTATAAAACAGGATTACCCACTACAAATTATACAGCATCTTTTGATAGGATACATTCATAACTATTTGAAATCGGTTAATCAATTCCAGTAACAGCTGGGGTTTTGGTTTTGACTCTTGAGACAATATGATTCCCGACCAATTTGCCCTGGTCCACCCCTTTTTCTATCGCCGGCATATAGTGGATCCCACCGTAAAATCTACTTATGGCGGCTTCTGCGGCTGCTTGTTTGAAGGAATTGAATTCCCTCACAGGAAGGCCATAGTGAACTTCAGTGGAGTCCACAAAATGGATTTCCTCTCCCAATAAATGGGTTAATGTAATGGCTGCAGCGGTGGAAGCCACACTATGGCCACTTGTATATTCAGGAAAAGGTGGAGTCTGTAGCAGAGGCATCCAGCTTTCATCCATGTGTTGATTGATGTAAGTTTCGGGCCTGATCAGCACGCTTCTGTATTTTTCATCCCAACAGGCTATAAAAGCGTCAAACAAAGTGATGGAGGTAAGCGCCATTACCTCGCTGGTGGATTTCCAGTCAAGATTTTTTGTTTTCGCAGCAATGGTGGATATGCCCATCCAATGTCCCCCAGGGGTGATTTTTTTTCCAGCAAACATCACATGGCCTTTAACATTCATTTTGTACGGGTTACAGTCCCAGAAATTGGCAATATCCCGTTGATCATTGTTTAGCTGGTTTCCAGCATCCATAACGGCTTTGGCTTCCTTGAAAAATGTACTTTCGGGAATAATATCAAAAGCGGTAGGCCGTGAGGGGATAAATTGATTGGCTGAATCCAGGGTCATAGGGCGAATTTTATTCCAGTGAGGCTCAATTCCCTCCATATATGCTGGAGGTGTTGGCTTCCAGGTTCCAGGGTTTGAAGAGATACTATATTTCTCAAAGGACCTGCTTTCATGGTAATTGTCCTTTGAAGCGTAGTCGAGTACATGTTTGGCAACAGCTTTTCCAAGCGCAATGGAATTGTGAAAGACATTCTTGGGTATTCCCTTATCTTCTAGTTTTTTGTAGAGGGAGGATCTATATCGTTCGATCTCTTCTTCCGAAAAAACCAATGCCTGGCCTACTTCGTAGTAGGCTGTTAGCGCTGCCAATGGAAAATGACATGGTTGGGAGGTATCGAACTCCTTGGCTTCAAAGCCGTTCAGTTGTCCGGTAAGAGATTGATACCCTGGGTCTGACAGTGCAGCCACTTCATAGGCTGCAATTGATGCGTATGCATAGATTCTGCTGGCAACCGGTGGTGAAAAAATGTCATGGACCATTACATCGGTTAAGTTTTTGTTTGCATTGGACAGAGAGGTGCTATCCAACAGCATGTTCTGATACCGTTCATCTTGTTGGCAAGAGCCAATGAAGATCATTAAGCAGAATGGGATAAATTTTCGGTAAATGATTGAAAGCATAATACAGTATGGAAATAGAGTTTGATCAATTTGTTTGATACGGTCAAGCCTCCTTTCATTTAACCCGAAATATGCAATTGGAAATCTATTGCGAACTGAAACTGCTTTAAAATCAGCCGCATTGCTACTGTTTTCGACTTCACCATAGCGGTGCTATGCCTCAATCTCCAAACAGTCTGATTTTCTTGCTTTTTCAATCCTCATAACGACCACTATTGCATAATCCGGGTTTAAGGAAGCGGCTTGTATTTTAATGGTGACAACAATATCATTGTTGCGTATAAATTCATCTTTGTTTATTCAAGATGTCCACTTATGGGGATAAATTTTTAAACGATGAAATAAACCTTTATTCACTATTCAATTTTAAATGCTTTTAGTTCATTATCGAATTGAGAAACGATAAATAGATCTTCACCAGTAACAGACTTTAGCTTTATCATGGAGTTGGATGCTCCAGGCACATAGAACCCACTGTTTTCTATTTTTACAGTCGTAAAATCACCTTTTCCATCTCCCTTTAAAAGCAGCCCATTTAATGCATCCAATTGGCCCACATTGACTTCTATTCCAAAATCATTGGTAAGGCATAAAATGTCTTGATTACCATCTTGGTCAAAATCTTCTACCCGTATTTTATTTACCGTGGACATTTGTGCTTCCATCGGCAGTTCTACTAATTTAAATTGATTGTCTCCCAGGTTAATGGCAACTGCTGAAGCCAAATAGTTTGCTTTCATTTTAAAACTTTGCTTCAATTGTTTTTCAGGAAAAATGTCCTGAATGGTAGCACGGGCATAATCTTTATAATAAAGCAATTGTTTCTTTAAATAGGGCAAACGTTTCATTATTGAGCCTTTATTATGAACCGGAAATTCTAAATATTCCGATTTTTTTTCGTTTCGTTGATTTAATACATACCGGGTAATAATGGGATCGATGCTTTTATTTTTATCAAAATCATTTACATAGATAGAAATAGGGAGCGTTGGGTCTGCATTGTAAAAAGTATTTAAACCAAAATTCCCCAATACCAGATCCGGCAAACCATCTTGATTAAAATCCCCTGTTGATACCGTTCGCCACCAGCCGCTTGTTTCAGCGAGATTGGTTTGATCGGTAACGTTTACAAACTTTCCATTTTGATTCTTAAAAAAAGTAACGGGCATCCACTCGCCCACAAAAATTAGGTCTTCCCAACCATCATTATCAAAATCAATGGGTAAAATATCAGTTACTAAACCTAAATCTTTAAAACCCGGGGCTTGCTTTTGGGTAACATCCTTTAAAATAAGAGAATCTTCTTCTGAGCTATTTTCATATAAGAAGGAAGAAACGGGTAGCGGATACAGCCAGGCCCGAACCTGTCCTCCCACTACAATGTCTAATTTACCATCTTTATTAAAATCAATGGTCTTTACGCAGGATTTACTGACTAAATTTTTGGGTGCGATTTGATAATTGACCGTAAAATTACCGGCACCATCATTTACATAAACAATATCCTGGTAAATTTTTGATTGGTCTGGATGATAATTACCACCGGAAGCAGTATAAATATCCAAGTCGCCATCATTATCCAAATCTTTCAAAACAAGGTCGCTATGGATTATATGGGGTAATTCCTCAGATTTAGGAAGCATAACCTGTGTAAATTTTCCGTTTTCCTGTTGGAAAAAAACATAACCGTTCATAGACATTTGCCCCCCAACAACAAAATCTTCCCTACCATCCCGATTTATATCGCCTGAAGCTAACATGGGCCCCAATTCTGACATTTTATGAGGCAATAAGTTTTGCACATTAAAATCGGAGAAGACATAGTTCTGTGGCTTATAATCAAAACCTATATCCTTAGTGACATCTGTAAAAAGTGGGCCAACCATTACTTTTCCCGGTTCTAGGGAAGTACTTTTTCCGGTTTCCACGTCAATTGCCAACATTTGGTTGGGCGGCACATCATACACAACAGATGTTAAATTGGGGTTCCAATTTACCACTACAGAGTCTATTCTTTCAAGTTTTGGCAAACCAAAATGAATGCGCGAATCTACGGTAGAGCAATATCCTCTAAACGGATAAGAACGATAGGTTTGAAATTTATCCCCATAATAAATGGAAACATTAGCTCCCAATGCTGCAATATTTGGACTTTTTCCTTTTAATTGAATTTGTAGATAATTATTGGAACCTTGTGTTTTTTCGTTATTATTTTTAAATATGAACGCTTCCATATTAATATTATTCACCACCAAGTCCAGGTCTCCGTCATTATCCAAATCCACATAAGCGCCCCCATTGGAAAAGGAAGGAATATCCAGTCCCCAATCTTTGGTTGTTTCTTTAAAAGTATACCCCCTTTGATTTTGGTACATATAATTGGAGGTTTTTACTATCGGAGCATGTTCTAAAATTTCTTTGTCTCCCAATATTTTATCTGCATTTATTCTAAAAGAAACAAAATCTCCATCTGTAATATCTTTGGGGTATCCATTGGTTATATAAAGGTCTCTGTATCCGTCATGGTCAAAATCAGCTATGATGGGAGACCAGCTCCAGTCGGTTTCGGCAATTCCGGACAAATAGCCAATTTCCGAAAAAACGGGCCGGTTTATAGATGGGATATTACCCATATTCAGCTGGAAAGCATTATGGGGATATTGTACCTGATAATCGAATTTTAATGCCAATTGATAAGTGTCGTAGGTTTTATTAACCTGCATGGCTTTTCTTCGGTAATTATCTTCCGGCATCATATCAAGCTCCACTATATCATCCAATCCGTCATTATTAATGTCTATAATGTCATTACCCATTGCATTTTCTGCAGTATGTTTAAAATAGGTCTTCGTTTCATTCTGAAACGTCCCATTTTGTTGGTTGATATAAAGTGTATTGTCAGGGGCAAAGTCATTGCTCACATAAATGTCGTCCCAGCCATCATGATTGATATCGGCGATACTGGCAGAATGTCCAAAGCCTGAAAAAGTTATCCCTGATTTTTGGGAAACATCTGTAAAGACCGGATGCCCCGATTCTTCGTCCCAGTTATTTTCCAATAATTTGTCGGTATTGGGATGTTCTTTTTGGGTAATGCTTTTGCGATACGTACCGGGCTGCTCCCCGGGAACAATTTCATTGTTAACTAAATAAACATCTAAATCGCCATCTCTATCATAATCAAAAAAATAAGCCATTGTCGTATGCGCTTCATCATCCAAGCCATAGTCCACCGCTTGCTCTTGAAAAACGGGAATATCATTTTCATTTAACCCCTTATTGATGTAGAGTAAATTTTTGCGAAGTGCTGAATTTCTTAGTATTGTAGCCGACACATAAATATCCATCCAGCCATCACTATTGATATCCAAAACGGTAACGCCCCTACAAAATCTATTGGATGAAGTTACACCGGCTTCTTCTGAAATATCCTCAAAAACAAAATCACCCTTGTTTAAATAGAGTTTATTGTCTACGAAATTGCCCGTAAAATAAATGTCTTGTAAACCATCGTTGTTAAAATCTCCAATGCCTACTCCCCCTCCATTATATATATTGGGTTCTAATATGGCATTTAAAGAATCGGTATATTCTATGTTATTATTAAAATGAATACCAGAATGTTCTGATCTTATTTTTTCAAACTGTTTGCTGGAAGATGTAGAGCAACTAAAAAAAATAATACCGCTGCAACAAATTATTATAGACGAAGAAATTCTTGCTGCTGTCGTGTTCATCCATTTAAAATTTACTTTATTAAGGAAGTAGGGTAATATATTTTTCAAGTTTTCCATAGCAGCTGTCATTTATCGTGGCTTTATTTTCCGGTATTACTTATGGTGAAAGCTTCACCTGCCCCATATAGCGTGCTTCAAATAGCTAAGAGGGGAAATTAAAACAGGCCGCACATTTAAGATACGACCTGTTTAACTCAAATGATGCCAAAAACAATGAACCTAATTATTGTTAATATCCGGGGTTTTGTTCTAATTCCGCACCTGTATTTCTTTCAATTTCTGCAAAAGGTATTGGCCAAAGGTTATAATGCTGTTTTGCACTTTGCGCATAAGTAGGATTACACTTCATAATTCTATCATACCATTTGCCCAAACGCATTATTGTAAACATTCTTTTCTCCTCAATACCGAATTCACGCATTCTTTCATCCAGTATAAAATCAATGTCCACATCCGCACTGGTAATTGCGGAGGCATTTGCTCTTGCACGAACTACATTAATATCCTCGGCAGCTTTAGCCTTATCGTTATTGCCCAAATGTGCTTCTGCCCGTAGCAAATACGTTTCCGCCAAGCGGAAAAGATATTCATCCCTAAAGGTAGGGGCAGCACTATTTTTTAACAGCGGTGGATATTCTGCACTTCCTACATAAGAGGTAGCAGGGTGGTTGCCAATATTTGAAGCCTTTGTTTGAATCGGATAAAATACCCTGTTGAAAACATCGCCTGGGACTATTGGTTGTCCACCATAACCTATAGCTCCTGCCGGTGGATTATCAAAATCTATTAATGTACCAACCGGATATAAATCGTTGCCAGGCCGGGTTACTGCAAATTTCCGCACAAAATTATGATTGGCATTTCTAATGTCATTTGTGAAATCAGAAGGGGCGCCCGCCTGGTAAGCATTATGAACAAAGTAATCGGAAGGTGCAAGAAACCCTACCCCTCTTCCGACACTGGTGTAATCAGATGCAGGCCAATAACACATTGGTCTTAGAGTACCGTTTGAATCGGGTAATTTGAGATCACGAATTAAGGGTGAATGCACCCTTTCCAAGTTATAAACATTATTGAATGGCCATCCACTGATCGTTGTGTTACCAGCACCACCAGGGGTATCGTCATCAATTTGCATCACTAAAATACCTTCCGTATTGCCTGCACCTCTATTTTGGTTGTTTTTGCGGAATAAATCCCAGTATACGTCACCAGGAGTTTCATCTTTTCTACTACCAAAGCGGCTTGTCATTAAGGCAGTAGCAGGATCGTCAATAACCTCTGTGGCGACGGCTATCGCTTTGGCATAGTCTCCATTGGTATTGTAAAGCTCCGCCAATAAGTGCTTAGCCGCAAGGTCACAGAGCTCTCCGTCTTTTACTTCTGTGATTCCTTTCAAATTCTCACCGGCAAAAACCAAGTCTTTTATACAGAGAGCATATACTTCTGCCCTTGTTGCCCGTACATAATCTGTTTTAGGGGAAGTCACCTCCTCTTCTAAAATCGGTACGCCCCCATAAAGATAAGCCAATCTACTATATGCATAAGCCCTAAAAAATTTAGCTTTTGCTTCAATTATTTTAGCAGCGGCCTCATCCAAATCAGCGAGTTTGAGCCTACTGATAACAGTATTTGCTTCAGATACTACTTTATACCATAGATTCCAATGAGTGCTGGCCATACCACCTGAAACTGAATAATCACCTTCAAAATTTGGCGGATCAGATATTGGAACCTGTAATCCCACATCTGTGCGGTAGATGTAATCATACGGTATACTTTCATCACGGGTAAATAAGATATCCCGCAGCATGAAATGTAAGTTATTGATAGAAGCATCAAATCCTTCTATTGAGTTAAAAGCGTTGGATGAACTTAAAAAATCCAACGGCTCTTCATTTAAGAAGTCTTCTTGACAAGAGTTACCGGTAAAAGCAATAACTGCCAGAATTATGATTAATTTTATCCTTTTCATTATAGTCTATTCTTTTAATTAATAAGTGACACGGATACCAAAGGTAACAGGGCGCATAACAGGCCTTCCTCCAGCTGAATTTGACCCAATTTCCGGATCCAATCCGTCCCATTTCGTCCAGGTAGCTAAATTTTTAGCACTTGCATAAATACTAACCCGATTCGCTTTAATTCTACTTAACAAGGTTCCTGGAAGGCTGTATGATAAGGAAATATCCTGCAAACGGACAAAACTTCTGACTTCATACATTGGTGGCGTAACTACCGTACCACTTCCGGATATGTTTCTGGGATATTTCCCGTTGGGGTTGCTTGGCGACCAAAAATCTATACCATAAAGTTGATTTTGACGCAATGATAGATCGCCACGAGAATAAGATACAAGCGAATTTCCTAAATACCCGTCTTTACCTCCTTGGATACTATTGATTAAAAAACTTAAAGTAAACGAATTGTACGAAAAGGTATTATAAATACTGAAACTATATGCAGGTTCAGTCCTTCCCAAGAATGTCCGGTCATGTTCCGCATCCCATTTATCATCCCCATTCAAATCTTCTACCCTTAATGTCCCGGGATAAAATCCCTCCGGAATATCGTCTGCTAGTTGATAAATATCCCCTGCCCGGTAATTATAAATAGTTCCAATAGATCTTCCAATAAATAAATTACTGGCTATCAAATCGTCCTCTTTGCCATCTCCATCATCATCTTTTCCCAGTAAGCTTACAATCTCATTGGTGTTACGCCAAATATTAAATGTTGTTTCCCAATGAAATCTATCATTATCAAGAACCTGATAGGTCAAGGAAGCTTCTAAACCCTTATTTTTTAATTGGCCCAGATTAGTTAATATAGAAGAAAAGCCGGTTAAAGAGGGAATATTTACAGAATATAGCAAATCGTGCGTATCATTATTGTAATATTCCAATGTTCCACTCAATCTATTATTCAATGTTATAAAATCCACCCCAACGTTTAATCCAACAGTACGTTCCCATCTTAAATCAGGATTTGCCAATGAGGTAACATATTGACCGAATGCAGTGGATCCACCATCACCAAATACATAAGCTGGTCTGGTATTTACTTTTGCTATTGAAGAATATCTGGTTGTTTGATTGCCAATAGCTCCATAACCTACCCTTAATTTCAAGTAATTCAACGCGTTTATATCTTTAAAAAAGTCCTCCTTTGATGCCACCCAACCCATGGAAGCAGACGGGAAGACGCCATATTTGTTGTTATCTGCAAATCCGGAAAAGCCATCTCTTCTTATTGTTGCAGTCATAAGATACTTGCCAGAATAATTATAGTTTAACCTGCCCATTTGGTAATTTAAAGCCTCTGAATAGGCATCTGAACTAAGGGTAAAAATATTGGCCGTTTGTAAACTATTGTATCCTAAAGTAAGTCTTTCAAAGCCCTTTCCTTCTGCATAAGTACTACTACTTTTTCTTTCTATGGCACCATATAAACCAGTTAATGTGAAGTTATGTTCTCCAAATTTACGTTCGTAGGTTACAATATTATCCAGCGTATAATCGTAGTAGTGATTAGTACTCTTATATGCCAAGCCTGTCAATGATG
>Ga0207773_100784_pt1 | contig 10872 bp, 10 predicted proteins | sample TtaePargueraPR_2_FD_187281 | JGI IMG/M metagenome (GOLD analysis project Ga0207773, IMG submission 187281) | Aerobic enrichment media microbial communities from Bioluminiscent Bay, La Parguera, Puerto Rico - Tt and M1 (3) (SPAdes) | ecosystem: Environmental > Aquatic > Marine > Unclassified ...
CATCAACATCGGGTTTTGAGAACGTGGCAATTGCCGCATTCGGCATGCAGGCAGAGAAAGCGTCGGCATTCGCAACCGAATGCCGACGCCAACCTCTGTAATCTACCGCTCTATAAGAAGAGAAATCGAAACCCTGTCAGATTTTTACAAGCGGCCGGCTTGATCATCCTCGTTGGCATGATTCCGCCGACGGCTTCGTTTCTGCAGATCAGTTAAGGGCTGTCGGATGATCGTCATGTCATATGGTTTGACAGAGTGCCCCTCGCCCCCGCGCCGGAAAACCCGGCGCGGTTGCAGTTAGTCGTTGCCCTGGGTGGTATCGAACTTCGGCTGGTTGGTCGGATGGTCGCCGGCAACAGGGTCGGTTGTCGGTGCCATTCCTTCCACCTGCTGGGAACCGGTCAGCGGAACGTCGCCATCAAGGTCGCCCACCATGTCGGCCGGACGTTCGACGGCAGCTTCAACTTCGGCTTGGGCGGCTGCATCAGGGCAAGGTTTGATCTCCACGTCGCCACTGAGGTCAGTGCCGCAGGGCTCTTCAGCCTGCGCGAACCCAATCATCGCCGTGGAGAGGAACAGTGCGCTCATCGCCGGTACGAGAGTTTTCTTCAGTGCAAGCATTGGTTTTCTCCTTTGCTTTTGAACGCCAGCCCCGTGTCACACCCTCGGAGAGGTGAGCGGCCTGACGTACTGGAGAGAAAATGCATGCGGTCGCTAACCGTTCCAAAATCCGGGTCACGATAAAGTCAACCGGCAGGCCGGGAACAGTCGCGGCTGCGGCAAGAACCTGAACCGTGCAATTCGTTACCAATGAAGCCCGTTGTCAGGTCGGTTCATGGGGTTTGCGAAAGCTCAGCAGCGTGAACAGGCCGAAGGGAGGCAGGATTTCCTCCGCTTCGAGCCGGAGATCGGTCAACTCGAGTAACTGGGCCTTCCGGAATTCCGGGTTCCAGCCGAGGCGGTGCTTGACGTGCTCAAGTCCGCGCTCGGCAAGTGATCTCAATCCCGTCGTCGTCGAAAAATGATTGACCAGGATCACCCTGCCGCCCGGTTTGGTGACGCGCTCGAACTCCGCGATAACCTTGGCCGGATCGGGAACGACGGTGATCACATAGGCCGCGACGGTCACATCGAAATGATTGTCGGGAAAGGAAAGCGCGGCGGCATCCATGAGCAGGAGATCCTCAATGTTGCTTCTGCCCGCGGCCTTCTTGCGGGCCTTGGCCAGCATTTCCTCCGACAGATCGATCCCGGTGATGCTCAGGTGGTCGGCATAAAGCGGCAGCGACATACCGGTACCGATTCCGGCCTCAAGCACCCGTCCGTCGAGAGCGTTGACATGCCGTGCCGCCGCCCGCTGCCCCCAGAAGAGGGGCATCTTGAAGACCCCGTCATAGAGCGGCGCCCATCGCGCATAGGCCGACAGAACGGAAGCCTGATCGAGTTTTCGTGGGGTGGCCTTCGATCGATCGGTACCGAGTTTCTGCTTCATTCTGCCAATGTATGTGGAAATCGTATTGCTTGCGTTCATGCGCCGACCATCGAATTTGTGCGAAAATCTTTCCATGTAAAATGCTGGACCTGGCGCGCCCTTGTTCGGACGCGCGAAAACGGCGCTTCCGGCGGGCATGATTGTCCGCCGGAAGCACATCCTCCCGTCAGATCAGGACGGGGTCTGAGAATGCGGACCGCCCCGTTCGGAGATGACCTGAAAGGCGCTCATGGTGGTGCGGCCGTCCGACTGGGACAGGTCACCGAGCGAGACGATCCCGACAAGCTGCTTTTCCCGGTCGACGACAGGCATGCGCCGGATCTTGAGAGCCGCCATGTTGACGGACACTTCGTCCACCGGCTGATCGTCATAGCAGTAGAGCACTTCCGGGCTCATGGTGTCGCCGGCCAGAGTGTCCGGCCCCTTGCCAAGAGCCACCGCGCGAATTGCAATGTCGCGGTCCGTGATGACGCCTGCAAGCCTGTCGCCTTCCGCAACCGGCATCACCCCGCAATCGAGCGTCGCCATCTTCCTGGCGACGTCCTGGAGGCTGTCATCCGGACGGCAGATTTCGACGTTCTTGCTCATGCAGTCTCGAATTCTCATCTGTTGTCTCCCGTTGATTGCGTTTGAGCCCCCGCCCGCCTGGTCACGCAGCTCTCGGAAACGAGACCTCGGTATGGACGCCGACATCCGGCTCATCGCCGCTGATATTGGCGCGTGCGATTTCCCAGCCGAACTTGACGGCGCTTCCGGGCCCGGCCCAGATCTCCGCGGTCTTCGGCGTGAATTTCAGCATGGTGAGATCATTGTCCGCCTTGCCGTCGGGAAACCAGGCGCTGGCGACAGCGCTCCAGAACCGCTTGATGTGCGATTCCGAGTGCACCACCTGCAGGTGTCCCTCGACGCAGGCGTAGTAGCCGCTGTCCCTGTCAATCATTGCCAAATGGGTGTTTCCGCCCTTAAGGGCGGCCTGGGCGAGTTCGGTTTTCCGGTTCGTATAGAACCAGATGGAGTTTTCTTCCCGCGCGCCGTTGGCAATCATCGGCTGCATCGACTGCGCGGCGTCGGGACTGCCGAGCATCACCGTCTGGTGCTTGTCCAGCTTGTCCCAGAACAGCTTCAGCGGATTGTCTTTGGCTTGATGAACGATAGACATCTGCGTCTCCCTTCTTGAATCGAACGCCAGGCAGGACGATTTGTTCCACCGCCGGCCAAGGAGAAAGATCGACGGCCGGGTTAAAAGGGGCTGTCAGCCGCCTGACAGCCGGGCTTGGGCGACGTGCCGAAGCGGTCGGTCAAGCGTCGTCTTTTCCGTTGTCTTTGCCGGTTCTTTTTGTTGCCAGGTCCTCAAGCTCGCCCTCGGACAACGAGTGGTACATTTCCTCCGACGCGCCTCTCAGTTCCTCTTTCTTCTTTTCGCCGCGCTTCACCGCGAGCGCCACGCCGGCGGCTTTTCGCTGATCATCGGAAAATGCGGGCATCGGTTGCCTCCTTCCAAGCAGTCATTGCTTTCGATTCACCTTCACACTTTTTCTAACGGACAAACCCCCTTCCGGTTCCGGGTCCTGCGCCTCCGTCTGCCGGCGACCTTGCCTGAACAAGGCCGATTTTTTGGAACATGCGGCGTCCGCGGCCGTTTTGAAGACAACCGATTCGACTTGAACCGCCAGATGCAGCGCAATTGGAAAGTGCCGATGGATTCACCCCGAAAGGTTTCGCAAACCCGCACAGACAAGCCGAAGACCGGAAAACCGATTGTCCTGATAACCGGGGTCGCCGGAGATATCGGCAGCGCGCTGAATGCCGCGCTGTCCCCGTCCTATCGGGTGATCGGGCTCGACCTGAAAGGCAAGACGGCCGATTGCGACCTCTTTCCCGTCGATCTGTCTTCGGCCGACTCCGTTGCACTGGCCTTGCGCGATTTCCGGGACAAATACGGCGACAAGATAGCCTCCGTCATTCACCTCGCCGCATATTTCGACTTCACCGGCGAAGACAATCCCCTTTATGACAAGGTGAATGTCGACGGCACGCGCAATCTTCTGCGAGGCCTTCAGGACCTTGACGTGGAGCAGTTCGTCTATTCGGGCACCATGCTGGTGCACCGGCCGGGCAGTCCCGGTAAGCCGATCGACGAGGATGCTCCCGTCGAACCCAAATGGGCGTATCCGAAATCGAAGGCGAGGGCGGAAAGCGTCATCCGCAAGGAACACGGCGGGATACCCTACGTGCTCCTGCATCTGGCCGGCCTTTACAGCGAGGAAAAGACCGTCCCGACACTGTCCGCCCAGATCCGGCGGATCTACGAACGCGACCCCAAGGCGCATCTTTACGCCGGGCCGGTGGAAACGGGGCAGTCCTTCATTCACCGCGACGACATGGTGGATGCCTTTGTCAGAACCGTCGACCGGCGCGCCGACCTTCCGGAAAACACGACCATACTCGCGGGCGAACCGGAAACCGTTTCCTACGACACCCTGCAAAGGACCATTGCCGGCCTGATCCACGGCGAGACCGACTGGGACACCCACACAGTCCCCAAGACCCTGGCAGGCGCAGGAGCGTGGATCGAGGAAAAATCGGAACCGGTGGTACCCGACGACTTCGACCAGGGGGAGAAACCCTTCATCCGCCCCTTCATGGTGGAAATGGCGGACGATCACTATGAAATCGACATCACCCGGGCCAAGGACCTGCTCGGCTGGGAGCCGAAACGCCGCATTCTCGACACGCTGCCGCGGATCATCGACAACCTCAAATCCGACCCGCTCGGCTGGTATGAAAGAAACGGGCTTGTCGTGCCTGAATGGCTGCAGGTCGCCGGCGAGAGGAACGACGACCCGGACCGGCTGCGCGAGCGAGCCGAAACGGCTTACCGTGACGCGCACGAACGCTCCCGTTGGGCGGCCTTTCTCAACATGGGCCTCGGGGCATGGCTTCTGACAAGCCCGTCCATGCTCGGCTACGAGTCCGGTTGGATGGTGCTCAGCGATGTGCTGAGCGGGCTGCTCGTGATTGCGCTTGCCTTCCTTTCCCTCTCCTGGCGGCTGGGTCTGATCCGCTGGCCGCTGGCAGCGGTCGGTGTTTGGGTCATGAGCGCGCCGCTCGTCTTCTGGGCGCCGACGGCGGCGGCCTATCTCAACGGCACCCTCGTCGGGGCACTGGTCTTTTCCCTGGCCGCACTCGTGCGCCCCGCGCCGGGCGTCAGCATTCCGGCGGCGACGACTGGCCCGACCATCCCCCCCGGCTGGGACTATTCCCCTTCCAGCTGGTTCCAGCGAATGCCGATCATCATCCTGGCCTTTGTGGGTCTTTATGTCTCACGCTACCTGACGGCCTACCAGCTCGGCCATATCGACGGTGTCTGGGAGCCGTTTTTCGCCGGCATGCCCGCAGACGGCAAGAACGGCACCGAGGAAATCATCACCTCTAGCGTCTCCGAGGCCTGGCCCGTTCCCGATGCCGGGCTGGGCGCCTTGACCTACATGCTCGAAATCCTCACCGGCCTCATCGGCTCATCCCGGCGCTGGCGCACCATGCCCTGGCTGGTGGTGATCTTCGGCATCATGATCGTTCCCCTCGGCGTCGTTTCCATTACTTTCATCGTCATTCAGCCGATCCTGCTCGGCACCTGGTGCACCCTTTGCCTCGTTGCGGCGGCGGCCATGGTGATCCAGATCCCCTATTCAATCGACGAACTGATTGCCACGGGCCAGTTTCTGCGCCGCAGGCACCGCGCCGGGCGGCCGGTCCTGCGCGTTTTCCTGTTCGGCGATACCGACGAGGGCGACAGCACCAGAGGTGAAGACAACTTTGAAGCGGGACCGCTTGCCATCATCCGCGACATGCTGGGCGGCGGTGTCAACGTTCCCTGGACGCTCCTCGTTTCGGTACTCATCGGCATCTGGCTGATGTTCACCAGGCTCACGCTCGGGTCCTCCGGCCTGGCGGCGGATCTCGATCACTTCATCGGGGCCCTCGTGATCACGACCAGTGTCGCGGCGATGGCGGAGGTCGCCCGGCTGCTGCGTTTTCTGAACATTTTCTTCGGCCTTGCCCTTGTTCTCGTCCCCTTCGTCACCGGCGTTTCGATCCTGCAGATTGCAGCCGGTGCGGCCGCCGGTCTGCTCTTGGTCGCCCTGAGCATCCCCCGCGGGCCGGTGAGCCACAAATACGCCGGCTGGAGCCGCGTGATCGTCTGAAGCCCAAGCCGGGAGAGCCACATGGCAATCTTTGAAGGACTTCCAATCTGGCTGAACGGCCTTGCCTTTCTCCTTTCGGCGGGCGCGGTCTGGATCGCCGGAACGAAACTGTCCTATTTCGTCGACGTGATTTCCCGCAAGACGGGTGTCGGCCAGGCGGTCGTGGGGGTGATCCTTCTGGGCGGAATCACGTCGCTGCCGGAAATCGCCGTGGCGGGATCGGCTTCGATCGGCGGCGATGCGCCCCTGGCGGTGAACAACCTCCTCGGCGGATTTGCGATGCAGGTCGTGGTGCTGGCAGTTGCGGATATTGCGATCCGCAAACATGCCCTCACCTTCGCGGTCCCCGATCCGATCGTCCTGCTTCAGGGCGTTCTCGGCATGCTGATGGTCTCGCTCGTCTGCATCGGAATTGCCACCGGAGACATTGCCTTCCTGGGCGCGGGCGCCTGGACCTGGGGGGTATTGCTCTTCTTCCTGTTCTCCATCCGGCTCGTTGCCTATTCCGAAGGCAACCCGACCTGGAAGGTCGTCGGTCAGCCGCCGGCGCCCGAGGTCGGACAGGCGGAGCCTGAGGTCGAGCATTCGCTGCGCCATGCCATAGTTGCCACTGCAATTGCGGCGCTCGTCATTCTGGTCGCGGGTTTCGTCCTGTCGGAGAGCGGCGGAGCCCTGGCCGAGCAGACCGGCCTCGGCTCAAGTTTCTTCGGCGCGGTCTTCGTCGCAATCTCCACATCGCTGCCGGAAGTCAGCACGGTGCTCGCCGCGATCCGGCTCAAACGCTACGTGATGGCCGTCTCCGATATCTTCGGCACCAACCTTTTCGACATCGTGATCATATTCCTGGTGGATCTGTTCTATCTCCAGGGGCCCGTCTTGAATGAGGTCGGCACGTTTTCGGTCGTGGCAGGCCTGCTGGGCATTGTCGTCACCGGGCTTTATGTCGTCGGCCTTGTCGAACGCAGAGACCCGACGATCTTCGGTGTCGGCGTCGATTCCATCGCCGTGGTCGCCAGCTATTTCGGCGGCATCGGCCTGCTGTTCATGCTGCGCTGATTCCGGAACAAATCCACCTCTCCTGCATTTGGTCAGCAGGAGGGAAATCATGCCCAGGACACCCACAGGACCGGACTTCAGCGTCGACTATCTTTCGATCCTGGACGAGAGCGGCGAGGCCGACCAGGACCTGCTGCCGGACTTTTCGGAGGACCAGCTGCTGAAGGGGTTCCGGACGATGCTTCTGGCCCGGCGTTTCGACGAACGCCGGCTCAAGTTGCAACGGTCGGGCAAGATCGGCACCTTCGCCCCTGTCAACGGCCAGGAAGCGGCGCAGGTCGGGACGATTTCCACCTTGCGCGAAGACGACTGGTTCGTGCCGTCCTACCGGGAAACGGCCGCAAATTTCTGGCGCGGTGCCAAACCGGCGGACATGCTGGTCTTCGACGCCGGCTACAACGAGGGCATCGTTATACCCGAGGGCGCCCGCAATCTTCCGAATGCGGTGCCGGTCGGAACGCAGATGCTGCAGGCCGCGGGGATCGGTTATGCGGCCCGGCTGGCGGGCTCGGACGAAGTCGTCATGACCTATTTCGGCGACGGGGCCACCTCGCAGGGGGATTTCCACGAAGCGCTGAATTTCGCGTCTGTCTTCGACTGTCCCGTCGTCTTCGTCTGCCAGAACAACCAGTACGCGATTTCCGTACCCGTCAGCCGCCAGACCCGGTCCAAGACCCTGGCCCAGAAGGCCATCGCCTACGGCATCGACGGCATTCAGGTCGACGGCAACGATATTTTCGCCTGTTTCGTTGCCGCCAACGAAGCCGTTCGCCGGGCGAGGGAAGGCAAGCGGCCGACGCTGATCGAATGCGTCACCTATCGTCTGGAGATGCACACGACTGCCGACGACCCCAGCCGCTACCGCGAAGACGAGGAAGTCGAAAAATGGAGGAAGCGCGATCCCATCGAGCGGCTCGAGATATTCCTGCGCGACCGCGATCTGATGAACGACGACAGGCTGAAGTCGATGGAAGACGAGATAGCCGCAGCCATCGACGCCGCCTGGCAGGACGCGGAAGGGCGCATTGAAAAAGCAGAAGGGCCTCAGGCCATGTTTGATCACATTCTGGATGGGGCGACGGACGAACTGATCCGCCAGAAGAAGCAGATGACCAACGGCTACGGAGGGATTTCCGGTTATGGCTGAACTGACCATGGTCGAAGCCATCAATCTCGCGCTTCATCAGGAAATGAAGCAGGACGACAAGGTCGTCGTACTCGGCGAGGATGTCGGCCGGGACGGCGGCATCTTTCGCGTCACCAAAGATCTGATCGAGGAATTAGGCGAGGACCGCGTGATCGATACGCCGCTTGCCGAAAGCGGCATCCTCGGATTTTCCATCGGCATGGCCCTGCGGGGTCTGAAGCCGGTTCCGGAAATGCAGTTCTCGGGTTTTTCCTATCTGGGCTTCCACCAGATCGAATCCCATGCCTCGCGCCTGCGCTGGCGGACCCGCGGGCACTTCAACGTGCCCATGGTCGTGCGCATGCCCTATGGCGGCGGCGTTCGGGCGCTTGAGCATCATTCGGAAAGCCGGGAGGTCTTCTATGCCCACATGCCCGGCCTCAAGCTCGTCGTCCCCTCCGGCCCCCGCAATGCAAGGTCCCTGCTGATCGCCGCAATCCGCGATCCCGATCCCGTTGTCTTCTTCGAGCCCAAGGCAAGCTATCGCGCCTTTCGCGAGGAGGTGCCGGACGAGGAAGAGGTCGCGGAGATCGGGCCGGCCGGCATTCTCAGGGAAGGCGACGGTCTCACCATTGTCGCCTGGGGGGCAATGACCCCGGTTGCGCTGGCTGCGGCCGAACAGCTTGCCGAGGACAGCGGCATCGAGGCCGACGTCATCGATCTGACGACGCTCGCGCCTCTCGATTTCGGCACGATCGCGCAATCGGTGAAACGCACCGGCCGCTGCGTCGTCGTTCACGAGGCGCCACTCACCTACGGGCCCGGCGGCGAGATCGCGGCCCGGCTGCAGGAAGAAGCCTTTCTCAGCCTCAAGGCGCCGGTTGCCCGGATTGCGGGCCCGGATGTGCACATGCCCTATTTTGCCCGTGAGAAATCCTACCTGCCGACGGCCGATCGGATCATCGAGGTGTCCCGGGCGGTGCTGAATTACTGAGGAAGGCAGAATCCATGGCGTATGAATTCAGATTTCAGGACCCGGGCGAAGGCATTCACGAGGCGGAAATCGTCGAGATCATCGCCTCGGAAGGCGAGCACGTCGAGGAAGGCGACAACATCCTGATCGCCGAGACCGACAAGGCCGCGGTTGAAATCCCCGCACCGGTTTCAGGAGAACTGACCGAATTCAAGGTTGCCGAAGGCGACATCGTCAAGGTGGGCGATGTGCTGGCGGTGTTCGACGAAGACGGATCGTCGGAGCCCGGGGACGCCGAAGATTTGGAAGAAACCTCTTCCCGAACCGGGAAAAGCCGTAAGGAGACGGATTCCTGGGAAGCTGCCAGGGAGGAGGAAGACAGCGACGACAGCTCCAACCGGGACGACGAAGACCAGGCCGAAGCATCAAGGGCCGGTGCCGAAGAGGACACTTCCCCGCCCGATCCCGCCGCCAAAGCGGAACGTATCGCCGCTTCAGGTTCCGGGCAGCAACAGGCGGACGAAAAGACCGGGAACGAGAATGAAAAGAAAGGCGGTGAAGACGACGTGCTGGCCACCCCGGCGGTCCGGGGCCTTGCCCGCGAACACAAGATCGATCTTGCCGGTCTGGAAGGCAGCGGCAAGGATGGCCGGATCTTAGAGAAAGACGTTCGCAAGGCCGCGGGAAGCCGCGCTGCCAAAGATGAAGAGGACGAAGCGGAGACAACTGACGAGGCAGACGACACAACCGTCGAGCGTGTCAAGCTGCGCTCCATCCGCCGCAGCACCGCCAAGCAGATGTCCCGTGCCTGGGCGGAAATTCCCCATGTCACCCACCAGGACGAAATCGACATCACCGACATTGAAATCCTGCGCCGCGATCACGCCGCGAAAGCGGACGAGGAAGGCGCCAAGCTGACCCTGACGCCTTTCATCGTCAAGGCTCTGGCCGGAGCGCTTGGCGAGCATCCGCGATTCAACGCCCGCTTCGACGCCGACAACGAGGAAATCGAACTTGTGCGCGCGGTCAATGTCGGCGTGGCAATCGATACCGAACGCGGCCTGCTCGTCCCCGTGGTCCGGGATGCACAATCGAAGACCGTTCTCGGCCTGGCAAAGGAACTGGCGCACATTTCGGACAAGCTCAAGGAGCAGCGTGCGGACAAGGAGATGCTTCGAGGCGGCACGATCACGCTTACCAATGTCGGCAGCATCGGCGGCACGGGCTTCATGCCGATCATCAACCCGCCGCAGGTTGCGATCTTCGGAGCCGCCAGGGCCGGATTGAAGAGCGTCTTTACCGGTGACCTCGACAATGCAAGGGCGTCGATACGCCTTGTCCTGCCTGTCTGCCTGACCTTCGATCACCGGGTGAATGACGGCGCCGATGCCGCCCGTTTCATGAACAGCATCAAGCGGCTTCTGTCCGATCCGGAGGAACTTGCCTTGCGGAGTTGACGGCGCGTCTCAGGCAATGTCTTCGCTTTCCGCAAGCGCACCTGCGACCAGCGCTTTCAGCGCCCTTTCCTTCAGGCCGAGACGACCGTCAAAGCCCATCCGGGCAAGACAGTCGGCATGCCGGTCGCCGGTCGTCAGACCCTTGAGGAACAGCCGGGCGAGGTGCGGTTTCGACCACTGTGCCTTTTTCAGCAGCGACAGCGCCGGCAGCAGCCGTTGCTCCACTTCGGTAAAATCCGTGCCGAAGGGAAAGGCCGGTACCAGCCCTTCCCGTCGCGGTCCGGAAAGCCAGGACTTCAGCGTTTCCGGAAGATTGTTCTTCCGAGTGGCGGGTATCTCGTAGCCGGCGCTGATTTTCCCCGCGTCCTTTGCCTCGCGCAACAGCTCTTCCTGAAACCGGCTGTCGGCAATCGCCAGCATCGCGGCAATGCACTCCTCGTCCGTTCTGCCCCGCAGGTCCGCAACCCCGTATTCGGTCACGATTACATCCCTGTAGGGGCGCGGGACCGACTGCTGGCCATAGGACCAGCGAATATTCGAGACAGTCTTGCCGCCGCTGGTGC
>Ga0207773_100785_pt1 | contig 10870 bp, 9 predicted proteins | sample TtaePargueraPR_2_FD_187281 | JGI IMG/M metagenome (GOLD analysis project Ga0207773, IMG submission 187281) | Aerobic enrichment media microbial communities from Bioluminiscent Bay, La Parguera, Puerto Rico - Tt and M1 (3) (SPAdes) | ecosystem: Environmental > Aquatic > Marine > Unclassified ...
TCACGTGCCGAACCGTCTCGTCCATGGCGCGCCGGGCGAAGCCGAGCGCCGCCGCGCCGACGCTGGCGCGGAACACGTCGAGCGTCGCCATGGCGATCTTGAAGCCCTCGCCGCCGGCGCCGATCCGGTTCGCGGCCGGCACCCGGCAGCCGTCGAAGACGAGGCGGGCGAGGGGATGCGGCGCGATCGTCTCGATCCTCTCGGCGATCGTGACCCCCGCCGAATCGGCGTCGACCAGGAACGCCGACAGGCCGCGCGCGCCGGGCGCTTCGCCGGTGCGTGCGAACACCACGTACCAGTCGGCGATGCCGCCGTTCGAGATGGTGGTCTTCTCGCCGTCGATCCGGAAGTCGCCGCCCTCCGCCGTCGCCGTCGTCGCCATCGCCGCGACGTCGGAGCCGGCCTCGGGCTCGGTGAGGGCGAAGGCGGGGATCGCCGTCCCGGCCTTCACCGCCGGCAGGCGCGCGTCCTTCTGCGCGCGGGTGCCGAACAGCGATACGGGGCCGCTGCCGAGGCCCTGGAGCGCGAAGGCGAAGTCGGCGAGGCCGTCGTGATAGGCGAGCGTCTCGCGGGCGAGGCAGAGGGTGCGGACGTCGAAGCGGGTGCCGTCCTCGATCGCGACCGTGGGGGCGAGCAGGCCCGCCTCGCCGAGCGCCGCCACAAGCCGCCGGCATGAGGCGTCGGCGTCGCCGTGGTCGATCAGCCCGCCCGCGCCCTCGGCGAAGGCGGCGACGCTGTCGCGCCAGGCGGTGTGCTCCGGCGTGAAGAACGGCCAGTCGAGGAACGAGCGGTCAGGCATTCGGGATCGCACCCGAAGAGTGAAGGGGGCTTTGACCCCCTCCCATCCTCCCCCTTCCAGGGGGAGGAGGCGCAAGCTGCATCGTTCGCGCGAGGCCCACGCTGTTGTGTTGTCCCCGCCGCTCCCACCACTTCCCCTCCCCTTGAAAGGGGGAGGCCGGGAGGGGGTCATGTCCAGACAATCTTCCCGTCGACGACAGCCGGATGACGCGCATGGCGAGAGCGGTCGAGCGTAGCGGAACGGAGATGCCCACCTCAGTTGCCCTCGAACACCGGCTTCCGCCGGGCCGCGAAGGCGTCGTAGGCGCGGCGGAAATCCTCCGTGGTCATGGCCAGCGCCTGCGCCACCGCCTCCGCCTCGATCGCCTCGTTGACGCCCATCGCCCATTCCATCTCGAGCATCCGCTTGGTCAAGGCATTGGCGAAGGTCGGCCCGGCCGCAAGGCGCGCGGCGAGGTCGGCGGCCTCCGCTTGCAGGGCCTCGGGCTCGACCAGCCGGTTGAGGAATCCCCAGCGCTCGGCCTCCGCGCCGTCGAGGCCCCTGCCGGTGAAGAGCAGTTCCGCCGCACGGCCCTGGCCGACGATCCGCGGCAGCATCGCGCAGGCGCCCATGTCGCAGCCGGCGAGGCCGACGCGGTTGAAGAGGAAGGCGATCTTCGCTCGCGTCGTGCCGACGCGGAGGTCCGAGGCCATGGCGAGGATCGCCCCGGCGCCGGCGCAGACGCCGTCGATCGCCGCGATGATCGGCTGCGGGCAGGCCCGCATCGCCTTCACCAGGTTGCCGGTCATGGTGGTGAAGGCGAGGAGGCCCTTGGTATCCTTCTCGAGCAGCGGGCCGATGATTTCGAACACGTCGCCGCCGGACGAGAAGTTGCCCTCCGCACCGGTGACGATGAACGCCTTCACCGCCTCGTCCTCCGCCGCCGCGCGGAACAGCGCCAGCAGCTCGGCGTAGGAATCGAAGGTCAGCGGGTTCTTCCGCTCCGGCCGGTTGAGGATGACGGTCGCCACCCCGCTGTCGATCGCGAGGCCGACATGCTTTGCGGTGAAGGCGGCGAGGGCGCTCACGGGTTGCTCGCTTCATGCCGCGCTCTTGCACGACCGCCGTTCGTGCGTGGCAGCGCGCGAGCCTCGAAGGACGCAGGATCGCATCTCCAGTTCGCCGCCTCACCCGTTCTCAAGGCCGGCATTCTCATGCCTCCTCCGCCCGGGCGATCCCCGCGCTCACCGATTGCTTGAGCCGTCCCAGCCGCTCCATGGTCAGCGCGATGTCCTTGTCGCTGAGATCGGCCAGCAACTCGGCCACCCATGCCTCGTGCGCCGTCGCCATCGCGGCGAAGTGCTCGCGTCCGCGCCGGCTGAGGCGGATCAGCTGCGAGCGCCGGTCGTTCGGTGCGGGCCGCCGCTCGACATAGCCGGACGTCACCAGCCGTTCCACCAGGCTGGTGACGTTGCCGGCCGAGACCATCATCCGCTTCGACACCTCGCCCAGTGTCATGCCGGTATCGGCGCGCTCGAGCTGCGCCATCAGGTCGAACCGCGGCAGCGTCTCGTTGAACTGGCGGTGCAGCCGGCGGCGCACCTCGGTCTCGATCAGCCTGGCGCAGGTGAGCAGGCGGAGCCACAGCCGCAGCTCGGCCTTGTGGTCGACCTCGGTCCCCTTGGTCTCGGCGTCCAGCGGCAGCATCGCGGGCTGGCTCATGCGGTCTCTCCACCGTCGATGGCGATCGCCTGGCCGTTGACGGCGGCAGCCTCGGTCCCGGCGAGCCATACCACGGCCGCAGCCACCTCCTCGGCAGCCACGAACCGGTCCTGGGGGTTGTGCTTGTGGAAGTGCGTGGTGATCTCGTCGGCCGGCCGCCCGGTCTTGGCCGCGATCCGCGCCGCCCCCTCGCGCACGAGATCGGTGTCCACATAGCCGGGGCACACCGCGTTCACCGTGATCCCGGTCTTCGCCACTTCGTGGGCGAGCGCCCGGGTTAGGCCGACCACCGCGTGCTTCGAGGCGCAATAGGCGCTGACATAGGGATAGCCTTTCAGCCCGGCGACGGAGGCGACCGAGATGATCCGGCCGAAGCCGCGGTCGATCATGCCGGGCAGGACGGCGTGGGTCGCCGCCACCACGCTCTCGAAATTCACCGCCATCAGCCGACGGAAATGGGCGAGGTCGGTCCTGCCGAAGGGCGCGCTGTCGGCAATGCCGGCGTTGTTGACGAGGATGTCTACCGCAGTCTCGCTGAGATAGGCCGACAGGCCCTCGGCATCGGTCACGTCGAGCGCCTGGGCTTTGGCGGCGTCGCCGGCAGCGACCGCCTCGTCGAGCGTCGCCGCGGTGCGGCCGACCACGGTCACGGTACACCCGGCCCGCGTTAGCGCACGGGCAACGGCGCGGCCGATACCCCGCCCGCCGCCGGTCACCACCGCCCGTTTTGACGCGGTCGCCATGCGGCGCTTTCCTCCAAAATTCGTTTAAGATTAAAATATCCCAATCGGGGTTCCATGCAAGTATGGGGGCCCGGAGAGGAAAGCGGAAATCCAGGCCGTGGAACAGAGCCTCCGGGAAGATCGCCCGCATCCGCACGTTCGGCGCTTCACGCTCGACGATCCGCCGACGCGGAATGCCCTCGGCGTTGCGATGCGCGCCGCGCTGGTCGAGGCCCTGCGGAGCGCGGCGGCGGAGTCCGAATGCCGGGTCGTCGTCCTCACCGGCAGCGGTCCGGTCTTCGCGTCCGGCTCCGACATCCGCGTGCTCGCGGCAAGCACGTCGGAGGACGTGATGCGGCCGGAGCTCCGCGCCATCTGGTCGGCCCTCCTCGAGTTTCCGAAGCCCCTGGTGGTGGCGCTCAACGGTCATGCCCTGGGCGGCGGCCTCGAGCTGGCGCTCGCCGGCGACTTCATCCTGGCCGCGCGCGGCATTCGACTCGGCAATCCCGAACCGAAGCTTGGCATCATGCCCGGCGGCGGGGCCACCCAGCGTCTGGTCCGCTCTCTCGGCTGGCATCGCGCCATGCAGCTGCTGCTCACCGCCGAGCCGACCACCGCCGAGGCGGCGGTCGCCTGGGGACTGGTCGCCGAGATCTGCGACGCGGCCGAGCTTCCCTCCCGCGCCCTGCAGGTCGCCGAGGGCATGGCGGCGCTGCCGCCGGTGGCGCTCGCCGAGATCAAGCGCGTCGCCCGCGCCGGCGCCGCCCTGCCGCTCCGCGACGGGCTGGCCCTCGAGGCCGAGGCTTTCGTCCGTGTCTTCTCGACCGCCGATCGTCGCGAGGGCCTGTCCGCCTTCCTCGACAAGCGGCAGCCTCGGTTCACCGGCAAATGAGCGCGGCGCCGGTCGTCGGTGTCGTGGGTGCCGGCGCCATGGGCTCCGGCATTGCCGAGCTCGCCGCGCGCCAGGGGTGTACGGTGCGGCTCCATGATTCCCGCGCCGAGACGCTCGAGCACGCCGTGTCGGCGATCGGCGCCCGGCTTGGGCGCGACGTCGACAAGGGTCGTCTCGAAGCGGCGGAGGCCGATGCGGCGAGGGCACGGCTGGCTCCGGCCTCGCTCGCCGAGGTCGCGGTTGCCGACATCGTGATCGAGGCGATCGTCGAGGACCTCGCCGCCAAGCAGGCACTGTTGCGGACGATCGAGGCGGTGGCGCGCCCCGACGCTATCCTCGCCACCAATACCAGTTCGCTCTCGGTCTCTGGCATCGCCGAGGTGCTCGACCGTCCGGGCCGCTTCGCCGGGCTCCACTTCTTCAACCCGCCCACCCGCATGCGCGTCGTCGAGATCGTCCGCGGTGTCGCCACCACAGACGCCACTCTCGCCGCCCTTGCGGCATTTGCCGTTACCCTCGGCCAGCACGCGCTCCACGTCGGCGACACGCCGGGTTTCCTCGTCAACCGCCTCGGTCGCGGCTACACCGGGGAGGCGCTGCGAATCCTCGACGAAGGCGCCGCCACCCCGGAGGCCATCGATGCCATTGCGCGGGGAGCCCTGGGCTTCCGCATGGGGCCGTTCGAGCTACTCGATCTGACCGGGCTCGATGTCTCTGCCGAGGTCACGCGGCAGGTCTGGAAGGGCTTCGACGAGGAGCCACGGTTCCGCCCGGCCCCGATCGTCGAGCGACGGGTCGCGGCGGGCTTGCTGGGCCGCAAGACCGGGCGCGGCTTCTATCGTTACGGGCCTGACGGAAAGGTCGTCCTGGAGCCGCCGTGGCCGGCCGATGCCGAGCCCGTTCCGGTTCGCCTGATCGGCATCCCGGCCGACCTTGCCGGCGGCGCCGCGGCGATGTTCCCGCCGGCTCTCCTTACAAAGGATCCTTCCGCGGTGCCCGTGGTCGGCCCGGTCGGTACCGACGTTGCCACCGAAGCGCGTCGCCTTGGCCTCGATCCGGCTCGGACCGTCGGCATCGATCCCGTCTTCACCGGCGTCGCCACCGTCGCCGGATCCGACTTGGGCTTGACCGGCGGTGTCGCGGCATCGATCCGGGCGACCGGCCGCGATGCGGTCGTCGTCGGCGCCGGCGCCGGACAACCGGCCCAGCGCATCGCCGTCCTGGTCGTTCTCATCGCCTGCGACGTCGCGTCCGGGGGGATTGCGGCCCCCTCCGACATCGATGCGGCGACCCGGCTCGCGCTCTCTTATCCCCGCGGCCCGCTGGCTTTGGGGGATGCGGTCGGCGCCGCCCGCATCGCGGCCATGGCCCGCGGCTTCCATGCCCTCACCGGCGACCCGCGCTGGCGGCCGAGCGCCTGGCTCGACGCCCGGGTCGCCGCCGGCGAAACCCTTGCGGATTCTTCGACTCCCGGGGTCTCCGCGCCAAATTGACAAGCATCCGGGCCGGGACCACAACTGTTCCCGCCCCCACGAAAGGACGGGACATGGCCGAACGCTCCTTCGCCAAGGAAGTTCAACAGCTTAGGATTGGTGCCGGCGAGGAGTTCCGCGGCGAGGGCATCCTCGCCGTCACCAAGGCGCTCCTCCAGTCCGGCGTCGGCTATGTCGGCGGCTATCAGGGCGCGCCGATCTCTCACCTCATGGACGTGCTCGCCGACGCGCAAGATATCCTCGGCGAACTGGGCGTTCACTTCGAGGCCAGCGCCAGCGAGGCCTCGGCCGCCGCCACCCTTGCCGCAAGCGTCCACTATCCCATCCGCGGTGCGGTCACCTGGAAGGGGACAGTTGGCACCAACGTCGCCTCCGATGCCTTGGCCAACCTCGCCTCCGGCGGGGTCAAGGGGGGCGCAATGATCATCGTCGGCGAGGATTACGGCGAGGGCTCCTCGATCATGCAGGAGCGCAGCCACGCCTTCGCGATGAAGTCGCAGATCTGGCTGCTCGACCCGCGGCCCAACCTCGAATCCATCGTCAATCTGGTCGAGCAGGGCTTCGAGCTGTCGGAAGCCTCGAACACGCCGGTGATGCTCGAGATCCGCATCCGGACATGTCATCTCCACGGCCGCTTCGTCGCCAAGGAAAACCGGAGGCCCGCCTTCACCGTCAAGGATGCCCTCGAGCGGCCGGCCCGCGACACCAGCCGCATCGTGCTGCCGCCGGCCTCCTATGCCCACGAGCACGAGAAGATCAATCACCGCCTGCCCGCCGCGATCCGCTTCATCCGCGAGCGCAAGCTCAACGAGATCTTCGACGCGTCGGGCAGCAAGGTCGGCATCATCCTGCAAGGCGGCATGTATAACGGCGTCATCCGCGCGCTGGAGCGCTTCGGCCTCGCCGACATCTGGGGCAGCACCGAAGTCCCGCTCTACGTGCTCAACGTCACGTATCCCCTCATCGAGGATGAGGTGGTCGACTTCTGCCGCGACAAGGATGCGGTGCTGATCGTCGAGGAGGGTCAGCCCGATTATCTCGAGCAGGCGCTGTCGAAAATCCTCCGCAATGCCGGGATCGGCGCCAGGTTGCTGGGCAAGGGTCCGTTCCCGATGGCCGGCGAGTACACCGCCAAGGTGATGGCCGACGGCATTGGCGCCTTCCTTCGTGCCCACGCCCCGGGGATGCTGCCCGACCGCCATCGCGCCCCCAATATCCCCGCCGGCCTTGACGACGAGACCATGAAGGCGCTGGCCAAGGAGGTGCCGATGCGCCCGGCCGGATTCTGCACAGGCTGTCCCGAGCGGCCGATCTTCTCGGCGATGAAGCTCGTCGAGAAGGACCTGGGCGAGCATCAGGTGGCGAGCGATATCGGCTGCCACCTGTTCTCGATTCTGCCGCCCTTCAACATCGGCGGCACCACCATGGGCTACGGTCTCGGCCCTGCCTCCAATTCGGCCTTCAACGTCGCGGCGAAGAAGCGGCCGATCGCGGTGATGGGCGACGGCGGCTTCTGGCACAATGGCCTCTCCTCCGGCATCACCAATGCCGTCTTCAACAAGCATGACGGCGTGACCATCGTCGTCGACAACTACTATTCCGCGGCGACCGGCGGGCAGGATATCCCCTCCTCGCGGGCCAACAACCGCTCCCGTTCGACCCATCATCCGATCGAGAAGGCCGTCCGCGGCGTCGGCGTCGACTGGGTTCGCACCATCGATCGCACCTACGACGTCGGCAAGATGCGGGACACCCTCAAAGAGGCGCTGACCACACCCGAGAAGGGACCCAAGGTCATCGTCGCCTCCTCCGAATGCATGCTGAATCGCCAGCGCCGCGAAAGGCCACTGATGCAGCAGGCGGTGAAGGACGGCAGGCGAGTCGTCCGGGCCCGCTTCGGCGTGGACGAGGACGTCTGCACCGGCGACCACGCATGCATCCGGCTCTCCGGCTGCCCGTCGCTGTCGGTGAAGAAGCTCGACGATCCCCTGCGCGACGACCCGGTGGCGGCCATCGACCAGAGCTGTGTGGGTTGCGGCAATTGCGGCGAGGTCGCCGATGCAGCGGTGCTGTGTCCGTCCTTCTACCGCACCGACATCATCTCCAACCCGAGCGGCTGGGACCGCTTTGTGGCGGGGATAAGAGCGCGCGTGACGGGCTTTCTGCAACGCCGCCGGTCAACGCGGCGCCTCACTTTCGGGGCGGCCTGAGCCTGATGGATGCGGTGACACGCGAGCGCCCGATCACCATCGCGATCCTCGCGATCGGCGGCCAGGGTGGCGGTGTTCTGACCGATTGGCTGATAGACCTGGCCGAGGCCAATGGCTGGTACGCACAGGCCACGTCCGTTGCCGGCGTTGCCCAGCGCACGGGCGCGACGATCTACTATATCGAGATGATTCCGGCGCCCTCCGGACGGACTCCGGTGCTGTCGCTGATGCCGGCGCCGGGCGATGTCGACATCGTCATTGCGGCCGAGCTGATGGAGGCGGGGCGGGCCATCCAACGCGGCTTGGTATCACCGGATCGCACCACGCTGATCGCCTCCTCGCACCGCGCCCTCGGCATCCTCGAGAAGACCGCGCCGGGCGACGGAATCTCCGACTCCCGGCGCGTCGCGGCGATTGCCGAGGCCCGGTCGCGGCGCTTCATCGCCCATGACCTGCAACGGGTCGCCGAGGCCAATGGCAGCGTCATCTCGGCGAGCCTCTTCGGCGCACTGGCGGCGTCGGAGGCGTTGCCCTTCGACAGAGGCAGTTTCGAGACGGTCGTCGCCTCCGGCGGCAAGGGGGTCGAGGCCAGCCTTGCGGCATTCCGGGCGGGGGCCGAGGCTGTAGCCCTCCTCGCGCCGGCCGCATTCGAGCCATCCGGTACGGCGACCAAAGGTGAGCCGAAGCCGATCGGCGGCACTGCCCGCGAGCGAGGCGACTATGACCGCGCGCTGGCGCGTGTCGCGGTCGAGCTATCCCCGGAGGCGCGCCCCATGGCGCTGGCCGGTCTCCGCCATGTCGTCGACTTTCAGGATGCCGCCTACGGTCACCTCTATCTCGACCGGCTGGCCGAACTCGCGACGCTCGATCGCGCCCGCGGCGGTGCCGAGCGCGGACATATCCTCACCTGCGAGGCGGCGAAGTACCTCGCCCGCGCCATGGCCTATGACGACGTGATCCGTGTCGCCGACCTCAAGACCCGGGCGACCCGTTTCGACCGGGTGCGGCGCGAGGCGCGGGCGAAATCCGACCAGGTGATCCACGTCACCGAGTTCATGCACCCGCGCGCGGAAGAGATCTGTGGGATGATGCCCGCCGGCCTCGGCCGCGCGATCGAGCGTCGTCCGGGGCTCGTGCGGCTCGTCGACCGCATGTTCAACCGGGGACGGCACGTCCGCACCGACGGCGTGTTCTGGTTCACGGTCCTCTACGCCTTGGGAGGCATGCGCCGCCATCGCCGCTCGCTGCTCCGCCATCAGCTCGAAGACGCGCACATCACCGATTGGCTCGACACGGTGCGCCGCGCCGTTGCCGCCGACTACGACCTCGGGGTCGAGGTGGTCCGCTGCCGGCGGCTGATTAAGGGATACAGCGACACCCGCGTTCGCGCGGAGAGCAAGTATGGCAAGGTGCTGTCGGCGTTGCCGCTGCTCGAGCACCGTACCGACGGTGCCGACTGGCTCCGCCGACTGCGCGAGGCAGCGCTTCTGGATGAGGACGGCAAGGAACTCGATGGCGCGCTGAAGACCGTAGCGTCGCTCTGACCGGCCCAACCGAACACGGACCCGAGAAGCAGGGGAAGCGTTAAGCTCCATTGGGGTCGTGCAATTACCCGCGATCCCCGATAGGCCCGACATGTACTGTGCTCACCGCGATCGGTAGCAAATGTCGGAATCGGACCATTAGACTCGAAACAGCGGCGAATCACGACAAAGGAGAGCGACCATGGAAGGGTTCATCGCATTCGCCATGGGCAACTTCACCCTGACGTTCTTCGTCATCGGCCTGATCGTCTCGTTCTTCGTCATCGCCGAGAGTCGTGTGCCGCGCACCGGGCCGGTCGTGGCCGAGGCGATCTTCAAGTGGTTTCTGGTGTTCTCGATCGGCGTCTCGGGCATCTACAATGCCGTCTTCCACATCTTCTTCGGCAAGATGGCAGCGGGTTTCATCGGCTGGGCTGATAGCCCGTTCCAGACCGAGGTCGGTTTTGCCAGTCTCGGCATGGGCGTTGTCGGGCTGATTGCGGCGTGGCGAAGCTTTGATATGCGACTCGCCGCGATCGTCGCGCCGGCTTGTTTCCTCTGGGGCGCCGCAGGCGGGCATGTCTACCAGATGATCACCGCCCACAACTTCGCCCCCGGCAATGCCGGGATCATCTTCTGGTCGGATATCCTGGTGCCGGTGTTCGGGTTCTTCTTCCTGTGGCTGCAGCGCCGCTACGAGCGGGAGGCGCGTTCGGCCGCGCCTTACCCCTGGTTCCGCCGGCCGGCGCCGATCGCCTGAATCGGCCCCCTGCCGCGTTGGTGCCAAGAAAGGCGTGTCACCTCGCCGGAGAGGACGTAAGACGACGCTCATGGCTGTTGGTCCAGCCCCACTGTGTTCGACGCTTGTGATGCTGGTCGGCGTGACCACCGTCCGCGCCGAGACAACAGCGGCCGACCCGGTGACGCTCGGAAGCGGCATCGGAACGGTGGCGTTGATCCTCTTTGCTGCTGTCATCGGGCTTTCGGTGTTGGCCAAGCTCCTGATCGTCTTCGGCGCTGTGCCGCGGGAGCCGGCAAGCGGGCTGCACGCGCTGGTGCATGCGGTCGCCAATATCGTCGGCGGCTTGACCCGTCCGAAACCGCGTCGGCGACCGCGTGGCCGCATTGACCAAAGGTAGGGTGGCGAACCCAAGCCCGCGGAAAACCGTCACACAAGGTAAGAAATGCGGACCTATCTGTGTCCCGACTTATCGGGGGAGGGGACTTGATGCAGGACGAGAAGAAAGAGCGGACCCGGATCATTGGCCTCGCTCGCCGCGCCCTCGACAAGGATCGCGATGCCGAGCGGCTGAAGGCGCTGGCGGGCGATCTGTTCGCCCGGGTAAGCCTCGAGGATCTCGCCATCTACAGCGCCGGTGACATCGCCGATTTCGTCCGCATGGCCGACGCTCTCCTCGCGGAGCGGGCACCTGAGGCGACGGTGATCCATCTCGCCGATGCGGCGGCAGACAACCCGCCGGCCGACGCTGTCACCGTGCTCGGCATTCTCAACAGCGACATGCCGTTCCT
>Ga0207773_100786_pt1 | contig 10863 bp, 10 predicted proteins | sample TtaePargueraPR_2_FD_187281 | JGI IMG/M metagenome (GOLD analysis project Ga0207773, IMG submission 187281) | Aerobic enrichment media microbial communities from Bioluminiscent Bay, La Parguera, Puerto Rico - Tt and M1 (3) (SPAdes) | ecosystem: Environmental > Aquatic > Marine > Unclassified ...
CGAGGGCCGGACCTCGCGGGCGAAATGGCCGGCGAGCCGCTCCTTGACGTAGCCGAGGCGGACGGGATTGAGTCGGTGCAGCGGCCGCATCGGCCCGTCGGCGTCCCACCACTCGGCGGCAAGCGCGGAGAAGCGGGCAACCTCATCGGGATCGATGCTGGTCATGGCGGATGCTGCGGTCATGACGGCAACACTAACAGGTTCGGCCGCATCGCGCGCGGGGGAGCGGATGGCGGGTTCGCAACCCGGCTCCGGCCGCCCCATCTCTTCACCGTGACGGAGGGAGAGGACGATGACGGCGACGCAGACAGAGACGCCGACGGCGCTGGTAACGGGCGGCAATCGCGGGCTCGGACTGGAGACCGTGCGGCAGCTGGGCACGGCGGGATACCGCGTGATCCTGACGGCGCGCGACCCGGCCGCAGGCGGGGCCGCTGCCAATGAGGCGGACGCGACGTTCCGGCCGCTCGACGTGACCGACGCCGACAGCATCGCCACGCTGGTCGACGGCCTCGCCGGCGAAGGCGTTCGCCTCGACGTGCTCGTCAACAATGCGGCGATCGCGCTCCACGGCTTCGACGCCGACGTTGCCCGACGCACCATCGACGCCAATGTCTACGGGCCGCTTCGAATGAGCGATGCCCTCCTCCCGCTGATCCCCAACGGCGGAACCATCGTGATGGTGTCGAGCGGTGTCGGCGAGCTTGCCGGCCTGCCGCCCCGGCTCCGCGAGCGGTTCGCCGCGCCGGACATCGGCCGCGGCGACGTGCTCGCCCTTGTCGAGGACTTCGTCGCGGCTGTGGCCGAGGACCGCTATCGCGAGGCCGGATGGCCGGGCTCCGCCTACCGGGTCTCCAAGGTCGCGCTCAACGCCCTGACCCGTGCGCTCGCCGCCGAACTTGCGCCACAGCGGATCAAGGTCAACGCCGCCTGCCCCGGCTGGGTGCGGACGCGGATGGGCGGCGCGTCGGCGCCCCGCACGGTGGATCAGGGCGCGGCATCGATCGTGTGGGCGGCGACGCTCCCCGAAGACGGGCCGACGGGCGGCTTCTACCGCGACGGGCGGAAGATCATGTGGTGAGGTAGCGATGGCCTATGTGATCAAGGCGGAGATCCGCGATCCGGGGGCGGCAAGCTTCGCCTTCGAGGCCGCAAAGACGATGTATGGCGGCAAGCACATCACCACCGGCGACGAGATCTTCCTGTTCGCCAGCGAGAGCGAGGGCGGCGCCGGACTGGTCGCGCAAGGGCTCGTGACCGCGGCAAAGCCGGTGCCTCGAAGGCCCGGGGTGGAACGGCAGACCCCGCGCATGAGCGTCACGGTGAAGCGCACCGCACTCGCCAAGCGCTCCCTGGGGCGAAGTGACCTCAAGCCTTTCAGGAACTGGGGAGACGGCCAACCGCAAACCGAGCTGAACTTCAAGTTCTATCGCCAGGCGACCAACAAGATCGGCGGTATCTCAGACGGCGCCGCCGCGTTCCTCCGTGGTTTTTTCTGAGTAGGGGCGCTCGGACAGCCGGGAAGAGGAAGCCGATGAAGGCACCGACGACGACGATAATCGGCGCAGCGTCAGCCCGCCGCGCGGGCCATGATGGCAGGACCTTGCCACCGGCACTCCGGGCCTACCGGCAGCGGCCACAAGACTGTTGGCATCCAAGCGGATGTCCACGATAAGGTCCGGCACCACTCCTGACGAGACAACCGTGAGAAGCAAAATTGTGGAAGGCTCTTTCATTCCGGCGCACCGCGCCCCCGGCGCCGGCCCCACGAAGGAAGAAGCGTGTGAAGAAGTTCGACCTTGATGCCTTGCAGACCTACCTCACCGCGCACTTTGCCGAGATCGAGGGCTGGTGCTGGCAGTACAACTACCAGCCCATCCAGTATCTCGCGCAGCGCCAGGCTAAGATGGGCAGCCTCGGACCAATCGCGGAGATAGGGGTCTACCGCGGCAAGTTCTTCATCGGCCTGGCGCTGGTGAAGGGCAAGTGTGCACCGCATGTGGCAATCGACGTCTTCGACATGCAGCAGTTCTCGCTCGCCGGCGACGGGTCTCGTATCCGGGTACCGAAATCGGTTAGTGAACCGCAGCTCGATGATTTCCGCGCCAACCTCAGGCGCTGTGGCATCGATCCGGACTCGATCACGATCCTGCGTGCCGACAGCACCAGCCTCAATGGTCGCGATATCGAGGCCGCGGTACCGGGCTTCCGCAAGTTCTCGTTCTTCAGCGTCGACGGCTGCCACGAGTTCACCCACGCCTACCACGACATCGCCATCGCGATGGAGCTGACCGAAAACTCAGGCGTGATCTTCGTCGACGACTACCTGCATGCGCGCTGGCCCGGGGCGCAGGAAGCCGTGGCCAAGCACATGTTCGGCGGCGCGCCGCGCTTCGTTCCGCTCTACTACATCTACAACAAGCTCGCCCTCTGCCACGTGAACTTCCATCAGGACTATCTCGAAGGGCTCCAGGCCTTCTATCGCGAGAACCATAAGGACGTGACCCTGCGGCGGATCACGAGGTACGGCTGGACGAGCCTGACGATCGAGCCGAAGGATGGGATGCCCGTTCTCGCCCCCAAGCAACAGCCGACGACGCCGGAGCCGGACGCGCCGGCGAGCAGCTGACCTGGCGTTGCCGGCCCGCCGGCGGGAGCCAACGGCCCGGCCTAGTGGCTAGGCTGCTGGGAAGATGAAATTGATGAAGGCGCGGGAGTCGAAGCGCGAATCGAGCATGCCGTAGGTCGAGCGCCACGGCTTGCTCATCCGCGTCTCGAAGAAGGCGTCGGCAATCACCGCCGGGAAGCGGCGACGCAGCGCCGAGGCAGCGACGGTGAGCGCGAGCTGCTCGGTGAGGATGCGTGCAGAACCCTCGTCGGCAAGGGCGACGGCGGCAGCGGCGCGAATGATGTTCAGCGTCGACTTGGCGGCGCTGCCGAGCGAATCCTCGATGCCGGCGAGCACCGTCTCGAGTGGCTCGGACGAGCGCCGGAGGACGCGCATGACGTCGAGCGCCATGACATTGCCGGCACCTTCCCAGATGGCGTTGACCGGCACCTCGCGATAGATCCGCGGCAGCCGGCTTTCCTCGACATAACCGTTGCCGCCGAGGCACTCCATCGCCTCGGCCACCAGCGCCGGGGCGACCTTCGACACCCAGTACTTGACGGCCGGCGTCATCAGCCTGGCGAAGGCGGCCTCGGCCGGATCGTCGGCGGCTCGGTCGTAGGATTCGGCGAGCCGGAAGGTCAACGCCGCCGCAGCCAACGCGTCGAGCGCCATGTCGGCGAGGACGCGGGTCATCAGCGGCTGCTCGATCAGCACTTCGCCGAACGCCCTGCGATGGCGGACGTGATGGACGGCCTCGGCGAGGGCCATCCGCATCAGCCCGGCCGAGGCGATCGCGCAATCGAGCCGGGTGAGGGTGACCATGTCGATGATCGCCGGAACGCCGCGGCCGATCTCCCCGACCAGGAAGCCGGTCGCGCCGTGGAGCTCGGCCTCGGCGGTGGCGTTGGAGCGGTTGCCGAGCTTGTCCTTGAGCCGCATGTAGCGGACGGGGTTGCGCTTACCGTCGGGCAGGAAGCGGGGGACGAGGAAGCAGGTCAGGCCCTCCGGCGCCTGGGCGAGCATGAGGAAGGCGTCGCTCATCGGCGCCGACAGGAACCACTTGTGACCGGTGAGGCGGAAGGTGCCGTCGCGGGCATCCTCGGCGCGGGTGGTTCCGGCGGCAACGTCACTGCCGCCCTGCTTCTCGGTCATGCCCATGCCGATGGTGACGCCCTTCTTTTCCGGGAAGCGGCGGTTGGAGGAATCGTAGTGGCGGCTGCGGATCTTTGGCAGCCAGACGCTGGCAAGGTCGGGGGCGTGGGCGAGCGCCGCCACCGAAGCGCTGGTCATGGTCATCGGGCAGATGTGGCCGCACTCGACCTGCGCGGTCATGTAGAGGGCGGCGGCGCGGGCGACGGTCCGCACGCTCGCCTCCGGGCCGGTCGCATCCCAGACCGAAGCGTGAAGGCCGGCGGCGACGCTGCGCCGCATCAGGGCGTGATAGGCTGGGTTGAACTCGACGACATCGATCCGGACACCCGTCGCATCGTGGGTGCGCAGCACCGGCGGCGAGACATTGGCGAGCCGGCCAAGTTCGAAGCTCTCGCGCGAGCCGACGGATTCGCCGAGCGCCGCCAGCCGCTCGACCACCGCCCGCGGCACGCCCTCGACCAGTGCGCCGAGGCCGGGATCGCTGTGGAAAAGGTCGATCCCGGCAAACGGCGGCGACTGGTTGAAGACCTCGTGCGTGTCGTCCGCCGCGCTCAACTCCGCATCTCCCGCCCCCGGGGCCTGAGGCCACGAAAGCTGTTTCTAACTCACCCGCGGGCAGCGACCAAGCTTGCCCCTGGCGACGACTTTGCTTATACGACCGGCTTTGATGAACGTGACCCCGCTCCCACTGCCGCTCGCCTACCCGCACCGGCACCTATTGGGAATCGAGGGGATGACCACGGCGGAGGCGACCGGCCTCCTCGACCTCGCCGAGCAGGCGATCGAAGTCAGCCGCCAGATCGAGAAAAAGAAGTCGGTTCTGCGGGGTCGGACCCAGATCAACCTCTTCTTCGAGGCCTCGACCCGCACCCAGTCCTCGTTCGAGCTCGCCGGCAAACGGCTTGGCGCCGACGTCATGAACATGGCGGTGGGCAACTCGTCGGTGAAGAAGGGCGAGACCGTCATCGACACGGCGATGACGCTCAATGCCATGCGTCCCGACATCCTGGTGGTTCGCCATCACGCGGCTGGCGCGGTCGAGCTGCTCGCCCAGAAGGTCGGCTGCTCGGTGATCAACGCCGGCGACGGACCGCACGAACACCCGACCCAGGCGCTGCTCGACGCGCTCACCATCCGCCGCCACAAGGGCAAGATCGAAGGCCTGACGGTGGCGATCTGCGGCGACATCGCCCACAGCCGGGTGGCGCGCTCGAATATCCTCCTCCTCAACATCCTCGGCGCCCGGGTGCGAGTGGTCGGGCCCTCGACCCTGCTGCCCACCGGCATCGAGCGGATGGGCGTGGACGCCTTCACCGACATGCGCTCCGGCCTCGCCGGCGCCGACATCGTGATGATGCTCCGTCTCCAGCGCGAGCGGATGGAGGGAAGCTACGTTCCCTCGGTCCGCGAGTACTTCCACTATTTCGGGCTCGACCGCGAGAAGCTCGGTTTTGCCAAGCCCGACGCCCTGGTGATGCACCCTGGCCCGATGAACCGCGGCGTCGAGATCGACTCTGCCGTCGCCGATGGCCCGCAAAGCCTGATCGGCGAGCAGGTCGAGATGGGCGTCGCCGTGCGCATGGCCGTTCTCGAAGCGCTGGCGGCGCACCTGCCCAATGCGTGAGCGGGGCGGCAACGGCGGCGTCGACCGGCCGCTGGTCCTCGACAACGCGCGGGTGATCGACCCGTCGCGGAACCTCGACGCGCCCGGCGCCGTCATCGTCGCCGACCGGCGGATCGTGGCTGCCGGCCCCGATGCCGCCCGCACCACCCGGCCCTCGGGTGCCGAGGTCGTCGACTGCCGGGGGATGATCGTCGCGCCCGGACTGGTCGACATGCGCGTTTTCGTCGGCGAGCCCGGTGCCGAACACCGCGAAACCTTCGCCTCCGCCGGCCAGGCCGCTGCCGCCGGCGGGGTCACCGCCATCGTGATCATGCCGGACACCGACCCGGTGATCGACGACGGCGCGCTGGTCGACTTCATCGGCCGCCGGGCCCGCGACGAGACCGCCATTCGCGTCCACTCCATGGCGGCGATCACCAAGGGCCTCGAGGGCCGCGAGATCACCGAGTTCGGCCTGCTCCGCGAGGCCGGCGCGGTGGGCTTCAGCGACGGCCGCCACACCATCACCAACGCCGCCGTCATGCGCCGGGCGCTGACCTATGCCCGCGATTTCGGCGCGCTGCTCATGCACCATCCGGCCGACCCCCACCTGGTCGGCGCCGGCGTCATGAACGAAGGCGAGGTGGCCACGCGGCTCGGCCTTGCCGGCATCCCCAAGGAGGCCGAGATCGTCGTCGTCGAGCGCGACGTCCGGCTCGCGGCGCTGACCCGCGGCCGCTGCCACATCGCCCAGGTCTCCTGCGCGGAATCGCTCGAGGTGGTGCGCCGGGCGAAGCAGGCGGGAATCGGCGTCACCTGCGGGGTATCGGTCAACCACCTGACGCTCAACGAAAACGACATCGGCCCCTACCGGACCTTCTTCAAGCTGTCGCCGCCGCTCCGCAGCGAGGACGACCGGCTGGCGATGATCGCCGGGCTCGCCGACGGCACCATCGACGTGATCGTCTCGAGTCACGACCCGCAGGACGTCGACACCAAGCGGCAAGCCTTTGCCGAGGCCGCCGACGGCGCGGTAGGCCTCGAGACGATGCTCTCCGCGTCACTGCGCCTCCACCATTCCGGCGAGGTCGACCTCGTGACGCTATTCCGGGCGATGGCGACACGGCCGGCCGAACTGCTCGGCCTCGAGGTCGGGCGCCTCGCCCCCGGGGCGCCGGCCGACCTGATCATCGTCGATCCCGATGCGCCCTGGGTGCTCGACGCCGACCTGCTCCGCTCGAAGTCGAAGAACACGCCGTTCGAGGGCGCGCGCTTCTCCGGCCGGGTGCTGCGGACGCTGGTGGCAGGCCGGACCGTGTTCGAGGCCGGCTAACCCGCGGCGGCCTCGATCTGGGCGCGGGGCTTCTCGAGCTCCTTCGCGCCCTTCTTCACCGCCTTCTGCACCTTCTCGAAGGCGCGGACCTCGATCTGGCGCACCCGCTCGCGCGAGACGCCGAACTCGGTCGAGAGCTCCTCGAGCGTGATCGGATCGTCGGCAAGGCGCCGGGCCTCGAAGATCCGGCGCTCGCGCTCGTTGAGGACGTCCATGGCGTTGCGCAGCAACTGACGGCGGTTGTCCGCCTCCTGGTCCTCCGCCATCCGTTCTTCCTGGTCGGGACTGTCGTCGACCAGCCAGTCCTGCCACTGACCGCCGCCATCGGCATCGGTCCGCAGCGGCGCGTTCAGCGAGGAATCGCCACCGAGACGGCGGTTCATCGAGATCACGTCGTCCTCGGGCACGCCGAGCTTCTGGGCGATCTCGGCGACCTGCTCGGGCCGGAGGTCGCCCTCCTCGAGCGCGCTGATCTGCCCCTTGACCTTGCGCAGATTGAAGAACAGCCGCTTCTGGTTGGCGGTCGTCCCCATCTTCACCAGGCTCCAGGACCTCAGGATGTATTCCTGGATCGAGGCCTTGATCCACCACATTGCATAAGTCGCGAGACGGAAGCCTTTTTCGGGCTCGAAGCGCTTCACGGCCTGCATGAGGCCGACATTGCCTTCCGAGATGACTTCTCCGATCGGCAGGCCATAGCCACGATAGCCCATGGCGATCTTGGCCACGAGCCGGAGATGGCTGGTCACCAGCCTGTGCGCGGCGTCGCGGTCTCCATGCTCCTTATACGCCTTCGCGAGCATGTATTCCTCGTCCGGCGCGAGCATCGGAAACTTGCGGATTTCCGCGAGATAACGAGACAGTCCGGCTTCGCCGGACGCGATTGCAGGCAAACTTGCACGGGCCATTTGGCAGCGCCCCTTTCTTCCTCCGCCCGGCCCGGCCAAACCCGGCGCCGGCGGTACCGCGTCCCGAGGGGGACCACGGGCAGTTCGGATATATAGGTACGAGAACGCCGGAAACACGTCCGGATTTCGACGGTTGCGATCAAATATCGTTCACAACAACTCAAACGCTTGAATCAAAACGGAAATATCCTCCGGAATCTCGCCCTCGAAGCGCATCGCCTCGCCGCTCACGGGGTGTTCGAAGCCGAGGAGGAAGGCGTGCAGCGCCTGGCGTGGCAAGGCCTCGACCAGGCCGCGGGCCGGCTCGGGCAGCAGCGCCGCCTTGGTGGCGAAGCCCGCTCCATAGGTGCGGTCGCCGATCACCGGATGGCCGATCGAGGCCATGTGAACGCGGATCTGGTGGGTCCGGCCGGTCTCCAGCCGGCATTCGACCAGCGACGCCAGCGGCCGCTCCTTCGGGCCGTAGCGCTCGGCGACCGCATAGTGGGTGATCGCCTCGCGGCCGCCCGCGGCGCGCTTCACCTCGATCTTCTCGCGGTTGCGGAGCGAACGGCCCAGCGGGGCATCGATGATGCCCTCGCCCCGGGCGGGAAGACCCCAGACCAGGGCGATGTAGCCGCGCTCGAGAGGCCCGGTGCGGCCATGGTCGGCGAACTGGGCGGCAAGGCCGCGGTGGGCCCGATCGGTCTTGGCGACCACCATCAGACCGCTGGTGTCCTTGTCGAGCCGGTGAACGATGCCTGGCCGCATCACCCCGCCGATCCCCGAGAGGCTCGCCCCGCAATGGGCGATGAGGGCATTGACCAGCGTGCCGGTGTGATTGCCGGCCGCAGGATGGACGACGAGGCCCGGCGGCTTGTTGATGACGATGAGATCCGCGTCCTCGTAGACCACGTCGAGCGGGATGGACTCGGCCGCGGGCTCCGCGGGAACCGGCGGCGGCAGGTCGATCGTGACGCGCTCGCCCGGTTTGACCGGCCTTTTCGGCTCCTCTATCGTCGCGCCGCCGACAGCGACCGACCCACCGGCGATCAGCGCCTTGGCGCGGCTGCGCGAAAGGTCGGCAACCGCCCCGGCAAGCCAGGCGTCGAGGCGCATGCCGGCCGAGCCTTCGCCGACCTCGACTTCGATGCGTGAGACGCCAACCGCCGCCATGGACGATCAGGACCCCAAGGACGAGAAGCCGCTCGACCCGGCGGTCGCCCGCGTGCAGGAGCGGCTCCGACGGCTGATGCTGATCTCGGGCCTGACCCTCGGCCTCGGCATTTTCGCGGTCTTCATCGCCATCCTATACCGCATTTTCACTTACCAGGGCGCCGGTACTCCCGTGGTCGAGGTTGAGGGTGCCGCCGTGCCGACGGTGACCCACACGGCACTCGGCCTGCCGGAGGACGCCCGGCTGGTCTCGACGGCGCTCGACGGCAGCCATGCTGCGCTCACCTTCGAAGACGGCAGCGGGGCGACGATCATCATCTTCGACACGGGGCGGATGACTGTGGTCTCGCGCCTGCGGGTGACCAAAGACTGAGGATACCGAAGCGGCGCCGGATTCGCTATTGCTGGGCGGACGGCCGCAACCGACGCCGTCGCGAGAGGGGGGCGGTCCATGGCAAAGCGGACCACGGAAGGCAGTTCCGATACGGCCTTTCCGATCAACGGCGTTCTCGCCGCAATCGTGCTGGGACTGCTTGCCGTCGCTACCGCGCTCACCCTCAAGCCGTTCTCGGCCGCGCTCCTGTGGGCGATCGTCCTCGCCGTCGCCACCGCGCCGCTTCACACCTGGCTGACCCGGCGGATGCCGACCCGACCGAAGACGGCGGCCCTGATCAGCACCACCCTGCTTGCGCTGATCCTGATCCTGCCCGCCTATGCCCTCACCAGGGGGATCATCGCCTACACCCCTGACATCACTGCGTGGGTCGACCAGGTGTCGGGCGAAAGTTTCTCGACAGCACCTGCCGCGATCCGCAACATCCCTTGGGTCGGCGGCTTCCTGAGCACCAACTGGGAGGTGATCTCCCAGCACATCAACAGCTACGTCGCCCATTTCAAGGCCGACATCGAAGATTGGCTGGTATGGGGACTGCAGCAGGTCGAGAGCGTCGGCCTGTTCGTCTTCGAGATCGGTTTCGCGGTGATCCTTGCCGGCGTCTTCCTCGCCAACCGGGCCCGCCTGACCCAGTTCGCCAACGCTTTCTTCGACCGCATCGGCGGGACCTTCGCCACCCACCTCCTCAAGAGTGCGGTGGTTACGACCCGAAGCACCGTGCGCGGCGTGGTCGGCAGCGCCATCGCCGAATCGATCGTCGCCGCCATCGGCTACTGGATCGCCGGCGTGCCGGCCTGGGCGCTGCTCGGCGGGCTGACCTTCTTTGCTGCGCTAGTGCAGGTCGGCGCGCCACTGGTCTGGATTCCCGTGGCGGTCTGGCTGTTCGTACAGGACCAACTGGGCTGGGCGATCTTCATGGTGGTGTGGGGGATCGTGCTGGTCTACGCGGTCGAGAACCTGTCGCGCCCGATCCTCGCCGGCAAAGCCAGCCACCTTCCCGGCCTGCTCATCTTCGTCGGCGTCCTCGGCGGCCTGCTCGCCTGGGGGCTGATCGGCGTCTTCCTCGGACCGGTGATCCTCGCCGTCGCCTACCAGCTTATCCAGGAATGGCTCAAAGCGGAGGAACCGAACCAGGTACCCTGACCTTCTCGCTGCGACCGCTGTTGCCGCCAAGGCACAGTGCAGCGCATTCCGGTTTGGCGGCATCGGGAGTTCTGACGGGGCACTGGTACGTCTGCTCGCCCTCCCGGGGGATATATGATGCACTGCATCAAAAGGGCCCCGCGACTTAGCGCTTAGCCGTCTCGGCATCACCGCAGTCACATACGCTTCACCCAACGTTCATAGCGTCCGCGCCCATGGATTGCGCGATTTTCCGCGGGTCCAATGAGTTCTGGCGGTCGCCCAGGGGCGCGTCCGCGCAGGATTCAGAAATGGGGGCGAGCGGACTGTGCGACGCAACATCCTCGGAGCGGATCGTTCCGGAAGCGAAGCAAGAGCGAACGACCCCTCCAACCACGTACTGGAGGTCAGAGAATGAATCTGAAGACCCTGCTGCTCAGCACCGCGACGGTCCTCGCGGCGTCCGGCGGCACCCAGGCCGCCGATCTCGCGATCGCGGTCGAGCCCATCGACTACGTCAAGATCTGCGATGCCTTCGGCGTTGGATACTGGTACATCCCCGGCACCGATACCTGCCTGAAGATC